>Ga0116227_10000069_pt1 | contig 171343 bp, 161 predicted proteins | sample S1TSphgellanicum_FD_89693 | JGI IMG/M metagenome (GOLD analysis project Ga0116227, IMG submission 89693) | Host-associated microbial communities from peat moss isolated from Minnesota, USA - S1T2_Fb - Sphagnum magellanicum MG | ecosystem: Host-associated > Plants > Peat moss > Unclassified...
ATGGCAAAAGGCAAGTTTGAACGGACCAAGCCGCACGTGAACGTGGGCACGATTGGTCACGTTGACCACGGCAAGACGACGCTGACGGCGGCGATCGCGACGGTTCTGTCGAAGAAGTTCGGCGGCGAGGCCAAGGCCTACGACCAGATCGACGCAGCGCCGGAAGAAAAGGCCCGCGGCATCACGATCAACACCGCGCACGTCGAGTACGAGACGGCCAACCGCCACTACGCGCACGTTGACTGCCCCGGCCACGCCGACTACGTCAAGAACATGATCACCGGTGCCGCCCAGATGGACGGCGCGATCCTGGTGTGCTCGGCCGCTGACGGCCCGATGCCGCAAACCCGCGAGCACATCCTGCTGGCTCGCCAGGTCGGCGTGAAGTACATCATCGTCTTCCTGAACAAGTGCGACATGGTCGACGACGCCGAGCTGCTCGAGCTCGTCGAAATGGAAGTGCGCGAGCTGCTGAGCAAGTACGACTTCCCCGGCGACGACACCCCCATCATCAAGGGTTCGGCCAAGCTGGCGCTGGAAGGCGACACGGGCGACCTGGGCGAGCAGGCCATCATGCGCCTGGCCGATGCGCTGGACACCTACATCCCCCAGCCGGACCGTGCCGTTGACGGCGCCTTCCTGCTGCCGGTGGAAGACGTGTTCTCCATCTCCGGCCGCGGCACCGTGGTGACCGGTCGCGTCGAGCGCGGCATCATCAAGGTCGGCGAAGAAATCGAAATCGTGGGCATCCGCGAAGTCCAGAAGACCACGGTCACGGGCGTCGAAATGTTCCGCAAGCTGCTGGACCAAGGTCAAGCAGGCGACAACGTCGGCATCCTGCTGCGCGGCACCAAGCGCGAAGACGTCGAGCGCGGCCAGGTTCTGGCCAAGCCCGGCACGATCAAGCCGCACACCCACTTCACCGCTGAGATCTACGTTCTGAGCAAGGAAGAGGGTGGCCGCCACACGCCGTTCTTCAACAACTACCGTCCACAGTTCTACTTCCGCACGACGGACGTGACCGGTGCGGTGGAGCTGCCCAAGGACAAGGAAATGGTCATGCCTGGCGACAACGTCGGCATCACCGTGAAGCTGATCGCCCCGATCGCGATGGAAACCGGCCTGCGGTTCGCCATCCGTGAAGGTGGCCGCACCGTCGGCTCCGGCGTCGTCGCCACGATCCTCGCGTAATCAACTTTTGCTTCGCGCCGCGCGCCCTGCGTGCGGTTGCTAGCCTGCTCTTTAAGGAATCGCCATGCAAAAGCAAAAGATCCGCATCCGCCTGAAGGCGTTTGATTACAAGCTGATCGACCAGTCGGCACTCGAGATCGTCGAGACCGCCAAGCGCACCGGCGCCATCGTCAAGGGCCCCGTGCCCCTGCCGACGCGCATGGAGCGTTTCGACATCCTGCGTTCGCCGCACGTCAACAAGACGAGCCGTGACCAGTTCGAGATCCGCACCCACCAGCGCCTGATGGACATCGTCGACCCGACCGACAAGACGGTTGACGCGCTGATGAAGCTCGACCTGCCCGCCGGCGTCGACGTCGAAATCAAGCTGCAGTAATCCGAGGCCTTCGGGCCAGGAATGCAAGGCCCCGGCCCTGTTTCGACAGGCCGGGGCCTTGTCTTTTGGCTGGTGCTGATCAGGGCTTGCGTCGGGACTTCCCCTCGGGCTATACTCGCCAGCTTTTCCGGGTTGGGCCATGCCCGCTCGGATGTTCGCGCAGCCCCTCGCAAGAGGTGCTGCACAGGTCAGCCCGGCCAATCGATGTCGGGTGTTCGCAATAGCTTCCGAGGCGTGAACCGAGGGGGCTGGAGAAAAACATGAGTCTGAGCAACCGTCTCGGTTTGCTGGGCCGCAAGGTGGGCATGATGCGCATCTTCACGGACGATGGCGATGCCATCCCCGTGACGGTGCTGGACGTGTCCAACAACCGCGTGACCCAGGTCAAGACCCAAGAGACCGACGGCTACAGCGCCATTCAAGTGGCGTTCGGTGCGCGCAAAGCTTCGCGCGTGACCAAGCCTGAAGCCGGCCACCTCGCCAAGGCAGGTGTCGAAGCCGGTGAAATCCTCAAGGAATTCCGCGTCGAAGCCGACGTCGCTGCGCAGTACAAGGCTGGCGCGACCGTTCCGGTGACGCTGTTCGCCACCGGCCAGCTGGTCGATGTGCAGGGCACGTCCATCGGCAAGGGCTTCGCGGGCACCATCAAGCGCCACAACTTCAGCTCGCAGCGCGCGTCGCACGGCAACAGCCGTTCGCACAACGTGCCGGGCTCGATCTCGATGGCCCAAGACCCGGGCCGTGTGTTCCCGGGCAAGAAGATGACCGGCCACATGGGCGACGAAACCGTCACCACCCAGAACCTGGACATCGTGCGCATTGACGAAGCCCGTCAACTGCTGCTGGTCCGCGGTGCGGTCCCGGGTTCCAAGAACGGCCACATCGTCGTTCGCCCGGCCGTCAAGGTCAAAGTCAAGAAGGGAGCCAACTGATGCAGCTCGAGCTCCTGAACGAGCAAGGTCAGGCCACTTCCAAAGTGGACGCGCCTGACACCGTCTTCGCTCGCGACTACAACGAAGCCCTGGTGCACCAGGTGGTCGTGGCCTTCCAGGCCAACGCCCGCCAAGGCACCCGTGCCCAGAAGGACCGCGAACAGGTCCATCACTCGACCAAGAAGCCCTTCCGCCAGAAGGGCACCGGCCGCGCTCGCGCCGGTATGACCTCGTCGCCGCTGTGGCGCGGGGGCGGTCGCATCTTCCCGAACATGCCTGACGAGAACTTCTCGCACAAGCTGAACAAGAAGATGTACCGCGCCGGCATGGCTGCGATCCTGTCGCAGTTGGCCCGCGAAGGCCGCCTGGCCGTGGTGGACTCGATCTCGGTCGAAGCCCCCAAGACCAAGCTGCTGGCCGCCAAGTTCAAGGCCATGGGCCTGGACTCGGTGATGGTCATCTCCGACATCGTCGATGACAACCTGCTGCTGGCTTCGCGCAACCTGGCCAACGTGCTGGTCGTCGAGCCGCGCTACGCCGACCCGCTGTCCCTCGTCTTCTACAAGAAGGTGCTGGTGACCAAGGCTGCGGTCGAGCAACTCAAGGAGATGCTGGCATGAGCGTCACCAAATACTCCGAAGGCCGCCTGGCCTCCGTGCTGCTCGCGCCCATCGTGTCCGAGAAGGCCACGCAGGTTGCCGAGAAGCACAACCAGGTCCTGTTCAAGGTCCTGCGCGACGCCACCAAGCCCGAAATCAAGGCCGCTGTCGAACTGATGTTCAAGGTCGAGGTCGAGTCGGTCAACGTCGTCCAGGTCAAGGGCAAGACCAAGCGCTTTGGTGGCCGTGCCGGCCGCCGTGACCACGTCAAGAAGGCGTACGTCGCCCTCAAGGCCGGTCAAGAGCTCAATTTCTCCGGGGAGGCCGCGTAAATGGCCATCGTCAAAGTCAAGCCGACGTCGCCCGGTCGCCGTGGCGTCGTCAAGGTGGTGCACAAGCACCTGCACAAGGGTGCGCCCCACGCAGCGTTGCTTGAGCCGCAAATCCAGAACTCCGGCCGCAACAACAACGGCCACATCACGATTCGCCACAAGGGCGGTGGTCACAAGCACCACTACCGTGTGGTCGACTTCAAGCGCAACAAGGACGGCATTCCGGCCAAGGTCGAGACCATCGAGTACGACCCGAACCGCACCGCCCACATCGCGCTGGTGGTGTACGCCGACGGCGAGCGCCGCTACGTGATCGCCCCGCGCGGTCTGGAAGTGGGTGCCACGCTGCTGAGCGGTGCCGAGGCGCCGATCAAGGCGGGCAACACGCTGCCGATCCGCAACATCCCGGTGGGCTCGACCATCCACTGCATCGAGCTGCAGCCTGGCAAGGGTGCCCAGATGATCCGTTCGGCCGGCACCTCTGCCGTGCTGATGGCTCGCGAAGGTGTCTACGCCCAGATCCGTCTGCGCTCGGGCGAAGTCCGCCGCGTGCACATCGACTGCCGCGCCACCATCGGTGAAGTGAGCAACGAAGAGCACAGCCTGCGCCAGTACGGCAAGGCCGGCGCGATCCGCTGGAAGGGTATCCGCCCGACCGTTCGCGGTGTGGCGATGAACCCGGTGGATCACCCGCACGGTGGTGGCGAAGGCCGCACTGGCGAGGGCCAGGTCCCTGTGTCGCCGTGGAACACCCTGACGAAGGGCTACCGCACTCGCAACAACAAGCGCACGCAGACGTTCATCGTCTCGCGTCGCAAGAAGTAAGGGCTAGGCCATGACTCGTTCGCTGAAGAAGGGCCCCTTCGTTGACCACCATCTGATGGCCAAGGTCGACAAGGCTGTTGCCATCAAAGACAAGAAGCCCATCAAGACCTGGTCGCGCCGCTCGACGATCCTGCCCGAGTTCATCGGTCTGACGATCGCCGTGCACAACGGCAAGCAGCACGTGCCGGTCTATGTGTCCGACCAGATGGTCGGCCACAAGCTCGGTGAATTCGCACTGACCCGCACCTTCAAAGGCCACCCGGCCGACAAGAAGGCCGGGAAGAAGTAAGGATGCCAACGATGGAAACCAAAGCAATCGTTCGCGGCGTTCGCCTCTCGTGTGACAAGGGTCGCCTCGTGGCTGACCTGATCCGCGGCAAGAAGGTGGACCAAGCGCTGAACATCCTGGAATTCACCCAGAAGAAGGCGGCCGTGATCATCAAGAAGGCGCTGGAAAGCGCCATCGCCAACGCCGAGCACAACGACGGCGCTGACATTGATGAGCTCAAGGTCACCTCGATCTACGTCGAGCAGGGTGCCACGTTGAAGCGCTTCTCGGCTCGCGCCAAGGGCCGCGGCAATCGCATCAGCAAGCCCACCTGCCACATCTTCGTGGCTGTCGGCAACTGAGGCGCAAGGAAGAACATGGGACAGAAAATCCACCCGACCGGCTTCCGCCTGCCTGTCACCCGCAATTGGGCTTCGCGCTGGTACGCGAACAACCAGAACTTCGCCACGATGCTGGCCGAAGATCTGCAGGTTCGTGAATACCTGAAGACCAAGCTCAAGAATGCCGCCGTCTCGCGCATCCTCATCGAGCGCCCCGCCAAGAACGCCCGCATCACGATCTACTCGGCTCGTCCGGGTGTCGTGATCGGCAAGAAGGGCGAAGACATCGAGGCGCTGAAGGCCGAGCTGACCCGCCGTCTGGGCGTGCCCGTCGCGGTCAACATCGAAGAAGTGCGCAAGCCTGAAGTCGATGCCCAACTGATCGCCGATTCGATCACGCAGCAGCTCGAAAAGCGCATCATGTTCCGCCGCGCCATGAAGCGCGCGATGCAGAACGCGATGCGTCTGGGTGCCCAGGGCATCAAGATCATGAGCGCGGGTCGTCTGAACGGCATCGAAATCGCCCGTACCGAGTGGTATCGCGAAGGTCGTGTGCCCCTGCACACCCTGAAGGCCGACATCGACTACGGCTTCTCCGAAGCCAAGACCACCTACGGCGTCATCGGCGTCAAGGTCTGGGTCTACCGCGGTGACCGCCTGGCCAATGGCGATGCGCCGGTCATCAACACCCCCGCTGGCGCCGAAGACGATCGTCGCCCGCGCCGTAACGCCCGTCCGGGTGCTCCCAGCGGCCGTGGCCGCCCGGGTGGCGACCGTGGCCCGCGTGACGGAGCAGATCAGCCCGCTGCCGCCGCCCCCACGGGTGACGCAGCCAAGCCCGCCGCCAAGCGCGTGGTCCGCAAGGTCCCCGCTGCTGCCGGTGAGGCCAAAGGAGAATAAGCATGCTGCAACCCGCTCGTCGTAAATACCGCAAGGAGCAGAAGGGCCGCAACACTGGTGTTGCGACCCGAGGCGCCGCGGTGTCTTTCGGTGATTTCGGCCTGAAGGCCACCGAGCGCGGCCGCCTGACGGCCCGCCAGATCGAAGCGGCTCGCCGCGCGATCTCGCGCCACATCAAGCGTGGTGGCCGGATCTTCATCCGCATCTTCCCGGACAAGCCCATCTCGCAAAAGCCTGCCGAAGTCCGCATGGGCAACGGCAAGGGCAACCCGGAGTACTACGTGGCTGAGATCCAGCCCGGCAAGGTGCTCTACGAGATCAACGGCGTGCCGGAAGTGCTGGCCCGCGAGGCGTTCACGCTGGCTGCTGCCAAGCTGCCGCTGCGTTGCACCTTCGTGGCCCGCCAGGTCGGTACCTGAGGAAGACACCATGACGAAAGCAACTGAACTCCGCGCCAAGGATGTCGCTGCCCTCGAAAAGGAAGTGACCGATCTGCTGAAGGCCCACTTCGGCCTGCGCATGCAAAAGGCCACCCAGCAGCTGACCAACCACAGCCAGCTGGGCAAGACCCGCCGCGACATCGCGCGTGCCAAGACTGTCCTGGCACAAAAGAAGAAGGAGGCCACGAAATGACTGAGGCCCAAGTGAAGAACGTGCGCACGCTGGTCGGCAAGGTCGTCAGCGACGCCCGCGCCAAGACCGTGACCGTGCTCGTCGAGCGCCGTGCCAAGCACGAGCTCTACGGCAAGATCGTGGCCCGCTCGCGCAAGTACCACGCGCATGACGAGCAGAACGAGTACAAGATCGGCGACGTCGTCGAGATCAGCGAAACCCGCCCGGTCTCCAAGACCAAGGCCTGGGCTGTGACGCGTCTGGTCGAAAAGGCCCAGATCGTCTGAAGACTTTCGGTGGCATGACCGCCGAACAAGCCGGCGCGCTGGGAAACTGGCGCGCCGGTTTTCCTTTTCCAGCATCCAAACATTGGAGGACACCATGATCAAGGTTGGCGACAAGCTCCCGGCGGGCAGCTTGCAGGAGTTCATTGACGTCGAGGGTGAGGGCTGCTCGCTCGGCCCCAACAGCTTCGACATCGAGAAGGCCACGGCCGGCAAGACCGTGGCCATCTTTGCGCTGCCCGGCGCCTACACGCCGACTTGCTCGGCACAGCATGTGCCCGGTTACGTGCAGAAGTCCGATGAGCTCAAGGCTGCGGGTGTCGACGAGATCTGGTGTGTTTCCGTCAACGACGCCTTCGTCATGGGGGCCTGGGGTCGTGACCAGCAGACAGCCGGCAAGGTCCGCATGATGGCTGACGGCAGCGGCACCTTCACCCAAGCCGTGGGCCTGCCGCTGGACCTGACGGCGCGCGGCATGGGCGTGCGCTCGCAGCGCTACTCGATGCTGGTCAAGGATGGTGTCGTCCAGGCGCTCAACGTCGAAGCACCCGGCAAGTTCGAGGTCAGCGATGCCGGCACGCTGCTGGCGCAGGCCAAGTCGGCCTGAGTCGCGCGCATCCGCGGGGGCTGCCCGAGCAGGCCCCTGCAAAAAACTTCTGCGCAGGCATTGACGCCCCGAGGGTTCTCACTGCATAATGCACAGCTTCGCCGAACGCCAGTGCTTCTGCCACGCAGGAGCCTCAAGCTGGTTTCGGATCCGCCCTCAACCGTTGGGCAGCAAGGCGCCAGTCGCCCGGCTGTTTGACTTACGGGCCCAAGACTGACCGACGCGCGGTGCCTCCAAGGTGCTGCAACTCGGGGCAAGTTGGGGACAGACATGATTCAAATGCAATCGCGGCTCGATGTCGCGGATAACACTGGCGCGAAGTCCGTTCAGTGCATCAAGGTGCTGGGCGGCTCCAAGCGCCGCTACGCGCACATTGGCGACATCATCAAGGTCAGCATCAAAGAAGCTGCCCCGCGTGGTCGCGTGAAGAAGGGCGAGGTCTACAGCGCCGTGGTGGTTCGTACCGCCAAGGGCGTGCGCCGCCAGGACGGCTCGCTCGTCAAGTTCGACGGCAATGCCGCCGTGCTGCTCAACGCCAAGCTGGAGCCTATCGGCACCCGCATCTTCGGCCCGGTCACGCGTGAACTGCGTACCGAGCGCTTCATGAAGATCGTGTCGCTGGCGCCCGAGGTGCTTTGAGCCCCCACTGTCTGAGGTAAGCCATGAACAAGATTCGTACCGGCGACCAGGTCATCGTGCTGACCGGCCGCGACAAGGGTAAGCGCGGCACCGTGTCCGCCCGCACCGATGTCGACCACGTTGTGGTTGACGGCATCAATGTCGTCAAGAAGCACGTCAAGCCCAACCCCATGAAGGGCACCACCGGTGGCGTCGTCGACAAGACCATGCCCATCCATCAATCCAACGTGGCGATCTTCAACGCTGCATCCGGCAAGGCCGATCGTGTGGGCGTCAAGCTCGTCGACGGCAAGCGGGTGCGCGTGTTCAAGTCGACCGGCGAAGAGATCAAGGCTTAAGAGGTCCCTCATGGCTCGTCTTCAAACGCATTACCGCGAAAAAATCGTGCCCGGCCTGGTCGAAAAGTTCGGCTACAAGTCGGTCATGGAGGTGCCCCGCATCACCAAGATCACGCTCAACATGGGCGTGAGCGAAGCTGTCGCCGACAAGAAGGTCATGGACCACGCTGTGGGTGACCTGACCAAGATCGCCGGCCAGAAGCCTGTCGTCACGAAGTCGAAGAAGGCGATTGCCGGCTTCAAGATCCGTGACGCCGTGCCCATCGGCGCGATGGTGACCCTGCGTGGCGTCCAGATGTATGAATTCCTGGACCGCTTCGTGACGATCGCGCTGCCGCGCGTGCGTGACTTCCGGGGTATCTCCGGTCGCTCGTTCGACGGCCGTGGCAACTACAACATCGGCGTCAAGGAACAGATCATCTTCCCCGAGATCGAATACGACAAGGTGGATGCTCTGCGTGGTCTGAACATCAGCATCACGACGACTGCCAAGACGGACGACGAAGCCAAGGCACTGCTGGCTGCGTTCAAGTTCCCGTTCAAGAACTGAGGTGATCTGTGGCTAAAACTTCCATCAAGCAACGTGAACTGAAGCGCGAAGCACTCGTCGCCAAGTTCGCGAAGAAGTACGCAGAACTGAAGGCCATCATCGACGACAGCAAGAAGTCGGATGAAGAGCGTTACCTCGCTCGCCTCGAGCTGCAGAAGCTGCCCCGCAACGCCTACCCGACTCGCCTGCGCAACCGCTGCGAGCTGACCGGTCGTCCGCGTGGCACCTTCCGCAAGTTCGGCCTGGCCCGTAACAAGATCCGTGAGCTGGCCTTCAAGGGCGACATCCCCGGTGTCGTCAAGGCCAGCTGGTAATCGGCTCGATTAGGAGAAATCGCAAATGAGCATGAGTGATCCTATCGCCGATATGCTGACCCGGATTCGCAACGCCCAGATCGTTGAGAAGCCCAGTGTCGTCATGCCGTCGTCGAAGTTGAAGGCAGCGATCGCCAAGGTCCTGAAGGATGAAGGCTACATCGATGACTTCGCCATCCGTGGTGAAGCCGCTCGCCCCGAGCTGGAAATTTCGCTGAAGTACTACGCTGGCCGTCCGGTCATCGAGCGTATCGAGCGTGTGAGCCGTCCCGGCCTGCGCATCTACAAGGGCCGTCACGACATTCCTCAGGTCATGAATGGCCTGGGCGTCGCGATCGTCACCACGCCGCAGGGTGTGATGACGGACCGCAAGGCGCGCGCTGCCGGTATCGGTGGCGAAGTGCTCTGCTACGTCGCCTAAGCGAGAAGGAGAGACGAACAATGTCCCGCGTAGGAAAAATGCCGGTCTCCATCCCGCAAGGCGTGGATGTGACCGTGTCGGCTGACTCGATCAGCGTCAAGGGCTCGCTCGGCACGCTGGTGCGTCCGGCCAACAAGCTCGTCGACGTCAAGAGCGAAGGCGGCAAGCTGAATTTCGTTCCCGCCAATGAGTCGGCTGATGCCGACGCGATGAGCGGCACGATGCGTGCACTGGTGGCCAACATGGTCAACGGTGTCAGCAAGGGTTTCGAGAAGAAGCTGAACCTGGTTGGCGTGGGTTTCCGCGCCCAAGCCCAGGGTCAGAAGCTCAACCTGCAGATCGGTTTCTCTCACCCCGTGGTGAAGGACATGCCGGCCGGCATCAAGGTCGAGTGCCCGACGCAGACCGAAATCATCATCAAGGGCGCTGACCGCCAGGTCGTCGGCCAGATCGCAGCCGAGGTGCGCGCCTTCCGTCCCCCCGAGCCCTACAAGGGCAAGGGCATCCGTTACTCGGATGAGAAGGTCTCCCTCAAAGAGACCAAGAAGAAGTAAGGAGCCGCGCCATGATGACCAAGAAAGAACAACGACTGCGTCGTTCGCGCCAGACCCGTGCCCGCATCGCGATCCAGCGTGTGGCCCGTCTGACGGTGTTCCGCTCCAACCTGCACATCTATGCCCAAGTCGTGTCGGAAGACGGCGACAAGGTGCTGGCCGCAGCGTCCACCGCCGAAAAGTCGGTGCGCGAGCAGCTGGGTGCCGAGGGCAAGGGTGGCAACGTTGCCGCCGCCACGCTGGTGGGCAAGCTGATCGCCGAGAAGGCCAAGGCCGCAGGTGTCGAGAAGGTCGCGTTCGACCGCTCGGGTTTCGCCTACCACGGCCGTGTCAAGGCACTGGCCGAGGCCGCTCGCGAAGCCGGCCTGCAGTTCTGACGCATCAAGGAATAAGAAATGGCAAAGTTTCAACCCCGCGCGCAGACCGAAGGCAATGACGACGGCCTGAAGGAAAAGATGATCGCGGTGAACCGCGTGACCAAGGTGGTGAAGGGCGGCCGCACGCTGTCCTTCGCAGCGCTGACCGTGGTCGGTGACGGCGATGGCCGTATCGGCATGGGCAAGGGCAAGGCCAAGGAAGTGCCGGTCGCGGTGCAGAAGGCCATGGAGTCGGCTCGCCGCAACATGGTCAAGGTCAGCCTGAAGAACGGCACCATCCATCACAACGTGGTGGGTGAGCACGGTGCTGCGCACGTCATCATGGCCCCGGCACCTGCCGGTACCGGCGTCATCGCCGGCGGCCCGATGCGCGCTGTCTTCGAAGTGATGGGCGTGACGGACATCGTGACCAAGAGCCACGGTTCCACCAACCCGTACAACATGGTCCGCGCCACGCTGGACGCCCTCAAGCGTTCCACCACGCCGGCCTCGGTCGCGGCCAAGCGCGGCAAGACGGTTGAAGAAATCTTCAACTGATCGCCACAGCGGAGCACAACATGTCTGACAAAAAAACCGTGACGGTCAAGCTGGTGCGTAGCCCCATCGGCTGCCGTGCCTCGCACCGTGCCACCGTGGTCGGCCTGGGTCTGCGTCGGCTGAACAGCCAAAGCACCCTGGAAGACACGCCCGCCGTGCGCGGCATGATCAACAAGATCGCCTATCTGGTGCAGGTGCTCTGAGCACCGCGCACATCGAGGACAAGACGATGGAACTCAACACGATCAAGCCCGCAGAGGGCGCCAAGCATGCCAAGCGCCGTGTCGGCCGTGGCATCGGCTCCGGCCTGGGCAAGACCGCAGGTCGCGGCCACAAGGGTCAGAAGTCCCGCGCTGGTGGCTACCACAAGGTCGGCTTCGAAGGCGGTCAGATGCCGCTGCAGCGTCGCCTGCCCAAGCGTGGCTTCAAGTCGCTGACGCTGAAGTACAACGCCGAGATCACGCTGTCGGACCTGCAAGTCCTGGCCGGCGAAGAGATCGATGTGTCGACGCTGAAGGCCGTCGGCCTGGTGCCGCAACTGGCCAAGTCGGTCAAGGTCATCCTGTCCGGTGCCATCGAGCGCAAGGTCACGCTGAAGGGCGTGAACGCCACGAAGGGCGCCAAGGCGGCCATCGAGGCGGCTGGCGGCTCGGTCGCTTAATTGCTGTCCAAAAGGAACTGACTCAGCGTGGCTACCAACGCGAATCAGCTGGCCAAGAGTGGCAAGTTCGGTGACCTGCGTCGCCGGCTTGTCTTCCTGCTGCTGGCGCTGGTCGTGTACCGCATCGGGGCGCATATCCCCGTGCCCGGTATCGACCCGAACCAGCTCGCCCAATTCTTCAAGGGTCAGGCGGGTGGCATCCTGAGCCTGTTCAACATGTTCTCGGGCGGTGCGCTGTCGCGCTTCACCGTGTTCGCGTTGGGCATCACGCCGTACATCTCGGCTTCCATCGTGCTGCAGCTGATGACCTATGTGGTCCCGACGCTGGAGCAGCTGAAGAAGGAAGGCGAGGCGGGCCGCCGCAAGATCACGCAGTACACGCGCTACGCCACCTTGGGCCTGGCGCTGTTTCAGAGCCTGTCCATCGCGCTGGCGCTGGAAGGTTCTGCGGGCCTGGTGCTCAATCCTGGTTTCGGCTTCCGCCTCACGGCGGTGTCCAGCCTGGTGGCCGGCACGATGTTTCTGATGTGGCTGGGTGAGCAGATCACCGAGCGGGGTCTGGGCAACGGCATTTCGATCCTGATCTTCGGCGGTATCGCCGCAGGTCTGCCCGGTGCGATCGGTGGGTTGTTCGAGCTGGTGCGTACCGGCGCGATGGGCTACGGCTCGGCGCTGGTCGTGATCGCCCTGGTCGTGCTGGTGACCTTCGCCGTCGTGTTCGTCGAGCGTGGCCAGCGCAAGATCCTGGTGAACTATGCCAAGCGCCAGGTCGGCAACAAGGTCTACGGCGGCCAGTCGTCGCACCTGCCGCTGAAGCTGAACATGTCGGGCGTGATCCCGCCGATCTTCGCGTCGTCGATCATCCTGCTGCCGACCACGGTGGTGAGCTGGTTTGCGACGGGCGACGGCCTGCGCTGGTTGAAGGACCTGGCTGCCATGGTCAGCCCGGGCCAGCCGATCTATGTGTTGCTGTACGCCGCTGCCATCATCTTCTTCTGCTTCTTCTATACGGCGCTGGTGTTCAACAGCCGTGAGACCGCGGACAACCTGAAGAAGAGCGGCGCGTTCATTCCGGGCATCCGTCCGGGCGAGCAGACGGCCAAGCACATCGACCGCATCTTGTCGCGGCTGACGCTTGCCGGCGCGATCTACATCACGCTCGTCTGCCTGCTGCCCGAATTCTTGACACTCAAGTACAACGTTCCGTTCTACTTTGGTGGCACATCCCTGCTGATCATCGTGGTCGTCACGATGGACTTCTGGGCCCAGGTGCAAAGCTACATCATGAGTCAGCAGTACGAGTCACTGCTGAAGAAGGCCAGCTTCAAGCCCAACTGAGGGTGGAGAGCTGTTCTAAGGAAATATCTGTTTTAACCCACACGAAGTTTTGGCATGTCGAAAGACGACGTCATTCAGATGCAGGGCGAGATTGTTGAAAACCTCCCCAACGCAACGTTTCGTGTGAAGTTAGAGAACGGGCATGTCGTCCTCGGACACATCTCCGGCAAGATGCGGATGCACTACATCCGTATCCTCCCCGGCGACAAAGTGACTGTGGAATTGACGCCCTACGATTTGAGTCGTGCTCGCATCGTGTTCCGGGCGAAGTGAGCTGTTTGAACCCCCGGACGCGTGTGAGCGCAAAAGAAGTTAGGCCAAGGAGCAGACCATGAAAGTTTCGGCATCCGTGAAGCAGATGTGCCGCAATTGCAAGATCATCCGCCGCAAGGGCGTGGTGCGTGTGATCTGCACCGACCCGCGCCACAAGCAGCGCCAGGGCTGAGCCCCCGCGCGCACGACAGGACTAGAGGACAACCATGGCACGTATTGCTGGTATCAACATTCCGCCGCAAAAGCACACTGAGATCGGTCTGACCTCGATCTACGGCATTGGCCGTACGACCGCCCAGAAGATCTGCACGACCTGCGGCATCCCGTTCGACAAGAAGGTCAAGGACCTGAACGACTCCGATCTCGAAAAGATCCGTGACGTCGTCAACCAGATGACCATCGAAGGCGATCTGCGTCGTGAGCAGTCCATCAACATCAAGCGTCTGATGGACCTGGGCTGCTACCGTGGCTTCCGTCACCGCCGCGGCCTGCCGATGCGCGGCCAGCGCACCCGCACGAATGCCCGCACCCGCAAGGGTCCGCGCAAGTCGGCTGCGACCGGCAAGAAGTAAGCTGCCCGAACTGAAAGAAGGTCAATATGGCAAAGGCTCCCAACAATTCGGCGGCTCAACGCGTTCGCAAGAAGGTTCGCAAGAACGTTGCTGACGGCATCGCGCACGTCCACGCCTCGTTCAACAACACCATCATCACCATCACCGACCGGCAAGGCGGCGCCCTGTCCTGGGCTTCGTCGGGTGGTCAGGGCTTCAAGGGTTCGCGCAAGTCGACGCCTTTCGCAGCCCAGGTGGCGGCTGAAGTGGCCGGCCGCGCTGCTCAAGAGCAGGGCATCAAGAACCTCGACGTCAAGATCAAGGGCCCCGGCCCGGGTCGTGAGTCGTCGGTGCGTGCCCTGGCAGCGCTGGGCATCCGCATCAACTCGATCTCTGACGTGACGCCCGTGCCGCACAACGGCTGCCGTCCGCAGAAGCGTCGTCGCATCTAAGTTCGCCGCATCTGACCCCCACCTTCCGGTGACAGGGATATTGCAGATTCGGATGACAGTGCGATAATCGCGCGTTTTCCCGGAGCCGGCGGGCACTCAGGTGCCGCGCCGGCTTCAGTTTTGAGCCGGCTTCATTGCGAGCCGACGCTTAAGCCCACCGTCCAAGCCCACAACAACACCGGCTGGACTCGCGCAGGACGCCGTCGTGAAAGCGACGACTTTCGGCGTCAGATTGATCAAGGACACGCAAAGTGGCACGTTACCTCGGCCCCAAGGGCAAACTTTCCCGCCGTGAAGGCACCGACCTCTACCTGAAGAGCGCCCGCCGCGCCATCGGCGACAAGGTCAAGTTCGACAGCAAGCCCGGCCAGCACGGCCGCACTTCGGGTCAGCGCACGTCCGACTTCGGCCTGCAGCTGCGCGAAAAGCAGAAGGTCAAGCGCATGTATGGCGTGCTGGAGCGTCAGTTCCGCCGCTACTTCGCCGAAGCCGAGCGCCGCAAGGGCTCGACCGGCGTGAACCTGCTGCAGTTGCTGGAATCGCGCCTGGACAACGTCGTCTACCGCATGGGCTTCGGCTCCACCCGCGCAGAAGCACGCCAACTGGTGTCGCACAAGGGCGTCACGGTGAATGGCGAGGTCGTCAACATCGCGTCTTACATGGTCAAGGCCGGCGACACCGTCGCCGTGCGTGAAAAGGCCAAGAAGCAGCTGCGCGTCACCGAGTCGTTCAAGCTCGCCGACTCCATCGGCCTGCCGGCCTGGGTGGCCGTGGACGGCACGAAGCTGGAAGGCGTCTTCAAGAAGGCTCCCGACCGCGACGAGTTCGGTGCCGAGATCAACGAATCGCTGATCGTCGAGTTGTACTCGCGTTAATGTTTTCCCCCGCCGGCCGCGCTCGCAAGAGCGCGGCCGGCGTTTCCTCGTCCGGGCCTCCAAGCCCTTCGAAGGCTCTGCCCGGCTGGTCCTCAGCCTTATCGGTGTAACGAGCCGAGGGTATTGAAAGAAAGACCTCATGCAAACCAACTTGCTCAAACCCAAGTCCATCAACGTGGAGCCCCTGGGCGGTCATCGCGCCAAGGTCACGCTGGAGCCGTTTGAACGCGGCTACGGTCACACGCTGGGCAACGCCCTGCGCCGTGTGCTGCTCTCGTCGATGGTGGGGTATGCGCCGACCGAAGTGACGATTGCCGGCGTGCTGCACGAGTACTCGGCCATCGACGGCGTGCAAGAGGACGTGGTTCACATCATGCTGAACCTCAAGGGCGTCGTCTTCCGCCTGCACAACCGCGAAGAAGTGACCCTGGTCCTGCGCAAGGAAGGCGAAGGCCCCGTCACGGCGGCCGACATCCAGACCCCGCACGACGTCGAGATCATCAACCCCGAGCAAGTCATCGCCCACCTGTCGCAAGGCGGCAAGCTGGACATGCAGATCAAGGTGGAGAAGGGCCGCGGCTACGTGCCCGGCACGATGCGCCGCTTCGGCGACGAGCCGACCAAGAGCATCGGCCGCATCGTTCTCGACGCGTCCTTCTCGCCGGTCAGCCGCGTCAGCTACGCGGTCGAGAACGCCCGCGTCGAGCAGCGTACCGACCTCGACAAGCTCGTGATGGAGATCCAGACCAACGGCGCCATCTCGCCCGAGGAAGCGATCCGCGCGTCCGCCAAGATCCTCGTCGAGCAACTGGCCGTGTTCGCCCAGCTGCAAGGCACGGACCTGGTCGACGCCTTCGACCAGCCGGCCCAGCGCTCCAGCAGCTTCGACCCGATCCTGCTGCGTCCGGTCGACGAGCTCGAACTTACCGTGCGTTCGGCCAACTGCCTGAAGGCCGAAAACATCTACTACATCGGCGACCTGATCCAGCGTACCGAGACCGAGCTGCTGAAGACCCCCAACCTGGGTCGCAAGTCGCTCAACGAGATCAAGGAAGTCCTGGCTTCCCGCGGTCTCACGCTCGGCGCCCGCCTGGAAAACTGGCCGCCCCAAGGTCTGGACAAGCGGTAATCCGCTGCGCGCCAACACAAGAGACGGCCTGAAGGCCGTCATCGGATGACAAACGCGATGAAGCTCAAACTTCGGGCGTTTGATCGTGCACCCGGCAGTACCTGACACGGCTGCCGGCATCAACAAAGTGAAAAAGGAATAGCACCATGCGTCACCGTCACGGCCTCCGCAAACTCAACCGCACCAGCTCCCATCGCCAGGCGATGCTGCGCAACATGTGCGTCTCGCTGCTGCAGCACGAAGCGATCAAGACCACGGTCCCCAAGGCCAAGGAACTGCGCAAGGTGGTCGAGCCCCTGATCACCCTGGCCAAGGAACCCACGCTGGCCAACCGCCGCCTGGCTTTCGACCGCCTGCGTGACCGCGACATCGTCACCAAGCTCTTCAACGAACTGGGCCCGCGCTTCAAGGCGCGCCCGGGCGGCTACACCCGCATCCTGAAGATGGGTTTCCGCGTCGGCGACAACGCGCCCATGGCTTTCGTTGAACTGGTGGATCGCGCCGAAGGCGAGACCGCTGGAGAAGCCGTCGAGTAATCAGGTCTACGCCTGTTTCGATCAAAGCCCGCCTTGCGCGGGCTTTTTTACGTCTGGCGTCAGCCCAGCCGCGCTCGCAGCCATCTGGCAGGCGCCGCAAGCGCGCCCGCCTGAAAGACGCGCCCCCGTCCCTGCGGTCCCGACCCTTTCATTCGCGGGGGGACCGCCCGGAACTCAATCGGCGTCGGCGCTACTCACACGCTGAGAACGACCGCCAGGTCGAGGGGCAGGCCAGGACTCCGGCAGAGGCTTCGTGGGGCGGCTGGCCCTTCATTGCCTCAACCCTGCCGCACGGACCCCGAACTTGCTGCCTGCTCGCCTGCTCCGTCCCTCGCTGCGCCGCGGCTGCCGCGCTGGGCTGCTGGCCGTTCTGAGTGCCGGCCTGCTGGCTGCGATGCCGGCATGGGCGGTGGGCACGCCACCGGTCGTGCCGCCCCCCAGCGAACTTACCCGCCCGCCCGAGCCCGGCCGCAGTGTCGAACTGCCGCCGGAACGTCCGCCGTCTGCCCGCGAGCTGGGCAAGCCGGACGACGAGCTCAAGATCGACGTGCAGGCGTATGCCGTCAGCGCTGACGCCCCTGCCGCACTGCGGGAGGCGCTGCCGCGGCTGACCGCCGCCTTTGTCGGCAAGGAACGCGGCTTCGAGGATCTCGTGAACGCCGCCAACGAGGTCACCCGCTTCCTGCAGCGCGACCTCGGCTACTACCTCGGCTACGCCTACATCCCCGAACAGGTGTTCGACGGCCAGTCCGTGCGCATCGCCGTGCTCGAAGGGCGCCTGGACCGCGTCGTGCTGAACTGGACCGAAGGCCTGCCGGTGAAGCGCGAGGTCGTCGAGGCCTACCTGCAGCGGCTGAAGCCGGGCGACGTGCTGACCGTCGACGCCGTCGAGCGCACGGTCTTCCTCATCAACGACCTGCGCGGCATCGTCACGCGCGCCGAAGTGAAGGCCGGTGCCACGCCCGGCACGGCCATCCTCGAATTCACGCCGCGCGCCGAGGCGCGCTACAGCGGCAGCGTCGACGGCGACTTCAACGGCTCCAGGGTCATCGGCGCGCAGCGGCTGGGCGCGCAGGTGATCATGGCCAGCCCGCTGGGCCGCGGCGACGGCCTGTCCGGCTCGGTGCTCAGCTCGGCCACCGGCGGGCTGATGTTCGCGCTGCTGGGCTACACCAGCCCCATCGGTGCGGACGGCTTCAAGGCCGGCGCGTCGCTGTCGGCCGTGCGCTACCAGCTCGACAAGAAAGAGTTCCCGCTGGACCTGCACGGCACCGGCACCACGATCAACGTGTTCGCCCTCTATCCCTGGGTGCGCTCGCGCAACCTGAACCTGTTCGTGCTCGGCGCGGGCGACGCCAAGAGCTACCTCGACAACGTCGCCTCGCTGGCCACGCGCAAGCGGGTCGATGACGTGGCCCTGGGGCTCAGCGGCGACTTCCGCGACAGCCTGCTGACCGGCAGCGTCAACACCTTCGAGCTGAGCCTGGCCCAGGGCCGGCTCAACTTCGCCGACGGCACCCCCAGCGGCAGCGACGATGCGGCGACGTTCAGGAAGGTGAACTTCGCCGCGTCGCGCCTGCAGAACCTCATCAACGGCCGACTGCTCGCCTACCTCACCGTGCGCGGCCAGTACGCGCTGTCCAACCTGGACTCCACCGAGCAGTTCCGCGCTGGCGGCCCCAACGGCGTGCGCGCGTTCGCGCCCGGCGAGGGCACGGGTGATTCCGGCGCCGTGGCCAGCCTGGAGCTGCGCTGGCTGCCGCCGTCCAGCCTGTTCGGCAAATGGGCCAGCGAACTCGTGCTGGCCGCGTTCTACGACGGCGCCTTCATCCAGTACCGGCACGACCCCAGCCTCGTCCAGCGTGAACCGAGCTACCTCAACCACACGACGCTGGGCGGCGCCGGGCTGTCGCTGGTCTGGGCGCGCGGCAACGCCTACGCCTTGCGCATGAGCCTGGCCACGCCCGTGCAGGGCGAGGCCGTCGGCGAAGGCAAGAACCGCAAGCTGCGCCTGTACGCGCAGGGCTCCTGGAGCTTCTGAAATGAAGCTGAAGCCCCTCATCCGGTCTCGCCTCGCTGAACGCGGGCGCGCCCAGCCGGTCCCCCGTGGGGACGCAGACGCTTGTGGCATTGAGCCCCAAGCGTCGCCAGGCGGGCCGGCTCGGGAGCGGCCCAGCGCTCGGCCCGAAAACCCGGCTGTCCGCGCAGAGGCATTGGCATGAGAGCGCGCTCCCGTTTGCGGCCCCTGGGCCTGGCCTTGTGCCTCGCGCTCGCCTATCCGGCTGCGCAAGGTTTGCCGCAGGGTGCCCAGGTGGCGCAGGGGCAGGTCAAGGTGTCCACGCCGCAGGCCGGCCAGGGGCTGATCCAGCAGGCCAGCGACAAGGCCGTCATCAACTGGCAGAGCTTCTCCATCGGCGCCAACGAGGCGCTGCGCATCGAGCAGCCCGGTGTCAACTCGGTGCTGCTCAACCGCGTCGTCGGCGGCGACCCGTCGCTGATCCTGGGCCGCATGACGTCCAACGGGCAGGTCTTCCTGCTCAACCCGCGCGGCATCGTCTTCGGCCGCGGCTCGCAGGTGAACGTGGGCGGCCTCGTCGCCTCCACGCTGGACCTGTCCGATGCCGCCTTCCTGGCCGGTGACTACCGCTTCAAGGCCGGTCCGGGCGCCGGCGGCCTGCAGGCGGACGGCAGCATCGCCGCGCCAGGCGGCACCGTCGCGCTCGTCGCCCCGCAGCTCAGCGTGGGCGGCAGCATCCAGGCGGGCCGCGTGGGTCTGGCGGCGGCCAGCGCCGTGCAGGTGGACGTCGAAGGCGACGGCCTCGTGCTGTTCAACCTGCGCAACGACGACCACCTCGACGTGGCGCTGAAGTTCAGCGGCCGCATCCAGACCGAGGGTGGCAGCACCGAGCTGCGCGCCCAGGCGCGCGCCGGCGCGGCCGGCCAGGTGCTCAACATGGACGGCGTCGTGCAGGCGCGCGGCCTGCGCCAGCAAGGCGGACGCATCGTCATCGACGGCGGCACGGCCGGCGACACCTACGTCAACGGCACGCTGGATGCCGGCGGTGAACGAGGCGGCAGCATCACCGTCCTCGGCCAGCGCGTGGCGGTGCTGGACCCGGCCGTACTGGACGCCTCTGGCGCCCAGGGCGGTGGCAGCATCCAGGTCGGCGGCGGCTTCCACGGCGAAGGCACCGACCACAACGCCGAGCGCACCTACATCGCCGCCGGCGCCCAACTGCGCGCCGACGCGACCGAGCAGGGCGATGGCGGCAGCGTCGCCATCTGGGCCGACCTGCGCACCGACATGCTGGGCCGCATCTCGGCCCGAGGCGGGCGATTGGGTGGCCATGGCGGCATGGTCGAGACGTCGGGGCTGCAGAAGCTCAACATGCCCAGTGGCGGCGTGGACGTCAGTGCAGTGCGCGGGCGTGCGGGCCATTGGCTGCTCGACCCGGCCAACCTGACCATCTCGAATGCCTCGTCCAGTGGCTCGTCCGGCGCATCGCCCTTCGAGCCCAGCGCCGATGGCGCCGTGCTGAGCGTGACGGTCCTCAACAACGCGCTGGCCGCGGGCACCGGCGTGACCGTCAGGACCACGTCCGGCGCGGGCACCGCCGCCGAGACCGGCGACATCATCGTGGATGCGGCCATCCAGGGCACCCATGGCGGCTCGCTCACGCTCGATGCCGTGGGCAGCATCGGCTTCACCGGCGGCGGCTCCATCAGCGCCACGGGGGGCGCGCTCAATGTCAGCCTGCTGGCCGGCGCTGGCGTCAGCGCCACGTCCATCCAGACCAACGGCGGCACGCTGGGCGTCACCGCACATGGCGCCGTCACGCTGGGCAGCGTGAACAGCGGCGCGCTGACCATCGCCAGCAACGGCGGCGCCGTGACGCTGCCCACCGGCACCATCGGCGGCCTGCTGGGCGTGACCACCGGCGGTGGCGCCATCACCCAGGCCGCCGGCAACCTCAGCACTGCGGGTGCCACCCTCGATGCGGCTGCCGGCAGCGTCACGCTCGGCAGTCTGGGCAGCAGCGTCGACCTGGGCGTCACCACCACCACCGGCAGCATCGCGCAGGCCAGCGGCACCGCCCTCAGCGTCAGCGGCGCCACCAGCCTCTCGACCACCGGCAGCACGATCACGCTGGATGCCACCACCAACAACCTGCAAGGCGCCGTCAGCGCCAGCGGCGGTGCGACGGCGCTGACCAACGCCGGAGCCCTCGTGCTGGGCAGTACCACGGTCAGTTCGCTCACGGCCACCGCCGTCAGCGGCAGCATCACGCAGGCCGGCGGCACCAGCTTGAGCGTCAGTGGCGCCAGCAGCTTCACGGCCAGCGGCGCGATCACGCTGGACGCCGCCACCAACAGCCTGCAAGGCGCGGTCGGCGTCAACGGTGGCGCGGTGACCGTGCGCAACGCCGGTGCGCTGCTCCTGGGCAACGTCACCGCCAGTTCGCTCAACGCCACGGCCGACGGCGGCAGCATCACGCAGTCGGCCGGCACCAGCCTCGGCATCAGCGGTGCGACGGGCCTGACGGCGGGTGGCGCGATCACGCTGGACGCCACCACCAACAGCCTGCAAGGCACGGTCACTGCCAGCGGCGGCGCCACGACGCTGACCAATGCCGGCGCCCTCGTGCTGGGCAACGTCACCGCCAGTTCGCTCACCGCCACGGCGGGCAGCGGCAACATCACGCAGGTGGGCGGCACCGGCTTGAGCATCAGCGGCGCCACCACCCTCGCGGCGAGCAGCGGCACGATCACGCTGGACGCCACCACCAACCAGCTGCAGGGGGCCGTCGGCGTCAGCGGCGGTGCGGCGAGCCTGCTCAACGCCGGCACGCTGACGCTGGGCAACAGCAGCGTCAGCTCGTTGAGCGCGACGGCCAGCAGCGGCAACCTCGCCCAGGCTGCCGGCACGAGCATCGCCGTCAGCGGCGCCACCGATCTCACGGCGAGCGGTGGCACCATCACGCTGGACGGCACGGCCAACAACCTCCAGGGCACGGTCACTGCCAGCGGCGGCGCGACGACGCTGAGCAGCGCCAGCCTCCAACTGGGCGGCAGCACCGTCAGCTCGCTCACGGCCACGGCGGCCAGCGGCAGCATCACGCAGGCCACCGGCACGCACCTCAGCGTGGCCGGCACCACCGACCTGACGGCGAGCGGCGCGATCACGCTGGATGCGGCCACCAACGGCCTGCAGGGCATCGTCAGCGCCAGCGGTGGGGCCACGACGCTGACCAACGCCGGCGCACTCACGCTGGGCAACGTCACCGCCGGTTCGCTGAGCGCCACGGCGACCAGCGGCGACATCACCCAGGCGGCGAGCACCCGCCTCAGCGTCAGCGGTGCGGCGAGCTTCACGGCCAGCGGCACGATCACGCTGGACGCCGCCACCAACACCCTGCAAGGCACGGTCAACGCCAGCGGTGGCGCGACGACGCTGACCAGCGCCAGCCTGCGGCTGGGCGACGTCAACGTCAGTTCTCTGGCAGCCGCGGCGGGCAGCGGCAACGTCACGCAGGCGTCCGGCACGCAGCTCAGCGTCAGCGGCACCACCGACCTCACGGCGAGCGGCGCGATCACGCTGGACCTGACCACCAACAACCTGCAAGGTGCGGTCACCACCAGCGGCGGTGCCACGACGCTGGCCAACGCCGGCAGCCTCACGTTGGGCAACGCCACGGTCAGCTCGCTCACGGCGACGGCGTCCGCCGGCAACATCGTGCAGGCGTCGGGCACCAGTCTGGGCGTCAGCGGCGCCACCAGCCTCACGGCGAGCAGTGGCGCGATCACGCTGGACGCGGCCACCAACAACCTGCAGGGCGTCGTCGGCGTCAGCGGCGGTGCCGCGAGCCTGCTCAATGGCGGCACGCTGACGCTGGGCAACAGCAGCGTCAGCGCGCTCACGGCACGCTCGCTCAGCGGCAACATCATCCAGGCCGGCAGCACCAGCATCGGCGTCAGCGGCACCACCGACCTGACGGCCAGCAGCGGCACGATCACGCTGAACGGCGCCGGCAACACCCTGCAGGGCACCGTGAACGCCAGCGGCGGCGCCACGACGCTGCGCAGCGCCGCGCTCACGCTGGGCGCCCTCAACGTCAGCGCGCTGACCGCCACGGCGGACAGCGGCAACCTCGCGCAGGCGGCCGCCACCAGCGTCGCCGTCAGCGGTGCGACCAGCCTCACGGCCAGTGCCGGCACCATCACGCTGAACGAAACCGGCAACGGCCTGCAGGGCGCGGTCAGCGTCAGCGGCGGCGCCACGACACTGCGCAACGGCGGCACGCTGGTGCTGGGCAACGGCACGGTCGCCTCGCTCATGGCGACGTCCGAGAACGGCGACATCGCACAGGCCGCCAGCACCCGCCTGGCCGTCACCGGCAGCACCCGCCTCACGGCCAGCAACGGCGCGATCACGCTGGATGCCGCCGCCAACGACCTGCAAGGCACCGTCAGCGCCAGCGGTGGCGCCACGACGCTGACCAGCGCCGGCCTGCGGCTGGGCGACGGCAGCGTCAGCTCGCTGACCGCGACCGCCACCAGTGGCAACCTCACGCAGGCCGCCGGCACCGCCCTGGTCGTCAGCGGCACGACCAGCCTCACGGCCGGCGGCGGTGTGATCACGCTGAACGAAACCGGCAACAACCTGCAGGGCGCAGTCAGTGCCAGCGGCGGCGCCACGACGCTGCGCAGCGCTGCGCTGACGCTGGGCAACAGCAGCGTGAACTCGCTCACCGCCGCAGCCACCAGCGGCAACATCGCCCAGGCCGCCAGCAGCGCCGTCACCGTGAACGGCGCGGCCACGCTGACGGCCACCAGCGGCAGCGTCACGCTGGGCAGCTTCAGCACCACCGGCGGCAGCGCCAACCTCGGCATCACCACGGGCAGCGGCATGGTCACGCTGGGCACGGGCTCGGTGGGCGGCACGCTCGGGGTCAGCACCAGCGGCAATATCACGCAGGTGGCGGGCGGCCTCACGGTCAACGGCCTGGCGACACTGAACGCGGGCACCACCGGCGACATCAGCCTCACGGACACCCACAACCACTGGAACGGCGTCAGCATCAACGCCCGGTCGCTGGACCTGTTCTCCGCCGGCAACCTCGGCGTCCAGAGCCTGACGCTCGCGGCCAACCAGTCGCTGACGCTGTCGGCCCAGGGCAACCTCAACCTGGGCTCGACGCTGGACATCAACACCGGCACCGGTGACCTCAGCCTCACCAGCCTGGGCGGCAGCTTCACGGCCGCCGGCAAGCTCACCGGCCACGACATCGCGCTGACGGCCCAGAGCGGCCTCTCGCTGAGCGACAACGTCACCGCCAGCGGCACCCTGTCGCTCACCACCGGCAGCGGCGGCATCGCGCAGACGGGCGGCCGCATCAGCGCGGTGGGCGCCGCATCGGTCGATGCCGGCACGTCGGCCATCCAGCTGAACCGCTCGGCCAACGATTTCCAGGGTGCCGTCAGCCTGCGCGGCGGCGCCACGCAGGTCCAGAGCGGCGGCACGCTGACGCTGGGCACGCTGCACACGGGCAACCTGACCGCCACGTCGCACGGCGACCTCGATCTCGGCGAGGGCACAGTGGCCGGCACGCTGAACGCCCAGGCCAACGGCCACCTCATCAAGCAGACGGGCGCGTTGACGCTGACCGGCGCCATCACGCTGAACGCCGGCAATGCGGCCATCACGCTCGACGACGCGCACAACGACCTGCAGGGTGCCATCACGGCCACCGGGGGCGGGGTGTCCTTGCGCAGCGCGAACGACCTCCGTCTCGTGTCGCTGACGCAGTTGCCCAACCAGGCGCTGGTGCTGGACGCCGGCGGCACGCTGTTCCTGCCGGCCGGCACACAAGACATCGACACGGGCAGCGGCGCGCTGACCCTGGCCAGCCGCGGCGGTGTCTTCAGCACCTTCGGCACGCTCAAGGGCGGCAACGTGACGCTGCGCGGCGTGTCGGTCACGCTGGCGCACAACGTCACAGCCAGTGGCGACCTCATCGTGCAAGGCACCAACGGCACGATCAACCAGACCGCCGGCGACCTCGTCGTCGCCGGGACGAGCAGCTTCGATGCCGGCAGCCAGAGCATCACGCTGAACGGCACGCACAACGATTTCCAGGACGCCGTCTCGTTGACCGGTGGCGCGACGCAGGTCTACAGCCGCAATGCCCTCAAGCTGGCGGACCTCGCCACCGGCGCGCTGCGCGCTGAAGCCGGCAACGGCACGCTGCAGCTGGGAGCCGGCACCGTCGGTGGCAACCTGGTCGCCAGATCCACCGGTGCCATCACGCAGACCGGCGCCGGCCTCGACGTGGCCGGCACCGCCAACATCAACGCGGGCACCGGTGCCATCACGCTGGCGGCGTCTGCCAACCAGTGGGGCGGGGCCGTCAGCCTCGCGGGCGCAGCGACGCAGCTCAAGAGCCTGGGCGCCGTCACGCTGGGCAGCGTGAGCGTCGGTTCGCTGACCTTGGCAGCGGGCGGTGCCGTCGCCCAGGGCGCTTCCGGCATCACGGTGAATGGCGCGCTGAGCGTGGACGCGGGCCCGGCGGCCATCACGTTGAACAACGCGGGCAACCAGCTCAACGGCAACGTCACCTTGACCGGCGGCACCACGCAGGTCCGCACCCAGGGCGCGCTGACGCTGGCCACGCTGGACACGGGCGACCTCACCGTGCAGTCGGCCGGTGCGCTCAACCTCGGCCAGGGCAGCATCGCCGGGGGCCTCACCGCCGCCAGCGGCAACGGTGCCGTCACCCAGGCCGGCGTGCTGAACGTGACCGGCAACGCCAGCATCCAGTCGGGCAGCGGCAACATCACGCTGACGCAAGGCAACAACCAGTGGGGCGGCGTGCTGAGCCTGGGCGGCGGCGTCGCGCAGGTCAACAGCAACGCCGGCCTGACGCTGGGCACGCTGGCCGTGAACTCGCTCGCTGTGGACGTGACCGGCGCGCTGAACCTCGGCCAGGGCACGATCGGCAGCGGCGGGCTGACGGCCAGCAGCCATGGCGGCACCATCACGCAGGCCGGTGCGCTGGACGTGACCGGTGCCAGCAATCTGCAGGCGGGTGCCGGGGACATCACGCTGGCCAGCTCGGGCAACCAATGGCGCAGCACGGTCAGGCTGGGGGGCGGTGTGACACGGCTCACCAGCAGCGGCGCGCTGACGCTGGGCCAGCTCGCCACCGGGAGCCTCACCGTCGCTTCGTCGGGCGCGCTCAACCTGGGCCAGGGCAGCATCGCCGGGGACCTCGCGGCCAACAGCGGTGGTGGGGCCATCACGCAGGCCGGCGCGCTGCACGTGACGGGTGGCGCCACCTTCACCGCCACCGGCGCCAACATCACGTTGACGAATTCGGGCAACCAGTTCCTCGGTGCGCTGAGCCTGACCGGCAACGCCGTCGCCGTGTTCAACGACCTGAGCCTGAACTTCGGCACGCTGAGCTTCAACAGCCTGGACGCCACCAGCAACCACAGCATCGTGCTGGGCCAGGGCGCGCTCAGCGGCGCGCTGACGGCGCGCGCACTGGGCGGCACGATCACGCAGATCGCCGGCGGTCTCAGTGTCAGTGGCACGGCCACGCTGCAGGCCTCCTCCGGCATCACGCTGGCCGACGCGGCCAACCAGTTCGGCGGCGTCGTCAACATGAGCGGCGGCGACAGTGCGCTGACCAATGCCGGTGCGCTGCGGATGGGCACGCTGGCCACCGGCGCACTGACGTTGCGTGCCGGTGGCGCCCTGGACCTGGGGTCCGGCAGCGCCGGCAGCCTGAGCGCGACCAGCGGCGGCGCGATCACGCAGACCGGCGCGCTGTCGGTCGGCGGTGGATCGAGCTTGAGCGCGAGCGGCAGCATCACGCTGGGCCAGTCCGGCAACACGTTCGCCGGTGCGGTGGACTTGCAGGGCGGCAACACCCTCATCAATGGCAGCGGTGCGTTGCGCTTGGGCACCCTCGGCGTCGGCGATCTGACGGTCAAGTCCTCCGGCGCGCTGCAGTTGGGCCGGGGTTCCGTCGGCGGCGCGCTCGATGCCAGCAGCGGCGGCCAACTGACACAGGCGTCCGGTGGCCTGTCGGTCGGCGGCGCATCGCAGCTCCAGGCGGGCAGCGCGAACATCGTGCTCAACGAGGCGGCCAACGGGTTCGTCGGCGCGGTCACGCTGCAGGGCGGCGACGTGAGCCTCGTCAACCAGCGTGCGCTGCGCATGGGCAGCTACACGGCCCATGACCTCCAGCTGGCGGCCGGCGGCGACATCGACCTGGGTGGCGGCACGGTGAACGGCGAACTCACGGCCACCACCCGCGGCACCGCGATCAGCCAGTCCGCGACGCTGATCGTCAAGGGCGCCGCCAACTTCATCGCCGACGGCAGCCAGGTCAACCTGGTGCTGGACGACCCTGGCAACCAGTTGCTGGGCGCGATCAACATGCGCGGCATCAACGGCGGCAGCTTCATCGGCGTCAACCTCAGCAGCGCGCTGGACCTGACCTTCAGCGGCGACGTGCAAACGCTGGTGCTCAACAGCGGCGGCACGCTGACCCTGGGCGGCGGCCAGAGCACGACGCTGACGGCCGGCGCGAAGAACGGCATCGTCGGCACCGGCCCGTTGGTGGTGAGCGGCCTGACGACGCTGATCGCCAACGGCCCGGCCATGCCGGTCGACCTCGCCACCGCGGGTGCGGGCAACGACTTCAACGCGATCCTGCTGAAGGCGCAGAACGGCGGCAGCTTCGGCCGCGTGCAGCTGCGCGATGGCGATGCCGTGCGTCGCGACGGCCTGCAGGTCACCGGCGATGCGAGCGGCCTCGAACTCACGTCGGCCGGCGCGCTGGATCTCGGCGGCGGCAGCTACGGCAACCTGCTGGCCGACACCAGCGCGACGGGCGCTGCCATCACGCAGAGCGGCGCATTGGCCGTCGGCGCGCTCACGACGCTGAAGGCGGGAGCCGGCGCCCTCACGCTCGCTCGCGCTGACAACAGCCTGCCCAGCATCACCGTCGGCAGCGCCGACGTCGCCACGCTCGTCAGCGCGGGGAACTACACCATCAACGCCAGCCAGGTGGCGACGCGCCTGGACCTCGGCGGCGCTGGCGCGATCAACCTCGCCGGGCCGCTGTCCGGCACCGGCGAGCTGGTCATGAACGGCACTGGCAGCCTGACCATCGGCTCTCCGCAGGGCTACAGCGGCGGCACGCGCATCGAGTCCGGCCGCGTCGTGCTGCAGGGACCGGCGGCCAGCGCCGGCAGCGGCGATGTGCAGCTCGGCGCGAACGGCGAGCTGGACCTGCGCGATGGCGCGGCCCTGACTGCGGCGCTCGTGGGGCAGGGCGGCAATGTGCTCAACACGTCAGGCACCGGCACGCTGGCCGGCGCGGTGACGCTGCAGGCGCTGACGACCTTCCTTCCGGCCGCCGGGGCCGGTGGGCTGACGATCTCCGGTGCCATCGGCGGCACTGAGGGTGTGCGCCTGGGCAGTGCGGGTTCGCTGACGCTGACCGGCAGCAACAGCTACAGCGGCGTGACCGACATCGTGGCCGGCACGCTGCGCGCGAACGGCGCGGGCTCGCTGTCGGCGGCGAGCGCCGTGCGGCTGCATGCCGGCGCCGTGCTGGCCTTGCGCCACGACCAGACGGCCGGCTCGCTGAGCGGTGACGGCCGGGTGGCGCTGGACCGCTACACGCTCGGCGTCGGTGCGGATGGCACGGACACGGCGTTCAGCGGCAGCGTCGACGGCACGGGCGGGCTGACCAAGCTCGGCGCCGGCGCATTCACGCTGGCCGGCAGCGGCGCCCACACCGGCGCCACGCAGGTCGTGGCGGGCAACTTCATCCTCGCCAGCGGCGCGGCGCTGAACGCGACCACGGCGGTGACCGTGGCGAACGGTGCGACGCTGACGGTGCAGCAGAGCGCCAGCCTCGGGTCGCTGGCGGGCTCAGGCACCGTGAGCCTGCTGGCACCACAGCTCAGCGTCGGCGGCAATGGCGGCAGCACGCGCTTCGACGGCGCCATCGTCGGCAGTGGCGGCCTGGCCAAGCTGGGCAGCGGCACTTTCACGCTGGCCGGTCTCCACACGCTGGCGGGCAACGTGCAGGTGGATGCAGGCACGCTGCAACTGCTGGGCGCGGGCGTGCTGCCGGCCACGGTGGGCATCGGCGTGGCGGGCGGCGCTTCGCTGGAGCTGCTGTCCGACCAGGGCCTGGGCGCGCTGTCCGGCAGCGGCCGGGTGCTGCTCAATCCCTACACGCTGACGCTGGGCGCCAGCGGGCTGGACAGCCGGTTCGACGGCGTCATCAGCGGCAGCGGCAATCTCATCAAGGCCGGCACGGGCAGCGTGACGCTGGGTGGGCGCAACCTCTACACCGGCCGCACGCAGGTCAGCGGCGGCACGCTGGCGCTCGCCGCTGCGCAGGCGCTGGCCGGCGCCACGGCGCTGTCCATCGACGTCGGCGCGCGTGTGCGGGCCGATGCCGACCAGGTTGTCGCCTCGCTGAACGGCGCGGGCGGCCTGGCGCTCAATGGCGGCAACCTGGCGGCCGGCGCCGATGGCCGCGACAGCCGCTTCGATGGCGCCGTCAGCGGCAGCGGCGGCCTCGTCAAGCAGGGCGCCGGCGCGCTGACGCTGACGGCCGCCGCCAGCAACAGTGGCGCCACCGCCATCGAGGCCGGCACCGTGCGGCTGACCGGCAGCGGCAGCCTCGGCTCGGGTGACATCCGCAACCAGGGCGTGCTGAGTCTGGAGCGCAGCGACGCCTTCACGCTGGACCAGGCCATCAGTGGCCGCGGCAGCCTCGTCATCACGCAAGGGCAGGTGACGTTGTCCAACGGCGGCAACAGCTACAGCGGCGCCACGCAGGTGCTGGGTGGCAGCCTCATCACGACGGCGGCCGAGCGGCTGCCGGATGCGAGCGCCGTGCAGGTGGCCGCAGGCGCGCAACTGCAGCTCGGCGGCAGCGAAACCCTCGCGTCGCTGCAGGCCGCCGGCAGCGTGCGCCTCGCAGGCAACCTGACGACGCGCGCCGAGCAGGTCTACACCGGCAGCCTGACGCTGGCGAACCCGGCCGGCATCACACTGAGCGGCACGCTGATCGACGCCAGCCGCAGCATCAACCAGTTCAGCGGCACGCCGCTGGGCCTGAGTGGCGGGCAGGCGCTGGTGACGGTCAAGGAGAACCTGCAGCTCGGCGACGTGACGCTGTCCAGCGGCGGCAGCATCTCGGCCGACCGCCTGGCGCTGAACGGCAAGATGCAGCTTGGTGGCGGCAGCCTGAACCTGACCGCCACCGCTGCGCCCGACGACGCCAAGGCCACGCCGCAAGGCACGGCCCAGGTCCCGGTGGCCGGCGTGGCATTGGCGGTGGCCGAGGCCACCGTGCAGCAGGGCAGCGCGGGTGCGATCACGCTGGCCGAAGGCGCCAGGCTGAGCGTGCAGGCCAGTGGCGGCGGCTCGGTGGTGCTGGCGCAGGACGCCAACAGCTTCAAGGGCCAGCTCTCGGTGCTCAGCGGCGCCGGCTATGGCACGGCCTGGGTGCCCAACGTGAAGGGCAGCCAGGGCGTGCAGTCGCTGGTGCATGTGTCCGGGCAGCAGGTGATGGTGGGCGGCAGCGGCATCGAGGCCGACATGGTCTACATCCGCGCCGACCAGCTCGCCACCGTTGGCGATGCCAAGCTCGTGGCCCGGCTGCCGTTCGACGAGTTCCTGCTCGGCAAGTCGCTGTCGGCGCCCGGCATGACGCTGGAGCTGGCGGCTGGGGCCTTCGGCATCGCCGGGGCGTTCGGTGCCATCGCCGGCCAGCCCATCAACGTCGAGGTCGGCTCCACCGAAACCGGCGCGCGCACCGCCGGCCCCAACGCCGGCTACCTGACCGTGCTGCCCAAGGCCGGCGCCCAGGGTTCGTCCGTCATCGTGCTGGCCGGCCCCAAGGTGGGCAGCCAGGTGCAGGGCGGCGTGCCCTATCGCTTCTTCCACGACGGTGCCAGCCAGGCGGCGGAGATCCCGGTGGTCTACAACGGGGTATTGCCATTGACGCCGGCGGCGTCCGGCGCGCTGTCTTCCATCAACGGCGATGCCGAGGACGCGCGCCGTGCACGCTTCCAGGACACCGTGCGGACGGAGAATGTCACCGTGCGCCTGCGCTCCGGCGTCATCGCCGAGGTCGGCCCCGGCCGGCCATCCACCCAGGGCAGCGAAGGCGCGCGTGCGCCCGTCTCCTGCACGCCCGCGACCCAACCTGTGCTGAGCTGCCAGCCTGCGCCATGAGCTGTACCGATGCCAACTCTCCCGTGCCCCAGCTGGGGCGCCGCGTGCTGTGCACGTCCTTGCTGGGCGGCCTGGCCGCGCCGCTGCTGCCGGCGGCTGCCCGCGCGGCCGCGCCGGGCTACGGCAATGCCACGAAGTCGCCGAGCAGCGAGATCCGCCTGGCGCTGCTGCTGGGCAACCGCAACTACCCGACGCCGTTCGACCTGCCGCCCATCCCCAAGAACCTGCGCGACCTGGAGGCGGCGCTGGAGCAGCGCGGCTTCAAGGTCACGTCGGCGCTGGACCTGGATCTGCCGGCCTCGCGCCGCGCGCTGGAGAACTTCATCACCGAGGCCGCCGCCAGCCCGCCGGACGCGACGATCTTCTTCTACTTCACCGGCCACGGCGTGCAGGTGGACGCGTCCAACCTGCTGCTGCCCGCAGGGCTGAACCCGTCGTCCAAGGGCGAGGCGCTGCAGGTCGGCAGCGTGCAGCTGCTCAGCGACGTGGTGCGCCGCCTGCCGCCGCGGCGCGACGGCATGCTGATCGCCGTGGTGGACGCCTGCCGCACCGGCCTGCGCGCGGGCGAGGTGGCCGGCCTGAACCAGGTCGAGGCGCCGCCGGGTTGCCTGATCAGCTTCTCCACCGGCGCCGGCAAGCCCGCCATCGCGCCCGCGGTGGAGACACAGAACACGTTCTACACCGGATCGCTGGTCAAGCTGCTGGGCAGCGTGTCGGGCGAGACCACCTTCCCCGAGCTGATGCAACTCGTGCGCACCGACGTGCGCGAGACCATGCTCAACCACCCGGTCGCCGCGGTCCGGCAACTGGCCCAGGACCCGTTCATCGCCGACCACACGCGCGTGCGACTGACCGTCGAGCCGCGGCGTGTGGGCGCAGCCGCGACGCCGGAGATCAGCGACGCCGACGAGGAGACCCTGCTGAAGACGCTGGAGCAGATCGCCTGGCCGGCCGAGGTGGCACAGGCGGCGGAAATGTTCCTGAAGGCGCGGCCGGACAGCCGCTTCGCGCCCGGCGTGCAGGTGGCGCGTGATGGCGCGCGGGTGGCCGTCAAGGCGCTGCAGCGCAACGACGTGCGGCTGTACAAATCGGCCTTCTCGCTGAGCGACACCCTGCCCACCGATCACCGCCAGGACCTGCTGCGCTGCGGCCGTGGCGACAAGGATGCGGCGGCGCGCATGGCGGAACGCTTTCGCGCGTTCAACGGCTCGTCGGCGACGCAGTCGCGCTACGAAGGCTGGATGCAGTTCGCGGTCGCTCTGGGCAACGGCATCGCGAGCTACGAGCTGGCCGTGCATTTCCGCAACACCGGCCAGCCGCTGCTGGCCTCGCAGTTCGAGTCGCGTGCCCGCGACCTGGGCTACACACCGCCGCCGGACCTGGACAACGTGCGCAAGTAGCCAGGCCGCGCAATGCAAAGAACCCGCCGATGGCGGGTTCTTCGATCAGGCTGCCGCGAGCCCCGTGAGCCCGCACGGCCGTCACATCTTGGCGAACTTCATGAACCCCTTCATGAATTCGACCGTGCCCTTGCCGATGGTGATCAGCGTCTCCATTTCCTTGGAGGCCATCACACTTTCGATCTTGCTCACCACGGTGCCGAGCTTGCTGGCGGTCAGCTTCTCTTCTTCCGCCATCACCTTGATGGCTTCATCGCAGATTTCGTTGTAGCGCTTCAAGTAGCGGCGGGCATTTTCGCGGGCACCGCGCAATGCAAAGATCTCTTTGACGCCTGCGGCCTGCTGCTTCTTGATGTCGGCGATCTGCTTCTCGTCGGTCGCCTTCTTGAGCAGTTCGTCCAACTCGTCGAGCTTGCTCTCGAGCTTGAGTTCCGCCTGGCCGCTCTTCTCGATGTCGATCAGCATCTTGCCGGTCCACATGGCGAGCGCCTTCAGGCCATCGTTGACGTCCTTCTGCTTGCCCTTCACGTTGCCCAGCAGCAGCTTGAGCTTCTCCTTCGGACCGAGCTTGGTGCCGTCGCTCTTCTTGTCCATCTTGGCCTCTTCGTAGACCAGCGCATCCTTCAGCACGATGAGCTTGTCGCGCACGTTCTTGGCCGCCTTCTTGTGGTCCGGCCAGGTCTTGTCCACGACGCCGTAGATCTGGCCGACGGCACTGGCGATGGTGGCGATGCCGCCCGCCGCCAGGCCCAGGCCGGCAATGATGCCGACACCGGACGGCGCGGCCAAGGCGGCCAGGATGGCACCGGCGATGGTCAGCGCGGCAGCGGCCACGATGACGATGGACAGGCCGACGATCTTCAGCACCGCCTTGACCTTGGCCTTGGTGATCGCCGTCTTGAACTTCTTGTCGATGCTGGCGCCCACCTTGGCCCACAACTCGAGCATGTACTTCTGGCACACACCCTCGAAGGTCGAGAGCGCGTTCTTGATCATCACGTTCGCGCCCTTGGCCTCTTCGCTGAGCCACTGCATCAGCTTGTTCGAAGCCAGGGTCTTGTCGCCCTTGGCCGCCTTCAGGAACTCGGGGCCTTTCTTCTTGGCCGTTTCCAGTAGCGCCTTCTCGGTCAGCTTCAGGATGTCCTTGTATTCCTTCTCCTTGTCCTTCTTCCACGCGGCCATCTTGGCCGACCAGGCCGCATTGACCAGCTTCTGGACCTCCTTGCCCTCGGGCGTGGCGGTCTCGACGTCGGGGATGTCCAGCGAGTAGTCCAGCTTCAGCGGGTCCGCCTGGAAGAGCTTGCCGCCGTAGGCCGAGATGTTGAAGGTGTCGTCGAAGGTGAGTTTCATCGCTGTTCTCTTGAAGTGGGGTTACAGCTGGCCGAAGGTGCGATCGCGCTGGGCTGGGCGTCCGGCTGGTGGCCTTGCTGGCGAATCGCGTCGGTGCTTGGTGACAAAAAGGGCTGCGTGGGTTCCGGTGCCGGTGCCGATCTCTTGATCAGACGTCGTGGCAGCGGCGCGTGCGCCATCGTGGCCGCGCAAATTCTTGGCGCACCGGGCCTGCCCGGCAAAACGGCCGGCCCGCTTGAGGCGAGGCCGGCCGTTGGCCTGTGAGCGCCGGCCCGCAGGCCAGGTCGTCAACCCAGCGACTTCAGCAGCGCCGCCAGCTCCGGGTCCATGTCGCCGTCGTCGTCCGACGACGCGCTGTCGTCATCGGCCGGTGTGTCGCCGGCGCTGTCGTCGCCGCCCAGCCCGGCCAGCAGCGCGTCCAGGTCGGCGCTGTCGTCGCTGGAACCGGACGAGGCCTCGTCGCCGCCGAGGTCCAGGCCGTCCAGGTCCGACGACGGGGTCGAATCGCCGTCGCCCGAGTCGTCGGCCTCTGCGGCCTTGCCGCCCTTGGCGTGCTTTGCCGGGCGCTCGCCAGCGTCCGCCAGCTTGGACTGGATGCTCATCTCGATGCCGGAGCGCGCGCCCGCCTTGGACGCCGAGCCCGCGGCAACGAAGCCCGTCAGCCCCGACAGCCGCACGCTGGGCTCGCCCTTGTGCGCGACCAACGCACCGATGCCCCAGCCGCCCAGCGCCGACACCGCGGCCGTCGAGATGAAGCGCTCGGTGCTGGGCAGCGCCGTGCTGTCGCCGTCGGCATCGACGTAGTGGTGGAACGGCAGGTCGTTCACCGTGGGCGTGCCGCCCTGGCCGGCCAGCACCGTCAGCGCCAGCAGCGCCGGGTGGCCCCACAGCATGCCGGCCAGGCCGTCGGCCGCCGTGAACTCCTCGAAGGCGAACGACGAGATCGGGTCGCTCTTCTTGCCGTAGGGATGGCGCAGCATGAAGCGCGGGCCCAGCAGGCTCAGGCGCTTGGCCGCGGGCAGCGCCTTCAGCGCGTCGAAGGCGTCGGCCACCAGCGGGTGCGGCGGCTTCTTGGGGTTGGCCAGGTCGTCCACGGCCATCGCCGTGAAGAACGTGGCGCCCGCCGCGTCGGCGATCCTGGCCATGCGGCCCAGCAGCTCGGTGTGCGGCGGCGTGGCCTCGAACTCGTAGAGGCCGGCGATGTAGGTGTAGCCGCCGTCCTTGGACTGGCTGGGCTGCTCGACGAGCAGGCGGTACAGGCCGCTGTCCGTCAGGTCGTCCGCGGCGCTCAGGTCGGCAGCGAACTCCTCGGCGCTGATGTCGATCAGGTGCACCTGCAGCATCGGCCCGGTCTCCAGGCGGCGCAGCAGGAAGTCCACGCCGCGCCACAGCGACTCGGTGGTCTGGAAGTCGGGCTGGTGCAGCACGGCGCGCATGCCGTCGGCGATGGAACTGTCCAGCGTCTTCAGCAGCGCGACCTTCTCGGGCTTGGCCGAGGGCACGACGAAGGGGCCGATGACGTCGCGCAGCAGCGCGTCGATGCCACCGTCGCTGGCCGGCACGCTGGTGCGGCCGGTCAGGCGCGCGAAGTCGTCCAGCTTGGCGCCGGCTGCGGGTGCCGAACCCCGGGCGCGCACGCCGCGGCCGGCGCGCGAGGCTTTCTTCTTCACGCCGGCCAGCTTGGCGACCTCGGCCGCGGCCTTGTCGAAGGTGGCGGTGTTGTTCAGCCGCTTGCGCAGGTCGTTGAGCTTGCGGAACAGGTCCAGCTCGCGGAACAGCGAGTCGGGGTGGAAGGACTCCAGGTCGGTGATGGGCACCTTCACGCCGCCGCGCTTGCTGCCGATGGGCAGTGTCAGCGTCAGGTCCTGCTGGCCCAGCCAGTCCTCCAGGGAATCGAACTCGACGGACTTCGGCTTGTGGCGCGCCAGGTCGTCGCCGGTGTCCAGCCGGCCGGCCGTAGCGCCCGCGCCGAAGTCGCCGAGCAGCGCGATGCGCACCGGGCGCTTGGCCGCCCAGGTGGGGGCCGTGGCGTCGAGTTCGCCGTAGTTGGGGGTCCAGTCGCTGTGGGCCATGGTGCGAAATCCTCAGTTCGGTCGAAAGAGCGCAGCGAACGCAGCGCCCTGGGGCAGGGCCGGCTGCACGCTGGGGCCGCTGCCGGCATGCAGCCACAGGCTGCAGCCCTGCAGGCCGTCCCAGGCGGCCTGGCTGATCAGCGTGGTCAGGGCCGCGGGGACGGCCGTGGCCGGCGGCTGCGCGGCGGGGGGCTGGATGCCGGCGAGCGCCGCGTCCAGCGCCTCGGCGCTCCAGTCCTCCTGCAGGGCCTGGACGGCGATCTCCTCGATCTGCCCGGCCCATTGCCACAGCGCCGCCACTTGCGTGCCATCGGCCGGCCGGGGCAGCGGGGCGCTGACGACGACGAGCGGGAAGTAGCGGCCCACGCGGTCCACCGACGGCACCAGCACGCCCACGCGCAGCCCTTCCCCCGAGCCATCGGGCAAGGACCCCGGCAGCAGCGCGAAGCGCCAGGCGGGACTGGCGAGGTAGTCGTCCAGCCAGGTGTCGGGCGCGGCCTCGCGCAACTGGTGCAGGCCGGCAGCCAGCCAGCCATCCCATTGCGCGATCCACTCCGGCGTCAGGCGGCGAGACGCGAAGTCGCCGAGAGCCGGCAGCTTGCCGTACCACCCCGCAATCATGTGAGCCCCTCGCCCGGTGGGTACGCCGGTCGGTCTTGCAGACCGCGCAGCGGACAGAGCCGCTGCCCTTCGGCAGGCACGACAAGTCCACAGGACTTGCCGTGTCCGGCCTCAGCCCCCGAGGGGACGGCGATGCTGGCGGCTTCGAGCCGCCAGCACATCGCCAGACGGGCCGGCTCGGGAGCGGCCCAGCGCTCGGCCCGCGCAAACACGGGCGACGGCATCACAGCGCCCCCGGGCAGCGGAACTGCTGCAGCTCGCGCAGCCGGAAGGGGTTGAACACGCTGCTGGCCGTCACTTCCAGGCGGGCGCGGTGGCCGTCCAGGTTCATGACGACGATGAAGCGCTCGGGCTGCTGCGGCGAGCCCTGCACCTCGAAGCGGTCGAACAGCCGGAACAGCGCCCACGGGCCGTCGAAGGTGATGGGCGTGCCATTGGGCTGACCGGTGAGCTTGATCTGCGAGCTCAGCCGCGCACCAGGCCACTGCAGGCTGACGACCTGGTTGCTGCCCGGCGTGAATTTGCTCACCTGGCCGTCGATGTCCAGCGTCAGCTCCTTCAGCCCGTCGCTGAGCTCCAGCGCCCGCACATCGACGCGGAAGGCCGGCGCCTTGCCGCCGCCGCGGAAGAAGACCTCGCGCACGCGGGTGGCGCGCTGGAAGTCGGCCAGCGCGGCGGGCGACACCGGCTTGGTGCCGTCGCCCGTGGGCCGGAAGCTCCACGGGTTGGTGCCCACGTCGACCAGGGCGCTGAGCTTGCGGGTGAAGAAGTCGTCCATCACGCCGCCGGGCGCGAAGAACTGGCCGAAGTCCTCGGGTAGCACGTCCACCTTGGAGCCTTGCGCCACCGGATAGCGGCCCGCGATGGCGCGCGCGCAGAACTCGCTGACGGGCTGCAGCTCGCCGGTCAGGCTCTGGCGCTCCACCAGCCGGCTCTGGTTGTCGGCTGCATCGGCCAGCGTCTCCAGCGCGCCGCGCAGCGGCTCGGGCTGCTGGCCGGCCGCGGCCTTGAGCTTGCCGCCGCCGCCGCCCGCCGGGGGCGGCGACTTGCTCTTCAGCGCCTCCTGCACGGCGCTGAGCTGCACGTAGACCTCGTTGAACATCTTCATCACGTCGTCCAGCGGCGGCGGCGTGCCGGTCACGAGGCGGCGCAGCGAGGCGAAGTGGTCGTCGACGATCTTCTCCAGCGGACCGTCACGCGAGATGGACGCCGGCGCGCGGGCCTGGTTGCCGGCCAGCCGGGCCAGCTCGCCGCCCTTGGCGAACACGGCGTCGTCGGTGCGCTTGTTCAGCTCCTTGTTGATCGTGTTGTCGTTGCTGACCGGGTCGATCAGCGTGGTCTCCTTGGACGCGGCGCGCAGGAAGGCGGCCAGCGGCGAGTCCACCGCCGACAGCAGGCGCGACACGGCGATGCCGCGGTCCAGCCCGGTGAGCTTCACGAGGCGCACGTCGGCGAGGTAGGCATCCCAGACCTTGACGTACTCCTCCAGGTACAGGCGCCGCACACGCTCCACCAGCGTCTTGTCGGCCGCCTGGCGCTTGGCCGTGGCGGGGTTGGTGCCCAGCACCCAGGCCTCTTCCTCGGCGAGCTGCTTGGCGGTGCGGTCCACCGAGGTCTGGAAGGCCTTCTTGTAGCCGTCCTTGGTGAACATGCCCGGGATGCCCTGCGTCAGCGGCTGGCCGCTGGCGCGCACGAACACGTTGGGGCTTTGCGGGCCGGCGGACGCGGCGACGGTGAAGGGCGGCAGGTCGCCGTCGATCTGCGCGCGGCGCAGCCGGCTGAAGATGCGGTACTCCAGCGGGTAGGCGCCGAGCATCTCGCGCACGCTGGCCACCAGCGTCTTGTCCATCGGCTGCGCCACCTCGAAGGCGCCGCGCGACAGCAGCGCGTCCAGGTGGTTCTTCAGCAGCGCGACCTTCTCGGCGCCCAGGCTGCCTTCCAGGTTGGCGTCCCAGTCCAGCCCCACCCAGGCCTGCAGGCCCGGCGCATCCAAATGCTCCGGCGTGTAGAGCATCAGGTAGGCCTTCAGCGACTCGTAGGCGAACTCGAGGTTGTCGCGGTTGGCGGTGCGCAGCCGCTCCTCCAGCCGGGCCGCCACGCGCGGCGCCAGCGCCCGCTGCAGCAGCCGGTGGTAGGAGACCTGCGCGCCGGCGTCCAGCTTGTCGCCCTGGAACAGGCCGAAGCCCAGCGACAGCGGCGGGTTGTTCAGCGCGAAGCCCGGCGGCTGGGCGGCATCGCGGATGGCGGCCAGCGCCTCGGGCAGCGCGGACGGGTCGCTGCCGCTGGTGGGCGGCAGCGCGGCGACGGTGTCCTTCAGCGCCGGCAGCTTGGCCTCGATGTCGGCGATGTAGCGCTGGTTGCCGAAGTAGCTGAAGCCCCAGCCGACCAGCAACGTCACGGTGACGAGGCCCAGCGCCGCCAGGCCCGCCAGGCGCCAGCGCGCCTGGCGGCGCTCGACCTGGGCGTTGTGGCCCACGAGGCCCTGTTCGGCGAACACCACCTTGCGCAGCAGGTGGTGCAGGAAGTAGCTCTTGCCCTTGGCCGCGGCCGGTGGCGTGAGGCGGCGCTCCACGCCGAAGGTGCGCGCCAGCGCGCCCAGCACGCGGTCGATGGGCGTGCCTTCCTGCGTGCCGCTGGTGAAGTAGACACCGCGCAGGCGCGGGGCTTCGTCCAGCGCGCCACCGCCGCCGAACACGGTCTCCAGGTAGCCGCCCAGCAGGCCGCGCAGCCCGCCGAACTGCTGCGGGAAGGCGAAGATGACGGCGCGCTTGAGCGGATCGCTCTCGGCCTCCATGCGCTCGATGAGGCGCTCGCGCAGGCGCTTCTCCAGCGAGGCAAACTCGCTGCCGAAGTTGGCCATGACCTCCTCGCCCGGCTGCGCCGCCAGCGGGAACGTGAAGCCGAAGACCTGGTCGCGCTCCTCCTTGCCCATGGGGCCGAAGGTCTCGTTGAAACCGGCCAGCAGGTCGCACTTGGTGACCATCACGTAGACCGGCGCGCGCACGCCCAGGCGCTGCTGCAGCTCCTGCATGCGGCCGCGCACGCGCGACGCCTGTTCCTTGCGCTGGTCGGGCGGCAGGGCCAGCAGGTCCTGCACGCTGACCGTCAGCAGCACGCCGTTGATGGGGCGGCGCGGGCGGGCACGGCGCAGCAGGCCGAGGAAGGTGTCCCACGCGGCCGCGTCGGTCTCCTTGTCGGAGTCCTGCGTGGCGTAGCGGCCGGCGGTGTCGATGAGCACGGCCTCGTCGCTGAACCACCATTCGCAGTTGCGCGTGCCACCCACGCCGCGCACGCTGGCCTGCCCCAGCTTGTCGGCCAGCGGGAAGTTCAGCCCGGCGTTCAGCAGCGCCGTCGTCTTGCCCGAGCCCGGCGCGCCGACGAAGACGTACCAGGGCAGCTCGTACAGCGACGTGCCGCCGCTGAACAAGCCCTTTTTCGCGCCCGGGGCCTTCTTCAACAGGCCGATGGCCTGCGAGAAGCGCTCCTGCAGCACCGCATCCTCCTTGGCGGCGGCCGACGGGCCGGCACCCATGCCCTTGACGAGCGCGGCGTTGATGCGGCGCCGGCGCACCAGCACCCATGCCAGGCGCAGGACGCCCAGCAGCCAGACGACGGCCAGCGCGATCCAGCGCGAGAGGCTGGTGTCCAGCGGACGCCATTCGCCGAACGCGATCAGCGGGCCGACCCACCAGACCAGCGCCGAGATCACCAGCAGGCCGAACACGGCGAGCGTGATCGGGTGGAAGAGGATGGACAGGAATTTCTTCATGATGATCAGCGGTCCTGCACCATCAGCGTCACCTCGACGCGGCGGTTCCTGGCGCGTCCGGCGGGCGTGGCGTTGTCGGCCACGGCCTCGGCGTCGGCGCGGCCTTCGGCGCGCACGCGGCCGATCTCCACGCGCTCGGCCAGCAGGTTGCGGAAGGCCTCGGCGCGGGCCTGCGACAGATGCCAGTTGGACGGGAAGCGCAGCGAGCGGATGGGCTGGTTGTCGGTATGGCCGGTGACGAGCACCGAGCCCTTCAGCCGCTGCATGGCCTCGCCGATGCGCAGCACCAGCGGGCGCAGCTCCGAGGACACCTCGGCGCTGCCGGGGTTGAACAGCCCGTCGCCCTTGATGATGACGACCGACTTGTCGGCCAGGTCGTTGACCTGGATGAGGCCGGCCTTGATGTCCAGGTCCAGCAGCCCGGCCAGGCGCGGCGCGGCCGGCGGGGGCGTGGGTGCGGCGACGGCCGCTGTCTTCACGTCGAAGCCGCGCAGCGCCGCGAAGCCGTTGTCCGACGCACCGTTGATGCTGAAGCGCAGCACCATGTAGACGGTCATCAGCAGCAGCGCGACGGCGGCCGTGACCACCCACAGCGGCAGGCGCTGGCGCAGGCCCCGCTCTTGGGCCGAAGCACCCTGCCAGCGCGGCGACAGCGCCGGGTCGGGGTTGCTGCCCTGACGCAGCATCTGCGCCAGCCGCGCGCGCACGCCGTCGAGCTGGGCGCGGCCGTTGTCCATGACGCGGTAGCGGCCCTCGAAGCCGAAGGCCAGGCAGACGTACAGCAGCTCCAGCAGGTTGCGGTTGGCCGGCACGTTCTCGGCCAGCTTGGCCATCAGCGCGAAAACCTTCTCGCCGCCCCAGGACTCGTTGTGGAACTGCACCAGCAGGCTCTGCGCGGCCCAGGCGCCGGAGCCGCCCCAGGGCGTGCTGGCGGCGGATTCGTCCAGCAGCGTGCACAGGATGTAGCGGCCGGCGACGACTTGCTCGTTGGGCAGCCCCTCGGCACGGGCCTTGGCCTCGAAGGCGCGGATGCCTTCGGCCAGTGCCTCCTTCAGCCCGGCCGGGTTGGGATGCTGGGCGCTGTGCCGGATGCGCGGCGCGGCCGACAGCAGCGGCATCGCGGCAGCCACCAGCGGGTTCATGCTGGCGGTCGTCAGCGCGTCCAGCGCCATCGGCGCTTCCTTGCCGGCAGGGCCCGCGGGCGCCTGGCCGGCAGGCATCCCCGCCGGCCGCGCGCCGGGCTGGGGCTGGCCTGCCGCGGCGGGGCGGCCGGCGCTGGGCTTGATGACCGTGCGGTCCTGCCCGAAGGCGGCGAAGGGATCGTCGTTGTTGGGATCGCTCATGGGGCGGACCGGTCAGGTGGGGTCGGGCGCGTCAGGCGCGGATGGCCCAGAACTCGAGTTCGAGCCCCGGGAATTCGCCGGCGATGTGCATGGCGAGGCCGCCCGAGGTTTCGAGCTGCTTCCACAGGTCGTTGCCGCGCGTTTCGAGTTCGAAGTAGTTGTGCCCCGCGTGGTACGGGATCTGGCGCGGCGCCACCGGCAGCGGGCGCAGCGTGACGCCGGGCAGCTGCAGGTTGACGAGATCGCGGATGCGCTCGACCGGGCCGATCTTGACCTGCGTGGGGAAGCGGGCGCGCAGCGCGTCGCCGGGCAGCTGTGCCGAGACGGCCAGCACGAAGGTGGCCGCCCGCTGCAATTGCACGTCGGGGATGAGGGCCACGCGGATGCCGTAGGCGCGGTCCTGCAGCTCGATGGGGATGGCGGTCTGCTCCATCACCATGGACAGCGACTGGCGCAGGTCGTCGATGACGGGCTTGAACGTGGCGGCGAGGTCGTCGTGCACGTAGTCGGCATAGGCCGACGGGCGGCGGCTGTCGCGGAAGGTGGCGAGGTCGCCGGCCAGCGACAGGCAGGTGCTGTACAGCCGCTCCGGGTGCAGCAGCGACACGGCGCGCAGGTGGTTGAACAGCGCCTGGTTGCGGTTGACGGCCTCCAGCAGCAGGAAGTCGGCGATCTCGCCCACGCCGCCGCGCCCCGGGGCGGCCAGCCGGGCGGCGAGCGCCTCGCCACGCTGGTTCAGCAGGCCGCAGAGTTCGCGCACATAGCCGTCCAGCACGGGGTGGCCGGGGGCGTGCAGCAGCGGCGGCACGTAGGCCGGGTCCAGCACGATGCGGTTGTCGGCGCGACGCTCGACGACGCGGGCCACGCCCAGCGTCGCGAAGCCCTCGCCGGCGTCGCGCTGCAGCATCAGGCGCAGGTTCAGGCGGCCGACCTGCAGCGCGGCGTCGCGGTCGACCTGCGAGTTGCTGTCGCCCACGTTGACCTCGGCGGTCACGAAGCGCGCGCCCATGGCGCTGGCGGCTGCCTCAGCATCGGTCTCGACGACGCCCGGGCGCTGCAGCGTGACGGCCAGCACGACGATCTCGTTGCGGGCGTCGGCCGGGATGTCCAGCGCGGCGGGCGTGGCGTCGCTGCCGGGCGCGGCGAAGGCGGTGCCGTCGGGCAGCAGGCCTTGCGCGGAGGCCAGCGCCACCTTGCCCAGCGTCAGCGAGGCCTCGTCCAGGCTCAGGGCGGCGAAGCCCCAACCGTAGGCCACGGCCTGCTGCAGGCGCTGGCGCCACTGGTGCTCCCAGTGGCGGTCATGCTGCTGGAAGTGCTGCGGCTGGAGGAACATGCCCTCCGTCCAGATCACTCGGTCACGCCAGGTCATGGATGGGATTGCCTCATGGGAACGAAGGGAGCAAAGCAAAACGGACAGGGAGCAGCCTTGGCGGCCTGCGATCAGACAGTGAGTGACTGCGACCCCGGCTTGGTTCCCGCCCCCGTCGGGAACCATTCGGCGCTGGCGGTCACTCAACGAGCGATTGACTCATCCGCCGACCCGAGTGCCCGTCATGAAGCAGCTTCGCTCCCTTGTCGCCCTGTCATTGTGCGGGCTTGCCCTGAATTCCTGGGTGGCCGCGCAGACGCCTGACCCCGCCGCCTCGGCCCCCGAAGCCATCGACCTGGGCAAGACGGTGCCCACGGCCGAAGCCATCGCCGAGGGCTTGTTCCCCGACGACAAGTGCAAGGAACTCGAGGCCTCGGGCTTCAAGTGCATGGGCTTCAAGCCGGCCCTCAAGTACTCGCTGCCGGCCACGTCCTTCAAGGTGGGTTCGGCCGAACTGCCGCCGGTGCTCAAGCGCCAGCTCGACGTCTTTGCCGACGTGCTCAAGACGAAGAAGAGCAGCGACCGCAAGGTGCGCGTCATCGGCCATGCCGACGCCTCCGGCACGCCGGCGGCCAACCAGGCGCTGTCCGTCAAGCGCGCCGAGTCGGTGCGCAACTACCTCGTCAGCAAGGGCGCCGACCCGGCGCTGCTGGTGGTCGAGGGCGTGGGCGCCAGCGACCCCAAGAACGCCGCCAAGCCGAATGCCGACGAGAACCGTCGCGTGGAGATCGGCAGGAACTGAAGCCCCTTGCCCGGTCTTGCGGCGCTGAACACGCGCAAGCCTGGCTGGATCCCCGAGTGGCGACTTCTTGCCTTCCAGGTCAGGGCGTCATTTCGGTCATCTGCCCCGGCATGCTGAAGGTGATGACGCCGCCATAGGCGCAGTTCAGCGTCGAGGTGTTGTTGAGCACGGGCATGTTGCCCAGCATGACGGTCGGCGTGCCCGGCGCCCACGGCGCGGGGAACACGGGCACGCAGGGCATGGGCGTGAGCACGCCCAGCGCCGCGGCGGTGGCGGCGGCCACCGTCGGGTTGGACGGGCTGCTGCACATGCCGAAGGGCGGGATGTTCACCATGGGGATGTTGTCCATGATGTTGGCCGCCGCCATGTTGCTCGTCAGCATCTTGTTCTTCGGCAGCACGTTCAGCGTGCTGGGCGCCACCCCGAAGGGGCAGGTCATCATCGCGCCGGTGCAGCAATGCTGGGGCATGGTGGCAACTCCTCAGTCCGCACCCAGCCAGAGGGCCAGGGCGGTGAAATTGTCGTGTTTCGGATGGCCCTCGGCCGCGCGCAGCACGCGTTGCTGCAGGTCGTTCAGCCAGGCCTGTGGCTCGGGTGCGGCGGCCAGGGCAGCCAGGATGTCCTCGTCGGGCACCCACTCCCACAGGCCGTCCGTGCACAGCATCAGCGCCTCGCGGCCGGACAGCGGCAAGGGCGCCTGCGACACGCTGATCTGCAGGTCGCTGCCTTCGGTGCCCAGCGCCGAGTACAGCTCGCTGCGCTTCGGGTGAGCGCGGGCACCGGCTTCGTCGAGCAGGCCGGCATCGATCAGCGACTGCACCAGGCTGTGGTCGCGCGTGCGCTGCAGGAGCTGGCCGTCGCGGAAGGCGTAGAAGCGCGAGTCGCCGCAATGGCCCCACAGCGCCTGGCGGTCGCGCAGGTCGATGGACAGCACCACCACGGTCGAATGCATGTTGCGCAGCTTGGGGTTGTCGGCGCGGTGGGCCAGCAGCTCGCGGTTGGTGTCCAGCAGCAGCGCTTGCAGCGCCTGCGGGTGGTGGGCCGGCGAGTTGGCATAGCCCTGCAGCACGTGGCTGACGGCGAGCTTGGACGCCACGTCGCCGCCGCCATGCCCGCCCGCGCCGTCGGCGAGCACGCAGCACAGGTAGCGCTCGGAGTGCCAGTGGCCGCAGGCGTCTTCGTTGTAGTCGCGCCCGCCGCGCTCCGACATCAATGCCAGCTCGATCTGCACAAGGGTCCTTTATGTTTTCTCGGTGCGGCCCGACTGCAGCGCGTCGAGCTGGGCTTCGTAGGCGCGCAGGAACTCGCGCCCGAAGACCTGGTGGAAGTCATCCGAAATCTCGCCGGCGATCTGCTGGTATTCCTGCTGGAACACCGACCACAGCTGCGCCTTGCGCGCCGACGGCAGCAGGCTGGACAGCACCGACTTCTGGCTCAGCCGCGATTCCAGCGCAGCCGGGTCGAAGCGCTGCAGCAGCCCTTCGAGGGCCGCACGCATGCCGGCCAGGAAGGCGAGCTGGTGGGCGCGCAGGTCGTCGAAGGCATCGCGCATGGCCTGCTGCGGCGGGATGAAGCCGCGCACGGCCGGCCCGAGCAGATGCCCCAGCGCCACCTCGGCGGTGGGCGAGAACTTCAGCGGGTTGTTCTCCTTGGCGACGATCATGGTCGACTCCGCCCGCACCTCGCGTTTGAGCGCGGCGCGCGCCACCAGCAGGTCCACGGTGCCGCGGGCCGACTCGTGCATCAGCTGGCCCAGCAGGCGCATGAAGTCGGGCGTCAGGCCGCCTTGGGCCAGGTTGTGGGGCAGGTCGGGCATGCCCAGGCCCTCGCGGAAGGCGGCGAGCAGCGCGGCCTGGTCGGCCGGCCCGCCCGGCACGGCGGCCTGCGGCACCGCAGGTGCCGCGACTGGCGGTGCCGACACAGGTGCGAAGAACGGCGCGGCAGCAGGCATGGCGACCGCAGGCGGCGCTGGCGCTGGCAGTACAGGCGCCACGGTGGACTCGGACACCGGCGCCGGGGCTGCAGCCTTGCGGCCGGCGCGGATGATGGTGCGGCCTTCGGCGGCGCCGTCGCTCCAGGACACCACGGCGCCCGGCAGCGTGTCCGTCGGGTCGAGTTTGTTCACCGCGGCCATCGCATCCGGCGGCGGCTCCACGGCAGCCGGCGGGGGCGGCGCGACGGCCGGCCTGCCCGGCGGCATGAAAGGCCGGTTGAGTTCCGACGTCGTGTCCGCCATGGCCTGGCCGGCCGCGGCGGGCAGCATGCGCAGCGCCTGCATCGGGTCTGAATGGCCGGCCATGTTGGGCGCGACGATGGCCTCGCCGAGCAGCGAGTTCGCCAGCGGGTTGCCGGCCGGTGTGGGCGCGCCCAGGCCGAACAGCGCGTCCAGGGAATCGCCGCCGCCGCCTCGGCCGCCACCGGCCGGCATGTCGGGAATGAGGGGTGCCGGCGCGCCGGCGCCCAGGTCCAGGCCGAGCGCGCGGGCGCCGGCCGAAGGGGCGGGCGCCTGCGACTGCCGGGGTGCGGCGATGGGGGCGAACGGGTCCCAGTCGGCCGGGATGCCGCCCAGGGCCGCAGGAGGCGGTGCCGCGGCGAAGGGTGAGGCGGCGGCGGGCGGGAAGGCTGGCGCGGCGGCTGGCGGCGTGGCGGCGCCAAAGAGGCCGAGCGGGTCGGCGGCGGGCGTTTCGCGGCGCACGCCGGGCGTCGTGGCGGCCGCGGCGGGCGCCATGCCGAAGAAGTCGGCGAACGGGTCGGCCGCAGCGCTGCCCGGCGCGGCGCCTTCCTCGACCACCAGCAGGTAGCCGCCGATCTGCACCCGGTCGCCCGGCTTGATGGGCGCCTCGCGGCCCTTGCCGAGTTGCACGCCGTTGACGCTGATCGCGTTGCTGCCCTGGTCGACGATGCCGAAGCCGCTGTGGGCGCGGAACAGCACGCGGGCATGCACGCGAGAGATCGTGCGCTCCGGGTCGGGCAGCACGAGCTGGTTGGTGTCGGCCCGGCCGATGTCGCCACCGAGTTCGTCGAACTGGGCGGACAGCGGCGGGCTCAGCGGCAGGCCGTTGAAGGTGGTGACGTTGAGGCGGATCATGGGCCGTAGTGTCTTCGTGAGTGCGAGTGTTCAGCGCAGGACATAGACCTTGCCCTCGATCAGCGTGAGCCGCAAGGGCCAGGCGATGTTGCCGGGCGTCACGTCGTCATTCGCGCTGCTCAGCACCGGCGCACCCAGCGGGTTGACGCAGGCCAGCAGGCGCCCGCCGGCCACGGGCCGCAGCATCAGCGTCTCGGCGGTGGGCGGCTGCAGCGTGGCCAGCACACCCGCCTGCCACAGCCGCTGCACCTGCTCGCGCAGCGCGGCGGCGCTGTGGCCGGCGTTGCGCTGATAGGCATGGTCCAGCTCCTCCAGCTTGAGCCGGCAGGCGGCCAGCCAGGCGTCCGGGTTGCCGCGCGACAGGTCGTAGGCGATGCGCTGGATCAGGGCCAGCACGGTCTGGCGGCCCTGCGGTGTCGGGCTGAGCACCGGCGCGTCCAGCCAGCGCCAGCGCGGGAAGCCCACCGGCAGCTCCAGGTCCTGGTGCACGGTCGTGGGCGCCTCGAAGGGGGTGCCTTCCTCCACCGCCCAGTTCACCTCCGCGAGCACGCGCACGGCCTCGTCGGCCAGGCTCTTGCCCTGGCGCAGCAGCACCAGGCGTGCACGGGCTTGTGCGGCGCGCGAGGCCATGCGCGGCTGGGCCGGCGCGTCGGGTGCGGCCACGGCCATCGCGATGGGCGGCGGCGCGATGACGAGGCTGATGCGGTTGCTGCCGTTCTGCAGGTATTCGTGCACGGTGACCGACTGGCTGCCGGGCCCCACCGGCAGGCTGAGCACCGGCACGCCGTTGACGTGCACCTCCACCGGCTCGCCGCTGGTCTGCACATGCAGGCACATGACGCGGTCCATCAGCGCGCCTCCCGTGTTGCGGGCCGGGCGCGGGGCCGCTCCCAAGCCGGCCCGCCCTGGGCGATGTGCTTGACGGTCGAACCGGCAAGCATCGCCGTCCCCTCGGGGGACCGGCCCACGTACGCGTGGGACGAGGGGCTAATCACCCTGCGCTCCAGTCGATCAGCGTGATGGCCGGCAGCAGCTCGCGGCGCTGCGCCTGCGTGCCGCCGGCGGGGTCCTGCCTCAGCAGGTTGACGTGCACGGCCTCGACGGCCAGGCGGTAGAACCACTGGTGGCCGCGGCCATCGGGGCGCGGGCGCAGGCCGCAGCTGCCCACCACGGCGCCGCGCAGCGGCTCGGCCAGCGGGCCGGCCGACAGCAGCGCCGGGTCGCCCGTGGCGATGGCTTCGATGCTCAATGCGAAGGGATGGCGCCAGCTGCACTTGGCCTGATCCAGCCCGTGGCCTTCGGCGGCTTGCGCGCCGCGCTGCTCCAGCGTCATGCGCCACTCGCTGCGGCCCTGGGCGCGCAGCTGGACGCGGGCGCGGCTGCCGGCCCAGTCGAGCTCGCCGGTCAGGCGCAGGTCCATCACCAGCGCGGCGAAGTTGATCGTGCCCTGCACCCGCACGGCGATGGCGCCGTCCGCCTCGTGCTGCCAGCCCCAGGCGACGCCGGCCTGGCCCACCATCGGCGACAGCTCGGCCTCCAGCCGGCCGCTGGTGCCGCTCATCTGGCGGCTCCAGGCATTGAAGAGCTTCTCCAGGCCGGCGCGCGACTGCGGCTGCAGCCCCTGCCAGGCCCTGAGCCAGACGGGCACAGGCTGCGTCTGGCCGTCGGCTTCGAGGCGGCAGGCCGTGCCGGCCGCGTTGACCGCAGGCAGTTCGCCCTCCACCGGCCAGGCCAGCGCGGGCTGTGTGCCGTGCCGCACTTCGACGAGGCATTGCGTGGCGGCGTGCACCTGCAGCCCGATGTCCAGGCTGCCCAGCGGTGCGCCGGCGTTGCGCACGCCGCAACTGGCCAGCGCCACGCGCTGCGCATCCGGCGGCTCGCCATGGCCGATGCCGGCCGGGCCGAGCTTGGGGTCGGGCGGCGGCGCGGCGGGGGCGTGCAGCGTCAGGCTCAGGCGCGCGGCGTCCTGGCCGTGCCAGGTCAGCCGGCCCCCGGCGCTGTGGTGCACCACCTCCGGATGCTTGCGGCCGTCGCAGGATTCGAGCTGCTGCACGACCAGTTGCAGCCGTGCGCTGGCGCCCGCGCCCGCCGCACGGCTGAGCACGGGCAGCAACACCGGCTCCGGCGGCGGCGCGTGCAGGGTCTGCGGCGCCGGTTGCCAGGGTGGCAGGTCCATGCGCTGCCAGTGGTCGTCCACCGGGCGGTAGGCCTGCAGCGGCTTGGGCTCGACGACGGCGAAGCTCACGCTGCCCAGGTCGCAGGCCTTCGGAACCGGTGGCAGCGGCGCATCGAGGTAGACCGAGCGGCCCATCAGCACGCGCGCCAGGCCGGCTTCGACGGTGGCGAGCGCCTGGTCGAACGCCGCAGGCGTGAGGGCCTGGGCCGCGGCGCCGGTCTTGCCGTGGCGGCGCACCAGCTCTTCCCGCGAGCGATGGCCGAGCTGGTGCAGCACCAGTGTTGGGCTCAGGTCGGGCGTGGCGCAGATGGCGGCGGCCCACTCGAAGCCGGCACGCGTCTCGAAGCCGGCGCCCCACAGGCAGCACAGGTTGGCGTAGCGCGCCTGCTCGGCGGCGTGGGCCACGCCGAGCTGCAGCGCGCGTTCCAGCGCCGCCGACACGAAGGCCGGCCAGCGGGCCGCCAGCCGCTCGGCCACGGCCGGCCAGGCCTCGCCCAGCACCTGCACGAGCGAGGTCGAATCGCGGCGCAGTTGCAGCCGCTCGATCAGCGCCAGCTGTTCGGGGTGGAGTTGCAGCATGCTCAGGCCGCCTGCAGGAGCGCACGCTCGTCGCGTTGCAGCACGCCGTGGGCCTGCTCCCACCAGACCCAGGCCCTGGGCGACAGGCTCACCACGGTCTGCCCGGCCGCAAAGATGCGGTCGCGCTGGTCATGGCTGCAGCTGGGCAGGACGACCTCCAGCACCTCGGGGTCCCACCAGCTCCAGGCGCGGCGGCGGCCATCGGGCAGGCGAGCCTCGGCGAGGTCGCGCGCCAGCTCGCGCATGGCCAGCAGGGGTCGCGTGGAGCGCATCAGCACACCCCAGCCGGTGAAGGCGGGCGTGGCTTCGTCGATCAGCCAGCGCAGCAAGGCGCTGCCGGGGCGCAGCTCGGCGATGTAGGCGGCGCGGGCGGCCTGTGCGGGCGGCAACGCGCCGCGCTGCAGGCAGTCCCAGTCCGCGTCACTGGCTGCGAGCCTGGCCGGCAGGCCGGGCACGACGCGGCCGTCGATGATGGCGTGCAGGCGTGCGCCGTCCACGGCCCACAGCGCGGCCTCGAGTTGAGGCAGGCTGAACGGCAGGGCCATTACTGGTCGGCCCCGTCATGGCCGGCAGGTGGCAGCGGCGCGCCGGCGGCATCGAAGGCGGCGCCCACCGCCTGGTCGGCGGCGTTCACGGCGGTGTCCACGCCCTGCCGGGCCTGGGCGACACCTTCCATGACCTTCTCATCGGCCTTCGCGAGACCCTCGCCCACCGCGTCGTGCGCGGCGTCCAGCCCTTGCGCGATGCTCTGCTCGACGGCGTCCTGCGCCTGCGAGAGCTTCTCCTTGACCGGCTCGAACGCGTCGTCGACGGCGTCTTCCACCACGTCGACGAGCTTGGCCAGGCTGCTGTTGGGGTCCTGCAGTTCGTTGTCGACCACGGTCATCACGGCACTGGCGGCGACGCCCGCGACCACGGCACCGGCGGCCGCCGCGCCCACCGCGAGCGCAGCGCCTGCAGCCGCGGCAGCGCCCGCCGCTGCGGCCGCACCGGCGGCGCCCGCCGCAGCTCCCGCGGCCGCGTTGGCCGCACCCGCCGCGCCGGCCAGTGCGCCACCCGGTGCTGACGGCGCTGACGGCGGCGTGACGCCGGCACCGGCACCCGCGCCACCCGGCGCGCCTTCGGCCTTCTTCAGCGGGTCGGCAAAGGTCTTGTCGTAGGCCGTTTCCTGGCTCGGGTCCTCGCCCGGCTTGATCTCGTCCAGCACCAGCGCCTTGGCGGCCTCCTTGGGTTCGGCCGCCGCCGCGGACTCCGCCGCGCCGGCCGAGCCGCCGCCGCCGCCGCAGTTCACCTTGACCAGCGGGCCGTCGATGGTGACGCCGGCCGGGCCGAGCGTGATGACGGAGGCGCCGCAGACGATCTTGATGCCCGCCGTCGCCTCCAGCACGATCTCGGCACTGCCCTTGGCCTTGACGTTGATGCCTTCCATCAGCACGTCGGCCGCGGACTTGAGCGACACCTTGCCCGTGGCCTGGCCGACGAGGTTGCCCGTCGACTTGAGGTTGATCGCGCCGTCGGTCTGCACGTTCACGTCACCGGCGGACTTGAGCGCCGTCTTGCCGGTCACGTCGATGCCCAGGTCGGCGCCGACCTTGAGGCTGTAGTCGGTGGCGAGCTCGATCTGCCAGGAGGCGCCGCCGGTGGTGAAGACGTCGCCGGCCACCGTGGTGTGGAAGTCCTTGCCCAGGTCGTGCTTCACGTCCTTGCCGACGTTGAGGTACCAGTTCTCGCCCACCGCTTCCTTGACGGTCTTGACGACCTTGCGCGACTCGTTCATCGCCAGATGGTCGAAGGTGTCGCCCTTGACGTGGCGATAGAAGTCCTTCTGGGACTGGAACCAGACGTGCTCGCTGCCTTTGGTGTCGCAGAAGCGCAGCTCGTGGTTGGCGTCCTCCGCACCGTCCTTGGTGGAGTGGCTGATCCACGTGGACACGTCGGCGTGCGCGGGCAGTTCGTGCGGCGGCGGGTTGGCGTCGTTGTGCACGGAGCCGGTGACCAGCGGACGGTCGGGGTCGCCGCCGATGAAGCTCACCACCACCTCGTGACCCACACGCGGCAGCATCCACAGGCCCATCTTCTTGCCGGCCCAGGGCTGTGCGACGCGCACCCAGCAGGAGCTGTTCTCGTTCTTCTCGCCCTTGCGGTCCCACGGGAACTGGATCTTGATGCGGCCGTTGACGTCGGTCTCGATCTCGTTGCCCGAAGCGCCCACCACGGTGGCGATCTGCGGCCCGTACATGCGCGGGCGCGGCGTGCTGCGGTCCGGGCGGAACACGCCGCTGGTGGTGTTCAGCGCGATGACGTGGCCTTCGAAGCCGTCGCGCCGCCGCTTGATGGACTTGATGTCGGAGATGGCTTCGTGGTCGCCGTACTCGGCGCGGAAATCGCAACCGACGATCAGGTACTCGGTGTTCTCGCTGGCCAGCGGCGCGTCGCTGAGCTTGAAGGTCGTGCCGCAGACCATGTCGTAGGCATTGGTCGTGCCGGTGTGCAGCTTCTGCATCGACTGCGCGGCCTCGACCAGCCGCTTGGCGACGGCGGCGGCCGCGGTGGACGCGCTCTTGCTCGTGGCCACCGTCTGGTTCAGCACCGCCTTGGCGGGGAACTGGTAGATCTCCGCCTCGCCCAGCTTGGCGCCAGCGGACGGGCCGGCGTGGGTGGCCTCGATCTCGGTGGCCGAGGCCAGGTAGTCGTAGTCGCGCACCACGGCCTTGACCGAGCGCGCCTCCTCGACGGTGTGCCATTCGGTCATGCAATGGTCGCCGTCGAACTTGTTCGACCAGGCCACCGGTTCGGCGCTGTCGCGGCTGCTGTGCTGGCTGATGGCGTCCACCATCACCAGCGTGTGCGCCGTGGCGCTGTGCTCGAAGAAGTAGTACACGCCGTACTCTTCGAGCAGCCGGCTGACGAAGTCCAGGTCGCTCTCTTCGTACTGGAGGCAGTACTCCAGCGTCGGCAGGTCGGCGGCCTTCTCCAGCTTCCAGTCGTAGTCGCTGCTGTAGTCGGTGAGCACCTCGCTGACGATCTCCTTGACCGTCTTGTTCTGGAACACGCGCGAGTTCCGGCTGCGGCTCGCGAACCACAGCCACGGCTGGACGACCAGGTCGTAGCGGTCGTAGCGGCCGTGGCGTTCGCCGCGCTGGACCTTGATGACGTAGCCGTCGATGTGCCGCTTGCTGCCGTGCACGTCGAACGTGATGTGCGCCTTCTTGCCCAGCAGGCCGTGGATGTCCACGCGCTCGCGGCCCGTGAGCAGGGAGTGGTTGCCCACCACGTCGACCGTGTACTGGGGCAGGCGGTTCAGGCGCTCGCTGCCGTCGACGCGCAGCACCTTGAACTTGTCGTCGTCACCGCCGACGGTGATCGACATGACGTGGGCGCTACCCCCGAGCAGTGCACTCATGGAAGCCTCTGTGCCGGTCAGTCGAAGGCGTAGCTGAAGTCACCGTCCGCCACGCCCAGGCCCACGCGCTGCAGCGGCTGGCCCGACGCGGTGCGCGACAGGTACTCGATGGACACCTTGGGCAGCACGGTGTTGGTCAGGATGGCGTCGATGATGCGGCCGCCCGACTCCGCGTTGTTGCAGCGCTTGACGATGAGCGCCACCGCTTCGTCGCTGTACTCGAACGGGATGCGGTGGTTCTCGGCCACGCGCTTGACGATGCGGCCCAGCTGCAGCCGCACGATGCGCGCCAGCATCTCGTCGGAGAGCGGGTAGTAGGGGATGGTGACGATGCGGCCCAGCAGCGCCGGCGGGAACACCTTCTGCAGCGGCTCGGTCAGGGCGTTCGCCAGCGACTCGGGGTCGGGCAGCAGCTCGGGGTCGCGGCACATGTTCATGATGAGCTCGGAACCCACGTTGCTGGTCAGCAGGATGATGGTGTTCTTGAAGTCGATCATCCGGCCTTCGCCGTCTTCCATCCAGCCCTTGTCGAAGACCTGGAAGAACAGCTCGTGCACGTCGGGGTGGGCCTTCTCCACCTCGTCCAGCAGCACGACGCTGTAGGGCCGGCGGCGCACCGCCTCGGTCAGCACGCCGCCCTCGCCGTAGCCCACGTAGCCCGGAGGCGCGCCCTTGAGCGTGGAGACGGTGTGCGACTCCTGGTACTCGCTCATGTTGATGGTGATGACGTTCTGCTCGCCGCCGTACAGCGACTCGGCCAGCGCCAGCGCCGTCTCCGTCTTGCCGACGCCGGAGGTGCCGCACAGCATGAACACGCCGATGGGCTTGTTCGGGTTGTCGAGCTTGGCGCGCGAGGTCTGGATGCGCCGGGCGATCATGTCCAGGCCGTGCTGCTGGCCGATGACGCGCTGGCCCAGCGTGGCGCCCAGGCGCAGCACGGCTTCCAGCTCGTTCTTGACCATGCGGCCCACGGGGATGCCGGTCCAGTCGGCGACGACGCTGGCCACGGCCTGCGCGTCCACCGATGGCAGGATCAGCGGCGCATCGCCCTGCAGCTCGGCGAGCTGGGCCTGCGCGGCATGCATCTCGGCGAGCAGTGCGTCGCGGTCGGGCTGGGCAGAGGCGGCCTCGTCGACGGGTTGGCCGTCGCCGCGCAGCTTGGCGCGCAGGTCCAGGATCCTGGCGACAACGTCCTTCTCCTGCTGCCAGCGCGCTTCGAGCGTGGCCAGCCGGGAGCGCTCGTTGGCGAGCTTTTCTTCCACCGAGACACCGCGGTCGCCGATGTGCACGCCCACCTGGGCCTCGCGGCCGATGATGCCCTGCTCGATCTCCAGCGACTCGATGCGGCGCTTGCAGTCCTCCACCTCGGCCGGCATCGCATGCTGGCTGACGGCCACGCGGGCGCAGGCGGTGTCCAGCAGGCTGACGGCCTTGTCGGGCAGCTGGCGGGCCGGGATGTAGCGGTGCGACAGCTTGACGGCGGACTCGATGGCCTCGTCCAGCAGCTGCACCTTGTGGTGCTTTTCGAGCACGGTGGCCACGCCGCGCAGCATCAGGATGGCCTTCTTCTCGTCCGGCTCCTCGACCTGCACGGTCTGGAAGCGGCGGGTCAGCGCCGGGTCCTTCTCGATGTACTTCTTGTACTCGGCCCAGGTCGTCGCGCCCACGGTGCGCAGGTTGCCGCGCGCCAGCGCCGGTTTCAGCAGGTTGGCCGCGTCGCCGGTGCCGGCCGCGCCACCGGCGCCCACCAGCGTGTGGATCTCGTCGATGAACAGGATGATGGGCGTGGGGGACTGCTGCACCTCGTCGATGACCTGGCGCAGGCGCTGCTCGAACTCGCCCTTCATGGACGCGCCGGCCTGCAGCAGGCCGATGTCCAGCGTCAGCAGCGTCACGCCCTGCATGGGCGGCGGCACGTCGCCACGCGCCAGGCGCAGCGCGAAGCCTTCCACCACGGCCGTCTTGCCGACGCCGGCCTCGCCGGTCAGCAGCGGGTTGTTCTGGCGGCGGCGCATCAGGATGTCGACGATCTGGCGGATCTCGTCGTCTCGGCCCGTGACCGGGTCGATCTCGCCCTTGCGCGCCTTCTCGGTCAGGTCGACGGTGAACTTCTTCAGCGCCTCCTGGCGGCCCATGGCGGCCGGCGCCATCGCGCCTTCGGCCTGGCCGGGCTGGGCGCCATTCAGCGCGCTGCCGTCGGTGGCGCCCAGGCCCGCCTCGCCGGTCTTGCCGACCAGGCTCTGCAGCTTGTCGGCCAGATCGTCGGCCTTGATCTTCTCGAATTGGCGCGAGATGCCGAACAGCGCCTCACGCAGCGAGCGGGTGCTCAGCAGCGCCAGCAGCAGGTGGCCGCTGCGCACCTGGGCGTCGCCGTACATCAGCGTCGCGTAGACCCAGCCTTGCTGGATGGCGTGCGTGATGTGCTCCGAGAAGTCGCTGATCGCGGTCGAGCCGCGCGGCAGGCGGTCCAGCGCGGTCGTCACGTCACGCGCGAGGGCGGCGGCGTCCAGGCCGTAGTGGCGCACGATGGCGCTCACGTCGGACTCGTTGTTCTCCAGCAGCTGCGTGAGCCAGTGGACCAGCTCCACATAGGGGTTGCCCCTGAGCTTGCAGAAGACGGTGGCGCCCTCGATGGATTTGTAGGCCAGCGGGTTGAGCTTGCCGAACAGGGCTTGGCGGCTGATGTCTGTCATTTCCGGTTCTCCTCGGTGCTTGGTGGCACGAGGGCACCGTTCAGTTCCGCAACCGGCTCAATCCAGATGCGCGGGCGCCAGCGAGGCCTTCAGCGGCGTGCGGCAGATGCTCTCGACATTCATGATGAGCTGGTCCGCCCGCTTGCGGGGGCGGCGCGAGTTCAGCCAGGCGCTGCGCCCCAGCATGCCGATGCCGGGCCGCCGGCCCAGCGGGCACAGCGGCACCTCGTCGGGCTTCAGGCGCAGCTGCACGTCCCACGTGAACTCGCCGCCGACGTACTGGCGCACCATGGCCTGCAGCGCCTCCAGCTGCGTGCCGCCGGGCAGCAGCGCGCGGAAGGCCGGCCAGCTCAGCGGGCCGATGACGATGCGGAACTTGTGCTGCACGTCCCAGACGCTGCGGCCCAGCACCGCGCCGCGGCCCAGTGCGGGCGCGCCGAAGCGGGTCAGGTGGGTGCGCTCCTCCACGTCCAGCGGCATCCAGTGCCCGGCGAACTGCTGCACCAGCACCGGCACGCCGAAGTGCAGGCTGATCCAGGACTGCAGCCCGTCGGCGTCGCGCGCCGAGCGGGCCAGGCGGCCGGCGAAGAAGAGCTTGGGGAAGTCGCCCAGCGCGTCGCGCTCGCGCTGCGAGGGCTCAGCCAGGCCGATCAGTGCGCCGACGTGGCGCACGATGGGGGCCTCGCGGCCGCGGTCCATGCCCACCACCGGGTTGGCGCGCGCCCAGGCGCGGTAGAACAGCAGGCCGAAGCGGTGCAGCAGCATGTCCACGAAGGCCGCGAACGTGCGGTCGCCGTGGTGCATCAGCCGCTCGCGGGCGTACTCGGTCAGGTGGGTGGGCAGCGCGCCGTTGGGCCCGAACAGCCCCAGCACGCGCTGCACCATGCGCGGCGGCCCGTGCGGGTTGGCCTCCATGCGGATGATGGGCGTGGGCGGGAAGTTGAGCGCCGGTTCGCCGGCGAAGCGGATCGGCTCGTCGCCCGGCCGCGACGCGTCGCCCAGGCGAGGCTTGTCGGCGTGGGCGGCTTCCAGCCGGCGCAGCGCCTGGAACAGGTCGAACCGGCCGGGCCGCTCCGTCAGCGACTGCAGCAGCGCGGCGGCGTCGTCGGCGCCAGGTTCGGGTGTCACAGCAGTGTGCGGGCGCCGGCCAGCGGCGCCCACCGTTTGAGTTCGCCGCGCGTGCGCGAGACCAGCAGCGTCTGCACGAAGCTGTTCATCGACACGTGGCGGCTGAAGTAGTGGTGCAGCACCGCGCCGAGCAGCGTGGCGCTGCCGCCCTCGAACGACAGCTCGTCAACGGTGAGCTGCACCTCCAGCCCGCGGCCGAAGGCGATGGGCCCGGGCGTGGGGTGGCGGCGCACCACGGGCGTCACGCGCACGTCGCGCAGGCCCTCGATCTGGCGCTGCAGCGCCGGTGGCGCACCCTGTGCGAACACGCCCACCAGTTCGCGCAGCGCCAGCGCGCCGCGCGTCGGGTCCTCGTTGACCAGCGACAGGTAGTTCAGCGACAGCAGCGACAGCAGCCGCCAGGCCAGCGCGCCTTCCCGCGCCGCGCCCACGGGCCTGGACGGGCCGGCGACGATGCTCACGCCCTGCACCGGTGCACGGGTCTCCAGCGTCAGCGCGTTCTGGCCGTTGCCGCTGGGCATGAACAGCGGCAGGTCGCGGTTGGTGCAGCGCACCTCGGCGCCCAGCTGGCGCAGCTCGCGGCGGTAGGGTGCGCGCTGCAGGTCCACCAGCGACAGGAAGACTTCGGAGCCGACGTAGGCCGAACGCGGCCCTTCGCGCTTGCTGCGGTCGCTCTTGAGCCGCGGCTCGCGCTGGCAGCTGAAGAAGCCCGCGGCGCCGGCCGGGTCGGCATGGGGCACGTCGAACAGCGGCAGGAACTGCAGCTCGTCGGTCTCGCTGGAGAAGCCCGTGACGGTGGAAACGTCGAAGACCTCGAAGTCGTTGCCCGCGAGCCGGTCCGGGATGACCTGGAAGGCGGTGCTGCTGTCGTCCACCTTGATGCGCTCGGCGCGGCGCTCGAACAGGTTGACGGCCGGCACGCAGTTCAGCGAGAAGTTGGCGGGCTCGCCGCTGCCCTCCAGCGACGGGTCATGCCGGTCGAACAGGAACACCAGCTCGAAGCTGTTGCCCGGCGCACGGGCAAACGCCTGCGCCAGGCCGCCCACGTCCACGAACAGGAAGCGCTGCGGGAAGGCGAAGTACTCCTGCATCAGCCGCGTGCCGGACAGGCCGCGCAGCGTGACGGGCAGCATGGCCTCGTCGTCGGCCAGGCCGGCATGCCGCACATGGCTGGGGCCGAGGAAGACGCGCTGCGCGTCGCGCCCGCCGGTGCCGGCCAGCACGCCCACGCAGCGGCAGGTGAGCAGCTCGTGCAGCTTGAGCGCCACGTCCTGCAGCCCGCCCATGAAGAAGCGCAGGCTGTTCAGCGGCAGCTGCGCGAAGCGCAGGCCCGCAGGCAGTTCCAGCTTGACGCGCACGCCGCTGCCGGGCCGCTTGCGCAGCGGCAGGCTGCTCATGGGGATGTCGGTGGCGCTGAGGAAGTACTCGACCTGCGCCACCTTGATGGGCGTCAGCGTGACCGGCTGGGCGGTGCGGAACTCGCAGCGCGTGGGCCCCAGCGCGGTGCGCGGGCCCATCAGCGCGCTGCCCCGCGGCAGCGTGAAGCCGGCGATCAGGTTGGGGTCGCTGCCCGGCGTGAGCTGGGCCACCAGCATGGACGGCAGCGGCGCGCCGAGGTTGGGGCTGACCATGTCCAGCAACGCTTGAGCGAGCTGCGGGAACTCGGCGTCCTGCTTGAGCTGTACGCGTGCGGCCAGGAAGGCCGCCCCTTCTAGCAGGCGCTCGACATAGGGGTCGGCGACCTCCAGGCCTTCCATGCCCAGCCGGCCAGCGATCTTGGGGAACTCGCGTGCGAACTCGCCCCCCATCTCGCGGAGGTAGCGCAGTTCCTGGTTGTAGTAGCGAAGGAGGCGGGGGTCCATGGGCGAGGCGCATTCTCGGGCGCCTTGCACCCGAGGGTAAGTGGCGGTCGGTGCCGGTTGGTTCCCCGCAACCCGATGGCAGGCAGTTTCAGGCCCGCATGTCGCGCACGGCCGCCTGGCCAGTGTCGACATCCACGTCGGCGTTCAGCACCAGCTCCAGCGGCACGGGCTGGTTCCACATCTGGCCCTTGATGGTCAGGCGCAGGCTGGTGGGGCGCAGGCCGGTGCTCATGTCGTTGAGGATGCGCACCTCGACCGAGCCCGGGTCCAGCCGCGGCTCGAAGCGGATGATGGACTGGCGCACCTGGGCTTCGATGATGGGGAAGTTGTGCACCGAGAACGCCTGGCCGGTCAGCGGCAGGATGCCGAAGTTCAGCACCGAGTCGCGGGCATGCGGCACGCTTTCCCAGAGCTCGGCGCGCTCGGGGTCGTCGCGCTGGCGCGGGTCGGGCTCCTGGCACACGGCGTTGAACAGCCAGGACAGGTCGCGCAGCACCGCCTCGCGGAGCTGGCGGCGGTTGAGCACGCGGGCCTCGACGGACTCGACCTGGGAGCCGGCGTCGTTGTCGGTGAGGCGGTCCAGCAGCGAGGGCTGCAGCCGGTCCTGCGCGCCCAGGGCCATCAGTCGGCCTCGACGGCGGCTCCGGGTGTCGCTTCGAGTGCGTCGGGCACGTCGAAGACGATCTCGCGGATGGTCATCAGATCGTGGTCGCCGACATCGCTCGCCAGCACGCGCTGGCCCAGGCCGGTGTAGCGCTCCTCGCCAGGGGCGGGCTCCCACACGGTCTTGCGCGCCAGGCAGATCAGGCCGTCCTCGCTCTTCTCGGAGCCGGGGTAGCGGGTGGGCACCAGCGCCACGCTGGTGCCGCCGTTGGTGAAGCTGAGCTGGGCCGGCATCCACACGCAGTCGCGCAGGTCTTCGGGCGGGTCGAACTGGATCTTGGCCAGGTGATGGAAGGGCACCCAGGTGTAGTGGCCGTTCAGGCAAACCTCCAGGAGGGGGCCCAGGCGCGAATCGGCGTCGGCCAGCCATTCGAAGCGCTCGCCGTTCAGCGTGCCGGCGCTGGTGGGCGCGGCCTCGAAAGCCTTGGTGGCGAGGTCCGCGGCGAGCTGTTCCTGCCCCTGGGCCTGCTGGTTCAGCGACTCGATCAGCTGCGCCACCCAGGCCTCGGGCTGGCCGAACACGACCGGCGTGCGCTTGCCGGCGAACACCTGGGCGCGCAGCAGCTCGCAGCGGATGGCGTGGCCCACGGTCTCGCGCATCGGGATGGCCAGCTTGTCCATCTCGGCCACGACGTTGAGCTGCGTGTGCGCACGCTCCCACTGGCCCAGCACGCTGAGCAGCTGCGACATGAAGGTGCGCAGCTTGGCGTCGGCCGGCTTGGCGCGCACGGCCTCGGTCAGCCGGGCGAGCGCGGTGCGCGGGTCGCCGGCGCAGACGGCCTCCTCGGCGGCTTGTTGGGGTGTCAGTTCAGAAGCCATGGCCGCAGTCCGTGCAGAAGCGGGCTTGCCGCGGGAGGGTGACGCCGCAGGCCGGGCAGCTCTTGTGCGTGCTGGCCATGTCGAAGCCGCATTCGGCGCAGAAGCGCCCGCCGTGGCTGGGCGACTGGCAGTTGGGGCAGGTGGCGCCGCCGCCGGCGGACGCGCCATAACCGCTGGTGTCGGCGGTGTTGGACGCCGCCTTGGTGGCGCACTCCCGGCAACTGCCGGTGCTGCTGTTCCAGCATTCGCGGCCCACCCACTTGCGGCAGCTGTCGCAGCGCTCGTAGAGCGCCGCGGCGGCGGCCCGCGCTTCCTCCAGCGCGTCGCCCTTGGCGCCGCTGGACCCCGCCTCGGCAAAGGCACCGGTGGCGCGGCCGGCCTTGTTCAGGTCGTAGAACATGAACGCGAAGCGGTTCAGCCAGCCGGTGATCTGGCCCTTGCGGTAGGGCTTGAAGGCGGAGCGCGAGGTCTCGCCGCACTTCTCGCAGAAGAACTCGAACTGGAAGCCCGCCGACACGTCGCTCATGGACGTGCTGATGTCGCGGTAGTTGGTCAGCGCCAAGTCGAACTCCCGAGGTGGACAGTCGTGGCAACGAAGCTCATATCGGGGACCCGGTGTTCTTCATCGTGAAGGCGCGTACCGTGCCCTGCGTGATCGTCTTGATGCCGGCCTGCACGGCGTTGCCGTGCGAGTAGTGCGATGGCGGGTTCTTGTAGACGTAGGCCAGCGAGCCGAACTCGCAGGTCCACTCTTCCACCATCTCGGTCATCGTGTCGGTCACCACGACCTGCAGCTGGTAGTCGAGCAGGCGGATCTTCTGGATGGTGAACACCAGCGAGGTGCCGTCCATCACGGTGGCCGAGCGCTTGTGGATGGTCAGCGTGCCGGACGGGAAGACGTCGCCCGCCTTCATCGAGTTCAGCATCTGCGTGGTGGCGATGTCGACCGACTTGGTGAACGTGAACTCGAAGTTGCGGTTGCGGTCGGCGTCCTCGATCTCGGCCTCGCGCTGCGCGCTTTCGATGTCGTCCGCCGTCAGCGTGGCGGCGCGCTCGATGCCGTTGACCGCGTCCATGGCGCTCTGGTGGGCGTCGGCCAGTTCCTTGCGGCGCACCTTGTACTGGCGGTCCAGCGCCTGGCGGCTGGCGGTGTCGTCGGCGGCGTCGCGTTCGCTGATGTACTCCTGGAACGCGCGGTTGCGGTCGCGTTCGCTGTCCTGGAGGGCATGGCGCTTGCGGATCTCCAGGCTGCCGCGCTTGTCGACCAGCGATTTGGCCTTGTTGTACGCGTCTTCGCGGCCTTCCGCGTTCTTGCGCTCTTCTTCGTTGTGCAGGTTCCAGCTCAGCGACTCGATGAGCACCTGGCCCTGGAAGAGGTGGGACACGGCTTCCCCGGCCACCGGCACCCGCGTGGGGCGCAGCAGGATGAGGAAGATATCGGCGCCGGTGTTGGACGACATCTCAGAGCAGCGATGGGGGGTGGAAGAACGGCGCGGTGGGCAGGTTGTCCTTGCCCAGCGTCTTCAGGTAGGTCATCTTGATGTGCTTGAAGTTCAGCACGTAGGTCTCGATCAGTTCCTTGGAGAGGCCGTCGTCGCGGACATCGAGCGAACAGCTTTCAAAGTAGCCCTGGGTGGCCACCAGGATGAAGCCTGGCTGGTGGATGAGGCGTCCCTGCTGCTTGATGTGCAGCACGGTGATGGAGCAGCTGACGACGGGCAGGTGGTTGTCCACGCAGAAGTGCAGCTGCGACGAACCCACGTCGAAGCGCTTCTTGAAGCGCAGCGGCTCCATCTTGATGGTGACCGTCTTGCCCAGCCCCGCCATCGAGGCGGCGGCGCTCGCCAGGCCGCCCAGGCCGCTCTTCTTCTTGGCCTTGGGGTCCTTCAGCGCATGCATGCCCCAGTCGAATTCCAGGATCTCGACGGAGCCTTCCCAGCCCTCGAGCAGGCCTTCGCCCACCACCGGCCCGGCGCCGGTGATGAGCTGCATGAAGATGTTGGAACGGCTCATGGGGACCCCTCGCCCGCCGGGTACGACAGCCGGTTCCGCGAGCGGACGGCGATGCTGGCGGCATGGCGCCGCCAGCCCATCGCCAGCCCGGGCCGGCTTGGAGCGGCCCGGCGCCCGGCCCGGAATGCGTACTCGGACAAGACGTCGCCCGGTATCAGGCCGACGGCGACGCGGTGCCGGCCGGGATGTCCCAGTTGTACGTCTTGGGCGCGCCCAGCTTGCCGGTCTTGTTGTCCTGCGGCTTGTATTCGATCTTGACGGTCTTGAAGACCATTTCGATCTTCTGCGCCACGGAGCCTTCCTCGGTGCCGCTCTGGTTCACCTTGGTGATGAAGCAGCCTTCCATCGTCATCGTGTAGTACGTCTCGGGCGTGGCCGAGCCCGTGGTCTTCATCATCTGCAGCTCGACCTTGGGGAAGGCCTTGCCGGTGCAGATGTAGCCCAGGATGACCGTCGACGAGGTGTCGAAGTAGTGCTCCCAGTTCATCTTGCCCGGGTTGGGCTTGCCGACGGAGGCGCCGCCGCCCTTGGTCCAGCTGGTTTCGGCTTCGACTTCCCAGTCCCAGCCCTGGATCTCGATCCACTTTTCCTTGCCCTTCTGGATGGACTCGCCATCGGCCTTGTCGAAGAACGTGAGGAATGCATTGACTGCCATGTTGATATCTCCTGTAGGGGTCTAAACGCGCGCGGGTTGTTGGGGGGTGAAGCGAAGAGCCCGTCCTGCTCCCGCGCGGGGCAGGCTCTCCGACCTGTGTTCAGGCCGACTTTTCGGACGGCAGCTTGGACACCAGGCGCAAGGACACGGTCAGGCCCTCGAGCTGGTAGTGCGGCTTCAGGTAGAACTTGGACTGGTAGTAGCCCGGTGCACCTTCCACCTCCTCGACCTCGACCTGTGCTGCCGCGAGCGGGCGCATGGCCTTGGTTTCCTCCGAGGAGTTCATCGGGTCGCCGTCGACGTAGTTCAGGATCCAGCTGTTGAGCCAGTCCGCCATCGCGTCACGCGACTTGAACGAGCCGACCTTGTCGCGCACGATGCACTTCAGGTAGTGGGCGAAGCGGTTGCAGGCGAAGAGGTAGGGCAGGCGGGCCGCGAGCGCCGCGTTGGCGGTGGCGTCGGGGTCGTCGTATTCGGCGGGCTTTTGCAGCGACTGGCCGCTGATGAAGGCCGCGAAATCGCTGTTCTTGCGGTGCACCATCGACAGGAAGCCGTTCTTGCTCAGCTCGGCCTCGCGGCGGTCGGAGATGGCGATCTCGGTCGGGCACTTCATGTCCACGCCGCCGTCGTCGGTCGGGAAGGAGTGCGTGGGCAGGTTGGTGACGGCGCCGCCGGACTCGATGCCGCGGATGCGCGAGCACCAGCCGTACTGCTTGAACGAGCTGTTGATGTTCACCGCCATCGCGTAGGCGGCGTTGGACCAGGTGTACTTGCTGTGGTCGGCGCCTTCGGTGTCTTCCTCGAACGCGAACTCCTCGACCGGGCTGGTCTTGGCGCCGTAGGGCAGGCGCGACAGGAAGCGCGGCATGCACAGCGCCAGGTAGCGCGCGTCGTCGGACTCGCGCAGCGAGCGCCAGGCGGCGTATTCCGGCGTCGTGAAGATTTTGGTGAGGTCGCGCGGGTTGGCGAGCTCCTGCCAGCTTTCCATCTGCATGACGCTGGGCGCGGCACCGGTGACGAGCGGCGCATGCGCGGCGGCCGCGATCTTGGCCAGCTCGCCCAGCAGCTCCACGTCGGGCGGCGTGTGGTCGAAGTGGTAGTCGCCCACCAGGCAGCCGTAGGGCTGGCCGCCGAACTGGCCGTACTCCTCTTCATAGAGTTTCTTGAACAGCGGCGACTGGTCCCAGGCCGTGCCCTTGTAGCGCTTCAGCGTCTTGCTCAGGTCCGTCTTGGACACGTTCATGACGCGGATCTTGAGCTGCTCGTCGGTCTCGGTGTTGTTGACGAGGTAGTGCAGGCCGCGCCAGGCGGATTCCAGTTTCTGGAAATCCTCGTGGTGCATGATCAGGTTGATCTGCTCCGTCAGCTTCTCGTCGATGGCCGCGATCATGGCCTCGATGGTCTTGACGGCGTCGTCGCTGAGCAGCGTCGTGTTGGACAGCGCCTGCTGTGCCAGCGTCTGCACCGCCTGCGCCACGGCGCCGCGCGCCTCGTCCGTCTTGGGCTTGAACTCCTTGTTCAACAGTGCCGCGAAGTCGTTGCCTTCGAAGGTCACGCCGGCCAGGGCCGATGCTGACTGTTCCGCTTGGGTCATGTTTGAAACTCCGGTCGTTTCAGTGGTGTTCTTGGGTTGCTGCGGCTTGTTCGGCCGTCATTCCGACTTCGGCGCGTCGGTCAGCGTCTTCAGCAGCGTCGGGTCGGCCAGCACCTTGGCGATGAGGTCGCCGGCGCCGCTCTTGCCGTCCATGTAGGTGATCAGGTTGGACAGCTGCTGGCGGGCTTCCAGCAGCTTGCTCAGGCCGTCCACCTTGCGCGCCACGGCGGCGGGCGAGAAGTCGTCCATGCTCTCGAAGGTGATGTCCACCGGCAGGCTGCCTTCGCCGGTCAGCGTGTTGTCGACGTTGAAGGCGACGCGCGGCTTCATGGACTTCATGCGCGAATCGAAGTTGTCGACGTCGATCTCGAGGAACTTGCGGTCGGCCACCGGCGGCAGCGGTTCCTCAGGCTTGCCGGACAGGTCGGCCATCACGCCCATGACGAAGGGCAGCTGCACCTTCTTCTCGGCGCCGTACAGCTCCACGTCGTACTCGATCTGCACCCGCGGTGCCCGGTTGCGGGCGATGAATTTCTGGCTGCTCTTGCTCATCTCAATGCTCCTTGCGGATGGGATTCAGGTGTTCAAAGGTCGGTTGCCGCGATGCGCGCGGCACGGCGATGGACGGCGGCGATGCAATCCACTGCGGTCACTCCAGGCTCTCGGGGTCCACGCCCAGCATGCGGGCGACTTCACCGACCGCCTCGGGGGCGAACTCGCGCACCAGCTGCAGGAAGTTGCGGTCGATCAGGCGCTGGGCCCGGCGCAGCAGGTTGGCCGCCGGGTTGGTGGGTTCGTTCTTTTCAAGGTAGGCGCAGACGAGGTCGATGGCGCGCACCGCATCGGCACGGCTTTCGATGCTGCCCAGGCCGCCCCCCCCGCGGCTGCGGCGGCCGGCCGGGGCCGCGTCCTCGCCGTCGATGCCCAGGTCATTGAGCATGTCGGCCAGGCCGCCCGTCTCGTCGTCGGCACCTGCCGGTCGCGGTGACACCGAGGCGATGCTGTCCAGCATGCTCCGCAGCGGCGAGAAGTCCGGCAGCTCGCCGAAGCCCAGGCGCAGGGACAGGCACTCGTTCAGCGAGGCCAGCGCGGCGATGGCTTCGGTGGCCTGCGTGCCGACCTGCGGGTTGACGGCCACGGCGTCGGCCAGCATGCTTTCGACCTGCCCGCGGGAGGGCGTCGACTCGTCGTCGCGCGGCACCAGGTCACCCACGGCGATCTCGATGTCGCGCACCGTCAGCTGGCCGATGCTGCGGTCGTTCAGCACCAGGCTGGCGCGCACGTCGCCGAGCGTCACGTCCAGGCTGGCCAGTTCGGACAGCACGTTGACGCGGGCGAAGGCGTCGCCGTCGTCCAGCCGCGGGTGCAGCTCGTCCCACCAGCGCGTCAGCAGGTATTCGAACAGGCGCAGGCCCGGCGCCAGCACCGCGAAGCTGTCCAGGCGCAGCCGGGCGCGCAGCCACAGGTTGGCCACGCGCAGGTCGCGGGTGCGGCTGTTGAGTTCTTCGGCCTGGCTCAGCACCGCGCGCCAGTCGGGCGGCTCGGCGGCGGCGAACTGGCTCTCGGGCTTGCCCGCGGCGGCCTGCGTCAGGGCCAGGAAGTCGTTGTCGTATTCCAGGTCGGTGCCGCAGGGATCGTCTTCCGAGACCGGCTCCAGCCACGGCGCCAGCGCCGGGTCGCTGCTGAGCGACAACGCGGGATCAGGCGACTCGTCGAAGGAAGTGGTGTCCATGGATGTGCGGAAAAGGGCGCTGCGAGCCGTTTCTGGGCCTGCCGCGGTGCGGGCAGACAGGGGCTCGGCGGTTAAGTAACCGGGGTTGCGGCTTAGTTCCCTGGGGGCGCCGGCAGCGACAAACTTGTCCCCCGGATGCGGGAACGGTTTGCGCCCGGGCGACACTCACCATCCTGGGCACGCGCACCCGCGCCCGCCGCCACGCCGCACGATGAACTCTCCCGACTCCAGCGATCCGGACGCCAGCCACGACAGCGACGCGACCATCATCCGGCCGATCCCGCGCGCGCCGGCTCCGGCGGCCGTGGTCGCGCCGACCGTGGATGCGCCCACGGAGATGGTCAGCCCGCCCGTCGCCCCGGCGCCGCCGGCCGAGCCGCCGCCCGCGCGCGGCGAAGGCGGCAACGCCTTGCCCGTGGGCAGCCGGCAGGCCGAGTTCGAGGTCACCCGCGTGCTGGGCGAAGGCGGCTTCGGCATCGTCTACCTGGCGCGCGACCATGCGCTGGAGCGCATGGTCGCGCTGAAGGAATACATGCCCGCCGCACTGGCGCTGCGGGGCGACCAGTCCCAGGTGCGGGTGCGTTCCGAGCGCCACCGCGACACCTTCGAGGCGGGCCTGAAGAGTTTCATCAACGAGGCGCGGCTGCTGGCGCAGTTCGACCATCCGTCGCTCGTCAAGGTCTACCGGTTCTGGGAGGCCAACGGCACCGCCTTCATGGTCATGCCCTTCATCGAAGGCCAGACGGTGAAGGACACGCTCAAGGCCATGGGCGAACCGCCGAGCGAGGCCTGGCTGATGGAGATGCTGAGCCCCCTGACCGAGGCGCTGCTGGTGCTGCATGGCGAGAGCTGCTACCACCGCGACATCGCGCCGGACAACATCATCCTGGTGGCCGGCAGCGGCCGGCCGCTGCTGCTGGACTTCGGCGCCGCCCGGCGCGTCATCGGCGACATGACGCAGGCGCTCACCGTCATCCTCAAGCCCGGGTACGCGCCCATCGAGCAGTACGCCGAGGTGCCCAGCATGAAGCAGGGCCCCTGGACCGACGTCTACGCGCTGGCCGCCGTCATCTACTGCGCCATCACCGGCAAGACGCCGCCGCCCAGCGTGGGCCGCATCGTCAAGGACGACTACGTGCCGCTGGCGCAGGCCGCGCAGGGCCGCTACAGCGACCGCCTCGTGCAGGCCGTGGACCGCGCGCTGCAGGTGCTGCCCGACCAGCGCACGCAGTCCATGACGCAGTTCCGCGAAGAGCTGGGCCTGGCCGGCGAGTACACGCCCAAGGTCGGCCAGATGGCGACACTGATCCAGACGCCGGCTGCGACGCCCGCGAAGGCGGCGCCGGCCCCCGCCAAGGCCGGCGGCGTGCCGAGCCGCACGCCGCTGCTGGTGGGGATAGGCCTGGCCGTGCTGGCTGCCGTGGGCGTGGGCGGGTATCTCGCGACCCGGCCTGCCGCGCCGGCCGACACACCCGCGGCCACCGTCGCCCCCGCACCCTCGCCGGCGCCCGTGGCTGCGCCGGTCGCCCAGCCGGCACCGGCACCCAAGGACCTGCTCGGCCAGTTCCAGCAGGTCGTTGCGCAGCACAGCGGCGGCTTCGAGGTGCAGGCCCAGGCCGAGCGCAGCCAGTTGCGCATCGACCGCGACGACCTGCGCTTCAGCGTCACGTCCTCGCGCGAAGGCTATGTCTACGTGCTGCTCGCCGGCCCGGATGGCAGCCTGATGCAGCTCTACCCGAACGACAAGTCGCGCAACAACCGCGTCGCGGCCAACCAGACGCTGAAGCTGCCGCAGGCCAGCTGGCCGCTCAAGGCCAGCGAGCCGGCGGGGCTGGAGCATTTCCTCGTGCTGGTCACGGCCGAACCGCGCAGCTTCGTGCCCTGGGCGACCGAGAAAGACCCGTCCTACGGCTTCCTGTCGCTGCCCGCCCAGGGGCCCGCCACCGGCGCCGCGCCGGGCGCGCCCACCTGGCTGCTGGGTCAGCCGGACTGCGGCCGGCCCAACTGCTCGGCCGAGTACGGCGCGGCCTTGTTCAGCGTGGCAGCGATCCGTTAATTCCTTTTCCTTCGTTGGCGCGAGGGAGCGGGGTGGGAACCCGGCTGCCGTCGCGGTTACCTATGGATGACTGCAGATCCGCGCCGAACGCGGCTCAGCGATCCTCCTTCCGACCTTGGGACCGCGTTCTGAACCGTAGCCAAGCCCCGGTCGCCCCCTTGGAGGCGACACCCCACCTGCCGTTGCTGGATGCGTTCATGCACGCCGCGGCGCGTGGGCCGCTGCTGTGGGCCGCGTCTGTGGAGGGCCGGCTGGAGGTGTGCAGCGGCGCCACGCCCGCGCCGTCGGCGTCCGACCAGGTCGGCCAGCTGTTCGTCATGGCGCTGCGCCGGCAGTTCGGCGACGCGGCCAGCGCCATCGCCGAGCGTGAATGTGCGTTGGGCCTGCAGCCGCGCCGCATCCTGCCCGCCCGCACGGTGCGCCGCGCGGCGGCCTGCGCGGAGTCGGCGTTCAGCCTGCTGAGCGCCCAGGCGCACCTGCTGCAGATCGAGTTCTCCGCGGTCATGATGGGCTGGCGTTTCCGCCGGCTGGCCGAAAGCCTCGGGCTGGATCCCGGGCTGCTGAGCCCCGACCGCCGGCAGGCGCTGGACGCCGCGCTGGCCGCCGACTTCTGCGCCGGGCCGCCGGTCGACGCGGCGGCGGTGACGACCCAGTTGCGGGCGCTGCTGACGCAGGCCGTGCACTAGGGCCTGTTAACGCTACGGCAATGGGCCGCGAAGGCTTGCCGCCTGGGGCCAATCAAGGCGCAGCGCGCCGCCCGCACTGGCGTGCGGGCCAGCGGTGCAACGCCAAGTGGCCCCAGGCGGCGAGCCTTCCCGAAGGGTTGTGACCAGAAAAGCCGCGCGCGGCGTTGCAAATCCTCGCCGGGTGTTGAACCCGGCTGCGGTTTGCGCCTTGCTCGCGGCTTTTCTGGTCACAACGCGACCCGTTGCCGTAGCGTTAACAGGCCCTCGGTCACGAATCGTTCCCGGCCCGAGGGAAAACCCCGCCCTCGAAATGCGGGATGGGGCGTGCGGCGGCTGTCGCAGGTCGCCGCGCTGCGGCGTCTGTTCGACAAGGCGGCCATGTCGGTCGCAGCACCCGCTCGGAGCCCGTGATGCAGCCCCAGTGTTCCTCGATCCGTATCCCGGCCGTGGCCGCCGACCCGAACGTCATCTTCTCTGAGCTGTTCGGCGAGCACCGCGACCGCCTGTACCGCTTCGTGCTGCGGCACATCGGTGACAGCACGGAAGCCGAGGAGCTGGCCCAGCAGGCGTTCGTGGAGGCGGCGCGCACGTTCGAGCAGTTCCGTGGCGAGTCGCAGCTGTCGACCTGGCTCTACGGCATCGCGATGAACCTGGTGCGCAACCACCTGGCGCGCGCGCCGTCGCGGCTGTACCGCTTCGAGGACGAAAGCGCGCTGGATGGCACGCCCTGCACGCAGGCCAATCCCGAGCAGCAATGCCACATGAACCAGCTGATGAAGCTGCTGCAGACGGAGCTGGATGGCCTGATGCCCGAGATGCGCGAGGTGCTGCTGCTCGTGGCCATGGACGACATGAGCTACGAGGACGCCGCGGCGCTGCTGTCCGTGCCCATCGGCACCGTGCGCAGCCGCGTGTCGCGCGCGCGCTCCCACCTGCGCAACCGGCTGCAGGCGCGCGGCGCCCAACTGCCGTTCTGAGCCAGCGCGCCGCTCAGGGCAACCAGGACACCTGCCCGTCGCCCAGCACCGCCACGTCGGCGCGCTGGCGGGCCAGTTCCTGCCGCCGCAGCGTCATCGCGCCCGTGAGCCCGCCGAACGCGGGCAGGACCAGCGCGTTCGGGTAACGCACGAAGCAGGGCCGGCGCAGCCGGTCGCCCGCCCGGCTGCGCAGGACGATGGCCGGGTGCAGGTGCCCGGCCAGCGTGAAGCCCGGCGCGTCCGCCGGCGGCGGCTCGTGCGCGGCGGTGAGCAGCGGGCCGAGCGCCAGCGTGCCGCGCACGGCGGTGACGGGCAGGCCGTCGGGATGGATGCGGCGGTCGTGGTTGCCCAGCACCAGCACGGTGTCGAGGCGCTGGGCGAATACGGCCACCGCGTCCAGCAGCGACGGCGTGAGGCCTTGCGCGCCATGCCAGAAGTCGCCCAGCACGACCAGCCGCGTGGCGCCATGCCGGTCTGCCAGCGCCTGCAGCCGCGCCAGCGTCTGCGCGCTGCCGCCGGCCGGCAGTGCCTGGCCCTGCGCGCGGAAGGCGGCGCCCTTGCCCAGGTGCAGGTCGGCCGCGAACAGCGTGCGTGCGGCCGGCCACCACACGGCGCCCTCGGCCAGCAGTTGCAGCGCCTCGCCGGCGGCGTCCACGGGCAGGCTCATCGACGGCTCCGCCGTGATCGCGCCCGCGGCGCGGGCTTGCTGCTCTCCTGCCCGAAGCTGAGCCGCGCGCCCACGTCCTGCGGCGCGCTGCCGCCCGCCGCGGCTTCCAGCTCGCCCAGCATGCGCGACAGCCGCTGCGCCAGCGATTCGGTCGAGACCCGCTCGCGCAGCCGCTCCACCAGCAGCGGGAACGCCAGCGGCGTGGGCCGCGCCGGATGCTGCACGTCCAGCTGCTGGCCCGCCAGGCGCTGCAGCGTGCTGCCGAGCGCGTTCACGTCCAGCTCGGCCCACAGCAGCTCCTCCTCGGCCTGGCGCAGCAGCCGGTTGGCCGGGTCGTGCTGGCGGAACACGTCGAAGTACAGCGACGCCGACGCCTGCAGCTGCCGCTGGCTGCGAGCCTCGCCCGGATGGCTCTGGAAGATCAGCCCGGCGATGCGCGCGATCTGCCGGAAGCGCCGCCGCGCCAGCTCGCCCGCGTTCAAGCTGGCCAGCACCTCCTCGCGCAGCACCGCACCGTCCACCGGCGCCAGCAGCGCGGGCAGGCGCGCCGCCCAGTCCACCTCTGTCGCGCTGAGCAGCTCAAAGCCGTAGTCGTTGATCGCCATCGTGAACGTGGCCGCCATGTCGCGACCGACGCGCCAGGCCAGCAGCGACGCCAGGCCCAGGTGCACCGTGCGGCCTGCGAACGGGTACAGGAACAGGTGATGCCCGTCCGCCGAGCGCAGCACCTCGGCCAGCAGGCGCTGCGGCCCGGGCAGTGCCGACCATTCGGCCTGCAGCGACAGCAGCGGCCGGACGAAGCGCATCTCGGCGTCGGCCCACCGGCCACGCGCGGCTTCGTCGAAGCGCTGCAGCATCGCGCCGGCCAGCGTGTCGGAGATGGGGAACTGCCCGCCGTCCCAGCGTGGCAGCACGGCGCGGCCGGCCTTGGCGATGCGCACATAGGCGGTCAGCCCCTCGGTGCGCACCAGCTCCAGCGCGCGGCCGCCGAGCAGGAACACGTCACCCGCCTTCAGCCGCGCGATGAAGCTCTCCTCCACCGTCGCGATGCGACCGCCGGTCAGGAACTGCACGCTCATCGCCGCGTCCGACACGATGGTGCCGATGTTGCTGCGGTGCCGCCGCGCCAGCCGCGCGTCCGGCACGCGCCACACGCCGTCGTCGTCCGGCATCACGCGCTGGAAGTCCGGGTAGATGCGCAGGCTCTCGCCGCCGTGGCGCACGAAGGCCAGCGCCCATTGCCAGGCCTCGTCGCCCAGCTGCCGGTAGCTGGGCGCGGTGCGCACCTCGGCGAGCAGCTCGTCGGGCCGGAAGCCGCCGCCCAGCGCGACCGTGACGAGGTGCTGCACCAGCACGTCCAGCGGTGCGCGCGGCGGCCGGCGCGGCTCGATGTGGCCGGCCTGCACGGCCGCGCGCAGCGCCGAGGCCTCGAGGATCTCCAGGCTGTGCGTGGGCACCATCGTCACGCGCGAGCGCCGGCCCGGTGCGTGCCCGCTGCGGCCGGCGCGCTGCAACAGCCGCGCCACGCCCTTGGCCGAGCCGATCTGCAGCACCTGCTCCACCGGCAGGAAGTCCACGCCGAGGTCCAGGCTCGCGGTGCACACGACGGCCTTCAGCGTGCCGGCCTTCATCGCCGCTTCCACCCAGCGGCGCATGTCGGCGTCGATGGAGCCGTGGTGCAGCGCGATCAGTCCGGCCCAGTCGGGCCGCGCGTCCAGCAGGGCCTGGAACCAGCGTTCGCACTGCGAGCGCGTGTTCGTGAACACGAGGCTGTTGGCCGCCGCGTCGATGCGCGCGACGACCGCGGGCAACATGGACAGTCCCATGTGGCCGCCCCACGCGAAGCGTTCGATGCGGGCGGGCAGCAGCGTGTCGATGGCGATCTGCTTGTCCTGCCTGCCCTGCACGAGCACGGCGTGCGGCGCCAGCGTGTCGCGTGCCTCGTCCAGGTTGGCGAGCGTGGCGGACAGGCCCCAGGTCATCAGCGCAGGGTTCCAGCGGCGCAGCCGCGCGAGCGCGAGCTGCAACTGCACGCCGCGCTTGCTGCCCAGCAGCTCGTGCCATTCGTCCACGACGACCAGGCGCACGCGCTGGAGCACGTCGGGCGCGTCGGCGCGCGCCAGCATCAGGCTGAGCGACTCGGGCGTCGTCACCAGCGCCGTGGGCCAGCGGCGCTGCTGCGACGCGCGTTCGCTGCTGCTGGTGTCGCCGGTGCGCGCAGCCAGCGTCCAGTGCGGGGCGAGGGCGCTCGCCGCGTCTTGCAGGGCCAGCAGCGTGTCGTGGCTGAGCGCGCGCATGGGGGTGATCCACAGGACGGTCAGCGGGGCCTCGGTGTCGGCCAAGGTTTGCAGTGCGCCCAGCCACACGGCCAGTGTCTTGCCCGAGCCGGTCGTGGCGTGCAGCAGGCCCGAGCGTCCCTTGGCCATCTCCCTCCAGACCTCGCGCTGGAACGGGAGCGCCTGCCAGCCGCGCGTGGCCAGCCACTCAGTCGGCGGCCGCGTCTTCGTCGCCATGCGGGGCGATCTCCATCAGTGCGCGCAGCGTGGCCAGTGTGTCGGCCTCATGCAGCGGCTTGTCGTCGCGAATGCGCAGCATCCTCGGAAACCGCACCGCGATGCCGCTCTTGTGCCGCGTGCTCGCCTGAATCCCCTCGAACCCCAGCTCGAACACCAGCGACGGCCGCACGCGCCGCACCGGGCCGAACTTCTCCACCGTCGTCTTGCGGATCACGCGGTCCACGCCGCGGATCTCCTCGTCGGTCAGCCCCGAGTACGCCTTGGCGAACGGCACCAGCGCCAGCTCGCCCCCCGGCGCGTCCAGCGCCGCCTCGGCCTCGGCGGCGTCGCGCGGGGCGCGGTTCCACACGGCGAAGCTGTAGTCGGTGTACAGGTTGGCGCGCCGCCCATGCCCCGCCTGCGCGTAGATCAGCACCGCGTCCACCGTCAGCGGCGCGACCTTCCACTTCCACCACGCGTTGCCGGTGCGGCCGATGCCATAAGGCGACTCGCGGTGCTTGAGCATCAAGCCTTCCACACGCCGGTCACGCGAGCCCTCGCGCGCCGCCGCGAGCCCGGGCCAGTCGGCTGCGTCCAGCAGCGGCGAGGTCGCGATGCCCAACTGCTCCAGCCGCGCGCGCCGCACCTGCATGGGCTCGGCGCGGCGGTCCATGCCTTCGCTCTCCAGCAGGTCGTAGGCCAGCAGCCGCACCGGCGCCTCGGCCAGGATGGCCTTGGACAGCTGGGTGCGGCCGATGCGCTTTTGCAGCAGCGCGAACGGCGCCGGCGCGGCCTCGCCGGCATGCCAGGCCAGCAGTTCGCCGTCGACGACCGTGCCGTCCGGCCACGCACCGGCCGCCGCGGCCACCTCGGGGAAGCGCTCCGTGACCAGCTCCTCGCCGCGCGACCAGATCCACACCTGGCCGTCGCGCTTGACCACCTGCGCGCGGATGCCGTCGTACTTCCATTCGGCCAGCCAGTCGCTGCGAGCGCCCAGCGTGGCCGGCTCCGACTGCAGCGGATGCGCCAGGAAGAACGGGTAGGGCTGCCCGCCGCGCGCGCCGCTCGGATCCTCGCGCAGCAGGCCCTCGAAGCGCGCTGCGGTGGGTGGCGTGTCGATGTCGGTATAGCCCATCATGCGTTGCGCGATGCCCGCCGCATCGGCCCCCGACCATTCGGCCAGCGCGCGCTGCACCAGCAACTTGCTGACCCCCACGCGGAAGCCCCCACCCACCAGCTTCACGAACATGAAGCGCTCGTCGGCCGACAGCCCGCGCCAGGCGCGCAGCACGGCGTCGCGCCGCGCCGTGGCGTCCAGCGCCCGCATCGGCAGGATGCGCTGTTCCATCCAGTCCGCCAACGGCTCGTCGAAGCGGTCCACGGGGTCGGGCAGCACGTAGGCGATGGCCTCCGCGAGGTCGCCGGTGACCGCGTAGCCGGCCTCGAACAGCCAGTCGGGCAGGCCCGCCGCCTCGCAGGCGAGCGCGCGCAACTCGCTCGTCGGCACCGCGCGCCGCGGCCGGCCGCCGGCCAGCAGGTAGACCGCCCAGGCGGCATCTCGCGGCGGCGCGTCGGCCAGGTAGCGCTTCAGAGCGGCCACCTTCGCGAGCGTGGACGTGCTCGCATCCAGCGCGAGGTACAGCGCAACGAAGCGTTTCATGCCTCGCCCTCCGTGCCGCCGTCCAGGCCGCCGTGGGCCTCGTCGCCGTACTCGGTGGCGAAGGCATCGGCCTGCAGGCCCAACTCGGTCAGGTAGCGCACCAGCGTGCCTTCGTCGCCATGGGTGACGATGACGCGCGGTGCGCCGGTGGCGCGGATGGCCGACAGCAGCCCGGGCCAGTCCGCGTGGTCGCTGAACACGAAGCCGCGGTCCACGCCACGACGCCTGCGCGCGCCGCGCAGCCGCATCCAGCCGCTGGCGAAGGCGTCGCTGTGCGGCCCCAGGGCCTTCGCCCAGCGGCTGCCCTGCACGGCCGGCGGGGCGATGACCAGCGCGCCGCGCAGCGCCTTGAAGTTCGTTTCCGGCGTCACGGTGGCCACCTCGGGCAGCGCCACGCCAGCCTGCCGGTACGCGGCATTCAGCCGCGCGACGGCGCCATGCACCAGCACCGGCCCGGGCGCGTCTGCCGTGGCAAGGCCGGCCACCAGCCGCTGCGCCTTGCCCAGGCTGTAGCCCATCAGCAGCGCATGCCGTCCCTGCGCGGCGCAGTCGGCCCACCAGGCGCGCATGTCTGCCAGCACGTCGGACTGCGGCGCCCAGCGGTAGATGGGCAGGCCGAAGGTGCTCTCGGTGACGAACACGTCGCAGCGCACCGGCTCGAACGGCGCGCAGGTCGTGTTGCAGTCGCCCGCGCCGCTGACGAAGTAGTCGCCCGCCACCACCCACACCTCGCCGCGGTGCTCGATGCGCACCTGGGCCGAGCCCAGCACGTGGCCGGCCGGGTGCAGGCTCACGGTCACGTCGCCGATGCGCCGGGGCTCGCCGTAAGCCAGGCCTTCCAGCTTGGCGTCGTCGCCCAGCCGTGCGCGCATCAGCCCCAGCGCATCGGCGTGCGCGAGATACGCGGCGTGGCCGGGGCGGCAATGGTCGGCATGGGCGTGCGTGATGACGGCACGCGCCACCGGCAACCAGGGATCGATGTAGAAGCCGCCGGCTTCGCAGTACAGGCCTTGCGGCCGGCGTGTGACCAGGTCGGGCATCGCCGCAGTGTGCCCAATCCGCGCCGCGGCTTGTGGGCGGCACACCACGCACGCGCCGTGCGCTTGCACCGCCCCGGCGCGCGGGCCTACAGGCGGGTGTCGTCGATGCGCCTTGTCACTCGCCGAAAGGGAATTTGCCCAGCTGATGAAACCTGTGCTAAACTGCTACCTTCAGTCGCGGGGTGGAGCAGTCTGGTAGCTCGTTGGGCTCATAACCCAAAGGTCGTAGGTTCAAATCCTGCCCCCGCAACCAAGAAATTCAGAGGTCCTGTGAAGGACCCAGCAAAGCCCGCCCAGTGCGGGCTTTGTCGTTTTCGGGTTTGTTGCCGACGCGGTGCCCCGGTGAGCATCGATGGCCTTGGCGGCAACGGCTGACGGGCACAGCGCCCGCGCCGCACCGCTTGTCTCGGCAGCTTGTCGAGTCTGCGCAAGCCCGTTCGTCGTGTGATGGTGCCGGCCCAAAGGGGCCGCCGAACCAAGGAGCAAGACGTGACCCAGTACCTGATCTCGTTCAACGATGGCGCGATGAGCCATGTCCCCGAGGCTGACTTCCCGGCCGTGGGCAAGGCCGCGGTCACAGTCGTCCTGGCGGCGATGGACGCGGGCGTCTTCGTCTTTGGCGGCGGGCTGCTGGACCCCGCGCTGACGACCGTGGTGGCCACGGACGGCACGCGCACCCAGGGGCCGGACGCGGCCTGCAAGGACTTCATCGGTGGGTTCACCATCGTCGACGTGCCCAGCAAGGAAGCAGCCTGCCACTGGGCCGCCAGGATCGCCGCGGCTTGCCGCTGCGCCCAGGACGTGCGCGAGTTCATGCCGGTGCCGCCCGAAATGGCTGCCCGCACGTGATGGACCGCGTCGGGCGCCAACGCTTGTGTCGAGGGCGCCGCGACGGGTGCCTGTGGCACTGGCGCGCGATGGTCGCCGGGTTCGCATCGGCGCCGGACTACGCCTGATTTTCCCAGCGGCCTGCAACCCGCGCCCGGGTCCGGCTTGAGCATGGGGTTCCCTTTCAACTGGAGACCCACCATGCCCACAGCAGCCCAGTCTGCAACCCCCACGCGCGCGCGCAAGCCGGCCGCCAAGCCCACACGCGCGCCGCGCCAGCAAGATGCCGTCGCCATGCTGCGCGAGGACCACAAGAAGGTCGCCGCGCTCTTCGACGAGTACGAGAAGGCCCGCTCCGCGAACGTCAAGCGGCGCCTGGTCGAGTCCATTTGCGCTGAGCTGACCGTCCACACGACGCTCGAAGAAGACATCTTCTATCCGGCTTTCAAGGCCGCGTTGAAGGACAAGGAATTGGTGCCGGAGGCCAAGGTCGAGCACCAGTCGGTGAAGGACCTGATCGCGCAAGTCCGGGGCCGGGAGCCCGACGGCGAGGACTTCGATGCCAAGGTCAAGGTGATGGGCGAATTCGTCAAGCACCACGTCAAGGAGGAACAGAACGAGATGTTCCCCAAGGCGAAAAAATCCAAGCTCGACCTGGTCGAGCTCGGCCGGCAGATGGCCGAGCGCAAGCAGCAACTGATGGCGCAGTGACGCATCACGGGCGACCTGCGCCGCGCCGGTGGCCGGCGCGGGCCGCCGCTGCGGTGCGGGCCGCTCGCCGGCCGTCGGAGCGGCCCGCACCGCATGGCCCGTGCGAGGGTTGGACCGACACGCTGTCGGTCTGCGGCGGCGCCCCTCCCTCCGCTTGTCCGATACGCGTTGCCGAATGCTGCCGACGCCGGGCGCTCGGCCCCTCGCCCATGATTTGTCCATCCAAGACGAGGTTTGCGCACCATGAAGTCCCGCCTGATCCTTTCGATGTTTGGCTTGTGGATGGCCGGTCACGCCGGGGCGCAAAGCGCAGCCGGCACCACCGGCGGGCAGCCGGCGCTGGCCGGCCAGGCTGCCGCTTGGTCGGCCCTGGCCGACCCGGACCTGAACTGGCGCGACCCGCAGTGGTTGAGCCGGCAGCGCGAGCTCTCGCGCTGGCGCTATCAGCTCGGGCTGGAGCAGCAGGTGCGCTCCCCGGTTCAACTGGGTCCGCAGGCCTCCGTGCGAGAGGCGGTGTGGGCGGGCGTGAGCTATGACCTGACCCGCAAGCTGCGCGGCGGCATCGAGGCGCCAGTCTGGCAGCGCGATTCCGGCTGGGCATCGCGCATGGCGTTCGAGCGGCCCAAGTCCGAAGGCCTGGTGGGCCTGCGCGGTGCGTTCACCTACAGCCTCAGCCCGCAGAGCCGCCTGATGCTGCGCCCGCAGGCGCGTCGCGTGATGCTCAGCTACTCGGCCACCTGGTGACGAGTGCTGCGCCAAGGTTTCAGCCTTGGAACGCCCGCTGACCGAACGATGTCAGCGGGCGTTTTCCATGGACTTCCCGTGCGCGCCCCGGGAGCTGAAAGGGGGAAGGCCGGCGAGGACGAAAGAAAGCCGGCACCAGGCCGGCTTTGCTGGGTCGCGGGCCGTGTGTCAGGCGCGCGTCATCCAGTCGCTCAGTTCATCCGCGTGCTCTTCCTCGTCGGCGAGGATGTCTTCCAGCAGGCGGCGCGTCGTCGAGTCCTTGTCGGCCACCAGGTGGATCATCTGGCGATAGCTCTCGACCGCCACGCGTTCGGCCGTCAGGTTGGACTTGATCATGCCCTTGAGCTCGTTGATCTCGTCGTAGCCGGCGTGGCTGCGGTCCAGCAGGCCGACGGGGTTGAAGTCCGGTTCGCCGCCGAGCTGCACGATGCGCTGCGCCAGCCGGTCCGCATGGCCCAGTTCGGCGTTGGCATGCACGAGGAACTCCTCGGCGATGGCCGGCGATTCCAGGCCCTTGGCCATGTAGTGGTGGCGGCGATAGCGCAGCACGCAGGTCAGCTCGGTCGCCAGCGCGCCGTTGAGCAGGGCGACGATGTCGTCGCGCCACGGGCCGTAGGCGGGCGTAACGGCGCCATCGTCCAGATGGCTGCGCGCGGCGTCGAGGCCGGCTTCGTTGAGCTTCAGGGTCTGCTTCTCAGTCATAGCGTGCCACCTTGGTTGTGTCTTCCAGTGCCCTCTGCCGTTGCGGCGTGAAGGCGTTTGCCTGTCGCAACTGTCGTGGCTGGGTGCCTGCGGCGGCATCGGCGCCCGTGCTGAGCGTCTGTCGGACGTGGCTGACGCGCTGGCCTTCACGCAGCGCTTCGCCGCGGCGGATGTTGTCCTGCATCGTGTCGACCAGCGCCGCCAGGAGCGCCGCGGCCAGCAGCGCCGCGACGCTGAACATCAGCCAGCGCGGTGGCGCGAAAAGCGCCAGGGTGTCGTTCAAGGCCTTCATGGGCTGCTCCTCGTCTGCTCGGTGCGGCCCCTCAGCCGCGTGGCCCAGACTGTGCAAAAACGCCAGCGTCGGCGGTGCCGGCCGGCCACGCAAGCCGGGGTAGGACAAGCGGCGGGTGGCGCAAATAAATCTGAGGCCTTGTAGGACACGGCTGATCGCATCCCGCCGATGCGGGGGCTAGGCTTGCATCCGTCCAATAGATCGAGGGGACTTCCATGATTCGCATCGGCATCGTTGACGACCACGCCATCGTGCGTTCCGGCCTGCGCCAATTCCTGAGCGACAACGTCGACCTCCGTGTCACCGGCGAGGCGGCCAACGGTCGCGACGCGCTGGAACTGGCGCGCGGCGGCGACGTCGACGTGCTGCTGATGGACATCTCCATGCCCGACCAGAGCGGCGTGGATGCGCTGGGCGCCATCCGTGCGCGCTTCCCGGATCTGCCGGTGCTCATCCTCAGCGGCTTCCCGGAGGCGCACTACGCCACCGCGCTGCTGCGCCAGGGCGCCAGCGGCTACCTGAACAAGGAATGCGACCCCGAAGACATCGCCAACGCGATCCGCACGGTGTCGCGCGGCCGGCGCTACATCAGCCCGGCCGTGGCCGAACTGCTGGCCGACGGCATGGCTGGTGGCGACACCGACAAGCCGCTGCACGAGTCGCTGTCCGAGCGCGAGCTGCAGGTCTTCCTGCGCCTGGCCAAGGGCGAGACGGTGGGCGACATGGCCAAGGCGATGTTCCTCAGCGTCAAGACCGTGAGCACCTACCGCACCCGCGTGCTGGAGAAGCTCAAGCTGCAGACCAACAGCGACCTGACCTACTACGCGCTGAAGAACGGCCTGATCCAGTAAGCCGCCGGGGCGCAGGATGAGCGTTCCTATCCTCCCGCAGCCCGGCCAGCCCGCGCCGCCCGATGTGCTCATCGACGTCGAGGCGTTGCGTGAGGCCTACTTCTCACGCCGGCCCGACCCGGCGAGTGCCGAGCAGCAGGTCGTCTTCGGCACGTCGGGCCACCGCGGATCGGCGCTGGACGGCTCGTTCAACGAGTGGCATGTGCTGGCCATCACGCAGGCCATCTGCGACCACCGCAAGCAACAAGGCATTGCCGGGCCGCTGTTCCTGGGCATCGACACGCATGCGTTGTCGGAGCCGGCCCTGGCCAGCGCGCTGGAAGTGCTGGCCGGCAACGGCGTGGAGGTGATGCTGGCCCCGCCCGGCCAGTTCACGCCGACACCGGCGGTGTCCTTCGCCATCCTCGAACACAACGCCGGCCGCGAGGGCAGCGCGCGGGCCGACGGCATCGTCGTCACGCCCTCGCACAACCCGCCGCGCGACGGTGGCTTCAAGTACAACCCACCGCATGGCGGCCCGGCGGACAGCCGCATCACCTCGGTCATCCAGGCCGGTGCGAACCACTACCTGCGGCATGAACTCGCCGGCGTGCTGCGCGTAGATGCCGAGCGCGCGCTCGCGCGGCCGACCTGCCATGAGCACGACTTCCTCGCCCGCTACGTCGCGGCACTCGGCGAAGTCATCGACTTCGATCTGATCCGCGCGTCGGGCGTGCGCCTGGGCGTGGACCCGCTCGGCGGCGCGGGCGTGGCCTACTGGCCCGCCATCGCCGAACGCTACCGGCTGCCGCTCACCGTCGTCAGCGACGTCGTGGACCCGCAGTTCGCCTTCATGCCGCTGGACTGGGACGGCCAGATCCGCATGGACCCGTCGTCGCCCGATGCCATGCAGCGCCTCACGCAGCTGCGCGACCGCTTCGACGTGGCGTTCGCCTGCGACACCGACCACGACCGCCACGGCATCGTCACGCCCAGCAGCGGCCTGCTGCCGCCCAACCATTACCTCAGCGTCGTGGTGGACTACCTGCTGCGCTACCGCCCCGGCTGGCATGCCGATGCCGCCATCGGCAAGACCGTGGTGACCACGGCGCTGATCGACCGCATCGCCCGCCACCTGGGGGCGCAGGTGTTCGACGCGCCGGTGGGCTTCAAGTGGTTCGCGCCGGGCCTGCTGGACGGCAGCCTGGGCCTGGGCTGTGAGGAGAGCGCGGGTGCGTCCTTCCTGCGCCGCAACGGCCGTGTGTGGACGACCGACAAGGACGGCATCGCCGCCGCGCTGCTGTCCGCCGAGATCACCGCCCGCCAGGGCCGCGACCCGGGCGCGTGCTACGCCCTGCTCGCCGCCGAGCTGGGCGCGCCGCTGGCAGACCGCGTGCAGGCCAAGGCCACGCGCGAGCAAAAGCAGCGGCTGGCCGCGCTGACCGCCAGCGAGTTCACGGCCACGTCGCTGGCGGGCGAGCCTGTCGACACGGTGCTGAGCACGGCGCCGGGCAACGGCGAGCCCATCGGCGGCATCAAGGTGACCACCGCCAGCGGCTGGTTCGCCGCGCGGCCCTCAGGCACGGAAGACCTGTACAAGATCTACGCCGAGAGCTTTCGTGACGAGCACCACCTGCGGCAGCTGCTGCAGGAGGCGCAGGCGCTGGTGGACGGTGCGCTCGCCGACGGCGCATCCGGCGCGGCCGGCTGAGCCCTGCTGCGCCGTACCCTCGGCGGCGATCCCTCAACCCGCGGCGAGCGCCGCCTGGGGCCGCTCCCCCGCCAAGGCAGGCGGAGCCGGCGGCTGGCCGGCCGCCACGACGTTGACGGTGCGCGTCGGGAACGCGAAGCTCAGGCCCCGCTGCTCGAAGGCGCGCATCAGCGCCAGGTTCAGCGCCTGCTGGTGGTCCATGTAGACCTCGAAGTCGGCGTCCTTCACGCGGTAGACCACCTCGAAGTCCAGCGAGCTTTCGCCGAAACCCTTGAAGTGGGCGCGGACGAATTCCAGCTGCTCGTCCGCCTCGATGAGCTCGCGCACCAGCTTGGGCACTTCCTCCACCTGCTCGGCCGTCGCGTCGTAGGTGATGCCGAACTTGAACAGCACGCGGCGGGTGCGCAGGCGCTTGAAGTTGGACACGGTGCGCTTGAGCAGCTCGGCGTTGGACATGACGATCTGCTCGCCGCCCAGGCTGCGGATGCGCGTGGTCTTCAGCCCCACCTGCTCGACCGTGCCGTTCACCTCGCCGACGGTGATGGAGTCGCCCACCTCGAAGGGCTTGTCCACCGCGATCACCAGCGACGCGAACAGGTCGCCCAGGATGTTCTGCACCGCCAGCGCGATCGCGATGCCGCCGATGCCCAGGCTGGCGACGAAGGCCGTGATGTTGACGCCCAGGTTGGACAGCACGGCCAGCACCACCACCACCCACAGCGTGCCGCGCAGCGCCCAGCCCAGCAGCGTCGCCGAGGCCGACGGCACCGCGCCATGGCCGTGCCGCAGCTGGTGCGCGGCCAGGATCTGCGCCCCCGCCTGCTGCAACCAGAGGCCCAGCTGCAGCGCCACGATGACGAACCACAGCTGCGAGATGCGCCCATGCCAGCGGTCGTCCAGCGGCAGCATGCTCAGGCCGACGAGCAGGCCCACCAGCCAGATCAGCGCACCGTGGGTGCGCTCCAGTACGCTGACGAGTGCGTCGTCCACCGTGGTCGTCGTGCGCTGCGCCAGCGCCCGCATCCGGCGCACGACCAGGCGCAGGCCGGTCTTGATGACGATGATGGTCAGCGCGCCCGCCAGCACGGCGAGCAGCACCTCGGTCCAGGCCACGTCGGGCCAGGCGGCCTCGATTCGGGCCAGCATCTCATTCCACGTCATGTCGCGCTCCGGCAGTCTTCATCTGCGACACCGTAGGCCGCGGTGCGCGGTGAGTCTGTCGGTGATCGACAGCCGGGCCTGTGGGCGTTGACCGACACGGCGGGCCGCTCGATGGACGAGGCTTTGGCTGACACCGGGTGCCGACGCGCTCCCCTAAGGTCACGTCGAACCTCAGCCAATTCAAACCAAGGACCCACGATGGACACCGCCACCAGCCATGACATGACCGAACTGTTCTGCCAGCTCGGCCTGCCGGACTCGCCGGAAGACATCAAGCGCTTCATCGCCGAGCACAAGCCGGTACCCAACGAGCTGAGCCTGCCCGACGCGCCGTTCTGGACGCCCAGCCAGCAGGCCTTCCTGCGCGAGCAGTGGCGCGCCGACGATGGCGACTGGACGCTGCTGGTGGACCAGCTGAACGCTGCGCTGCGCGAGCACCCGGCGCCCGAAGACCTCTGAAGCCGCCCGCGGCTGAGGCTGCAGGCGCGCTGTCCGGGTTTGTCCGGGCGGAGCTTGGCGTCAATTTGATTGACGCTTGAACTATTGATTCCTAAAGTGCTGCGCAAGGAACACATCCATGCGTATCACCTGCATTGGTGGCGGCCCCGCCGGCCTCTACTTCGCCCTGCTGATGAAGAAGGCCGACCCGACACACGAGGTGCGGGTGCTGGAGCGCAACCGCGCGGGCGACACGTTCGGCTGGGGCGTCGTGCTGTCGGACCAGACGGTCGAGGCGCTGCGGACGGCGGACCCCGCGACGGCGGAGCAGATCAGCGACGCCTTCAACCACTGGGATGACATCGCCGTGCACATCGGCGGTCGGCGCATCGTGTCGGGCGGCCATGGTTTCTGCGGCATCGGCCGCAAGAAGCTGCTGAACATCCTGCAGTCCCGCTGCGAGCGGCTTGGCGTTGAGCTGGTCTACGAAACGGATGTGGGCGATGACGCTGACATCGACGCCGATCTCATCATCGCCGCCGACGGGTTGAACAGCCGCATCCGCCAGAAGTACGCCGCAACCTACCAGCCCGACATCGACCTGCGCGCCTGCCGCTTTGTGTGGCTGGGCACGACAAAGCTGTTCGACGCCTTCACCTTCGACTTCCAGCAGACCGAATGGGGCTGGTTCCAGGCCCACGCCTACCGCTTCGATGACACGCATTCGACCTTCATCGTCGAGGCGCCGGAAGATGTCTGGCGCGCCGCCGGCCTGGAGGAGATGAGCAAGGAAGACGGAATCGCCTTCTGCGAGCAGCTGTTCGCCGGTGTGCTGGACGGCCACACGCTCATCTCCAACGCCAGCCACCTGCGCGGCTCGGCGCAGTGGATACGCTTCCCGCGCGTGGTCTGCAAGACCTGGGTGCACCGCAACGACCGCGGCACGCCTGTCGTGCTGATGGGCGACGCGGCGCACACGGCACATTTCTCCATCGGCTCGGGCACCAAGCTTGCGCTGGAAGACGCCATTGCCCTGGCGCGCGACATCCAGTCGCATGGCGACCTGGGCGAGGCGCTGAAGGCCTATGAGGCCGCGCGCAGCATCGACGTGCTGCGCATCCAGAACGCGGCGCGCAACTCGACCGAATGGTTCGAGAACGTCGAGCGCCATGCGCGGCTGGCGCCCGAGCAGTTCGCCTACTCGCTGCTGACGCGCTCGCAGCGCATCTCGCACGAGAACCTGCGGCTGCGCGATGCACGCTACGTCGGCGAGTTCGAGCGCTGGCTGGCGGGTCAGGCCGGCGTCGATGCCGAAGTGCCGCCGATGTTCACGCCCTTCAGGCTGCGCGGCCTGACGCTGAAGAACCGCGTCGTCGTGTCGCCCATGGCGCAGTACAGCTGCGAGGACGGCGTCCCCGGCGACTACCACCTGGCCCACCTCGGCGCACGGGCGCAGGGCGGCGCGGGCCTGGTGTTCGCCGAGATGACCTGCGTGTCGCCCGACGCGCGCATCACGCCGGGCTGCCCGGGTCTGTGGACGGACGAGCAGGGTGCGGCGTGGCAGCGCATCGTCGCCTTCGTGCACGCGAACAGCAGCGCGAAGATCGCCATGCAGCTCGGCCACGCCGGCCCCAAGGGCTCGACCTGCGTGCCGTGGGCGGGTGGCGACGACCAGCCTCTGGCAGCGGGCCACTGGCCGCTGATCGCGGCGTCCGAACAGCAATACCTGGCCGGCATCAGCCAGCTCGCCCGGGCGATGACGCGGGCCGACATGGACCGGGTGCGTGATGACTTCGTCGCTGCCACGCGCCGTGCCGCCGCCGCGGGCTTCGACTGGCTGGAGCTGCACTGCGCGCACGGCTATCTGCTGTCCGCCTTCATCTCGCCGCTGACCAACCATCGGGACGACGCGTATGGCGGCCCGCTGGAGAACCGGCTGCGCTACCCATTGGAAGTCTTCATCGCGATGCGCGCGGCGTGGCCCGACGACCGGCCGATATCGGTGCGCATCTCGGCTCACGACTGGGTGCCGGGCGGCACCACGCCCGAGGACGCCGTGGCCATCGCCGCCGCGTTCAAGGACGCAGGCGCGGACCTCATCGACGTGTCCTCCGGCCAGGTCAGCAAGGTGCAGAAGCCGGTTTACGGGCGCATGTTTCAGACACCTTTTGCGGAAAGTATCCGCAACCGCGTCGGCATCGCCACGATGGCGGTGGGCGCCATCTCCGAGGCCGACCACGTCAACAGCATCATCGCGTCCGGCCGTGCCGACCTGTGCGCCATCGCCCGGCCGCACCTGGCCAACCCGGCCTGGACGCTGACCGAGGCCGCGCGCATCGGCTACCGCGGGCCTGTTGGCCTGGAATGGCCGAAGCAGTACCTCTCAGGCAAGAGCCAGCTCGAACGCGAGTTCGAGCGCCAGCGCGCCGGGAACGTGGCCGCGGCCGAGCAGGCGAACAAGGCGTTGGGCGTATGAAGCACGCGGTCATCACGGGGGGAGGAAGCGGCATCGGCGCGGCGGTCGCGAAGCGGTTGCTGGCCAATGGCGCGCGGGTCACGCTGATGGGGCGCAGCCTGGCGCGTCTTCAGGCGCAGCGGGCCTCGTTGGGCGATGTGGCCATCCAGGTCTGCGACGTGGCCGACGAGGCCAGCGTCGCGGCGGCATTTGCCGCCGTGGGCGATGTGGACATCCTCGTCAACAACGCCGGCCAGGTCGAGACGGCGCCGCTGCACAAGACCTCGCTCGACCTCTGGCAGCGCCTCTTGAACGTCAACCTCACCGGCACCTTCCTGTGCAGCCGCGCCGTGCTGCCGGGCATGCTGGCACGGGGCCAGGGCCGCATCGTCAACGTGGCCAGTACCGCGGCTCTGAAGGGTTATGCCTACGTGGCAGCCTATTGCGCGGCCAAGCATGGCGTGCTGGGCCTGACCCGCGCGATGGCCCTCGAAGTGGCCACCAAGGGCGTGACGGTCAACGCCGTCTGCCCCGGCTACACCGAGACCGACATCGTCGCCAACGCCATGGCCACCATCGTCGCCAAGACCGGCCGCACGGCGGCGCAGGCGAGGGCGGAGCTGGCCAGGGCCAATCCGCAGGGACGCTTGATCCAGCCTGAAGAAGTCGCCGACACCGTGGCCTGGCTGGTCAACGCCGCCGGCGTCAACGGCCAGGCCATCGCCGTCTGCGGCGGGGAGACGATGTGATGGCGGAGGAACCGATGGACCTCGAAACCCGCCTCTCCGACGACGACCACCAGGCCTTGAAGCTCTGGCTGCGCCTGCTGTCCTGCACGACGCGCATTGAGGACCAGATCTGCCAGCGCCTGCGCGCCGACTTCGCCACCACCTTGCCGCGCTTCGACCTGCTGGCACAGCTGGAGCGCCACCCCGACGGCCTGACCATGCGCGAACTGTCCAAGCGCCTGATGGTGACCGGCGGCAACGTGACCGGCATCACCGACCAGCTCGAAGGCGAGGGCCTGGTGCTGCGCGAGACGCGCGCCGACGACCGCCGCAGCTTCATCGTCAGGCTCACGCCGCAGGGCCGGCGCCAGTTCAAGCGCATGGCCGCCACGCACGAGGGCTGGATCGTCGAGCTTTTTGCGGGCTGGAGCCCAGCGCAGAAGACGCAGATCCACGACTTGCTCGCGCAGCTGAAAACGCATCTTGCGAAGAAGGACACCGCATGAATCCGCACCTCTCCTCAGGCAACAGCCAGAGCCTCGCCGGCTACGTGCCGCAGCACTTCGTCTGGCAGCAACAGGGCGCGGTCGGCCTCGTCACGCTGAGCCGCCCCGAGCGCAAGAACCCGCTAACGTTTGAGTCCTACGCCGAGCTGCGCGACCTGTTCCGCAGCCTGGCCTATGTGCAGGAGGTCAAGGCCATCGCCATCCAGGGCGCCGGCGGCAACTTCTGCTCGGGCGGCGACGTGCACGAGATCATCGGCCCGCTGACCGGCATGGCCATGCCCGAGCTGCTCACCTTCACGCGCATGACGGGCGACCTCGTCAAGGCCATGCGCGCCTGCCCGCAGCCCATCCTCGCGGCCATCGACGGCGTCTGTGCCGGCGCGGGTGCCATCCTGGCGATGGCGTCCGACCTGCGCGTGGGCACGGCGCGCAGCAAGACGGCCTTCCTGTTCACCCGCGTCGGCCTGGCCGGCTGCGACATGGGCGCCTGCGCGATGCTGCCGCGCATCGTCGGCCAGGGCCGCGCGTCGGATTTGCTCTACAGCGGGCGCAGCCTGGGCGGCGAGGAGGCGCTGGCCTGGGGCTTCCTGAACCGCATGGCGGCGCCCGAGCAGCTGCTGGACGAGACGCTGAAATGGGCCGGTGAGATCGCCAGCGGCCCCAGCTTCGGCCATGCGATGACCAAGCGCATGCTGCACCAGGAATGGGCCATGGGCGTGGACGAGGCCATCGAGTCCGAAGCCCAGGCCCAGGCCATCTGCATGATGACGCAGGACTTCCACCGCGCATACGAAGCGTTTGCTGCCAAGCAGAAGCCGGCGTTCCAGGGGGACTGACATGGACCATCTGGACTGGCCTTTCTTCGACGCGAAGCATCGAGAGCTGGCGGCGTCGCTGGACGCGTGGTGCGGCGAGCTCTTGCACGTGGACCACGACGGCGACATCGACGCGCAATGCCGCACGCTGGTCGCGCAACTGGGAGCGGCCGGCTGGCTGAACCACGCGGTGGCCGGTGACGGCCAAGGGATCGACACGCGGGCCATCTGCCTGATCCGTGAGACGCTGGCCCGGCACGACGGCCTGGCCGACTTCGCCTTCGCCATGCAAGGCCTGGGCTCCGGCGCCATCTCGCTGCAGGGCACGCCGGCCCAGCGCGAGCACTACCTGCCGCGCGTGGCTCGGGGCGAGATGCTGGCGGCCTTTGCGCTGTCCGAGCCCGAGGCGGGCTCCGACGTGGCTGCCCTGCAGTGCAGCGCCACCGAGGACGGCGACAGCTATGTGCTCAACGGCGAGAAGACCTGGATCTCCAACGGCGGCATCGCGGACTTCTACGTGCTGTTCGCGCGCACCGGTGAAGCGCCCGGTGCGCGCGGCATCTCCGCCTTCATCGTCGACGCCGGCCTGCCCGGCTTCGAGATTGCCGAACGCATTGACGTCATCGCGCCGCACCCCTTGGCCCGCCTGCGCTTCACCAACTGCCGCGTGCCCAAGACCCGGATGCTGGGCGCGCCCGGCGAGGGCTTCAAGCTGGCCATGCGCACGCTGGATGTCTTCCGCACCTCCGTCGCCGCCGCAGCGCTGGGCTTTGCGCGCCGGGCCTTGCAGGAGGGCCTGGCCCAGACCAAGGCCAGGCCGATGTTCGGCGCCCGGCTGGCCGACCTGCCGCTGACGCAGGCCAAGCTCGCCGACATGGCCTGCACGGTGGATTCGTCCGCGCTGCTGGTCTACCGCGCCGCCTGGCTGCGCGACCAGGGCAAGACCATCACCCAGGAGGCCGCGATGGCCAAGCTGATGGCGACCGAGGGCGCGCAGCGCGTCGTCGACGCGGCCGTGCAGCTGTTCGGCGGGCGGGGCGTGCGCCGGGGCGAGGTCGTCGAGTCGCTGTATCGCGAGATCCGTGCGCTGCGCATCTACGAGGGTGCCAGCGAAGTGCAGCAACTCATCATCGGTCGCGAACTGCTGAAAGGCTGAGCCGTGAATCCTTCGGCCCACATCGATACCTTCGCCAGAGACCACCTGCCGCCGCCGGAGCAGTGGCCCGAAATGGTGTTCGACCTGCCCGGGCTGCAGTTCGGCCCCAAGCTGAATGCAGCATCCGAGCTGCTGGACCGCTGGGTGCATGGCGGCCACGGCGACCGCCCCTGTGTGCAGGGCGCGGGCGTGCGCTGGACCTATGCCGAGCTGCAGGCCGAGGCCAACCGCATCGCCCACGTGCTGGTCAATGAACTGGGTGTGCTGCCCGGCAACCGCGTGCTGCTGCGCGGCACGAACACGCCGCAGCTGGCGGCCTGCTGGTTCGCCGTCATCAAGGCCGGCGCCATTGCCGTGGCCACCATGCCGCTGCTGCGCGCGGGCGAACTGGGCAAGGTCATCGCCAAGGCCGAGGTCACGCATGCGCTGTGCGACGCGGCGCTGGCCGGCGAGTTGATGGCCGCGCAGTTGCTCAACCCGGTGCTGCGCGGCATCTGTCATTACCGCAGCGGCGAGCCCGACGGCCTGGAAGCCCGCGCCGCCCGCCAGCCGTCCCACTTCACCAACGTGGACACGGCCAGCGACGACTGCGCGCTGATCGCGTTCACGTCCGGCACCACCGGCCAGCCCAAGGGCACGATGCATTTCCACCGCGACGTGCTGGCCATCTGCCGTTGCTGGCCGCCGCACTGCCTGCAGGCGACGGCCAGCGACGTCTTCATCGGCAGCCCACCGCTGGCCTTCACCTTCGGCCTGGGCGGCCTGCTGCTGTTCCCGATGAGCGTGGGCGCCTGCGCCGTGCTGCTTGAGAAGGCCGCACCGGAGCTGTTGCTGGCCGCGATTGCCGAACACCACGCGACGGTCTGCTTCACGGCGCCCACGTCGTACCGCGCGATGGCGCCGCTGGTGGCGCAGCACGATATCTCCAGCTTGCGCAAATGCGTCAGCGCGGGTGAGGCCTTGCCCGCCGCGACGCGTGCGCTTTGGAAGGAGAAGACCAGCATCGAACTCATCGACGGCATCGGCGCGACCGAGCTGCTTCACATCTTCATCTCGCACACCGAGGCCGAGGCCAAGCCGGGTGCCACCGGCAAGCCCGTGCCCGGCTACCAGGCCTGCATCCTCGACGACGACGGCCGGCCGCTGCCGCCTGGGCGCGTCGGTCGACTGGCTGTCAAAGGGCCGACCGGCTGCCGCTATCTCGCCGACGAGCGCCAGCTGCAGTACGTGCACGATGGCTGGAATCTGACCGGCGACAGCTACCTCGTCGACGAGGACGGCTGCTACCTCTACCAGGCGCGCACCGACGACATGATCATCTCCGGCGGCTACAACATCGCCGGCCCCGAGGTCGAGGCCGCGCTGCTGGGCCACCCGGCCGTGGCCGAGTGCGCCGTCGTCGGCGTGCCCGACGAAGAGCGCGGCCAGCTCGTGAAGGCCTTCGTCGTGCTGCGCGAGGGCCATGCCGGCGACGTGCGTGCGCTGCAGGAGCATGTGAAGGCCGCCATCGCACCCTACAAATACCCGCGCGCCATCGAGTTCCGCGCCACGCTGCCGCGCACCGAGACCGGCAAGCTCCAGCGCTTCAGGCTGCGAGATCCCGCATGACCGCGTACGCCGCACAGGACGCCCCATGACCAAACAGATCCTCCAACCCGCCGGCTGGACCCAGCCCCGCGGCTATGCCAACGGCGTCGCGGCCAGTGGCCGCCAGGTGTTCGTCGCCGGCCAGATCGGCTGGAACCAGCGCTGCGAGTTCGACAGCGACGACTTCATCGCCCAGGTGCGGCAGGCGCTGCTCAACATCCGCGCCGTGCTGGCCGAGGCCGGCGCCGCGCCCGAGCACATCGTGCGCATGACCTGGTACCTCGTCGACAAGCGCGAGTACCTCGCCCGCGGCCGCGAGGTGGGCCAGGCCTACCGCGACGTGCTGGGCCGCGACTACGGCGTTGCGATGAGCGCGGTGCAGGTGGCGGCGCTGATGGAGGACCGGGCCAAGGTGGAGATCGAGGTCACCGCCGTCGTGCCGGCGTAGAACGCTACTCGGCCTTCTTCGTCGGCATCTTCTTCGGCAGCAGTGCCTTGGGCAGCCGTGCGGCCACGCCCACGCTGCGGCCTGCCAGGTTGGGCACGCTGTAGCGCACCGCGCTGCCCAGCACCTGCGCGGCCTCCGACAGGCTCAGCCCGTAGTCCTGTTCCAGCCAGCGGATCAGCCCCGTGCTGGCGGCCTTGAGCGCGTCGTCCAGCGAGCCGGCCTGGCCCAGCGCCATGATCTCGGCGGCCGACTCCACGCGCGGCAGCGGCAGCGCGCGGCCCTTGATGAGCTCGACGCGGAACGACACGTCCATCGATGTCTCCAGCGCGTACTGCGAGGTCTCGCCGTCGCCCTGCAGCGCATGCGCGTCGCCCAGGTACAGCAGCGCGCCAGGCTGCTGCACCGGCAGGTAGACGGCGGCGCCCGCCACGACTTCGGGGAAGTCCATGTTGCCGCCCGAGCGGCCCGTGTCGCCGGTGGACATCGGCGCCGAACCGAAGCCCGGCGCCAGCGCCAGGCCGCCCAGCATGGGGCGCAGCGGCACCGCGAAGTCCTTCAGCGCGCCCTTGGCGCCCTCCGGCCGCGCGACGCCGGCCTGGCGGTCGAGCCGCCAGCGCACCGGCTTGCCCAGGTCCCCCGCGCGGCCCGCGAGGCTGGCGCCCAGTGCGCGGCCGACGATGGTGTCCAGGCTGTCGGCCCAGTCGCGGTTGGGCGCGAGCTTGAGCAGGTGCACCACCAGCGTGTCACCCGGCTCCGCGCCGCTGACGAAGAAGGGGCCAGTCTGCGGGTTGCCGAACAGCGCTCGCGTGACGCCGTGCTCGTCCACCCCGCCCGAGTCGATGGTGCGGGTGTGCACGGTGTCGCCGGGCCAGACGGTCAGCACCGGCGGGCGGTCCGCGGTGAAGAGGTTGGAGAAGTCCGTGGGTTCGTAGGTGTGCTGCTGCGGCCCGCCGGCCGGCTGCTCGGGCAGCAGCCGGGCGACGAAGCGGTGCTGGATGCGCACGCCGGCGTGGTTGGAGTCGGGCCAGTCGGCCTCGCCGCTGAGGTGGCCGGCGTCGAGCCGGCCTTCGTAGCGGTAGGTCTCGCCCTTGCGGTCGCGTGCGGTGAAGCGCAGCGTGCCGTCGGCGGCCACCGTGCCTTCGAGCGTGTCGCCGTCCAGCGTGCCGCTCAGCCGCTGGCCGTCGCGCGTCAGTGCCAGCGTCGCGTAGGCGGCGGTGCCCCACAGGTCGGTGGCGACCAGCCAGCGCTGCGTCGTCGCGGCCAGCGTGAGCAGGGGGGACAGCAGCAGCGCGGCGGCCAGGGCGCGCGTGCCGGTGGGCAGGGGCTTGGGCATGGCGATGATTGTGGCGGCGCGGCGCCGCGCAGACCCGTGCCGCCGGTCACCGCGCCAGCGCGTGGCGAACCCAGGCCAGCACGGCCGCGGGGCTGCGGAACTCGTCCACCGAGCGCACCGGCACGTCCGGGTGGCTGGCCGCCCAAAGCCGCGACAGCGTGCTGCCCGGGCCGACCTCCAGCACGCAGCGGGGCCGGCGTTCGGCCAGCGTCGCCAGCGCCCGCTGCCATTGCACGGTGTGGGCGATCTGCTCGGCCAGCGCATGCTTGAGCGCGTCGGCGCGGCGCAGCCCGGCGCCGTCGAGGTTGGCGACGAAGGTGCTGGCCAGCGGCCGCCATGGCCGCGCGGCGATCTCGGCCGCGAAATGCTGCGCGGCCGGGGCCATGCGCGGCGTGTGCGAGGCCACGCGCACGGCCAGCGGCTTGACTTCGGCGCCGCGCGCTGCGAGTGCCGGCGTGGCGGCGGCGATGGCCGCGAGCGTGCCGCCCAGGACGGCGCGGTCCTGCGCGAGGTCGATGGCCAGGTCCAGCCCGAAGCGCTCGTCGACGGGGCCATGCACGGCGATGAGGCCGGCCGGCTCGTCGCCGCTGGCGGCATCCATCGCGGCCGCGCGCCGGGCGACGAGGTCCAGCGCCTCGTCCACGCCGAAGGCGCCGGCCGCTGCGGCCGCGGGCAGCTCCCCGACGCTGTAGCCGAGCACGGCGTCGGGGCGCGGCAGCTGCGGCGCCAGGCAGGCCCAGGCGGCGAGCGCCAGCCCGGTCAGCAGCGGCTGGGCCTGGCGGTTGGCGGTGGCCCAGGCGGTGTCGGTGAGGCGGTCGCGCCAGTCGCTGCCCAGGCAGGCCGCCAGCGCGGCGAGCGCGGGCTGCGCGAGCGGTTCGCGGTCCACCCAGGCCAGCATGTCGGCGTGCTGCACGCCCTGGCCGGGGAAGAGCAGCGCCAGGGTCATGCCCTGCAGACGCGGTCCAGCCAGCAGGCGGCGGCCAGCAGGTCGGCCGCGCCGCCGGGCGACAGGTGGCGTGCCATGAACGCCGCGTGCAGCGCCTGCGCGCGCAGGAGGGCCTCGGGGCTGGCCGCGCCGCCCGCTGCGAGGAAGTCGCGCGCCTGCTGCTGGGCCCAGCGCAGCCCCGCCAGCCCGCCGCGGTGGGCGAGGTTGGTGTCGTCCAGCACGGCCATCACCTCGAACAAGGCCTGCAGCCGCGCCAGACGCGGGCCGAGGTGGGCGCTGCGCCGCAGCGCCGGCAGTGCCACGTCGAACAGCACCGGGAAGCCCAGCGCCGCTTCCGCCGCCGCCGGGCGCAGGCCGTGGCGTTGCGCGGCCTGGCGGCCGTTCGAGCGTGCGTGCGCCGCGCCTGGCCGTCGGGCCAGTGCGTCGAGGTCGCGGCCCCAGCGCTGCAGCAGCGTGGCGCGCAAGGTGGCGGGCCGGGGCGTGTCGCCTTGCGCCAGCACCCGGCCGGCCGCAGCGCACAGCAGGCCCAGCGTGAACACGGCGCCGCGGTGCGTGTTGATGCCGCCCGTGGCCGCCAGCATGCGGGCCTCGGCGGCGATGCCCAGCCCTTGCAGCACGGCGAAGTCCGCGTCTGCGGCACCCGCCACGGCGATGGCCGGGAAGTAGCGGCGCAGCGCGAACAGGCTGCGCAGCAGCGTGCCGGCGTTCATGTCGTGGTGGCTGCCGTTGTCGACGAAGGAGACCAGGCCCGGCTTGGGGTCCAGGGCGAGTTCGTCGTAGAGCGCGACGGTGGCGGCGCGGCCCAGCGCGGCCGTGTCCAGCGCGGCGAGGGGGGCGAGCGGAACGAGCGGGGCGGTGGCGGGCGTGCTCACAGCACCTCCAGCGCGACGCCGTCCAGCCGCTTCACCAGCACCTCGCGCACGCGGCCTTCGCGCAGCTGCAGCCACTCGCGCCAGGCGATGGCCGCGCCATCGGGGAACAGCAGCTCCCCGTCGATGCGTCGCCCGGCCACGCCCGTGCCCAGCTGCAGCAGGGTGACGACGCGGTCGGCCAGCGAGTCGCCGTCCACCGCGATGTGCAGGTCGATGTCGGAGCCGGCGCGCAGGTAGGGCAGCCCGGTGATCTTCTGCCAGCCGTGGCTGCCATGCACGCGCGGGCTCACGCCCAGGCGTGCCAGCTCGGCGCACAGCAGGCGCCATGGCGTGCGGGCGGCGAGCGGCAGCATCGTGGCGATGTCGGCCGCGGCGGGAAAGCCGCCGCAGTACAGCAGATGCTCGGGCGCCACGCGCAGCCCGAGCTTGCGGCGGCCCCAGCGCGCCGGCATGGCCAGGCCGACGGCGAGCGCCGCGTCACCGGGCGGCTGGCGCGTGACGACCAGCGGCAGGTGCTCCCGTGCCCAGTGCGCAAGACATTGGCGCGACGGCGCGTCAGGCGCCTGCGGCAGCAGGGTCTGCCAGCCGGCATCGGACAGCCAGACGAGGCGGTGGCGCGCCAGTTCCATGGTCAGGCGGTGAGCACGCGCGCGGTGACGTCAGCGGCCATGTGCCGGCCGCCACGGGCTGCACCGTCATGGGCACGTTCGTCGGTGGTGGGGGCGTTCAGCAGAGCGTCGCGCAGCGCGGCCTGCAGGTCGCCCGTCCAGAGGGCCTGGACGCCGCCCATCGCCACATAGTTCTCGACGCCGGGGGCGAACACCGGGTTGCTGCGCGACAGCTCGGCCAGCGTCTCCTCGGCCAGCTTGGTGACGCGCGCCATCGCGGGCAGCCGCATGACGCGGATCTCGGCCTCGGGCAGCGCGTAGCAGGCGTCGGCGATGAGGCCGGAGGTGATGAAGCCGCCGGACAGCGCCTGGTCGTAGATCAGCCCGATGACGCGGTGGCCGTGGCGGCGGGCCAGGTCGATGCAGCAGCCCAGGTGCGCCATCGCGCGGTGGATGCCCAGCAGCTCGTCGCGGCGGCGCAGCTGCTGGCCCTGGGTGTCGATGAGCAGCAGGATGGGGCGGCCGGGGTGGTCGCGCATCGTTCGCAGCACGACGGCGGCCTGGGCGAGGGCCATGGCGACGCCGATGGGGGCGTGGTGAGTGGTGCCGATGACGGTGATCGGCTGGCCGTCGAAGTTCGCCTGGCCATGAAGGAAGTCGCCTTCGGTTTGAATCGTGTGATCGGTGCCGAAGAGGGATTGGGTGAGGGCTTGCCAGTTCATTCGGCGCTCGCTGAGTTGGCTTTGTGGCAAGTAAGGTGCCGGGATTTCGCCCCGGCGGGCGACCTACTTTCTGGGCCGCCAGAAAGTAGGCAAAGAGCTCCCCCCGAACTTCGCGACGTTTGTTTGAACGCAGCGTAGCGAAGTGAGTTCGGCGCGGCCTTGGTCTTCGAGCATCGCAAGGCACCCCGCAGGGGCGGTTTTGCAGGGGCGATTTCTTTGCTTACTTTCTTGTTCGCACAAGAAAGTGAGTCGCCCGCCGGGGCGAGTCCCGGCAAACGTGGCGTCAACCCGAGGCTTGAGCAGCGACCCATGACCGACATCTCAACCCACCCGCGCCGCAACCACTTCAGCCGCGCCCCAATCGGGCACCAACTCGGCATCGACCACGCCCATCGACCGCCACAACGCCACCGCATCGGCCCCAGCCGGCGCATCCGTCAGTCGCCGCTCCAGCAGCGCGTGCTCTGCCTCCAGCCCCTCCAGCGTCAACGGCCGATGACGACCAAGCGCCTCGACAGCGGCAACACGAAATGCCGCCACGTCGTCCTCCACCAACACATCGCAATCCCCCATCAGGTAGCGATGCTTGCCGCCCGTCGTGCGCCACACCAGCGCGCGATCCTTCGCGTCGAACTCCTCGACACCGTGCGACGCCTCGATGACCTCAGGTCCCGACATCGCATGCCGCGCGATGTCGCTCATGACGATCCAGTCGGCGCAGCGCGCGACGATGCCCATGCCGCCGAAGCAGCCGTTGGCGCCGCCGATCAGCACGACGGTCGGGATGCCCGCCGCGCGCAGGTCTAGCAGCGCGCGCATCACTTCGCTCACGGCGATCAGCCCGGCGTTGGCCTCGTGCAGGCGCACGCCGCCGGACTCGGCCAGCAGCAGCACGGCGTCGGGCTTGTCCAGCAGGGCACGACGGAACAGGCCCGTGAGCTTGGCGCCGTGCACCTCGCCGACGCCGCCGCCCATGAACTCGCCCTCCTGCGCGGCGACGAACACCGACCGGCCGGCCAGCATGGCGCGGCCGATGGCCACGCCGTCATCGAACGCGGCGGGCAGTCCCAGCTGCGCCAGATGCGGGCTGGTGACGCGCGCGGCGGGCGGCAGCCACTCGTGGAAGCTGCCGGGGTCCAGCAGCAGCGCCAGGCGCTCGCGCGCCGAGCACTCGGCAAAGCTGATCGCCGTGCTCATTGCGGCACCCTTCGCGCCGCGCGCCGTCCCGCCAGGCGGGAGCTGAGCGCCTTCGGGCGGCCGTGCGGCGCTCATGGCAATCCCGCCGCGGCCTGGTCCAGCCGCAGGCTGACGACGGCTGGCGTGGCGCCCATGTCGTTGATGGAGACGCGCGCACCGGCCAGGCCGTGGCGGTCGTGGAAGTCGCGCACGACGGCGGCCCAGATGGGGCCGAAGCCGCGCGCGGAGGTGGCGACCTCGAAGGTGCAGTCGCTGCCCGCGGCGGGCTCGACCATGACTTCGAGATTGCCGGACGCGACGACGCCCACCAGCACCGGCGCGAAGCCGGCCGGCAGCGGCGTGCGGCCGGCCAGCGTGAAGGACAGGGATTCCATGCCAGCTTGCATCTCAGCCTCCCATCGCGCCTGCGCGGCACACTCGTTTCATGCAACCGGGTATTGCGGGCCGAGCGCTGGGCCGCTCCCGAGCCGGCCCGCCTGCCGGCGCTTGCGGCTCGATGCCGAAAGCGTCGGCGTCCCCTCGGGGGACCGGCCAAGGTATGCCTTGGACGAGGGGCTTCATTTCATACATCACCAGTTCCTGAAACGGGCGGGAGGACGGTACAGGCCGCCGGACGCGCGCACGAGGTCGCGCATGGAGCGGGCGGCGAGCAGGTTGCGTGTCGCGTCCCGCGGGTCGATGCCGAGGTCGGCCGGGCGCTGGATGACGCCGCGGTCGCGCAGGTTCTCCACCATGCGCCGGTCGCGCGCCAGGCCGACTGCCGTGTATCCGGCCACGCCGCGGATGGCCTGCTCGCGTTCTTCGTCGCTGCGGCACAGCAGCAGGTTGGCCAAGCCTTCCTCGGTCAGCACGTGGGTCACGTCGTCGCCGTAGATCATGATGGGCGGCAGCGGCATGCCGGCTGCTTCAGCCAGCTGCCAGGCGTCCAGCGTTTCGACGAAGGCGGGCTGCATGTGCTCGCGGAAGGTCTCGACGATCTGCACGACCAGCTTCTGCCCGCGCGGGGTGCCCGCCGCGCCCGTGCGGCCCGCGCGCGCCTGTTGGCCAGCCTTGAGCCAGGCGGCGCTGGCATGCCGGCGGCCGCGGGCGTCGGCCCCCATGTTGGGCGCGCCGCCGAAGCCGGCGATGCGGCCCAGCGTGGCGGTGGAGGAGTTGCCCGCCAGGTCCATCTGCAGCGTGGAGCCGATGAACAGGTCGCAGGCGTAGTGGCCGGCGGCCTGGCAGAACGCGCGGTTGCTGCGCATGGCGCCGTCCGGGCCGGTGAAGAACACGTCGGACCGCGCGCGGATGTAGTCCTCCATGCCCAGCTCCGAGCCGAAGCTGTGGATGGACTCCACCCAGCCGGCCTCGATGGCCGGGATCAGCGCGGGGTGCGGGTTCAGCGCCCAGTGGCGGCAGATCTTGCCCTTCAGGCCCAGCGACTCGGCATAGGTGGGCAGCAGCAGCTCGATGGCCGCCGTGTCGAAGCCGATGCCGTGGTTGAGCCGCTGCACGCCGTATTCGGCGTAGATGCCCTTGATGGCCATCATGGCCATCAGCACCTGCACCTCGCTGATCTGCGCGGGGTCCCGCGTGAACAGCGGCTCTATCCAGTGCGGTCGCGGCGCGGGCACGACGTAGTCGACCCAGCCGGCGGGGATGTCCACGCGCGGCACGCGGTCGACGATCTCGTTGACCTGCGCGATGACCAGGCCGCCGCTGAAGGCCGTGGCCTCGACGATGGCCGGCGTGTCCTCGGTGTTGGGGCCGGTGTAGAGGTTGCCCTCGCGGTCGGCCGACTGCGCAGCCACCAGCGCCACCTGCGGCGTCAGGTCGACGAAGTAGCGCGCGAACAGTTCGAGGTAGGTGTGGATGGCGCCGATCTGCAGCCGGCCCTGCGACACCAGCCGCGCCAGGCGCTGGCTCTGCGGGCCGGAGAAGGAGAAATCCAGCTTGGCTGCGATGCCGTTCTCGAACACGTCCAGGTGCTGCGGCAGCGACAGCACGGACTGCACCATGTGCAGGTCGTGCACGCGCGCCGGGTCCAGCTGCACCAGCGCGTCGGCGAGGAAGTCGGCCTGCTTCTGGTTGTTGCCTTCCAGGCAGACGCGGTCGCCGGGCTCCAGCGCGGATTCGAGCAGCGCGACGACCTGGGCCGCGTCGACCTGCTTGCCGGACAGCCCGGCGCCGAGCGCGGCTGCGACACGCGCGAGACGCGCTTCACGACGCTGCGCGCGGCGGTTCCAGGGCAGGGGCGCGTTCATCGTCGGTCTCGCTTCAGTGCACGCGCGGCGCGCCCATGACGAGGTCCGGGAGACCCGTCGCGATGCCCGGGAAGATGCAGATCAGCAGCACCGCGAACAGCATCAGCACGACGAACGGCAGCACGCCCCAGATGATCTTGTTCAGCGGGATGTCGGGCGCGATGTTCTTGATGACGAAGATGTTCAGGCCCACCGGGGGGTGGATGAGGCCGGTCTCCATGACGATGGTCATCAGGATGCCGAACCAGATCAGGTCGAAGCCGGCGGCCTTCAGCGGCGGCAGGATGATGGGCGCGGTCATCAGGATGATGCTGACGGGCGGCAGGAAGAACCCGAGCACGATGACCAGCAGCAGGATGGTGGCCAGCAGCACCCACTTGGACAGTTGCATGCCCACGATCCACTCGGCCGCCGCCTGGCTGATGTGCAGGTAGCTCATCACGTAGCTGAACAGCAGCGACATGCCGATGATGAACATCAGCATCGTGCTTTCCTTCAGCGTGGAGCCGAGGATGGGCGCGAGGTCCTTGGGCCGCCAGACGCCGTAGATGACGGCGATCAGCGCCAGCGCCAGCACGGCGCCCAGGCCCGCCGTTTCGGACGGCGTCGCGAAGCCGCCGTACAGCGCCACCATGACGCCGATCAGCAGCAGCACGAAGGGCACCACGCGCGGCAGCATCTCGAACTTCTGGCGCACGCTGAACGTTTGCGTGGACAGCAGCGGCGAGTCGACGCCGGTGGTCTTGAACGCGCGTTCGGCCTGCTTGAATTCCTGCAGGTAGCGCACGACGGCGTAGGCCGCGAACAGCGCCACCAGCAGCACGCCCGGCATGATGCCGGCCAGGAACAGCCGGCCCAGCGACTGCTCGGCCGCGACCGCGTACAGGATCATCGTGATGGACGGCGGCAGCAGGATGCCCAGCGTGCCGCCCGCGGCGATGATGCCGGCCGCAAAACCGGGCGAGTAGCCGCGCTTGCGCATCTCGGGGATGCCTGCCGAGCCGATGGCCGAGCAGGTCGCGGGGCTGGAGCCGGCCATGGCGGCGAACAGTGCACAGGCAAAGACATTGGCAATGCCCAGGCCGCCGGGGACGCGGCCCATCCAGACGTGCAGCGCGGCGTACAAGTCCTGGCCGGCGCGCGACTTGCCAATGGCGCCGCCCTTCAGGATGAAGAGGGGAATGGACAGCAGCGTGATGCTGGCCATCTCCTCGTAGACGTTCTGGGTGACGGTGTCCAGCGCCGAGGCCGGCATGAAGAAGGCCATGAAGAGGACGGCCACGCTGCCCAGCGCGAACGCGATGGGCATGCCGGAGAACATGAGGATCAGCGTGACGACGCCGAACAGGGAACCGAGTGCAAGCATGCTCATCGCACGTCTCCTTTGGCGCCCTTCAGGCCGTTCAGGCGGGCGGTGAACTGCAGCAGCAACTGCACGGTGAGCAGCGTCATGCCCAGCGACATGAGGCCATAGGGAATCCACAGCGGCGGCGCCCAGGACGACGACGTCGTCTGGCCGTCCACCCAGGCTTCGTGCAGCAGCGTCCAGCTCTTCCAGGCGAAGAACGCGCAGAAGGCGGCGCAGGCCAGGTCCACCAGCGCCAGGCGGATGCGGTTGGCCCAGGGCGGCAGCACGCCGCCGAGGAACTCGATGCCCACATGCCCGCGCAGGGCCTGCACGAAGGCGCTGCACAGGAAGGTGGCGCCCACGAGCAGGAAGACCGAGGCCTCGTCCTGCCAGTCTGTGGAGGCCTTGACGAGGTAGCGGGAGAAGACGCTGTAGGTGAGCACCAGGGAGGCGATCAGCAGCGCGAGCATGCCCATGACCACCATCGCGCGGTTGATCCACAGCACCACCACGGCCACGGGCCGCAGCAGCGAGGGCAGGTCGGGGTCCAGCACGATGGTGCTGCCGCCGGTGTCGAGGCCGTGGCTCATGCGGACCTCAGATCAGTTTCTGCGCGGCCTTGAGCAGCGCGGCACAGCTGTCGTTCTTTTCGCCGAAGTCCTTCCAGGCCGTGTCGCGTGCGATGGCTTGCCACTTCTTCAGCGTCGGCTCGTCCATGTCGACGACCTTGGCGCCGGCCTTGGCGTACAGCTCGGCGGCGGCCTTGTCGTCGGCCTTGGCGGCCTCCGTGGCGAAGGCTTCCAGCTCGGCGCCCACGGCCATGATGACGTCCTGCTGGGCCTTGGGCAGCTTGCTGAAGATGTCCTTGGACATCATCAGCGGCTCCAGCATGAACCAGTAGGTGCGCTGGCGGCCCGAGGTCAGGAACTTGGCGATCTCCTCCAGCTTGAAGGAGATGAAGCTGGTGGACGAGGTCATCGCCGCGTCCATCGCGCCGGTCTGCATCGCGGCGTAGATCTCGTTGGACGGCAGGCTGATGACGGAGGCGCCGGCCTGCTTGAGCATCATGTCCATCTCACGGCTGCCGCCGCGCACCTTCAGGCCCTTGGCGTCGTCCGGCGTCAGCAGCGGCCGCGCGCGGCTGGCCACGCCGCCGGCCTGCCAGACCCACGACACGATGACGATGCCCTTGTCGTCCAGCGTCTTGGCCAGCAGCTTGCCGACCTCGGCGGTCTTCCACTGCGCACCGACCTCGTAGCTGGGCACCAGCGCCGGCATCAGGCCGATGTTGGTCTCGGCCACCTCGCCGCCGGCATACGACAGCGGCACCAGGCTCATGTCCAGCGCACCCTTGCGCATCGCCGAGAACTGCGAGTTCGTCTTCATCAGCGACGAGCCGGGGTAGACGGTGGACTTCAGCGCGCCGCCCGTGCGCTTCTCGCACTCGGCCGCGAAGCGCCGGCACAGGCGGTCGCGGAAGTCGCCTTCCGTGAGCGTGCCGCCGGGGAACTGGTGGGAAATCTTCAGGCCGCCGGTCTGGGCGGAGGCGGTGAGGGCCGGCAGGCCCAGTGCGCTGGCGCCCATCAGGCCCAGCATGTCGCGTCGATCAAGGCTCATCACGTTGTCTCCTGGAAGTTCTGGCTTCGATGGAAGGTCGGGGCCGATCTGCGTCAGCCGCTCTGATTACGCATATTAGTGATTCATGTATACATTGCATATGGCTTGCGCATAAGTGAATACCCGGCCTGAGTTCAGGAGGAGGTGCCACGCATGCGTCACTAAAATTGGTGCATGAGCCGACTGTCCGAAACCCTGCGCGAACGCATCGAGGAAGAGATCGCGACGGGGAAGCTGGCGCCGGGCACGCACCTGGACGAGGTGGAGCTGACGCAGCGCTTCGGCATGTCGCGCACGCCGGTGCGCGAGGCGCTGAACCAACTGGCGGGCGAAGGGCTGGTGGAGATCCGCCCGCGCCGTGGCGCGGTGGTGGCGCAGGCCACGCCGCAGCGCATCGTCGAGATGTTCGAGGTGATGGCGGAGCTGGAGGCGATGTGCGCGCGCCTGGCCGCGCGCCGCATCTCGGCCGCAGACCTGCAGCGCCTGGAGAGCGCCCATGAAAGCTGCCGCAGCGCCGCTGCGGGCCTGGATTCGGACGCCTACTTCTACGCCAACGAGGCCTTCCACGAAGCGCTGTACCGCGCCAGCCACAACGGCTTTCTGACCGACGAGGCGCTGGGTCTGCAGCGCAAGCTCAGGCCCTATCGCCGGCTGCAGCTGCGCGTGCGCAACCGCGTGACGCGTTCGTTCGAGGAGCACCAGGCCGTGCTGGACGCACTGAAGGCCGGCGACGCCGACCGCGCGGTCGTCGCCATCCGCAGCCATGTCATCGTGCAGGGTGAGCGGTTTGCCGACCTGCTGTCGATGATGCAGGCGGATGCGGCGTCGGTGGCCGCCTGAGGTTGCGGGCTCGCTGCTGCTGGTTGTTGGCTGCTGTGGTGCCGGGAGTTCGCCCCGGCGGGCGACCTACTTTTTGAGCGACCAAAAAGTAGGCAAAAAGTCGCCCCCGACCGCGCTGCCCTCCGCTTCGCTGCGGGTTCCCTGCGGTGCTCGGCCTTCAAGCCCCCGCGCCGAACTCACTTCGCTACGCTCCGTTCAAACAAGCGTCGCGAGTCAGTTCTTGAAGTTCGCTGCGCGAACGGGCTTGAAGTCCTGCGCTCCTCGGCAGCGCTCAAGGGGGAGTGAAGAACAGCCGGCGCCAGCCGGCTTCCGGGTTTGGCTGCTGGCTGTTGGGCTGTCGCCCGCCGGGGCGAGTCCCGGCACCACAGCAGGCGCCCCGCAGGGGTAAGTTAGACCCCCATCGAGATTCGGCGTCACCAAAAAAAGGGCGAGAAGCCTCTCAGCTTCTCGCCCTCCCAGTCAGGCCGCCAACGCCGCCACCCGCGCCGCCGGCACCTCCGCGTAGTGATCCAGCTGCATCGTGAACTGCGCCCGCCCCGACGTCATCGCCCGCAGATGCCCGATGTAGCCGAACATCTGCGCCAGCGGCACATGCGCGCTGATGACCACCGCGTTGCCGCGGGTGTCCTGCGCGTGCACCTGCCCACGCCGGCGCAGCACGTCGCCGATGACGTCGCCCACGTAGTCGGCCGGCGTGATGACCTCGACGGCCATCACCGGCTCCAGCACCACGGGCGCCGCCTTCAGCACGGCCTCGCGCAGCGCGTTCGCCGCCGCCAGCTCGAAAGCCAGCGCGGACGAGTCGCGCACGTGGAAGCTGCCGTCCACGAGCGTGGCCTCGAAGTCCACCAGCGGATGGCCCGCGAACGGGCCCGCCTGCGCGGCGCGGCGGATGCCGGCCTCGACCGCCGGGATGAACTCGCGCGGGATCGCGCCACCCACCACCGTGTTCGCGAAGCGGATGCCGGTGCCACGAGGCAGCGGCGCCACGCGCAGCGTCAGCTCGGCGAACTGGCCGGGGCCGCCGCTTTGCTTGCGGTGCAGGTGGTGCACCTCGGCCGCTGCCGCGATGGTCTCGCGGTAGGCGACCTGCGGGCGGCCCACCTGCACTTCCACGCCGAAGCGCGTGCGCAGCTTCTCCACGGCCACTTCGAGCTGCAGCTCACCCATGCCGGACAGCAGCGTCTGGCCCGAGTCGGCATCCTGGCGCAACCGCAGCGACGGGTCCTCGCGCACGAGCACGGCCAGGCCCTTGGCCAGCGCCGCGGTGCCTTCCTGGTGGCGCGCCTCGATGGCCACGTCGATGACGGCTTCGGGCACGGCGATGCTTTCCAGCACGGGCGCGTCCTTCCGGTCGGCCAGGGTGTTGCCGGTCAGCACGTCCTTCAGGCCCACGACGCCCGCGATGTCGCCCGCGACCAGTGCGTCGCGCTCGACGCGGCGGTCCGCGCGGATCTCGTACAGGCGCGACACGCGCTCGGTCTTGCCGGTGCTCGCGTTGAACACCGTATCGCCGCGGCTCAGCCTGCCGCTGTAGACGCGCACGAACACCATCGCGCCGTGGTCGTCGGCGGTCAGCTTGAACGCGAGCGCCGACAGCGGGCCGTGGGTGTCCACCGCGCCGGGGGCTTCACCGGGGCGCGGGAGGTAGGCGACGACGGCGTCCAGCAGCGGCTCGACGCCGCGGTTGCGGAAGGCCGAGCCGGCCAGCACGGGCACGAGTTCGCTGGCGACGGTGGCGGTGCGCAGGCCGGCGCGCAGCGCGTCCACGGACGGCTGTTCGCCGCGCAGCCAGGCGTCCAGCAGCGTGTCGTCGCGTTCCACGACGGCTTCGACCAGGCGTGCGCGGGCGGCCTGCGCTGCGGGCAGCAGCTCAGGCGGAATGTCCGTCGCGCGCGGCGGGGCGGAGGCGTCGTCGCGGTCCCAGACGAGCGCCTGCATGGTCAGCAGGTCCACGACGCCGCGGAACTCGGCCTCGGCGCCGATGGGCAGCTGCAGCGGCAGCGCACGCGCACCGAGCCGCTCCTGCATCATCGAGACGACGCGGGAGAAGTCCGCACCGGCGCGGTCCAGCTTGTTGACGAAGGCGATGCGGGGCACGCGGTAGTCGTCCGCGAGGCGCCAGTTGGTCTCGGTCTGCGGCTCCACGCCGGCCACGCCGTCGAAGACGACGACGGCACCGTCCAGCACGCGCAGCGAGCGCTTGACCTCGATGTTGAAGTCGATGTGCCCGGGCGTGTCGATCAGGTTGATCTGCGTGCCCTGCCAGTGCACGGTGGTGGCCGCGCTGTGGATGGTGATGCCGCGCGCCCGCTCCTGCGGGTCGAAGTCCATCGTCGTGGCGCCGTCGTGCACTTCACCGATGCGGTGGTTCTCGCCGGTGTAGAACAGGATGCGTTCGGTGGTCGTGGTCTTGCCGGCGTCGACGTGGGCGATGACGCCGATGTTGCGCAGGTTGCGAAGGGTGCTGGTGTTCGAGTTCATGGCGATTCCTGGATGAGTGAGGGGCCAGCCCCTCGGCGGAATCGCCGAAGCAGCTAGCGCAGAAGCAGGACGCCGAAGCGCGCACGAGACAGGCAGGGGCTGGCCGCGCTCCGGCGCTCGGGAATCGTGGCGATCAGCTTGTCGAAGGTGCGCGTGCGCATGGGGGTGAACTCAGGACAGAAAAACAAAACCCCGGGAGGTGCGAGCCTGCCGGGGTTGGTTGCTCCGGAAGGCAGGCGCCTTCCGAACACGGTCGAAGGGCGCTTCAGTGGTTGAGGCGGGCTTGGGTCGTGTGATCGAGCTTCATGATGGGTGGGATTGTCGGTCTGTGTGCAATGTCGGACCGGGCGTGGGGCTTTCAAGCTCACGGTATTGCCGGGGCGGCAGCCAGACGAAAAAAAGGCCGCTTGCGCGGCCTCGCCAAGTGGCGACAAGGACGGCGCCCCAGCGTGTGAGCACCGCCGAACCAGAGGTGCCCTGGTTCAGTCCGCTGGCATCTCGGGGTCAGGCGGGCTGAGCTGCGGGGGCCGGCATGGTGGCTGTCGCCGCGCAGTGCTTGGCGATGAACTCGGCGTGGGTGGGCATGACCCGGACACACTTGGCGACGACCTGGCGGACGTTCTCGAGATAGGCAAGCACTTCGGCGTCATCCGGTTGATCGGCGAAGGGGTGATGACCCTGCGGCATCAGGCCTTGCCCGACCATCACCTGCAGCCAGCTCGATTCGGCGAACAGTTCGTCGCTGCGCCGGTAGACGCGGCCGTTGGAGGCGAACAGCGCCATCTTGCGCGCCAGGCGCTCCGGGATCTCCATCCCTCGGCAGTACTTCCAGAACGGCGAGTCGTCGCGGCGCGTGAGCTTGTAGTGCAGCACCAGGAAGTCGCGCACGTTGTCGAACTCCTCTCGCGTCAGGGCGTTGTATTCCTCAATGTCCGTGGCGTCGAAGCCGGCGTTGGGGAAGAACTCCAGGATGCGCGCGATGGCCATGTGGATCAGGTGGATGCTAGTGGACTCCAGCGGTTCGAGGAAGCCGCTGGACAGCCCGACGGCCACGCAGTTGGCTATCCAGAAGCGCCCCGAGCGGCCGGTGCGAAAGCTCAGGTGGCGCGGCGCCGCGGTGGGCCGGCCGTCCAGCCCGGCCATCAGGATGGCTTCGGCCTCTTGAGGCTCCATGAAACGGCTGCTGTAGACATGGCCGTTGCCGGTGCGGTGCTGCAGCGGGATGCGCCACTGCCAGCCGGCGGCATGCGCGGTGGAGCGCGTCATGGGCAGCAACGGGTCCACGCGCTCGCAGGGCACGGCGATGGCGCGGTCGCAGGGCAGCCAGTGCGACCAGTCCTCGTAGCCGGCCTTGAGCGTCTGCCCGATGAGCAGCGCGCGCATGCCCGTGCAGTCGATGAAGAAGTCGCCCGCGATGCGCTCGCCGCTGTCCATGCGCAACGCCGCGATGTGGCCGTTCTCGTGCTGCTCCACGCCCGCCACCTTGCCCTCGGTGCGGCGCACGCCGCGTTGCTCGGCGTAGCCGCGCAGGAAGCGGGCGTAGAGGCTGGCGTCGAAGTGGTAGGCGTGGGCGATCTCGGCCAGCGGCGAGCCGGGCATGTCGGGCCGCGCGCGCATGAAGCGGGCCTCGCGCGGCGCCGCCGTGTTGATCGAATACTCGCCCAGCGGCCGGGCCTTGCCCTGCTGCGCCATGCGCAGCCAGAACTGGTGGAAGGGCACGGTGTCCTCGGGCTGGCCGATGCGGCCGAAGCCGTGGATGTAGCGTGCGCCCACGGCGCCCCAGTCGACGAACTCGATGCCCAGCTTGAACGAGCCCTGCGTGGCGCGCAGGAACTCGTCCTCGTCGACGCCGAGCGCCCGGTTGAACTCGGTGAGGTTGGGAATGGAGGCCTCGCCCACACCGATGATGCCGATCTCGTCGGATTCCACCAGCCGGATTTGCACACTGCCGCCCAGCGCCTTGGCGAAGGCGGCAGCGCTCATCCAGCCGGCGGTGCCGCCGCCCACGACGACGACGCTGCGCACGGCGTTCACTTCGTTCATGCGGGCATTAGAACTTGTAGGTCATGCCCACCGTGGTGGTGCGTCCGAAGTAGCGGATGTAGTTGGGCATCAGCTGCGTCTTGTCCGGCGCCTCGCCGGTCACCGACTTGTAGTTCATCGTCGGCTTGTCGAAGAGGTTGCCCACCTGCAGCGTCAAGCCCAGGCCCTTCAGGCTGCCTTCCTCGAACGCATAGCCGATCTGCATGTCGGCCACCTTGTCGGCGGCTTGCTGCAGCGTGGTGTTGTTCAGGAAGATGTCGCGCGTGGTCGCCGTGAACGGCGAGCGGTAGCGCTGGCTGAAGCGGGCCGAGAAGCCATCGCGCTCGTAGTAGACCGTCACGCTGTTGGAGCGGCCGGAGAGGCCGTTGAGCGGCACGTCGCGTGCGGTGCTGACGGACGGGTCGGGGTTCTGGTCCTTGATTGAACTGCGCAGCTTGGAGGCGCTCACGATGACGCCGAAGCCGTCAAGGGCGTTGGTCAGCAGACCGCCTTCCAGCGCAGCAGCGAACTCGATGCCCTCGACCTTGCCGCCCGTGCCGTTTCTTGGCTGGATCATGGGCGCGATGGGCTTGGGCGTGACGCCCGGGGGCGCCACCTGCGGGAAGCCGGAGGCGTCCACGGCCGTCAGCTGGTTGTAGATGTAGCTGAGCAGGTTCTTGCGGAAGCCGGCCAGCGAGACGTAGCTGCGCTTGCCGAAATAGCGTTCCACCGACAGGTCCATGCCGGCAGCGCGCCACGGCTTGAGCTCGGGGTTGCCGGCGTAGGCCGTGGTCCATTCGCCGGCGTGCGGCGTGCCCACTGCGTCGCCGTTGACGGCCGGCGTGCTGGTGCCGGCGCGCATGTCGACGATGTTCGGGCGCACGATGGACGTGGCCAGGCCCAAACGGACGATCCAGTTGTTGCGCAGGTCGGCTGCGAGGTTGATGCTGGGCAGCACGTCGGTGTAGCTGGTGCCGCCGTTGCGTTTGAACAGCAGGCTCTTGTCCGGCATCTCGTCGTTGCCGCGGTATTCCCAGCCCTCGGAACTCTGGCTGGCCCGCACCACCTGCAGGCCCAGGTTGCCGCGCAGCGACACGCCCCACAGGTCGGTGTCGATGTCCAGCTTGCTGAACGCCGTGGTGACCTTCTCGCGCACGTTGGAATTGTTGGCCACCCACTTGCTGAACTGGCCTTCCTCCAGCGTGACGGCGCCGCTCGCGACCAGCGCCGGCACGTCCACGCGCAGCACCTGCGGCATGCCGGCCCAGCTCATGTCGAAGGGCTGCTGCACGACGCCGGCCGGGATGGAGCGGATGTAATCGCCGTTGGCATCCTTCTTCATCAGCAGGCGGTCCTCGTTCTTGGCCACGTCCTTGCCGCGCTCGGTGTAGTTCAGGCCGAGCGTGAGGAGGCTGAACACGCCGTCCAGCGAGCGTTCCAGCGAGATGCGCGCCGACTTGATCTCGTCCTTGACCTCCGGATGGCGGATGGCGCCCAGCCAGGCTTCGTTGGGCACCCAGTCCATGCCGGCGACGTCGCCGAAGGCCAGCTTGGCGGGGTTGGACAGCAGGTCGGCCTGCGTGGGCGTGAAGGTCTGCGGGTCGCCGTTGGTCGGCACGTTCCAGCGGTAGGCCCCGTAGGTCCAGGCCTTGTTGGCGTAGTCGTAGTTGCCGGCGTAGGCCTCTGAGTAGCGTTCGTTGCGCTTGTCGCGCGAATAGCTGAGGTCGGTCAACGCTTTCCAGCGGTCATTGAGCTTGAGGCTGGTGTTCCAGCCCAGCGCAACGATGTCGTCGGTACGGCGGGTGTCCATGCTGCCGACGTTGGCGACCAGCTGAGAGATCGTGGCGCCGGTGGCGAAGGTGTTGTTGCCGATCTGCTGGGTAGTGACGTTGCTCATCGCGGGCGTGATGCCCGCCGACCAGTTGCCGAACAGGCTCTGCTGCCACTTGCCCGCCACTTCGTGGGTCTTGAACTTGGAGTAGTACAGGTCCACCTGCGAGTGCAGGTCGTCGTTGGGCTGGTATTCGACGACGGCCATCAGGCCGTCGCGCAGGTTCTTCTTGGTGGCGGTCTGGGCCGTCCAGTACATCGGCAGCAAGGCCTGACCTGTGCCCACCTTGGACGGCGCGTTACCCGTCAGCGGCAGGCCATAGGGCGTGTAGTCGCCGTACTCCACCAGCTCGGTCTGCTTGGTCTGCGACGGTGAATCCAGCCGCGCGAAGCCCACCGCCACACCGATGGTGCGGTTGGCGAACTGGTCCACATAGGAGGCCGAGAGGCGCATGCCGGTGGCGCCGGTGACGCCCGGCACCATGGTGCCGTTGGAGTTGCGCTCGCCGCGCAGGCTCACCACCACCTGGCGGCTGCCCAGGCTCAGCGGGCGCAGGGTCTGGATGTTGACCGTGCCTGACAGGCCCTGACCCACCAGGTTCGCGTCGGGCGTCTTGTAGACGGTGGCGGCGTTGACCAGCTCGGAGGGGAACTGGTCGTATTCGACGGCACGGCTGTCGTTGGAGCTGACGATCTCGCGGCCATTGAGCAGCACGCCGGAGAACTCGGGCGAGAGGCCCCGGATGGAGATCACGTTGACGCGCCCATCGGGGCCGCGCTGCCCGGTCAGGCCGGGCAGGCGCGCCAGCGACTCGGCGATGCTGGCGTCCGGCAACTTGCCGATGTCCTCGGCCGAGATGGCCTCGACGATGGAATCCGAGTTGCGCTTGGTGGCCACCGAGGTTTCCAGGCTGAAGCGGATGCCCTTGACCACCACGGTTTCGAGTTGCTGCGCGTCTTTTTCCTTGGTGGCGGCGGGTGCGGCGACTTGCGCCTGTGCCGCGGCGCCGGCAAACAGCAGGCCGCTGGCCGCGGCCAGGCTCGTGAGGCGAAGGGCAGGGCGAAGCTGTCTCATTCACTTGTCTCCAGTTATGTTGTGATCTTTTCGTGAACTGTCCCTTTGAGGGACTGAAAGCGCTTTCAAGCGTAAGCCATTGGCAGCGCTTTCAACCTAGGCAACACCCTCGGTCTGCGGCTTTCGGGCAACGTGAACCCAGGGTTCGGGCGTGCCTTGGCGCCACTGACTGCTCGTGCCGGCCCAATTCAGCCAGGGATGGCGCGGCGTTCCGGCGCATTTCGGTGCGCATACGGGTACTTCTGGGTTGAAAGGCAACAAAACAGTGCAGGCACTGAAAGCGCTTTCATTCAATGATGCAGTTCGCCCCGCTGCGCTGCCACATGGTTTACCCGGTTCGAGCAACAGTGGGTGGAGGGCGATGTCAGTGGGATCGCGAGCGTGGCCTCGCGCGCTGGTGGAAAGGGGCGGAGGGTGCTCAGCGCGACATGCGCCGCGAGCTTTCGCGCACCACCAGCTCGGGCTGCGGCAGCTGCACGCGGGGCGAGCCGCCGCGCAGCAGTTCGAGCATGGCCATGGCGGCCTCGCTGCCGATCTCGTAGACCGACTGGCGCACGGTGGTCAGCGGCGGCATGGCGTAGCGCGCCATGATGAGGTCGTCGAAACCGACCAGCGACACGTCGTCGGGCACGCGCAGGTTGCGGCGGTGCAGGCCCAGGCAGGCGCCGATGGCCATCTGGTCGTTGGACGCGAACAGCGCCGTGAAATGGATGTCGCGCTCCAGCAGCCGGGTCACCGACAGCACGCCACCGGCCTCGGTGTAGTCGCTCTGCACGATGAGGTTGGGGTCGGCCGCGATGCCGGCGGCGGCCAGCGCGTCGAGGTAGCCGTTCTGGCGGTCGACCGCGTCGTCATGGATCAGGTCGCCGGCGATGAAGGCGATGCGGCGGTGGCCCTGGTCGATCAGGTGCTGGGTGGCCAGGCGCGCGCCGCCGCGGTTGTCGAAGCTGAAGCTGTAGAGCTGCGGGCCCTGGAGCTGGCGGCCGACGACGACGGTGGGCAGCCCCGCCGTGAGGTTCAGCAGCGCCTCGTCGGCCAGCCGGCCGGCGAGCACGATGATGCCGTCCACGCGGCGCGACAGCAGCGTCTCGATGGCCTTGCGCTCGTCGTCCTCGTGCCAGTTGCCGGAGACGAACAGCGGCACGTAGCCGGCCCGCTCCAGCTCGCGCTCGATGCCCAGCAGCGCCTCGCCGTAGAACGGGCTGGAGATGACCTGCGTGACGACGCCGATGGACAGCGTCTTGCCGCCGGCCAGGCCGCGCGCCACCGGGTTGGGCCGGAAGCCCAGCTCGCGGATGGCCGCCTCGACGGCTTCCTTCTTGGCTTCGCTGACGGCCGCGGTGCCGTTCAGGATGCGCGACACCGTGCTCGGGGACACGCCGGCCAGCTCTGCCACCTGCTCCAGCGTGACCACGCCATCGGTGCGGGCTGACGGCGCTTTCTTGGCGGGAGGCTGCTTGTTGTTCATCGGGCACGGGCGGGCGGAGCCGCGAGTGTAGGCGTGCGGCCCCGGCCCGTCTGGGGGGGCGTCACCCGCCCCATGCCCTGCCGTGGCTTACTTCCAGGGCGCGTTCTGCAGCGCCGGGTCGTCCACGAGGTTCAGCAGGCCGGCCGCCTTCTTGCCGATGCTGCCGGGCGATGCCAGGGCCGCGCTGCCGCAGTTGCCCGTCGCGGTCTTCAGCGCCTGCCACAGCATCGCGCCGTCACGCGCGTTGCGGTTGGCCAGCGTGCTGGTCGTCACGGCGTTCAGGTAGCGCTCCACCGAGTAGGCCTGGTTGATGTTGACGCCATAGCTGTTCTGCAGGATGACCGAGCCGGTGCACTGCGCGTCGGCGTTGTTGACGACGAGCTGCCCGCCGGCCCAGCCTTCCGGCGCCGTCTCGAAGCCGATGGACACGATGGTGCTGGCCGGGAAGAGCTGACGGTACTGCTTCCAGGCCGTCACGCCGTCGTAGTGCTCGTAGCGCGCGTCGTAGCTCATGATGTTGACGAGGTTGAACGCCGTCTTCAGCGCCGGGTAGCTGTTGACGAGCTGGCGCTCCAGCCCGGCCTTGCCGCCCCAGTAGCTGGTGCCCACGCCCGTGCATTGCGAGTCGTTGGCCGTGGCGCCGGTGCAGTCCGCGCCGGTGGACCAGGCCGCCACCGTCAGGATGCGCCCGCCGCCGGCCAGGTCGACCGCCTTGCGCATGGCCTTGACCGCGCCGGCGTAGGCGTCGAGGCCTTCGATCTCGAAGTCCACGTCCAGGCCGTCGAAGCCCACGTCCTTCATGACGTTGGCCAGCGCCGTGATCGTCGGCCCGCTGCCCGCGTGGCCCTCGGCGGACAGCGTGCTCCAGCTGTTGTACGTGGCGCCGCCCACGGCGAGGATGACCTTGATGTTGCGGGCGTGCAGCACGTCGATGGCGGCCTTGATGTCCGACGGCCGGCCGTTGAAGTTGATGCCGGTGCCCGACCAGTTGTTGGCCGTCATGCCACCCCACGTGAAGTTGGGCTGGGCGAACGCGGCCACCACGTGCGTGTAGTTGGCGGGCAGGCGCGCGAAGTTGCTGGCCTGGAAGACCTGGTTCATGGTCTTGCCGGTGGCGTCGAACCAGTTGTCGCTCCAGGTGGGGTAGTAGACGGTGTAGGCGCGGCCGTTCTGGTTGGCGGACTTGGCGGCCGGGTCGCTGAGGCCGGGGGCCGGGGCGGGCGAGGGGGCCGGGCTCGGGGAGGGCGACGGGCTGGGTGAAGGAGAGGGAGAAGGGGAGGGGCTTGGTGCGGGGCCGGTCGTGCAGGCGCCTTGCGAGGTCCACGGCTGGCCGCTGCCGGCGCCGCCGTTGTTGGTCGCGGGGTCGTTGCCCTGCGTCCACCAGTTGGCCTTGTAGTTGGTGGTGCCCTTGCTGGCCGTGTCTCCGCCGTTGTAGACGGTGGCGCTGGCCCAGGCGGGTGCGCAGGTGACGGCCTGGGCAGCCATGGGCACGGCGGCCGCGGCGAAGGCTGCTGCCGTGATGGCGGCCAGGCGTTGCAGTTGATGGGTGGGAATGTCGGTCGAAAGCGGGTTCATGAAAGCGAGTCCTTTTCAGTGGCTTCAACAGCGGGGCAGGCACTTGCCGCGTCCCCGCACATCACCTGGTACTCCGGGCGGCTGTGGCCCATCTCCAGGCGTCGAGATTGCTCAACTGGTATTAAACCGGCTTGAGACTGCTGCAACCTCTTAAATACCACTCTGCAAACGCCACTGGCGGACGTCACCGGTGGAAACCCGCGTGCGTGGTGAGCAAACGTTTCAGTTCGACGGCGCCCGCGTCGTTTTTCATGGGGAAGACGCCTGAAGCGGGCCGTGCTTAGGGTTTGTGCGGCTGAGCTGCATCGGGGCGCCATGCACAATCATGAAAGCGCTTTCAAACACGATGCAACGTCTTTCGCCACCGCCCACCTCCCGCCGTCACGTGCTGGCAAATTCGCTTGCCGCGGCACTGGTATCAGCCACCGGCCCTGCCGCGGCGCTGGCGGCGGGGCCGGAGCGCCGGCTGACGGTCGCCGCCTTCCCGCTGGTCGACGTGATTGCCAAGGACGTGCTGAAAAGCTGGACGCAGCGCCATCCGGAGGTGCGCGCCGAGGTCATCAGCCGCCAGTACGACGACCACCACACGGCGATGACGACGGCGCTGTCCACGTCCGGCCATCTGCCCGACGTCATCGCGCTGGAGGCCAGCTACCTCGGCCGCTTCTCGCTCGGGACCGGGCTGGAGGACTTGTCGGCACCCGCCTTCGATGCGGAGCGCTTGCGGGACCGGTTCGTGCCGTTCGCCTTCCAGACCGCCCGCAACCGCGAGGGCCGCGTCGTCGCGATGCCGACGGACATCGGGCCGGGCTCGCTGTTCTATCGTGCCGATCTCCTCGCCCAGGCCGGCCTGAAGGAGGCGGACCTGACGCGCTCCTGGGAGGACTACGTCGAGGCCGGCGCCCAGCTCAAGGCCCGGACGGGGGCCTACCTGATCGGCGACGTGCGGCTGCTCAAGGACATCGTCGTGCGCGCCGGCACGCCGACGGGCGAGGGCCAGTTCTTCGACAACCAGGGTCGGGCGCAGGTCACGTCGCCGCGCTTCGTGCGTGCGTTCGAGCTGGCGCGCAAGGTGCGCCGGCAAGGGCTGGATGCGCGCGTGGAGGTGTGGTTCAACGACTGGGCCGAGATGCTCAAGCGCGGCCGCCTGGCCACCGAGATGTCCGGCTGCTGGATGGCCGGCCAGATGGCCAACTGGGTGGCGCCCGGCACCGCTGGCAAGTGGCGTGTGGCGCAGCTGCCCGAGAACGCCTATTGCTCCTATGGCGGCACCTACTACGCCATCCCGCGCCGCTCCGCACCCGAGCGCAAGCAGCTCGCCTGGCAGCTCATCCAGGAGCTGACGCTGGACCGCCAGCGCCAGCTCGAGGCCTTCCAATCGCAGGACGCCTTCCCGGCGCTGCTGGCGGCGCAGGAGGGCCCGTTCTTCGACCAGCCCGTGCCCTTCCTCGGCGGCCAGAAGGCCCGCGCGCTGTGGCGTGACGCGGCGCGGCGCATCCCGGTCGTGCGCATGCACAAGCAGCAGAAGTTCGCCGACGAGGTCGTCAACGGCGAGCTGGACAACGTGCTGGAGTACGGCAAGCCGATCGAGCAGGCATTGGCAGATGCGCAGGCGCTGCTGGTGCATCGGGCGAATCGGTGATGGTGGGCTCTTTTCCCGCACTCCATGGGTTGCTTTGGCTGCGAGCCTTTCGACTCGTTGCACCGTGCCGGGAGTTCGCCCCGGCGGGCGACCTACTTTTTGAGCGACCAAAAAGTAGGCAAAAAGTCGCCCCCCGATCCGCCCGGCCCTTCGGGCTGCTCTGCGCTGCTCAGGCCTTGAGGGCCCGCGCAAAACTCGCTCCGCTACGCTGCGCTCAAACAGTTGCGCGGAGTCAGTTCTTGAAGCGTGCTGCGCACGCGCCCTCCAGTCCTTGCGCTGCTCGGCGGGCTCAAGGGGGGGCAGCAGGAACAGCCGCGACCGAATGGCTGCTGCGTTTGGCTGTTGGCTGTTTCGGCTGTTGGGCGGTTTTGCAGGGGCCGCTCTTTGCCTACTTTCTGGCGGGCCAGAAAGTAGGTCGCCCGCCGGGGCGAATTCCCGGCATGGACCGTGCCACCAAGCCGACCTCACGACAACCACACCGCGCGGACCGCCAAGAGGCCCACGCATGACCCCGCGCATCCCCAACCGCTGGGCGCCCTACATCCTGATCAGCCCCTTCCTGATCCTGTTCGCCGTGTTCGGCCTCTTCCCGCTGCTGTTCTCGCTCTACCTGGCCTTCCAGAGCTGGGAGCCGACCAGCGGCATCGCGTCCATGCAGTTCGTGGGCCTGGACAACTTCGTCTTCGCGCTGACCGACGGCTGGTTCTGGAAGTCGCTCTACAACACGCTGTGGCTGGTGTTCGCATCGGGCGTGCCTCAGCACCTGGTCGCGCTGCCGCTGGCGGTTTTCCTGCACCAGGCGCTGGGCCGCTGGCGCGGGCTGTTGTCGGGCGCCTACTTCCTGCCCTACATCACGTCCACCGTCGCCATCGCGATGCTGTTCGGCTCGCTGTTCTCCACCGACTACGGGCTGGTCAACCAGGCGCTGCACGCGCTGTTCGGCACCGAGCACATCAACTGGATGCGCTCGCCCCAGGCCATCAAGCCGGCCGTGGCCATCGTCGTGTTCTGGCGCTACGTGGGCTTCAACCTCGTGCTGTACCTGGCGGCGCTGCAGACCCTCCCGAACGACCTCTACCAGGCCGCCAAGCTCGATGGCGCCAACGCCTGGCAGCAGTTCTGGCGCATCACGCTGCCGGGGCTGCGGCCCATGATCCTGTTCGGCGTGACGCTGTCTGTCATCGGCGGCCTGCAGCTGTTCGAGGAGCCCTTCATCCTGACCAACGGCAAGGGCGGCGCCGACCAGGCGGCCATGACCGTGGGCATCTACCTGTACCGGCTGGCCTTCGATTTCAGCGACTTCGGCGGCGCCAGCGCTCTGGCGTGGATCATGTTCGGCGTCATCGCGCTGCTGACCTGGCTGACCAACCGGGCCTTCGCCGAGCGGAGGGCCGCGGCATGACGAAGACGCTGCCCAAGCTCGCGGCCTACGCCATCGTCGGTGTCGGTGCGCTCATCATGCTGGCGCCGTTCTACTTCATGTTCGTGTTCGCGACGCAGTCGCGCACCGACATCTTCAACGTGCCGCCGCCGCTGTGGTTCAGCGGCGAGCTGCTGAACAACCTCAAGGTGCTGACGACGCGGCTGCCGTTCTGGAAGAACGTGGGCTGGAGCCTGTACGTCGGGCTGATGTCCACGGCGCTGACGCTGCTGTTCTGCTCCATGGCCGGCTATGCGTTCGCAATGCTGGAGTTCCGCTTCAAGAAGCCGCTGTTCGCGCTGGTGCTGGGCACGCTGATGGTGCCGGCCTTCATGAACATGATCCCCACCTTCATGGTGATGGACGCGCTGGGCTGGATCGACACGCACCGCGCGCTGTACGTGCCCGGCGCGGCCAGCGCGTTCGGCATCTTCCTGATGCGCCAGTTCGCCGCCAGCACCGTGCCACACGAATTGCTGAACGCCGCGCGCATCGACGGCGCCAGCGAACTGGGCATCTACTGGCGCATCGCGCTGCCGCTGATGAAGCCGGCGCTCGGCACGCTGGGCCTCATCACCTTCATCAGCTCGTGGAACAACTTCATGAACCCGCTGATCGTCATGCGCACGGCCGAGAACTACACGCTGCCGCTGGCGCTGCGCAGCCTGTTCAGCACCACCAGCACGGAGTGGGGCGCGCTGATGGCCGGCTCGGCCATCGCCACGCTGCCGCTGCTCGTGCTCTTCGTCGTGTCGTCGCGTCAGCTCATCGCGGGCCTCACGGCCGGCGCCGTCAAATAAGAACACCGCCCATGTCATCCCATCTCCTGCACCGCCAGTTCCCGCCCGACTTCGTCTGGGGCGTCGCCACCAGCAGCTTCCAGATCGAGGGTGCGCCCCACGCAGACGGCAAGGGCGAGTCCATCTGGGACCGCTTCTGCAAGCAGCCCGGCGCCATCGCCGACGCCAGCAACGGCGACATCGCCTGCGACCACTTCCACCGGCTGGAGTCCGACCTCGACCTGATCGCGTCGCTGGGCGTCAACTGCTACCGCTTCTCCATCGCCTGGCCGCGCGTGCAGGCGCTGGGCCATGGCGACTTCAACCCCAAGGGCCTGGACTTCTACGAGCGGCTGGTGGATGGCCTTCAACGCCGCGGCATCCAGGCCTTCGCAACGCTGAACCACTGGGACCTGCCGCAAGGCCTGCAGGACCGAGGCGGCTGGAACGACCGCGACACGGTGCACCGCTTCGTCGACTACGCCCGCCACGTGCAGGCGCGCCTGGGCGACCGCCTGAGCGGCCTGACGACGCACAACGAGCCCTGGGTGGTGGCCGTGCTGGGCCATGAGCAGGGCAACTTCGCCCCCGGCATCAAGAGCCGCAAGATCGCCACGCAGGTCTGCCACCACCTGCTGCTCAGCCATGGCCTGGCGCTGCAGGCGCTGCGGGCGGATGGCGCCACCGCCCAGCTCGGCATCGTGCTGAACCTCACCTCCAGCGTGCCCGCCACCGCCATGCCTGCCGACATCGCCGCCGCGCAGAGGGCCGACGCGCGCAGCCGCCGCTGGTACGCCGACCCGCTCTTCAAGGGCTGCTACCCCGAGGAGGTGCTGGCCGAACTGGGCGCCGACGCGCCCGTGGTGCAGCCGGGCGACATGGGATCCATAGCGCAGCCGATGGACTACCTGGGCGTCAACTACTACACCCGCACCGTCATCTCAGCAGGCGGCGAGGCATGGGACGCCAAGGGCCGCGGCCTGCCCGTGTCCGACATGGACTGGGAGATCTACCCCCAGGGCCTGGCCGACCTGCTCGTGCTGCTGCACCGCGACTATCCCGGCCTGCCGCCCGTCTACGTCACCGAGAACGGCGGCGCCTTCAAGGACCAGGCCGTGGTCAACGGCCGCGTGCAGGACGACGACCGCATCGATTACCTGCGCGGCCACATCGCCGCCGTGGCCAGTGCCATGCAGCAGGGCGTGCCCATGGCCGGCTACATGGTCTGGAGCCTGATGGACAACTTCGAATGGGCCAGTGGCTACCTGAAGCGTTTCGGCATCGTGCATGTCGACTACGACACCCAGGTCCGCACCCCCAAGGCCAGCGCCGACTGGTACCGCGACTTCCTGAAGGACTGGCGCGGCTGATCTTTCAGAGCCTTCAGAGCCAACACAACGGAGACAACGATGAACGCCATCACACCGGCGCCGCGCCACTGGCGCCAGCTGCTGCCTACCCTCGCCATTGCGCTGACTGCGTGTGGCGGCGGTACCGTCACCGCCGCACCCGCGTCGGCACCTGCCGCCGTACCAGCGCCCCCGAGCAACTGGACCCTGGTCTGGAGCGACGAGTTCAACGGCGTCGCCGGCACCGTGCCGAATGCCGCGAACTGGACCTATGACCTCGGCAACAAGGAAGCCGACGGCTGGGGCAACCACGAGTTTCAGTACTACACGGCCAACGCGCGCAACGCGCAGATGGACGGCGCCGGCCTGCTGGTCATCACGGCCGAGAAGGCCGCCAACCCCGGCCCGTGCTGGAACGGTGCGCCGTGCGGCTACACGTCGGCCCGCATCCACACCGGCAACAAGGTCAGCTTCACCTACGGCAAGGTCGAGGCGCGCATGAAGCTGCCGTCCGGCCAGGGCATCTGGCCGGCGTTCTGGGCGCTGGGCGCGGACCTCGCCACGGCGGGTTGGCCGAAGTCGGGCGAGATCGACATCATGGAGTTCGTCGGCAAGACGCCGAACACGACCTACGGCACGCTGCACGGCCCGGGCTATTCGGGCGCGCAGGGCATCGGCAAGCCGCGTGAGTTCGGCGGGCCTGTGGCCAACGACTTCCACACCTACACCGTCATCAAGCGGCCCAACGAAATCGTCTGGCAGGTCGACGGTGTCGAGTTCCACCGCCTGACGCCCGCGTCGCTGCCGGCCGGTGGCACCTGGGTCTTCGAGAAGCCCTATTTCGTCATCCTCAACCTGGCCGTCGGCGGCGACTGGCCCGGCGCGCCGGATGCGACCACCACGTTCCCGGCGCAGATGAAGGTGGACTGGGTGCGGATCTACAAGGAAAACTGAAGCCGCCAAACTGACGCCATCCAACGGCGCCACAAAAGACATCGGGCCGCGCAAGCGGCCCGATTCGCGTCAGGCGGCACGAGGCCGCGATGACTCAGACGTTGGCTTGACGACGGCGCAGCGCGCCGATACCCGCCAGGCCCGCAACCAGCATCAGATAGGTGCTCGGTTCAGGCACGGCCGTGACGGCCAGGCTGCCGTTGACGGTCTGCACCGCGATGTCCAGCGACTGGCTGTTCAGGAACAGCGTGTCCGAAAAGGTCAGCGCGCTGGTGCCAACGCCGATCGCATTCAGGTGGATCGTGGCCAGCGTGCCGCTGCCGCTGACACCGGCGATCGGGCCGATCAGCGTGTTGAACACATAGGAGATCGTGCCGGCGCTGTTGTCGATGCTGCCGCCGTCGGAGAACGTCGTGCCGCCCGTGCCCAGGAAGCTGCCCTCGGTGACGCTGGTGACCTGGAACAGGCTCGGGTCGAACGAGACCGAGAACTGGTAGGTGGACAGGTCCGAGATGCCAGTGATCAGGACCCGCACGTCAACACCGTTGCCCTGCTGGACCGGGTTGGATGCGGCCGCGAAGGTCAGGTCGGCAGCCAGCGCCGGAGCGGCGAAGGCGCTCAACGCCAGCAAAGCGGAACAAAAACGAGCCTTGTTCAAGGGCATGACGGAACTCCTCGAAAGTTTTTGCAGGTGATCCCTGCGCCGCCGGCACAGACGCCCTCAGCGTCAGTGGCGTGCCGGATGTTTCTTGCGTAGCCGCAGACTAGCCGCTAGGAGAGGGTCTCGACATGAGGGTTTATCGCGGCGTCGCTCGAAAACCGCAATCTTCCCCCTTAGCTTGGGGGGTGTCGACGGCGATCCGCCGTGCCGCCGCGTCGATGGCCTGCACCAGTTCCGTCAGCGACGCGGGCGCCATCTCACCGCGGCTGAACACCTGCTTGGCGCTGCCGTCCGCATACTCGGCGCGCAGCGTCAGCCAGGGGCCATCCTGCACTTGCGGGTCGGCGATTTCAGCGTCCAGCTGCAGGAAACCGCCGGTCGTCGCCAGACGCGCCAATTCCTCGAATGTCTCTATGGAAACGCGGCCCTCGCACAAGCTGTCGGCCGTGCCGAGGCGCGCCTTGCCGACGGTCGCCACCTGGGCGCTCCCGTCGGCATGAAATGCCAGCCGAGAGCCGCTCAGGCAGCCATTGCAATCGCGTTCCAGCGTGATCGTTTTCAGGGCCGGCATGGGGCCTCCATAAGCGGCTTCTAGGGCCAGTGCAAGCACCAGGGCGAAGGGGGTCTTCAGGCTGAACATCGCGTAATCCCGGTCGTTGCGCCCGGACGGGTGACATACATTTTCCCGGTCCGTTCGTGAGGAAGTGCTGGGAAATTTCCGTCCACGCCCCTTGTTTTTCCTCACGGACAAGAACAGCGAAGACGCTCTGTGCATCGTGGACGATGCGCGGAGCTTACGAGGGATATCTGATGAAGGTCTTGTCCATTCGCCCCACGCGGGTTGCCGGCGCCGTTGCGCGCTTCGCCATGTTGTCGTCCGGCCTTGCGCTGGTCGGCCTGAGTTCGGTGGCCCAGGCCGCCACGGTGCAAAGCAAGTCGATCGCCACGAAGGCGGTCGCAGCCACGCAGTCCTCCGCCAGCTTCTGGCAGGAAATCGGCGACCGCACCGCACTGGCCGCGTCGCGCGGCGGCGTTGCCAAGCAACTCTCCGTGCAGCCCACGGCCTTCCGCGCCGCGACGCTCGACAAGGCCGGCATCACGGCCTTCGCCGCAGCCGCGCCGCTGGAGCGCAGCAGCGCCGCAGCACTGGCTCCGCTGGTGATGTCGCTGCCTCACCCGGATGGTGGCTTCCAGCGTTTCGCCGTCGTCGAGTCGCCCATCATGGAATCGGGCCTCGCCGCCAAGTACCCCAACATCAAGACCTACGCCGGCAAGGGCATCGATGACCCGACCGCCACGGTGCGCATGGACATCACGCCGCTGGGCCTGCACGCCTCGGTCCGTGCGCAAGCCGGTTCCTGGTATGTCGACCCCTACTACCACCTCGATGACAGCGTGTACGCGAGCTACCACGCCCGCAACCTGCCCAACACGCGGGGTGCGCTGATCGAGCCCAACCAGATCGAGCCGCAGCTCGTGGTGGCCAACAGCAGCTACCGCGCTGGCGACACCGTCGAGGTGCGTGGTGCCGGCTTCGCGCCGGGCGCCACAGTCACGCTGACCGTCAGCGGCGAGGGCGGCAGCCAGACGCTGCAGGCCGTGGCCAGCGCCGAGGGCGTGGTGAACACCTCCTTCATCGCCGGCGCCGCCCAGAGCGAAGGCGCCATTGCCGTCACCGCGGAAGACGGCCGTGGCACGGCCACGACGGGCTATCGCGTGTCCGACAGCCTGGAGACCAACGCCTCCGTGGCGGGTTCGCTGCGCACCTACCGCCTTGCGCTGCTGACCGACAACACCTATGCCGCCTACTTCGGCGGCGACCCGGTCAACGTGCTGTCCGCCAAGGTCACGCTGATCAACCGCGTGACGCAGGTCTACGAAACGGAGACCTCGATCCGCCTCGTGCTGATCAACGACTCCGACAAGCTCAACCTGGACACGGCTGCCAAGATGACTGGCGCCAACGGTCCTTGCGGCGGCAGCGCCTGCTTCACGGCCGCCCAGGCGGCCAGCTGCGGCAGCAGCACGCTGACGCGCAACCGCCAGGTCGTGGGCCTGCTGGTGGGCGCCAGCAACTTCGACATCGGCCACATCGGCCTGGGCGTGAACGGCGGCGGCATTGCCTCGCTGGGCGTGGTCGGCGGCACCAACAAGGCCCAGGGTTGCACGGGCATCCCGACGCCGGTGGGCGACTTCTACGCCGTGGACTACGTGGCGCACGAAATGGGCCACCAGTTCTCCGGCAACCACACGTTCAACGGCACGATCTCCAACTGCTCGACGTCCAACCGCAACGCCGGCACGTCCGTCGAGCCGGGTTCGGGCTCGTCCGTGATGGCCTACGCCGGCATCTGCGGCACCGACAACCTGCAGTCGCACAGCGACCCGTACTGGTCGCAGCGCAGCTTCGACGAGATCACGACCTACACCTCCGGCACCGAGGTGTCCGTCGCTGAAGTGCAGCTGGGCGTGCTGACCGGCTACACGGCCAACGGCGCGTCGTTCCAGTTCCGCTACAACGGCAACCTGTCGGCGCCCATCGTGCGCGGCACCAACAACACCGCCGCCGGCATCAAGGCCGCCATCGAAGCCATCAGCGGCTGGCCCGCAGCTGCCACGGTGACCGCCAGCGCGATCTCCGACACGGCATTCACGCTGACCTTCGCGACCGCTGCCGGCAATGTGCCGCTGCTGGAGTTGGTGTCCGGCACCGACGGCCTCACCGGCTTCATCGGTGAAGTCGCCGCGGGCGGCCTGAGCACCAAGCGCGGCGTCACGCAGACGGCCACGGGCAACAACCCGCCCGTCGTCACCGCGCCGGCCGGCTACACCATCCCCGTCCGCACGCCGTTCGCCCTGACCGGCAGCGCGACCGACCCCGATGGCGACCCGGTCACCTACATGTGGGAGCAGAACGACCGTGGCGCCACCGGCACCTCGGCCGGCACGGGCCTGATCACCCAGCCCAAGCTGAACGGCCCGCTGTTCCGCCAGTTCGGCACCCGCGCCGTGGTCAGCTCCACCGACACGCTGCAGTACGGCTCGCCGGGCGAGAACCTCGTCACCAGCAACCCGACCCGCGTCTTCCCCGACATGGCGCAGATCCTGGCCAACAACACCAACGCTGAAACGGGTGTGTGCTCGCTGGTCAACTCGAGCGCGCCGACGGTGGCCGAGACGGACTGCTTCTCGGAGTTCCTGCCGACCGCGGCCTATGTCGGCACCTCGGGCGTGAACGCCAGCCCGGCGTCGCTGAACTTCCGCCTGACCGTGCGTGACGGCCGCGGCGGCGTCAACAGCGCCAACACGCAGCTGATCCTGGCGGCCAACGCGGGCCCGTTCCTCGTCACGTCGCCGAACACGGCCGTGACGCTGGCTTCCGGTGCGCAGACCGTGACCTGGGCCGTGGCCAACACCAACGTGGCACCCGTGAGCACCGCCAACGTGAAGATCAGCCTGTCCACCGACAGCGGCCTGACCTTCCCGACCGTGCTGGCCGCCAGCGTGCCCAACAGCGGCAGTGCCGTCGTGTCGCTGCCGGCCGTGCCGACGACGACCGCCCGCATCAAGGTCGAGGCCGTGGACAACATCTTCTTCGATGTGTCCAACGCCGACTTCGCGATCAAGATCGCGGGTGACCTGAACGGCGACAACGTCGTCAACTGCGCGGACCTGTCCATCGTGAAGGCCTCCATGGGCAAGCGCACCGGCCAGGCCGGCTTCGATGCCCGCGCCGATGTGGATGGCAACGGCGTCGTCGATGCCCGCGACCTGAACTACGTCGCCCAGCGCCTGGCTGCCGGCACGACCTGCAACTGATCGCCCAGAGCGCTCAGCAAAAAGCCCACCCGGCAACGGGTGGGCTTTTTTCATGGCCGCCAGCCGCGTCGGCGGCGGCGAGGTCGGAGCCTCAGGCCTCGATGCGCTCGCCCGCCGCGTCGAACCACATCGTCTTCGCCGCCTCGAACCCGAAGCGCACCTTGGCACCCTCCTGCACCTCCGGCTGGCCCTGCAGCACGGCCGACATCGTGCTGCCGGCGCAGGCCAGCCAGATGACGTGCTGGTTGCCCAGTGGCTCGACGAGCTGCACCTCGGCCTCGAAGGGCTGCTCGGCGCCCAGCCGCACATGCTCGGGGCGCACGGCCAGCGTCAGCCGCTCGCCTTGGGGGCGCGACGCCAGCACTGCGGGCAGGGCGACCGTCAGGCCCGGCGCGGCAAAGCGCCCGCCATCGCCGACCTGGCCTTCGACGCGGTTGATGGCCGGCGAGCCCACGAAGCCCGCCACGCGCAGGTTGTTGGGCTTGTCGTAGACCTCGGCCGGCGTGCCGATCTGCTGGATGACGCCCTGGTGCATGACGACGATGCGCGTGGCCAGCGTCATCGCCTCCACCTGGTCGTGCGTCACGTAGATCATCGTGTTGCCCAGGCGGCCGTGCAGCGTCTTCAGCTCGCGGCGCAGGTCGGTGCGCAGCTTGGCGTCGAGGTTGGACAGCGGCTCGTCCAGCAGCAGCACCTTGGCCTCGCGCACCACGGCGCGGCCGATGGCGACGCGCTGGCGTTGCCCGCCGGAGAGCTGGGCCGGGCGGCGCTCCAGCAGCGCCGTCAGCTGCAGCATGTCGGCCGCGGCGGCCACGCGCCTTTCCAGCTCGGCCTTGGGCGTCTTGGCCATCTTCAGCGGGAAGGCCAGGTTCTCCTTCACCGTCATCGTCGGGTAGAGGGCATAGCTCTGGAACACCATGCCCACGCCGCGCTGGCTGGGCTCGGCCTGCGTCATGTCCTGCTCGCCGATGTGGATGCTGCCGCCGCTGACCGGGTTCAGCCCCGCGATGGTGTGCAGCAGCGTGGACTTGCCGCAGCCGGACGGGCCGAGCAGCACGAGGAACTCGCCGCTGTGCACGTCCAGGTCCAGGTGCTTGATGACCTCGTTGCTGCCGAACTTGATGCTGAGGTCCTGGATGTGAACGCGGGTCAAGGGGTGTCTCCTGTCGTGGGTGTCGCTCGCGATCTGCAGGCGCAGCCGCGGCTCGAATGTCCGCGCATCATGACCTGGCGTTAATAAACTTAATATCGCATTAACCCCGAGGCTGGCCGCCGCTACAGTCAGCGTCCGATGAACCTGCTGCTCGCCGAAGACGATGCCCTGCTGGCCGATGCGCTGCAGCAGCAATTGCTGAGCGCCTCGTTCAAGGTCGAGTGGGCCGAGAACGGCGCCGTGGCCGAGTACCTGCTGAAGAAGCAGGACTTCGACATCGCCATCCTGGACCTGGGCCTGCCCATGGTCGACGGCCTCACCGTGCTCAAGCGCGTGCGCGGGGCGGGACGCACGCTGCCCATCCTGGTGCTGACGGCGCTGGACGCGCTGGAGCACCGCGTGGCGGGCCTGCAGGCCGGCGCCGACGACTACTTGGTCAAGCCCTTCGATTTCCCCGAACTGGAGGCCCGCCTGCACGCGCTGCTGCGGCGCAGCCGGCCGGCCTCGCTGACGCAGCAGCTGCGCCAGCTGACGCTGGACCGCGCCGCGCACCGCGCCAGCATCGCCGGCCAGCCGGTCGAGCTGAGCCCGCGCGAATGGACGCTGCTGGACCTGCTCGTCAGCGAACGCGACCGCGTCGTCACGAAGGCGCAGATCGCCGATGCGTGGGGCAGCGACGATGGCGCGTCGCTGGAGGTCTACATCCACCGGCTGCGCCGCAAGCTCGACGGCTCCGGCCTGGCCGTGCGCACCGTGCGCGGGCTGGGTTACCTGCTGGAAGCCGCCGCGTCTTGAACGGCCGCTCGCTGCACCGCCAACTGCTGCTGTGGCTGCTGCTGCCGCAGATCGTGCTGTGGGGCGTGGCGGCGTTCGGTGCCTACCAACTGGCCAGCCGCCATGCCGACGAGCTGGTCGACGCCAGCCTGCTGCAGGCCGCGCGCGCGCTGGCGCGGCAGGTCAAGCCGACCGCCAGCGGCGTGTTCGTCGACCTGCCGCCGTCGGCGCAGGACATCCTCGCCGCCGACCCCGAGGACCGCGCGATGTACAGCGTCAGCTCGCCGCCGGGCCAGCTGCGCCTGGGCGACGCACGCATCCCGCCGCCGCCGCGATCCGCGCCGCCGGGCGAGCCCGTCTTCTACGACGCCGCCGAGCCCGAGCCGCTGCGCGCGGTCGCGCTGGACCTGCACTTGAGCGCCCCCGGCGCCATGGACTCGACGCTGCGCGTGCAGATCGCCCGCTCCAGCGCGCCGCGCGACCTGCTGGCGCGGCGCATGCTGCTGGACACGGCGCTGCCGCTGTCGCTGCTGATCGCGCTGATGACCATGGGCGTCTGGGCCGGCATCCGCCGCGGCCTGAAGCCGCTGGCCGAGCTGCAGCAGCAGATGGAAGGCCGGCGTGCCGACGCGCTGGACCCGGTGCAGCTGCAGGCCGCGCCGCCCGAGGTGCGCGCGCTGGCCGGCGCGGTCAACGAACTGCTGGGCCAGGTGCAGCAGAACCTGGACACGCAGCGCCGCTTCATCAGCGACGCCGCGCACCAGTTACGCACGCCGCTGGCCGGCCTGAAGAGCCAGACCGAGCTGGCGCTGGCCGCCGTGGACGCGGCGGCCGACCCCGCGCTGCACCAGCGCCTGGCGCGCGTGCACGAGAGCGCCGTGCGCAGCGCCCGCCTGGTGTCGCAGCTGCTGGCGCTGGCGCGCACCGGGCCCGACGCCGTCGCGGCCCAGGGCTGGGCGCCGGTGGACTGCGCCCGCCTCGTGCAGGACGTGACGGCCGAGTGCGTGCCGCGCGCGCTGGCCGCAGGCTGCGACCTGGGCGCGGACATCAGCGCTGCCGCCGTGAGCGTGCAGGGCGTCGAGCTGCTGCTGCGCGAGGCGCTGGTCAACCTGATCGACAACGCCGTGCGCTACGCGGGCGCCGGCGCCACCGTCACCGTGCGGCTGCGGCGCGCGGGCGACGACGTGTGGATCGACGTCGAGGACAACGGCCCCGGTCTCGATCCCGCGCTGCGCGAGCGCGCGTTCGAGCGTTTCGTGCGCGGCGCCGCGGCGGGCGAGGGCTGCGGCCTGGGCCTGGCCATCGTGCGCGAGATCGCCGAGCGGCACGGCGGGCTCGCGCAGTTGATGTCGGCCGCGCCGCACGGCTGCATCGCGCGGCTGACGCTGCCGCCGATCTAGGGCACCACGGCAACGCGACCCGTTGCCGTGGCGTGAACAGGCCCTAAGGAGCCAGCAGCTCGGCGATGCGCGTGAGCGCCGCAGCTATGCCGTCCGGCGGGATGCGGCCGAACCCCATCAGCAGCCCGTCGCGGTCCGCGCCGAAGCCCTGCAGCGGGTACAGCCCCACGTCCACCCGCCGGGCCAGCGCCGCGAGTCGGGTGGCATCGATGTCCGAGCCTGCCTTGAACAGCGCCGCCTGGTGGAAGCCCGCCTCCGCCGGCAACAGCGTCAGCCACGGCGCGAGCGCGCCGGCAAAACCGGCCGTCAGCCGCTCGGGGCGCAGCCCGTACTCGGCCACGCAGCGGCGCAGGTGCTTGCGGTACGCGCCCTCGGCCATGAAGCGCGCCAGCGCGTGTTGCAGCAGGCTGGGCCCGTGCACGTCCGCGAGGTGCTTGGCGTGCAGCAGTGCATCGCGCAGCGCAAGCGGTGCGATGACATAGCCCAGCCGCAGCGACGGCGCCAGCGTCTTGGAGAAGCTGCCGACGAAGGCGACGCGGCCGTCCGTGTCCAGCCCCTGCAGGCTGTCGCGGGGCTGGCCTTCGAAGCGGAATTCGCTGTCGTAGTCGTCCTCGATGACGACCGCGCCTGTGCGCGCCGCCCAGTCCAGCAGTGCGCGGCGCCTCACGGCACTCATGGCCACGCCCAGCGGGAATTGGTGCGCCGGCGTCGTGTAGACCAGCCGGGCGTCGGGCGGCAATGCATCCGTCACCAGGCCTTGCTCGTCCACCGGCACGTGGGCGATACGTGCACCCTGGGCCTGCAGCAGCCCGGTGATTGGCGGATAGCCCGGCGATTCGATGGCCGCCACGTCGCCGGGGCCGACGAGCACGCGCACCAGCAGGTCGAAGGCCTGCTGCGCGCCCTGCGTGACGATGACGTCCGCCGCCGAGCAGCGCACACCGCGGGCAAAGGTCAGGTGTTCGGCAATGGCCTCGCGCAGCGCCAGCAAGCCGGCCGGCGGCGCGTGCGCGCCGCCCTGGCTCATCTGCCGCTGGGCCGCATGCAGGTGGCGGCGCCAGTCTTCATGCGGGAACAAGGCCGGTTCGGGCGAGCCGCCGATGAAGTCCCAGCGCGCCAGCGGGCTGTCGGCGAAGCGCAGCAGCGGCACGGGCAGTGCCTGGAAGGCGGCGATGCGCGCAGCGCTGGCCAGCCGCACGGGTGTCGGCGCGGGCCGCTCAGGCTCCGCCGCCGGCAGCGCGCGCACGAAGCTGCCACGCCCGCGCCGCGCCTCGATGAGCTGCTCCAGCGTCAGCCGCTCATAGGCCTCGGCCACGGTCTGGCGCGCAAGACCGAGCTGCGCAGCCAGCAGCCGCGTGGGTGGCAACTGCGCGCCGGTGGCCAGCCGCCCGCTGCGGATCAGGCCGCGCAGCTGGCGCAGCAGCTGTTCGCCCAGCGGCTGGCTTCGGTCGATGACGATGTGTAGGTCCACTGGACTGCCGGATTTGCTCGGGATTGGACTGCTCGTGGCGGCGGCTGGCGATCACCCTTCAGTCACCCACTCAACCGCACACGGAGCTTCTCATGACCACCCCGCGCATCGACTTCTACACCGCCTCGCCCGCCGCCCTCAAGGCCATGCTGACGCTGGAAGGCAGCATCGCCAAGCTGGGCCTGGAGGCCAGCCTCGTCGAACTCGTGAAGATGCGCACTTCGCAGATCAACGGCTGCGCCTTCTGCCTGGACATGCACAGCCGCGACGCCCGCGAGGCCGGTGAGAGCGAGCGCCGCCTGTACGTGCTGCCAGCCTGGCGCGAGACGACCCTCTTCACGCCGCGCGAGCAGGCGGCGCTGGCCTGGACCGAGGCGCTGACGCTGATCACCGAAGGCCATGCGCCCGACGCCGACTACGCGTTCGCCAAGGAGCAGTTCAGCGACGCCGAACTGGTGAACCTGACGCTGGCGATCACGACCATCAACGCCTGGAACCGCTTCGCCATCGGTTTCCGCAAGGCGCTGCCGGCGTAAGCCCGGGCCAGCCGCACTGCGCCGAGGGCTTCGAGCTGGTGCCGCTGGACACGGCCGACGTGCTGGGTGCCAAGGCGCTGGATGCCCACCTGGCCGCCGCCGGCCGCACGCTGGCCGACGCCAGCGTTGACCTCTGGGACCGCACCTTCGACACCAATGCCAAGGGCGCCTTCTTCCTGATCCAGGCGCTGCGCCCGGTGCTGGCGCAAGGCGCGTCCATCGTGCTGAACGGCTCCATCAACGCCCACGTCGGCATGCCCAACTCGGCCATCTACGCCGCCAGCAAGGCCGCGCAGATCAAGGGACAGGTGCCGCTGGGCCGCTTCGGCACGCCGCAGGAGATCGCGTCCACGGTGCTGCACCTGGCCGCACCCGAGTCGGCCTTCATCGTCGGCAGCGAGATCCTCGTGGACGGGGGCATGAGCCAGCTCTGAGCATGACCCGGCGCGGGTGGCGACAATCGCGCGGTTGCTTCAGCCTCCCGCGATTGCCATGTCCACCCGCACCGTCCTCGGCGCCTGCCCCCACGACTGCCCCGACACCTGCGCGCTGCAGATCACCGTCGAGCACGAGCGCGTCATCAAGGTCCAGGGCCGCGCCGAGCATCCCAGCACGCATGGCGCGCTGTGCACCAAGGTCTCGCGCTACCCCGAGCGCACGTATCACGCGGAGCGCCTGCTGCACCCCCTGAAGCGCGTCAGCCGCAAGACCGAGGCGCCGGCCTTCGTGCAGGTGACGTGGGCCGAAGCGATCGCGGACATCGCCGCCAGGCTGACGGCCATCGCCGCGCGCGACCCGCAGGCCATCCAGCCCTACAGCTACGCCGGCACCATGGGCCTGATCCAGGGCGAGGCCATGGCCGGGCGCTTCTTCAATGCCCTGGGCGCCGCGCGGCTGGAGCGCACCATCTGCGCCTCCGCCGGCGGCGCAGGACTGGCCGCCACCTACGGCCACAAGCTGGGCATGCACACGCGGCACTTCGCCGGCGCCAAGCTCATCATCATCTGGGGCAGCAACTCCATCGCGTCCAACCTGCATTTCTGGACCTACGCCAACCAGGCCAAGCGCGATGGCGCCAAGCTCATCTGCATCGACCCGCGCAAGACCGAGACCGCCGACAAGTGCCACCAGCACATCGCCGTGCTGCCCGGCACCGACGGCGCGCTGGCGCTGGGCCTGATGCACGAGTTGATCGTCCACGGCTGGCTGGACCAGGACTACATCGACCGCCATGTCGATGGCTGGGACGAGCTGCGTGACAAGGCGCTGGCCTGGCCGCCCGAACGCGTCGCCGCGACCTGCGGCATCAGCGCCGACGAGGTGCGCGGCCTGGCGCGCGACTATGCCGACAGGGATGTCACAGCAGCGCCCGCCGCCATCCGCATGAACTACGGCCTGCAGCGCGTGCGCGGCGGCGGCAACGCCGTGCGCCTGATCGCGCTGCTGCCCTGCCTGACCGGCGCCTGGCGGCACCCAAGCGGCGGCGTGCTGCTGTCGTCGTCCGGCTGGTTCGCGCCCTACAAGAACCCCGCGCTGGAGCGGCCCGACCTGCTGGCCGGGCGCACGCCCCGCATGGTCAACATGAGCACCATCGGCGACGCGCTGCTGGCCGAGGCCTCGGCTGAGTTCGGCCCGCGCATCGAGGCGCTGGTCGTCTACAACAGCAACCCCGTGGCCGTGGCGCCGGAGTCGCCCAAGGTCGTGAAAGGTTTCCGGCGCGAGGACCTGTTCACCGTCGTGCTGGAGCACTTCATGACCGACACGGCCGACCTGGCCGACTACGTGCTGCCCGCCACCACGCAGCTGGAGCACCTGGACGTGCACACGTCCTACGGCCACACCGACGTGCTGATGAACCAGCCCGCCGTCGCGCCGCTGGGCGAGGCCAAGACCAACACGCAGATCTTCCGCGAGCTGGCCGCGGCGATGGGCCTGACCGATGCCGCGTTCAGCGACAGCGACGAGGCGCTGGCGGCGCAGGCGTTCACGTCCGACATCGACCTCGATCTGCTGCGCACCCAGGGCTGGCAGACGCTGCCCATCGCCGAGGCACCGTTCGCCGAGGGCGGATTCCGCACGCCCAACGGCCGCGTCCAGGCCGCGGGCGCCGACTACGTGCCCAACTACGAGAGCGCGCAGGCCTCGCCCGAGCTGGCGGCGCGCTACCCGCTGGCGATGATCTCGCCGCCGGCGCGCAACTTCCTGAACAGCAGCTTCGTCAACGTGAAGAGCCTGCGCGACATCGAGGGCGAGCCGCTGATCGAGATGCATGCCGACGACGCCGCCGCGCGCGGCCTGGCCGACGGCACGCTGGTGGCCGCCTTCAACGATCGAGGCCGCTATGTCGCCAAGCTCAAGGTCAGCACGCGCGCGCGGCCCGGCGTCGTCAACGGCTTGGGTGTGTGGTGGCGCAAGCTGGGTGCGCAGGGCACCAACGTCAACGAGGTCACGCACCAGCGCCTGACCGACATGGGCAACGCGCCGGCGTTCTACGACTGCCTCGTGCAGGTCGAGGCGGCTTGACACTGCGCCGGCTTCTCGCGCTGCTGGCCGCGCTGATGCTCAGCGGCTGCAGCGCCATGGGCCACTGGAGCCAGGCGCTCGGCGGCCACCTGGCCCTCATGCGCGCGGCCCAGCCGGTGGGCGACTGGCTGGCCGACCCGGCCACCCCGCCCGACCTCGCCGAACGGCTGAAGCTCACGCAGCAGATGCGCCGCTTCGCCAGCGACGCACTCGCGCTGCCCGACAACAACAGCTACACCCGCTACGCCGACCTGCACCGCACGGCTGCGGTGTGGAACGTCGTCGCCGCCCCCGAGTTCGGCTTCACGCTCAAGACCTGGTGCTACCCCGTCATGGGCTGCGCCGGCTACCAGGGCTGGTTCGACCGCGACGCCGCCCAGCAGCGTGCCGATGCGCTCGCGGCCGAGGGCTGGGAGGTGCAGGTGCAGCCCATTCCCGCCTACTCGTCGCTGGGCTGGAGCCGCTGGCTGGGCGGCGACCCGCTGCTGAACACCTTCATCCGCTACCCCGAGGGCGAGCTGGCGGCCATGGTCTTCCACGAGCTGGCGCACCAGCGCGTCTATGCCAGCGACGACACCGGCTTCAACGAGGCCTACGCCAGTGCCGTCGAGCTGCTGGGCGCGCGCCAGTGGCTGGCCGCCCGGCCCGAGGCGCTGGCCGCCTTCGACGCCGGCCGCGAGCGCCGCGCGCGCTTCCGGGCGCTGGCGCGCGAGGGGCGCGACCGATTGAAGGCGATCTACGACGGGCCGGCTGCCGGCCGCCGCGAGGCCAAGGCCGCCGTCATGGCCGAGCTGCGCGAGCGTGCACCGAAAGAGGCGCCGGGCTACGAGGCGTGGTTCCAGCGCGCCAACAACGCCAGCTTCGCGATCCTGGCCGCCTACGACGACCTGGTGCCCGCCTTCGTGCGGCTGTTCGAGCGCGAGGGGCGGGACTGGGCGCGCTTCCATGCCGCCGTGGCGCACCTGGCGTCGCAGCCGCGCGACGAACGGCGGGCTACATTGCGCAGCCTGGGAGGTTCCTATGACGTTGACCCTGCGCCGCGCCCAGCCCGGTGACGCCGCCGCCCTGGCGGCACAGCTGGCCGAGCCCGACATCTTTCCCGGCCTGCTGCAGTTGCCCTACGCCAACGTGGCACTGTGGCAGCAGCGCCTGAGCACGCCGCCGGTGGCCGGCTCGCCGGACCTGATGCTGGTTGCCGAGCGCGACGGCCACATCGTCGGCAGCGCCGGACTGCACCCGGTCGGCGCCCAGCTGCGCCGCCGCCACGCGATGATGCTGGGCATCTCGGTGTCCGGCGCCGCGCAGGGCCAGGGCGTCGGCGGCGCGCTGATGACGGCGCTGCTGGACTATGCCGACAACTGGGCGCAGGTGCTGCGCATCGAGCTGACTGTCTTCCACGACAACGCGGGTGCGATCCGCCTGTACGAGCGGCATGGCTTTGAGCTGGAGGGCCGGCACAAGGCCTATGCGCTGCGCGGCGGCGAATACGTGGATGTGTTGGCGATGGCGAGGCTGCATCCGAGGCAGCCGATGGTCAGGGCCGGCGCCGGCTGATCTTCAGCGCGACAAATCCGTCTTGACGATGTTGACGATGCCGCCTGGCGGTGCGCCGGTGCACCAGGCATTGGTCATTCCCGTGAGTTCAACGGGTTGGTACAGGTCGTATGCATCCATTTCGAGCTCTTGCACCAGACGGGCCAGGCGACGCTCTCCGAGCCCGGGGATCTCGCCGGGACTCAACAAGCGCGACCATGCGATCAATGCCTTGAACGGCGTCCTGGCCCGCACCTGCTTGATGTAGGTGCCGCCCTGGTAGTCCCAGAGGATGGTGTACACGCTCATCGGACAGTCGGATCAAGGCAACGCCTGCCCCCGCGCGGTGACGTAGAGGCGATACCACTCCTCTCGGCTCAGCTGAATCTTCGTCGCATCCGCACAGGCGCGGATGCGCTCCGCGTTGCCGCTGCCGATGACCGGCTGGATGCCGGCCGGGTGGCGCAGCAGCCAGGCCAGCAGCACGGCATTGGCCGTCGTGCGGTGGGCCTCGGCGATCTGGTGCACGGCCGCGGCGCCGGCTGAGGATGACGGGGCGTTGAACCGCCCCTGCGCGAGCGACCCCCAGGCCTGCAGCTGCACGCCGTGCTGCTGCGCGTATTCCAGCGTGCCGGCCCAGGCAACGCCGCCCGGCCGCGTGGCCGCCTGCGGGTCGTTGAAGGTGGTGCCCACGTCGATGGCGTCCAGCTTGGCCAGACTCAGCTCCAGCTGGTTGACCACCAGCGGCTCGCTCAGCGCCGACTGCAGCCAGCGCATCTGGCCGGCATGCATGTTGGACACGCCCAGGTGCGAGACCTTGCCGGCTGCCTTGAGCCGCCCGAAGGCGCGGGCCACCTCGGCGGGCTGCATCAGCGGGTCGGGGCGGTGCAGCAGCAGGATGTCGATGCGCTCGACGGCCAGGCGCTTCAGCGTGGCGTCGACGCTGTGCTCGATGTGCTCCGCGCTGAGGTCGTAGCGGCCGACGTTCGCGTCGTCGGCGAAGCGAATGCCGCACTTGCTCTGCAGCCGCACGCGCCCGCGCAGGCCGGCGTCGCGCTTGAGCAGTGCGCCGAACACGGCCTCGGCCTTGCCGCGGCGGTAGATGTCGGCGTGGTCGAACAGCGTGACGCCAATGTCCAGCGCGGCCTCGACGGCGGCGTGGGCGTGCGCGATGTCGGCCTCGGTGACGGGGCCACCGCCCCAGTCGCCGCCCAGGGCCATGCAGCCGTAGACCAGCGGGCTGGCGTCGATCAGGTGGGCGGTCAGCGGGAGCGGGAAGGGCATGGTGCGTGTGCGGTAGCGGCCTTTTCGGCGCCGCAGTATGCGGGCAAAGCCGGCGCGGCGTTAGAGTGCGCGCCACGAGACAAGGAGCGCCGTCCATGGCCGAAATCCGCATCCACCGAGAACACAGCCTGGGCCTTGAGCGCGCGCGCGAGATCGCCTGGCAATGGGCCGAGCAGGTCGAGCAGAAGTTCGACATGGCATGCACCGTGCACGAGGGCGACGACGAGGACACCGTCGAGTTCACGCGTTCGGGCGTGAAGGGCGAGCTGACGGTGTCGGCCACGCGGTTCGATCTGGTCGCGCAGCTGGGCTTCCTGCTGGGCGCCTTCAAGGGCACCATCGAGACGGAAATCCAGAAGGAACTGGATTCCCTGCTGGTCGCGAAGAAGAAGGCGCCGGCCAAGAAAAAACCGGCCTGAGGGCCGGTTCTTTGCAAGGCCGCAGCAGCGGCTTACTTCAAAGACTCGATCAGGTCGATGTACTGCTGCATCGCGTCGTCGGCCGACGTGCCCTTGAGTTCGTTCCAGGCGTCCCACTTCGCGCGGCCGACCATGTCGGTGAAGCCGGGGCGCTTGCCGTCCGCGTCGCCCGTGCTGCCCTGCTTGTACAGCGCATAGAGCTTCAGCAGCGTCATGTTGTCCGGCCGCTCCGGCAGGTCCTTGGATCCGGCGACGGCGGCTTCGAATTGGTCTTTCAGGCTCACGGGGTTCTCCAGGGCTGATTCGAGGGGGTCGACTGGTGACAATCGAACGATGGGTCGCGAAGTTTAGGCCTGCAGAACAACGCATCGAGGAGACGGATTTGGGCGCCAGCAGCGAACGCATGTCCAAGGTGGATACCGCCTGGCTGCGCATGGACACCGAGGCCAACCTGATGATGATCGTCGGGGTCTGGTCCATCCGGCCCGGCATCACGCTGGCCGCGCTGCGCACGCGCGTGGCCGAGCGGCTGCTGCAGTACCCGCGCTTTCGTCAGAAGGTGGTGGATGACGCGCTGCTCGGTGCGCAGTGGGTGATCGACAAGGACTTCGACATCGCCCGCCACGTCATCCAGGAGCTGCCGCTGCCGCTGCGCGGCCAGTCGCGCGAGCAGGTGCTGCGCGAGCGCGTGGGCGAGCTGTGTTCGCAGCCGCTGGACCCGGCCCATCCGCTGTGGCAGATGCAGCTGATCGAGGACATGGGCGACGGCACCAGCGCGCTGATCTGCCGCATCCACCACTGCATCGCCGACGGCATCGCGCTGATCGCGGTGATGCTGTCCATCACCGACGGCGGCCAGGCGCCGCCCAGGCGTGCACTCCGGCCCGAGCCCGACGAGGCGGACTGGCTGCTCGACGCCTTCCTGCGCCCGCTGAGCAACATGACCGTCAAGGCCATCGGCATGACGGGCAAGGGCGTGGCCAAGGGCATGGACGCGGTGATGGGCGCCAGAACGCCGATGACAGCGCCGATGGACTCCTCCCTGGAGATGGCGCGCATGGGCTACCAGGCCGTGTCCGACGTGGCCGCCTTCGCGCTGATGCCCGACGACTCGCCGACGCGGCTCAAGGGCAAGCCCGGCCCCCGCAAGACCGTGGCCTGGGACGACAGCCTGGCGCTGGACGAGGTCAAGGCCGTCGGCCGCGCGCTGGGCGCCTCCATCAACGACGTGCTGCTGGCCTGCGCGGCCGGCGCCATCGGCCGCTACCTGGCCGAAAAAGGCGAGGACCCGACGGCCAAGGAGATCCGCGCCATGGTGCCGGTGAACCTGCGCCCGCTGGAGCAGGCCTGGCAACTGGGCAACCGCTTCGGCCTGGTGCCGCTGGTGCTGCCCATCGGCATCGCCAACCCCATCGAGCGGCTGTTCGCGGTGCGCGCGCGCATGAGCGAGCTGAAGGGCAGCTTCCAGCCCGTGATGGCCTTTGGCCTGCTGTCGGTGGCGGGCCTGCTGATCAAGCCGGTGCAGCACGCCATGCTGAACCTCTTCGCGAAGAAGGCCACCGCGGTGATGACCAACGTGCCCGGCCCGGCCGAGCCGCTGAAGTTCTGCGGCTCCACGGTCGAGCAGGTGATGTTCTGGGTGCCGCAGTCGGGCGACATCGGCATGGGGCTGAGCATCCTGACCTATGCCGGCCGCGTGCAGTTCGGCCTCATCACGGACACCGGCCTGTGCCCCGACCCGGACGCCATCGTGGCGAACTTCGCGCCCGAGTTCGAGAAGCTGCTGCTGCTGGCGCTGATGCTGCCGTGGCCGCAGGATGCCGCCTGACGACACACACCTGGGTCGGCGCCGACGCGCGAGTGGGCGGCTTCAGGTGGCAGCGGTTGAAAGCACGGCCCCAAAAACAAAGGCGCTCCGGAGAGCGCCTGTTTTTCTGACGGTTCGAAACGATCAGAGCTTTTTCTTGGCCGTCGGGCGGCCCGCAGCCGTCGGATAGGCCGCCATCACCTTGGACGGGTCAGCCTTGTTGTCCAGGTAGGCGGCGTATTGGTCGGCCGTGCAGGCCAGCAGCTTGCCGGGGCGGGCTTCACCCTTGTACTTGCCGTTGGCATAGACGAACTGGTACTCGTTGGCCGCAACCGGCGTCGAGATGCTGCTGGTGTCGCTGTAGCTCTTGGCGCACTCGGCACGCAGTTCGGCCTGCTCGGGCGTGGCGTTGTTGGCGGCCTGGGCGGTCAGAGCAGCGAAGGCGGCAACGGCGGGGATCAGGAACTTCATGGCGCGGTCTCGTTGGGGGTGGCTGATGGATGCGAAGCTTACGGGGCGACGCGCCGGCTTGCACCCCCGGAACCACGGGTGGGCGAGTCGTGACGGAGTTCACGACTCGCCGCCAGCTTCGTGAACTACTCCTCGAGTTCTTCCTTCGCCAGCTCGATGTCCAGCAGCTCCATCGCGTCCGCCGCGTCGCAGGCGGCTGCGTCGGCGTAGAGCTGCTCGGCCTCCTTCAGGCGCTTGTCGCCCTCCAGCATGACGAGGCCGTTGGCGCGCTCGATCATCGCGATCGCGCTGGCCGGGTTGAGCTTCAAGGCCTGCTCGAACATCTTCAGCCCGGTGGCCGCGTCGGCGCCCTGCGTGCGGCCTAGCAGCTTGCCCACCTTGTCGATGACCTCGGCGTGGAAGGCGCCCAGCGCGATGTGCGCATCGGCATGCTTGGGCGCGAGCTTGATCGTCGTCTCCAGCGCGCCCTTGACCTTGCTGCCCAGGCCTTGCGCCAGCGCCTTGGCCACGCTGATGCCCTGGCCGTAACGGCCCAGCGCGTAGGCCTGCCAGTAGTGGGCGTTGGGGTTCTTGGCGTCCTCGGCCTGCTGCGCCTCGGCGCGCTCGGCGATCTCCAGGAACATGTCCAGCTTCACCTTCTCCTTCTTTTCGAGGTAGTTGGCGTAGATGCCCTGGGCCTTGTTCGCGACCGTGATGCCCGCGCCGCCTGCGGCCAGGCCCGCGTCGTAGGCGGCCTGGAAGTCGCCGGCATGGAAGTGGATCCAGGCCTGCTGGACGTCGGCGTCCTTGGGGAAGGGCTCGGCGTCGCCGGCATGCAGCCGCGCCCAGTGCTTCTTCAGCGTGGCCGGCGTGTAGACGAAGGCGCTGTTGTCATAGGGAAAGGCGGTCCACTTGGCCATCGCGTTGTCTCCTTATTGGTAGTTGCCCGCGAGCTTGAAGAGATGGTCCTTGGACGCGGGTTCAAGGTAGGGTAGCAGCAGGCTCAGCGCATGGAAGGCGCCGCGCATCAGCGCTGCGCCGGCGCGGTCGGGCTCCAGCGCGTGGCGCGGATCGCGCACGTATTCGTAGCTCAGCCAGTAGCTCACCACCACCACCATCGCATTGGCCGTGGGTGCCGCCTCGCGCAGCGCCATCTTCAGCGCGCCGCCCAGGTGCAGGCCCGACAGCACATGGCGCATCGCCTGCTCCTTGGCCGCCAGCAGCGCCTGGAAGTGCGTCTCCAGGCGGCGGTTCTTGAACAGCAGGTCGTTCAGGTCGCGGTACAGGAAACGGTGCTGCCAGATCAGCTCGAACAGCATGTGGAAGAACAGCCACGCGTCCTCCACGTTGCGCACGTTGTCGGCTGCGGCCAGCAGCTCGCCCAGCTCCGCCTCGTAGCGGCCGAACAGCGCGTTGATGAGCTCGTCCTTGGCCGGGTAGTGGTAGTAGAGGTTGCCGGGGCTGATCTTCAGCTCGGCCGAGATCAGCGTCGTCGACACGTTGGGCTCGCCGAAGCGGTTGAAGAGGTCCAGCGTGACCTCCAGGATGCGCTCGGCAGTGCGGCGTGGGCGTTTGGGCGTGGGCATGGGGCGTGGAGGGGGCGAGGGCATTCTGGCAGCGATCAGCGCTCAGGAATGGCCACTCCTAGAATCCCGCGCCATGCCAAGTCCAGCCGCCGTGCCCGCCATTTCGTTCCAGAACGTCAAGAAAACATACCGGGGAGGGCAGCTGAAGGCGCTGGATGGGGTGAGCTTTGACATCCAGCCCGGCGAGTTCTTCGGGCTGCTGGGCCCCAACGGCGCCGGCAAGACGACGCTGATCAGCGTGCTCGCCGGCCTCGTCAAGGCCACCGAGGGCCGCGTGCGGGTGATGGGGCACGACGTGGTGGACGACTACGCGAGCGCGCGCCAGTCGCTGGGCGTGGTGCCGCAGGAGCTGGTGTTCGACCCCTTCTTCAGCGTGCGCGAGTCGCTGCGCATCCAGAGCGGCTATTTCGGCGTGAAGAACAACGACGCCTGGATCGACGAGCTGCTGCACCACCTGGGCCTGGCCGACAAGGCCAATGCCAACATGCGCCAGCTCTCCGGCGGCATGAAGCGCCGCGTGCTGGTCGCGCAGGCGCTGGTGCATCGCCCGCCCGTCATCGTGCTGGACGAGCCCACGGCCGGCGTGGACGTGGAGCTGCGCCAGACGCTGTGGCAGTTCATCGCCCGCCTCAACAAGGAAGGCCACACGGTGCTGCTGACCACGCACTACCTCGAAGAGGCCGAGGCGCTGTGCCAGCGCATCGGCATGCTGAAGGCCGGCCGCATCGTGGCGCTGGACCGCACGTCGCAGCTGCTGGCCGGCACGGCGTCGACCATGCTGCGCTTCAAGACCGACGCGGTGCTGCCGCCCGAGATCGCGGCGCGCGCCCGTGTGACGGGCCGCATCGTGCAGGTGACGGCGCATGACGCCGCTGAAGTGGAGACCACGTTGGCTGCATTGCGCGCCGCGGGCGTGCCCGTCGAAGACCTGGAGATCGGCCGCGCCGACCTCGAAGACGTGTTCCTCGAAATCATGCAGGGAGAACAGGCATGAACGGCGCTTCCACCCTCTTCAAGAAGGAAGTGCTGCGCTTCTGGAAGGTCGCCTTCCAGACCGTCTGCGCGCCGGTGCTGACGGCGGTGATGTACCTGCTCGTCTTCGGCCACACGCTGGAAGACCACGTGAAGGTCTACGACACCGTCGGCTACACGCAGTTCCTGATCCCGGGCCTGGTGATGATGAGCGTGTTGCAGAACGCGTTCGCCAACAGCTCGTCCAGCCTCATCCAGAGCAAGATCACCGGCAACCTCGTGTTCCTGCTGCTGACGCCGTTGTCGCCCGCGGCCTGGTACGTCGCCTACGTGGGCGCGGCGGTGGTGCGCGGCCTGGCCGTGGGCGCGGGCGTGCTGCTGGTGACGTTGTGGTTCGCGCTGCCGGGGTTGGACAACCTGCTGTGGGTGCTGACCTTCACCGTGCTGGGCGCCGGCCTGATGGGCACGCTGGGCCTGATCGCCGGGCTGTGGGCCGAGAAGTTCGACCAGCTTGCGGCCTTCCAGAACTTCATCATCATGCCCATGACCTTTTTGTCGGGCGTGTTCTATTCGGTGCATTCGCTGCCCGGCTTCTGGCAGGGCATCAGCCACCTGAACCCGTTCTTCTACATGATCGACGGCTTTCGCCGCGGGTTCTTCGGCGTCAGCGACGTGTCGCCGTGGCTGAGCCTCGGGGTGGTCGGCGTCAGCTTCGCGGTCGCGGCGGGGCTGGCTTTGTCGCTGCTCAAGAGCGGCTACAAGCTCAGGTCTTAGGGCTTCCCTAGAATCCCGGGTTTCCACCGAGGACCCGTGATGGCCGACCCGACCCCGCAAGACGTTCGCGATTTCATTGCCGCCGGCCTGCCGTGCGCGCATCTGGAAGTCGAGGGCGACGGGCGCCATTTCTTCGCCACCATCGTGTCCGCCGAGTTCACGGGCCTGACGCGCATCAAGCGCCACCAGCGCGTCTACACGGCGCTGGGCGACCGCATGCGCGAGCAGATCCACGCGCTGTCGATGAAGACGCTGACGCCTGAGGAGTGGGCGCAATGAGCGGCCTGACGCTCGCGCTCTCCAAGGGCCGCATCTTCGAGGAGACGCTGCCACTGCTGCGCGCCGCCGGCATCGAGGTGCTGGAGGACCCGGAGACCTCGCGCAAGCTGATTCTCTCGACCAACCAGCCGCAGGTTCGCGTCGTGCTCGTGCGCGCCAGCGACGTGCCGACCTATGTGCAATACGGCGGCGCCGACCTCGGCGTGGCCGGCCGCGACGTGCTGCACGAGCAGGCGCTCGCGCAAGGCGGCTCGCACGGGCTGTACCAGCCGCTGGACCTGAAGATCGCCCGCTGCCGCATGAGCGTGGCCGTGCGCGCCGACTTCGACTACGCCGCGGCCATCCAGCAAGGCTCACGCATCCGCGTGGCCACCAAGTACACCGAGATCGCGCGCCAGCACTTCGCCGACAAGGGCGTGCACGTGGACCTGATCAAGCTCTACGGGTCGATGGAGCTGGCACCGCTGACCGGCCTGGCCGACGCCATCGTCGACCTGGTCTCCACCGGCAACACGCTGCGCGCGAACAAGCTGGTCGAGGTGGAGCAGATCATGGACATCTCCTCGCGCCTGGTCGTCAACCAGGCCGCGCTCAAGCTCAAGCGCGACGCGCTGCGCCCGCTGATCGACGCCTTCGCGAAGGCCATCGCATGACCCTCATTCGCCAGCTCTCCACCGCCGCCGCCGACTTCGCCACCGAGTTCGAGCGCCTGCGCCACTGGTCGGCGGAAACGGATGCCGCCATCGAAGGCCGCGTCGCCGAGATCCTGGCCGACGTGCGCGCCCACGGCGACGCGGCCGTGCTGGACTACACGGCGCGCTTCGACCGCCTGCAGGCCGGCAGCGTCGCGGCGCTGGAGATCACCCAGGCCGAGCTGCAGGCCGCGCTGGCGGCCATCACGCCGGCCCAGCGCGATGCATTGCAGGCCGCCGCCAGGCGTGTGCGGGCCTACCACGAGCGCCAGCTCCAGGCCTGCGGCCTCAGCTGGAGCTACCGTGACGAAGACGGCAACCTACTGGGCCAGAAGGTCACGCCGCTGGACCGCGTGGGCCTGTACGTGCCCGGCGGCAAGGCGGCCTACCCGAGCAGTGTGCTGATGAACGCCATCCCCGCGCATGTGGCCGGCGTGCAGGAGATCGTCATGGTCGTGCCCACGCCGGACGGCGTGCGCAACCCGCTGGTGCTGGCGGCTGCCGCAGTGGCCGGCGTGCACCGTGTCTTCACCGTGGGCGGTGCACAGGCGATTGCCGCGCTGGCCTACGGCACGGCGACCATCCCGCGCGTGGACAAGATCACCGGCCCGGGCAATGCCTACGTGGCCTCGGCCAAGAAGCATGTGTTCGGCCAGGTCGGCATCGACATGATTGCCGGGCCCAGCGAGATCCTCGTCATCGCCGACGGCAGCACGCCGGCGGACTGGGTGGCGATGGACTTGTTCAGCCAGGCCGAGCACGACGAGCTGGCACAGAGCATCCTGCTCAGCCCCAGTGCCGACTACCTGGACGCCGTGCGCGCCAGCATGGCCCGGCTGCTGACCACGCTGCCGCGCGAGACCACCATCCGCGCGTCGCTGCAGGGGCGCGGTGCCCTCATCCACACGCGCTCGATGGAAGAAGCCTGCGAGATCAGCAACGCCATCGCCCCCGAGCACCTGGAGATCAGCGCCGCGGAGCCGCAGCGCTGGGAGCCGCTGCTGCGCCACGCCGGCGCCATCTTCATGGGTGCCTACACCAGCGAAAGCCTGGGCGACTACTGCGCCGGTCCCAACCACGTGCTGCCCACGGCCGGCACGGCCCGCTTCTCGTCGCCGCTGGGCGTCTACGACTTCCAGAAGCGCAGCAGCCTCATCGAGGTCAGCGAGGCCGGGGCGCAGAGCCTGGGCCGCATCGCGTCCGAACTGGCGCATGGCGAAGGCTTGCAGGCCCACGCGCGCGCTGCGGAGCTGCGGCTCAAGGGCTAGAGTTCGAAAAGACACGAAGTTCGTGCAACACGAACTTCGTGTTACCCTTGCAGCCATGAAGAACGTCACCGTCTCCATGGACGATGCGGTCGCCGAATGGGCCCGGCTGGAGGCGGCGCGCCGCAACACCAGCGTGTCGCGCCTGCTGGGCGAACTGCTGGGCGAGAAGATGCGCCACGACGACGCCTACGAGCGGGCCTTCCAGGACTGGATGCACCGCGAGCGGTCCTGGGCCTCCGATGGCCAGCCCTACCCGGGGCGGACATGAGGCCCCTCGTCCAACGGGTACGTTGGCCGGTCCCCCGAGGGGACGGCGATGCTTGCCGGATCGACCGGCAAACACATCGCCTGAGCGGGCCGGCTTGGGAGCGGCCCGGCGCTCGGCCCGCGAGAACGTGGACATGAACACCAGCGATCCCGTTTTTGTCGACACCTCCGTGCTGCTGTTCAGCGAGGACGGGGCCCGCCCGGCCGAGCGCGAACAGGTGCTCGCCTGGCTGCGCGAGCTGTGGGCCTCGCGCCTGGGCCGCGTGTCGGTGCAGGTGCTCAGCGACTTCTACCTGCTGGCCACGCGCCAGGTCAGCCCGCCCATGCCGCAGGGCGACGTGCGCGCCGAGGTGCGCCGCTACCAGCACTGGCAGCCCTGGCAGGCCGACCAGGCCACCGTCGAGTCCGCGTGGTCGCTGGAAAGCCGCTTCGGCCTGCCGTTCGCCGATGCCCTCGTGGTTGCCAGCGCCAAGGCCCAGGGCTGCACGCGGCTGCTCAGCCTGGCGCTGCCGCACGATGCCGTCTACGACAGCGTGCAAGTGCTCAACCCCCTCGTGGTGTCGCCATGATTTCCCGCCTCGACCAGGCCCTGGCCTGCATCCGCCCCGACGTGCGCGCCATGCACGCCTACGTCGTCCAGCCCGGCACCGATGTCGTCAAGCTGGACGTGATGGAGAACCCCTACCGGCTGCCGCTGGACCTTCAGCGCGCGCTCGGCGAGCGCCTCGGTGCGGTCGCCATCAACCGCTACCCGGCCGAGCGCACCGCCGACCTGGCCCGCGCGCTCGCCGAACATGCCGGCCTGCCCGCGGGCTGCGGCATCACGCTGGGCAACGGGTCGGACGAACTCATCAGCCTGCTGACGCTGGCCGTCTCGCAGCCGGGGGCCACCATCCTGTCGCCGCTGCCCAGCTTCGTCATGTACGGCATGTCCGCCCAGCACCAGCACCTGCGCTTCGTCGGCGTGCCGCTGCGGGCCGACGACTTCGGGCTGGACGAGGCTGCGATGTTGGCCGCGATTGCCGAGCACCGGCCGGCGGTCATCTACCTGTCCTATCCGAACAACCCCACCGGCAACCTGTGGGACGCCGGCACCATCGGGCGCATCGTCGCGGCCGCGCCGGGCCTGGTCGTCATGGACGAGGCCTACCAGCCTTTCGTCGACGAGACGGCGAGCGGCGACAGCCTCGCGCTGATGGCCCGCCACCCGCATGTGCTGGTCATGCGCACCATGAGCAAGTTCGGCCTGGCCGGCGTGCGCATCGGCTACCTGTGCGGCGCGCGCGAACTGGTCGAGCAGGTCGAGAAGCTGCGCCCGCCGTTCAACGTCAGCGTGCTGAACGCCGAGGCGGCGCTGTTCGCGCTCGAACATGCCGATGTCTATGCCGCGCAGGCGGCCGAGTTGCGCCAGCAGCGCGAACGCGTCCAGGCGGCGCTGCAGGCCATGCCCGGCATCGCCCCCTGGCCCAGCCAGGGCAATATGATTCTGGCCCGGGTGAATGACGCGGCGGCCACCTTCGCGGCATTGAAGGCGCGTGGCGTGCTGATCAAGAACGTCACCGCCATGCACCCGCTGCTGGCGAACTGCGTGCGCATCACCATCGGCACGCCGGACGAAAACACCCGCCTGCTGGCCGAACTCCCCGAGTGCCTGTCATGACCGCCACCCCACCCGCTCCTTCACGTACGGCCGAAGTCACCCGCAACACCCGCGAGACGCGCATCACCGTGCGCGTGAACCTCGACGGCACGGGCCAGTCCAAGCTGCACACCGGCATCGGCTTCTTTGACCACATGCTGGACCAGATCGCCCGCCACGGGCTGATGGACCTGGACATCCACTGCGAAGGCGACCTGCACATCGACGGCCACCACACGGTGGAGGACGTCGGCATCACGCTGGGCATGGCCGTCGCGCAGGCCGTGGGCGACAAGGCCGGCCTCACGCGCTACGGCCACAGCTACGTGCCGCTGGACGAGGCCTTGTCGCGCGTGGTCATCGACCTGTCCGGCCGCCCGGGCCTGCACATGGACTGCAAGTTCACGGCCGGCAGCATCGGCGCGTTCGACACGCAGCTGACCTTCGAGTTCTTCCAGGGCTTCGCCAACCTGGCGCTGGCCACCGTGCACATCGACAACCTGAAGGGCCACAACGCCCACCACCAGGCCGAGACCATGTTCAAGGCCTTCGGCCGCGCGCTGCGCATGGCGACGACGCCGGACCCACGCTCGGCGGGCGTGATCCCGTCGACGAAGGGCTCGTTGTGACGCGCACCGTCGCCGTCGTCGACTACGGCATGGGCAACCTGCGTTCCGTGTCGCAGGCTGTCATCCATGCCGCCGAGGGCCAGGGTTTCGAGGTCGCCGTCACCTGTGACCCCGACGTCGTGCGGCGCGCCGAACGCATCGTGCTGCCGGGCCAGGGCGCCATGCGCGACTGCATGCGTGAGCTGGCCGACTCCGGGGTCAAGGAGGCGGTGCTCGAAGCCGCCTCAGTCAAGCCGCTGCTGGGTGTCTGCGTGGGCATGCAGATGCTGCTGGACCACAGCGAGGAGCAGGACACGCCGGGCCTCGGGTTGATCCCCGGGCGCGTGCAGCGCTTCCGGCTGGAGGGCCGGCTGCAGGAAGACGGCAGCCGCTTCAAGGTGCCGCAGATGGGCTGGAACCGCGTGCACCAGGCCAGGGCGCACGCAGTGTGGGATGGCATCCCGGACGACAGCTGGTTCTACTTCGTGCACAGTTTCTACGCAACGACGTCGTCGCCCGAACACAGTGCCGGCGAGGCCGACTACGGCGCGCGCTTTACCTGCGCTGTGGCGCGGGATAACATTTTTGCGACCCAATTCCACCCCGAGAAAAGTGCCGCCCTCGGCCTCGCGCTGTACCGAAATTTCCTCCACTGGAAGCCCTGAGCCGGTCTTCGCCTTCTCGCCCACTTTCCCACGCTGCCCTCGGCCATGCTGCTGATCCCTGCCATCGACCTCAAAGACGGTCGCTGTGTCCGCCTCAAGCAAGGCGACATGAACGACTCCACCACCTTCGGCGAGGACCCTGCCGCGATGGCGCGCCGCTGGGTCGATGCCGGCGCGCGCCGGCTGCACCTGGTGGACCTGAACGGCGCCTTCGCGGGCAAGCCGGTCAACGAGCCGGCCATCAAGGCCATCATCCGCGAGGTGGGCGACGAGATCCCCATCCAGCTCGGCGGCGGCATCCGCGACCTCGACACCATCGAGCGCTACCTGGACGACGGCCTGAGCTACATCATCATCGGCACGGCCGCCGTCAAGAACCCCGGCTTCCTGAAGGACGCCTGCAGCGCCTTTGGCGGTCACATCATCGTGGGCCTGGACGCCAAGGACGGCAAGGTCGCCACCGACGGCTGGAGCAAGCTGACGGGCCACGAGGTCATCGACCTGGCGCAGAAGTTCCAGGACTACGGCGTCGAGGGGGTCATCTACACCGACATCGGCCGCGACGGCATGCTGACCGGCATCAACATCGAAGCCACCGTCAAGCTCGCCCAGGCGCTGACGATTCCCGTCATCGCCTCGGGCGGCCTGTCCGACATCGCCGACATCGAGCGGCTGTGCGCCGTCATGGGCGAGGGGGTGGAGGGCGTCATCTGCGGCCGCTCCATCTACACCGGCGCGCTGGACTTCAGCGCCGCCCAGGTGCGGGCCGACGAGCTGGTCGCCGCGGCCGGTTGAGTCGCCGCGCTCAGTGGCCGCGGCGGCGGCGCGCCGCGAAGGCCAGCACGCCCAGGCCGCTCAGCATCAGCGCATAGGTCTCGGGTTCCGGCACCGGCGTCAGCAGCGCGCGGATCTCGCCGCCCGGGAAGGCGGTGGTGTGCACATTCAGGTAGGCATTGCCGCTGTCCAGCCCCGCCGCCAGCGCATTGAAGGCCGAGCCCACCGTGCCGCCGTTGGCGGTGATGAAGGCCGCGTTGTAGCTGCTGGCCAGCGACATGTCGAAGGTGTGGTCGTAACTGCCCGAGGTCACGCCGGTCGGGAAGCCCGTGAAGCTGGGCGTCTGCGTGGCCACGCCCACATTGGCGGCACCCGGTGTCACGGTGCAGCAATGGATGTGGGACGCCGTCGTCGTGCCGATGAGGCCGGCGAACGTCACCTGCACGCGCAGGGTCAGCAGGTCGAAATCCATCGTGACCGTGGCCAGCCCGGTGCCCGGCGTCACGGCTGTGGGAATCTCGCTGGTCCCCAGCAGCAGGGCCTGATAAACGGTCTCATGCGCGTGGGCGGGCAGGGCAGCCGTCAGCGCGGCAGCGGTCAGCGAGGCAAGGGCAAAGCGTTGCATGGAGGTCTCCTGGAGGGTGGGGTGACGGGGCGAAGCCGCTCGCATTGGGCGCCGCTGCCCCTACGCCGGGAAGCCCCTAACCATCGAGGGAATAATCCGGGCTCTGCTGTCGCTCCCCTCTCATGCTCGCCAAACGCATCATTCCCTGCCTCGACGTCACTGCCGGCCGCGTGGTCAAGGGTGTCAACTTCGTCGGATTGCGTGACGCAGGCGACCCGGTCGACATCGCGGCGCGCTACAACGAGCAGGGCGCCGACGAGCTGACCTTTCTCGACATCACCGCCACGAGCGACGGCCGCGACCTCATCCTGCCCATCATCGAGGCGGTGGCCAGCCAGGTGTTCATCCCGCTGACGGTGGGCGGTGGTGTGCGCGCGGTGGCCGACGTGCGGCGGCTGCTGAACGCCGGCGCCGACAAGGTCAGCTTCAACTCCGCCGCGGTGGCCGACCCCGAACTCATCCGCGCCGCCAGCGACCGATACGGCGCACAGTGCATCGTCGTCGCCATCGACGCCAAGCGCCGGGCGGATGGCGACGCGAGAGGCGAGGGCTGGGATGTCTACACGCACGGCGGCCGCAAGAACACCGGGCTGGACGCCGTGACCTGGGCCAGGCAGATGGCCGAGTTCGGCGCCGGCGAGATCCTGCTGACCAGCATGGACCGCGACGGCACCAAGAGCGGCTTCGACCTGGCGCTGACGCGCGCCGTGTCCGACGCGGTGCCGGTGCCCGTCATCGCCTCCGGCGGCGTCGGCTCGCTGGACGACCTGGCCGATGGCGTCACGCTCGGCGGCGCCGACGCGGTGCTGGCCGCCAGCATCTTCCACTTCGGCCAGCACACGGTCGGCGAAGCCAAGGCGCTGATGGCGGCGCGCGGCATCGCGGCGCGCCAGTGAGCGGCAAGCCGCCCGGCCGCCCATTGCCTGCGGCCGCGTCGCGCGGGCCGGGCGAAGTGCGCATCATCGGCGGGCAATGGAAGCGCTCCAAGCTGCCCGTGCCGGACCTGCCGGGCCTGCGCCCCACGTCCGACCGCGTGCGCGAGACGCTGTTCAACTGGCTGGGCCAGACGCTGACCGGCTGGCGCGTGCTGGACGCCTTTGCGGGCAGCGGCGCGCTCGGTTTCGAGGCCGCGTCGCGCGGGGCGGATGCGGTGGTGATGGTCGAGCGCGAGGCAGTGCTGGTGGACGGGCTGCGCGCCAGCCAGCGGCGCCTGCAGGCCACGGCCATCGCCATCCACCGCGCCAATGCGCTGAACTGGATGACGGCCTGCACCGACCGCTTCGACCTCATCTTTCTCGACCCGCCGTTCGCGGACGACCTGTTCGACCGCGCGCTGGCCGCGGCCGTCGCGCTGCTGGCCGAAGGCGGGCTGATCTACATCGAATCCCCCGGCGAGGTCGTGCCGCCGGCCGGGTTCAGCGCCTGGCGGCAGGGGCGGGCCGGCGCGGTCCACTACCAGTTGCTCCAGCGCGGGCATGATTGACGCATTGCCGGACCCCACCATGACCTCGCGCACCACCATCACCGCCGTCTATCCCGGCACCTTCGACCCCATCACCTTGGGCCACGAGGATTTGATGCGCCGGGCGGCGGGGCTGTTCGAGCGCCTCGTCCTGGCGGTAGCGGTGGGCCATCACAAGAAGACGCTGTTCAGCCTGGACGAACGGCTGACCATGGCCCAGGAGGCGGCCGCGCCGCTGGGCAATGTCGAGGTCATCGCCTTCGACGGACTGCTGCGCGATTTCGTGCGTGCGAACGCGGGCCGGGTCGTCGTGCGCGGGCTGCGCACGGGGGGCGACTTCGAGTACGAGTTCCAGATGGCCGGCATGAACCGCAAGCTCATGCCCGAGGTGGAGACCATCTTCCTGACGCCTGGCGAGCGCCACCAGTACACGTCCAGCACCTTCGTGCGCGAGATCGCCACGCTGGGCGGCGAGGTGGCCGAGTTCGTGTCGCCGGTCGTGCTGGCCCGGCTGAACGACAAGTTCAAGGAGGGCTGACGATGGCGCTGATGATCACGGACACGCGGGGCGGGAATCGGCAAGGCATGCCTTGCCCCGCCACGCGCGGCGCGCGCATGCAGGCGCGTGCCGTGTTCGTCCGCCAGCCGGGTGGAGGTGTGGCATGGCGCTGATGATCACGGACGAATGCATCAACTGCGACGTCTGCGAACCCGCCTGCCCGAACCAGGCGATCAGCATGGGCGAGGAGTTCTACCAGATCGACCCGGGCAAGTGCACCGAGTGCGTGGGCCATTTCGACGAGCCGCAGTGCGTGATGCTGTGCCCGGTCGCCTGCATCCCGCTCAACCCGGCGCACATCGAGACGCGCGAGACGCTGATGCAGAAGTACCAGCGTTTGACGGCGGCCTCGCCTACTGCGGGAACAGCGTCCTGAGCAACCCGGCCAGCCGTGCGCCGGCCAGCGCCAGCTGCCTGTGCTTGATGGCGTCGGCCCGGGCGTCGTAGCCGCGCGGCAGGCCGACGTCCCAGTTCGCGCCCTGCTTGGGCGAAAACGCGAGGCCCTCGAAGGCGACGTTCGCCTGCTGCAGTGACTCGCTGGCCCAGCGCGCTGGCCAGTCGAGCGGGCTGCCGCCGTCGGGGGGCACCTGGCGCGCCTGCGCCAGCCAGGCAGCATCGACGTGCCGGGGCTTGAAGGTTTCGGGCACCAGGTCCCACACGGTGTGCAGGTTCAGCGATCCCGGGCCGGTGAGTGGCGTGCCGGCGACGTGCAGGCTGTTGCCGCCGGTGGTGACGCTGTCGGGGTCCAGGCCCGTCTTGTCGGGGTCGACGTAGCGGCCCTGGGTGTCGAGGTAGGCGGTGCCGACGTGCAGTGGCTCATGCAGGTCGCCCACCAGGTGGACCAGCACGAGCAGCGCCTCGCGTGGTGACTTGAAGTCCATCGGCACCGTCGCGGGCTGGCCCTGCAGCACCCGGATGGCCGCCTGCATCGCGCCCACGATGTCGTGGCTGCTGGTGCCCGCGAAGCCCTCGATGTAGCGGCTGCGCTGCAGCGCGACGTCGGTGTAGTGGTACTGCTGGTGGCAGTCCTCCTCACCGGCGTGCGGATGGCACTGGCGGAAGTTGCGGCGCACGTAGTCCGCCATCTCGGCGATGTGCTCGGGCGTCTCCATCGGCGCGCAGCTTGCATAGCGGCCGGGCGACGGATAGCGGTAGCCGCTGTCGGGCTTGATGCCCTTGGCGCAGTCGGCCCACACGGCGGCGTCGGCCAGCGTCAGGTCGCCCAGCAGCGCCTTCACGCGGGCCTCGGCCGGCGTGCCCTTGATGAGGGCGGCCGTGATCGTCGCGGCGGTCTGGTGGCCGTCCGAGCGCCAGGCGAGCGCGGGCAGCGGCAGGGTGAGGGTGGCCGCGGCGGCTGCCGCGGCGAACAGGTGGCGCATGGCCTCTCCGAAGGATGGATTCAGGCCGGCATCTTGCCCTTTTCCACCGCGGCGCCGGGCGCCGCTTCAGCCGCCGCTCAATGCAGCGCCGCCGCAGCCATCAACCCCATCTCGTCGCTGCTCATCAGGGCTTGGATGTCCGTCAGGATGAGCATGCGCTCCACGTCGCCGGTGCGGATGCAGCCGATGCCCAGCATGAAGCCCGGTCCAACGGATGAGCTCATCTCGGGCACGGGCCTGATGCTGTCGGCGCCCAGCTCCAGCACGTCCGACACCGAGTCGACCACCACGCCGATCACGCGGTCGCTGAGGTTCAGCACGATGACCGCGGTGAAGTCGGTGTAGTCGGCGCTCTCGCAGCCGAGCTTCAGGCGCAGGTCGACGATGGGCACGATGACGCCGCGCAGGTTGATGACGCCCTTGATGAAGTGTGCTGCGTTGGCGATGCGGGTGGGCGCTTCATAGCGGCGGATCTCCTGCACGCGCAGGATGTCGATGCCGTACTCCTCGCCGCCCAGACGGAAGCTGAGGAACTCCTTGGGCATTGCGGCCACGGTTCGCGTGTCCACGCGATGGGTCTGTACAAGCATGTTCATGTCGTTTGCCTTCGCGCTGCGTTCAGAACGATTCCCAGTTGTCGGTGCCCGTCTTGCTGCGCGCCTGGGGCAGCGGCGTGGGCTCGGAGGACGCCGCCTTGCGCGCGGCGGGCTTGGCCTTGAAGGCGGGCCGGATGACGTTCTTTGCCCGGTCCGGTGAACGTCGTTCCACCACAGGCGTCGAGCCGGCCGTTGTCGTGGCGTGGCCTCGTTCGTCGGCGAGCTTGAACACCGCCACTGCCTGCACCAGTTGTTGCGCCTGCACCTTCATGCTCTCGGCGGCCGCGGCGCTTTCCTCCACAAGCGCCGCGTTCTGCTGCGTCGCCTGGTCCATCTGCGTGACCGCTTCACCCACCTGGCTGACGCCCGCGCTCTGCTCGGTGCTCGCGGCGCTGATCTCGCCCATGATGTCCGTCACGCGCTGGATGGAGGCGACGACTTCGGTCATCGTCGTGCCCGCCTGGTCGACCAGCACCGAGCCTTGTTCGACGCGTTCGACGCTGGCGCCGATCAGCGTCTTGATCTCCTTGGCCGCCTCGGCCGAGCGGCCCGCGAGGTTGCGCACCTCGGAGGCGACGACGGCGAAGCCGCGGCCCTGCTCGCCGGCCCGGGCCGCCTCCACCGCGGCGTTCAGCGCCAGGATGTTGGTCTGGAAGGCGATGCCGTCGATGACGCCGATGATGTCGGCGATCTTCCTGGAGCTGTCGTTGATTCCCTTCATGGTCTGCACGACCTGGCCCACCACGTCGCCGCCCTTGATGGCCACGGCGCTGGCGCCCTGGGCCAGCTGGTTGGCCTGACGGGCGCTGTCGGCGTTCTGCTTGACGGTGGCGCTGAGCTCCTCCATCGACGCGGCCGTTTCCTCCAGCGCGGAGGCCTGTTCTTCGGTGCGGCTGGAGAGGTCGTTGTTGCCTTGTGCGATCTGGGCACTGGCGGTGGCGATGCTGTCGGCGGACGTCCGCACCTGGCTGATCAGGCCGACGAGCTGCCCCTGCATCTTGCCCATCGAGGCCAGCACGCTGCCTTCGGCGGCGTCATCCGCGCCCCGCAGCGGGCTGAGGTCGCCCTGGGCGACACGTTGGGCGGCGTCGCTGAGATCGGCCGGTTCGGCGCCGAGCGCCGTCACCAGGCGGCGCGTGATCAACCACCCCAGCACCACGGCCACCGCCACCGCGAAGGCGCTGATGCCCAGCATCATCGTGCGCTGGCTGGCGTAGGCGGCGGCAGACGCCGCGACATTGAGCTTCGCCTGCGCCTGGCTGTAGGTGATGTAGTCCTTGGTCGCGGCGAGCAGCGATGCCAGCAGGGGACGGCATTCGATGTTCATCTTGTCCACGGCCTCGTCGATCTTGCCGGAGGCAGCCAGCCCGACGATGGCCACGGCGACGGGGCCGTACTGGGACTCGACCTTGTCGATCGCAGCCACCAGCGCGCGATCATGCTCGGTGGCATCGGCAGCGCCCGCGAGGGCGTCCTTCAGCGCTTTCAGGCTCACCTGCAGGTCTTCGTTGGCCTTGACCGCCATGGTCTTGGCCGACTCGCGATCAGCCGCCGTCTTGACCAGCACCATGTCGCGCACGCCGATGGCACGGCGGTTGGCGAAGATGCGCACGTCCGTGGCCAGGTTCTCGCGTTCGGCCGCGCCGCTGACATAGCCCGAGAACCGGTCATTCGCGCCGCTCAGGCTGTGCAGCCCCAGCAGGCTGACGAACAGCACGAGGATGACGAGCGCGCCGAACGCGATCATCAGTTGGTTTTTTACGCTGAGGTTTTTCATGTCGCGGGCTCCTGGCGGTGCGGATGGGTGGGTGCGGTAATGCAGGGCCGCACTCCACGCTTGGGGCGTCGACTGCGTGCCGCCAGTGTCATCGCGAACAAATGTTTTTGGTAACGAATTTATTCGCGCATGATGGGTTTGCGGTAATTTCTCATGCAGATCGGCAGTGGCGACGCGCCAGCAACTCTGGGGTTGAATCCCCGCCCGCGAAGCCCCATCCTGCGCGCCATGCTGCCCAACACCCTGGCGCTGATCGACGACGACCTTCCCTACACGGACGGCTTGTCCCGCCATCTGCGCGGCCTCGGCATCGAAGTCACCACGTATGCGGACAGTGCCGACCTGCTGGCCAGCGCCCAGCCGTACAGCCACGACTTCTATGTCACCGACCTGATGCTGCCGAGCGTGGACGGCATCGACCTGATGAAGGTGCTGCGCCGCCGCACCAGCGCCGGCATCCTCGTCGTCTCGGGGCGCCTCGGAGCCGACATATTCAAGCAGGTCATCCAGGCCGGTGCCGACATGTACCTGGCCAAGCCCGTGCAGTTTGAACAGGTGGCCGTGGCCATCGAGGCGGTGCAGCGGCGCGCGGGCGTGTCGGGCCTGCTGCAGCAGACCTGGCACCTGGACCGGCGGCTGGGCCAGTTGCTGGCCCCCGATGGCGCGCGCGTCGATCTGAGTGCGCGGGACCGGGCACTGCTGGAATGTTTCGTCGAGTCCAACGGTGATGTCGTGCCGCGGGAAACTCTGCTGGTGCGCCTGGGCGGCGCGCCGGACCCCGAGTCCTCTGGCGGCTTGAACGGCACGGTGTTTCGCCTTCGCCGGCGCATCGAGCGCGCCACGTCGGCGGCGGCGCCGTTGCAGGCGAAGTCCGGCATCGGCTACGCCTTCCGGGCGCCGCTCAAGGCGATCTGACGGGCCTCAGCGCGACGCGCCGGGATCGGCCTGCGTGACGACCAGCCGCAGCGTCGTGCCGCCGGGGCCGGTGTTCAGCAGTTCGGCCGTGCCGCCGTGCAAGGACATGACGCGCTCGACGATGTACAGGCCCAGGCCCAGGCCGCTGCCGTGGGCGCCGCTGCCGTGGCCGCCGCGCGTGAACAGCTGCGGCAGCAGCGTTGCGGGGATGCCCGCGCCGTGGTCGGTCACGTCGATCAGCAGCGCGGGCGGCTCGTCGCAGTCGCCGATGCGCAGTTGCACGGCAGACCCTGGTGGGCTGAACTTCAGCGCGTTGGACAGCAGGTTGCGCAGCGCCAGGCGCATCAGGCTCATGTCCATCAGCGCGGTGCGCGTGGGTGTGTCGCGCTGAATCTGGATACGGCCCCGCTCCTCGGCGGGCATGTCGGCAATGGCCACCGCGACCAGGGTGGCGATGTCCACGTCGTCCCGCTGTATCGGCTCGGGCCTGGCGAGCAAGGACGCGACGGCCAGGGTGTTGTCGATGCTGCCCAGCACATCGCACAGCACCCCCTGCGCCCGCAGCACCCGGTCCGACGTGAACTCGTCGCCGCTGGCGCGCAGCGAGCCCATGGCGCTTTGCAGCGCGGCCGACGCATTGTTCAGGGGCTGCCGCACTTCGTGCGCCAGCACGTCCAGCATCTGCGTGCGCTCCGCCAGCAAGGCCTGGAGCTGGGCCGCATGGGTCTCGATCTGGACTCGAAGCTGGTTCTCGCGCTGCAGGGCCGCCTGCGTCTCCTTCAGCTCGCTCACGTCGGTGACCTGGACCAGGAACCCGCGCACCTCGCCGTCGACGCGATCGGGGATGTACTCGGCCAGGGCAGGGCGCTGGATGCCGCCCGGCCCTGGCACGGTGCGCTCGAACACCTGGCGCTCCCCCGCGAGCGCCTTGAGCATGTAGGGTCGGTTCATCGCGAACAGCTCCGGGCCGAGCAGATCTCGGATCGACGTGCCGAGCAGGTGGTCCGGGTCGACGCCGAACCAGGCCTCATAGGCACGGTTCGCAAACCGGCAGATCAGGTGGTGGTCCCAGTACGCCAGCATCGACGGCACGCGGTCGACCAGGAGACGCATGTGGTAGTCGGCGTCCGAACCAAGATCGTCCGTCATGGGGTCGCTTCAAGAGGCGGTTGACGCCGCCATTCTGAGCGCAATGCGCGGCCCGTGCGGACTTTCGACGGCCCGGTGGGCCCGTGCGCTGAGGCGATGGGGGGGCTCACGCGATCAGGCCGGCCAAGGTGCCTGCCGCGAAATGGCCGTCGATGAAATCGGCCAGGCCGTCGAAGACGGCGTCCAGCGGGCGCACGCCGGCGTTGAACAGCGCCTGCAGCACGGCCGGCTGCTCGAACAGGCCATGCGCGTACACGCCCAGCACCCGGCCGGCCTGCCAGCCCACCGCCTCGCCCGCCGCGTTGCGCAGCGCCACGCGCGGCGCGGGCAGGCCCGGGTGAGGCTGGGTGCGGCCGTGGCGGATCTCGTAGCCCGCGGCCTGCACGCCGGTGAGCGCCTGCCAGGGCGCATCCAGTTCGTCACTGAAGCGGAACTGCGTGCTGCGCAGCCGCTTGTCCGGCTCGAACACGGTCACCAGCGGCAGCAGGCCCAGCCCCGGCGCATTGCCGTCCACGCCGTGCGTATCGATCACCGCTTCGCCCAGCATCTGCAGGCCGCCGCAGATGCCCAGCACGCGACCGCGGTGGGTGTTGATGGCGGCGTCGAGCTTCTGCGCGCGCAGCCAGGCGAGGTCGGCTGCGGTGGATTTGCTGCCCGGCAGCACGATCCAGTCTGCGCTGTCCAGGTCGCGGGGTTCGCGTGCCCAGGACAGCCGCACACCAGGCAGCTGCCGCAGCGGCTGGAACTCGTCGAGGTTGGAGATGCGCGGGTAGGCGATGACGGCGATGTGCAGGTCGGCGCCGGTGGTCGCGTCGTCGCTCCGGCCGCGCGCCGGGCCGCTCCCAAGGGCGGCCTGCGTACTCGCGGGCCCGGGGTCGTCATGAATGCCATCCTCCTCCGGCAGGCCGTGCCCGCGCCACATCGGCAGCGTGGCGATGGTGGGCACGCCCGTCAGCGCCTGCAGTTGCTCAGGCCCCGGCGACAGCAGCGCCGCGTCGCCACGGAAGCGGTTCAGCACGAAGCCGCGCACCTGTGCGCGCACGTCGGCGGGCATGAGCTGGTGCGTGCCGTACAGGTGCGCGAAGGCGCCGCCGCGGTCGATGTCGGTGACCAGCAGGCAGGCCGCGCCCGACGCGCGCGCGGTGCCCAGGTTCACGTAGTCGCTGGCCGCCAGGTTGATCTCGGCCGGCGAGCCCGCGCCCTCGATGACGACCACGTCGTTCTCGGCCATCAGCGCATGCAGCGCGCCTTCGGCACGCGGCCACAGCAGCGCGCTGCGCTCGCGCCAGGGCAGGCGCGAGAGTTCGGCGTCCGCGTCGCCCAGCACGACGACCTGGCTGTGCGTGTCGGCCTCGGGCTTGAGCAGCACCGGGTTCATGCGCACCTCGGGCACGCGCCGCGCCGCCAGCGCCTGGAAGTATTGCGCGCTGCCGATCTCGCCAAGGCGGTCGTGCAGGCCCGGGACGACGCGCGCGTTGTTGCTCATGTTCTGGGCCTTGTACGGCGCCACCTTCAGCCCCTGGCGCGCATACCAGCGGCACAGCGCCGTCGCCAGCCAGCTCTTGCCGGCACCGCTGGTCGTGCCCAGCACCATCACTGCCTTGGCGGTCATGAGAGTTCGCTTTCGATGTCGAGCAGCGCCTGCTGCAGCGCCCGCTGGCTGCGCGGCGGCTGGGCCGACACGCGCACCCAGCCGGGCAGGCCGAAGGATGCCGCATCGCGCACGCGGATGCCGCGCTCGCGCAGCCGCGGCGCGATGTCGGGCCGCGGCGGGCGGGCCAGCCAGAAAGGGGTGCAACTGGCGCGCTGCGCCGGCCAGTCCAGCGCCGTGAGCAGCGCGCGCTGCGCGGCCGCCCAGTCGCGCAACTGCGCGCGGGCGCCGGCCAGCCAGGCCGCGGTTTCGTCGCTGTGCCAGTGCGCAAGCATCGCGACGCCTTCGGCCGACAGCACCCAGCTGGGCGCCAGCGACAGCGCATGTGCCCAGGTGTCATCCTGCGCGGGGGCGACCAGGTAGCCCGCGCGCACGCCCGTCAGGCCCAGCGCCTTGTTGGGGCAGTGCATCTGCCAGGCGGACGGCGGCAGCGGCGGCGCGGTGCCGTGCAGGCGCAGGGGTTCATAGGCGCGGTCCACCACGACCAGGTGCTCGCTCGCCAGCGCCGGCAAGGCCTCCAGGCTCTCGCCGGTCGGGTTGCACGGCTCGCAGCACCACACCAGCGCCGGCCCCATCGGGCGGATGTCCGCCGGGTCGGCATAGGGCTTCACGGCCAGGCCCAGCGCCTGCGCCGCGAGCGCGTAGTCGCCAAAGCCAGGTTGCGGCACCCATACCTCACGGCGGCCGGCGAGCATCGCGGCCAGCGTCAGGCGGCGTATGCCTTCGGCGCCGCCGGCCGTGGGCAGCACGCGTTCGGCGTCCACGCCATGGGCGCTGCCGAGCTGGCGGCGCAGCGCGCGGTAGGCCGGGTCGGGGTAGGTGCGGCGGTCGGCCTGCTGCACGGCGCTCATCAGCGCAGGCGGCGGGCCCAGCGGGCTGGCGTTGGTGGAGAAGTCGTGTACGGCCGGCGGGCCGTCGTCCGGGCCGCCATGCACGGGCGTCAGCGGCTGCATCGCATTCAGTGCCTGAGCGCCCAGGCCGTCGTCGCCAGCAGCACCGTGCCGGCGACGACGGCCCACCGCGCGGCATCGCGCGCCGCATGCAGGTCGCCCGCTGCCACAGGCCGGCCGGCCGCGTGCAGCGTGTAGACGCCGGGTTTGCTCAAGCGCACGTGCAGCCGCAGCGCCATCGCGGCCATGGGCCAGCCGCTGTTGGGCGACGGCGTGCGGCGCGCCTCGTGCAGCAGCGCGCGCAGCGACCGCGGCATCAGCACCAGCGCCGTCAGCCGTGCCGGCAGCCACGACAGCAGGTCGTCCGCCCGGGCCGCCCATTTGCCGCACCACTCGCGTTCGTCCCGGTAGCCCCACATCGCGTCCGCCGTGTTGGCAAAGCGGTAGACCGCCGCACCCGGCAGGCCGGCGATGGCGAACCAGAACAGCGGCGCGATGACGGAGTCGTTGAGGTTCTCGGCCAGCGTCTCGATGGCGGCCTCGCGGACCTCGACCGCGCTGAGTGCTGACGTGTCGCGGCTGACGAGGCGCGACAGCCGCGCGCGGCCCGCATCCAGCGATTCGGCCAGCGCCGTCTCCACGGCCAGCACCTCGTCGGCCAGCAGCGCCCAGGCCAGCAGCGGCTTCAGCAGCAGGCCGATCAGCAGGGCGGCGCCGATGAGGCGCAGCGGCGACGCCCAGGGCTGCAGCGCGATCAGCACCCAGCCCTCCAGCCACAGCGCGATGCCGGCCACGGCGGCCGCGCCGGCCAGCCAGGCCAGCGCGCCGGCCATGAAGCCCAGGGCCGGCGGCAGCCGCGTCAGCCTGAACAGGCCGAGGTAGCGGCCCATGCCCACGACCGGGTGCGCCCAGGTGGGCGGTTCACCCAGCCGGTCCACCAGCAGGGCCACCCCAATCGCCAGCGGCAGCAGCAGCGCCATGGCCGTCACCCCAGCGGCGGCAGGCGGGCGATCAGGCCGCCCTTGAGCCGCTCGGGCCGGCGGTCCCAGGCGAGCAGGCCGTCGCCGGCTTGCGCATGCTGGGCGGCCACGTCCAGCAGTGCCTCGACGCTGGCCGCGTCCGCCGCCAACTGCCCGAACAGGTAGCTGTGCTTGCCCGCGCCCTGCAGCGCCGCCGTGCAGCTGCGGCTGCAGGCCGACATGCAGGCCTGGCCGCGCACGGGCAGCGGCCAGTCGCGCGCCAGCGCCTCGTTCTCGACGGCTTCGAGCAGCGCCCGGCCCTGGCCGTCGGCGCAGGTGGTGCAGATGGTCAGGGTGTCCATCAGTCCTCGATGCCGCGCTGCGCCGGCACGCCCGCCCGGTAGTGATGCTTGACCATCGTCATCTCCGTCACCGTGTCCGCCAGCGCGATCAGCTCGGCCGGCGCGCCCCGCCCCGTCAGCACCACGTGCACATGCGAAGGCCGCTCGCGCAGGCAGGCCAGCACCGCGTCCAGCGACACCCAGCCGTAGCGCAGCGGGTACATGATCTCGTCCAGCACGACGAGGAAATGCTCGCCGCCACGGATGCTGCTCTCGGCGCGCGCCCAGCCTTCGCGGGCCAGGTCGGCGGAGTGCTCCAGGTCCTTGCTCTTCCACGAGAAGCCGTCGCCCAGGCCGATGATGGGCACGCCCAGTTGCTCGAACACGCGGTGCTCGCCGAAGCGGGCGCTCGGCACCTTCATGAACTGGTAGACCAGCACCGGCTTGCCGCGGCCATGGGCGCGCAGCGCCAGGCCGAAGGCGGCCGTGCTCTTGCCCTTGCCGTCGCCCGTGTGCACCAGCACCAGGCCGCGGCGCTCGCCGCTGGGGATGACGCGTTCGCGGTCGACCGGGGGTTGTTCGATTTGCATCTGCGCTCAGCCTGCGAAGAAGGCCGCGACGGCCTCGGGGTTGGACGGGAAGTAGTGGTGGATGTAGCTCGCACGCAGCGAGCCGTGCTGGTAGAGCGCCTCGGCCGTGCGGCCGCCGTTGGGGTTGCTGGCCTGCGCGATGGGGGCGAGCGGCGTGTCCAGCGTCGAGTGGTGGTAGCTGTGGCCGCGCAGCGGGCCCTCGGGCCAGGCGATGGCCTGCAGGCCGAGCGCCGCCAGGCGCGGCTGCACGCGGGCGTGGCCGGGCATCACGCCGGCCATGGCATGCGCGCGGCCGTCGACGTCGGTCAGCGCCTCCAGCAGCGCCAGCATGCCGCCGCATTCGGCCAGCAGCGGCCGGCCCGCCGCCACGTGGGCGGCGAGGGCGGCGAACAGCGTCGGATGGGCGCGCAACGCGTCGGCGTGCAGCTCGGGGTAGCCGCCCGGCAGCCACAGTGCATCGCAGTCGGGCAGCGCTTCGTGGCGGATGGGCGAGAAGAACGCCAGCTCGGCGCCCAGCGCCCGCAGTGTGTCCACGTTGGCCGGGTAGATGAAGCCGAAGGCGGCGTCGCGCGCGAGGGCGATGCGCCGGCCTTGCAGCAGTCGCGGCCGCGGCGGTTCGGCGTCGGCCTCGAAGCGCTGGGACTTGAAGGGGAAGCCGGGTCGCAGGGCCGCCTCCCAGGCATCGGCCCAGGCGTTCAGCAGCGCGTCGAGCGCGGGCTGCTCCAGCGCCTGCACGAGGCCGAGGTGGCGCTCGGGCAGGCTGAGCGCCGCGTCGCGCGGCAAGGCCGCGATCAGCGGCAGGTCGCGGGGCAGGCCTTCGCCCAGCATGCGGCCGTGCGCGGCGCTGCCCACGCGGTTGGCGATGACGCCGCAGTGGCGCAGTTCGGGCTTGAAGCGCTGCAGGCCGGTGGCCACCGCCGCGAAGGTCTGGGCCATGGCGGAGGCGTCGATGACGCAGACGACCGGCAGGCCGAAAGCCGCGGCGAGGTCCGCGCTGCTCGGGTCGCCGTCGAACAGGCCCATGACGCCTTCGACGAGGATGAGGTCGGCCTCGCGCGCGGCGTCGGCCAGCAGCGCCTGGCAATGCGCGAAGCCGCCCATGAACAGGTCGAGCTGGTAGACCGGGTGGCCGCTGGCGCGTTCGAGGATGGTGGGGTCGAGGAAGTCCGGCCCGGTCTTGAACACGCGCACCCGCTTGCCGCGGCGCGCCTGGCTGCGCGCGATGGCCGCGGTCACGCTGGTCTTGCCGGAGCCCGACGACGGCGCGCTGATGAAGAGGGCGGGGCAGGCGGTCATGGCGCATCCTTCGCGCTGCGCGCGGTCCCGCCGGGCAGGTGCCGAGCCCCTTCGGGCCGCCGTGCGGAGCTCATAGCGGCAGGGCCACCCAGCGGCCTTCGAGCTGCACGATGCGCAGGCTGGGCCCGAAGACGCGCCGCAGCGCGTCGTGCAGCGCCGGGTCGGCCGGTTCGCCGGTGTGCACGATGCGGCCGTCGGCCATCAGCACGAGGTGGTCGGCCTGCAGTGCCAGGTGCAGTTCGTGCAGCACGCTGACGACGCTGTGGCCGGCCGCCACGCGCTCGCGCACCAGCGCCATCCATTCGGCCTGGTGCGGCGGGTCCAGGTGGGCCAGCGGCTCGTCCATCAGCGTCAGCGGCGCCTGCACGGCGAGTGCCCGGGCGAGCAGCACGCGCTGGCGCTCGCCGCCGGACAGCGAGCCCAGGCGGCGTTCGCGCCAGGCCCAGCTCTGCGTCGCCTCCATCGCCACCCGTGCGGCGGCGTGGTCGGCCGCGGTGGGCGGCGCGAGCCAGGGGCGGTGCGGCAGGCGGCCCAGCAGCACCACATCCAGCGCGGTCAGGTCGTCGGCGCCGGTTTCCTGCTGGCCCATCCAGGCGAGCTGGCGGGCGCGTTCGCGCGACGGCCAGGCGTGCAGCGGCCGGCCGGCCAGCGTCGTCTCGCCGTCGCAGCGCTGCAGGCCGGCGATGGCGCGCAGCAGCGTGGACTTGCCGGCGCCGTTGGGGCCGACGATGGCCGTCCAGCGGCCCTGCGCAATGCGCAGGTCGATGTCGCGGATGAGGTCGCGCTCGCCGATGCGCACGCGCGTGATGCGGGCGTACAGCGCAGTCATGTCGGTTGCTTTCGCATGAATGCTGCGGGCCGAGCGCCGGGCCGCCCCCCAGCCGGTCCGCGCTGGCGATGGGCTTGCGGCTCGATGCCGCAAGCATCGCCGTCCCCTCGGGGGACCGACCGGGCATGCGCGCGTGCAGCGCCGCAGGGCTGGGCGAGGGGCCTCATTTCCGGGGCGCTCCGCGGCGGTGCATCAGCACCAGCAGGTACACCCCGCCGACCAGCGCGGTGACCAGCCCCACCGGCAGCTCCTGTGGCCGGATGACGGCGCGGGCGATCACGTCCGCCGCCAGCAGCAGCGCGCCGCCGGCCGCGGCCGACAGCACGATCAGCCAGCCGTGCAGCGTGGCGCACACGGCACGCACGAGGTGGGGGGCGACGAGGCCGACGAAGGCGACGATGCCCGTCTGCGCCACGGCCGCGCCCACCGCGAGGGCGAACGCGAAGACGAGCAGCAGCCGCACGGTGGGCAGGCGCACGCCCAGCGACGCGGCGGTGGACTCGCCCAGCGTCAGCGCATCCAGCGCCGGGCTGGCCAGCAGGCCGACCAGCGCCGCCGCCACGCCGCAGGCCGCCATCACGGTCACGCTGCGCCAGCCCAGCAGCCCGGTGTTGCCGAGCAGGAAGGCCTGCATGGCGCGCAGGATGTCCGGCGACCACAGCGTGGCCAGGTTGGTCAGCGCGTTCAGCACCACGCCGACGACCACGCCCGCCAGCAGCAGCCGCAGTGTCTGCTCCACGCCGCGCGCGAGCACCAGCGTGAGGCTCACGCCGGCCAGCGTGCCGATGAAGGCCACGCCGGTCAGGCCCAGGTGCGTCAGCAGCGAGGCGTTGTGCGCGGCCGTGCCCGTCAGCGCGAGCGTGACGGCCACCGCCAGCTGCGCGCCGGACGCGCTGCCCAGCAGGTAGGGGTCGGCCAGCGGGTTGCGGAACAGGCCCTGCGAGATGGCGCCAGCCATGCCCAGCAGCGCGCCGGCCCACCACGCGCCGAGGGAGCGGGGCAGGCGGATCTCCCACAGGATCAGGCCCATGCCGTCGTCGCCGAGGTGGGCCCAGCCCGTGCTGCCGGTGGCCACGCCGGCGACGATGCCGAGCACACCGACGCCCAGCAGCAGCGCGAGCAGCAGGCCGGGGCGCAGGTTCACGGGGCCGCCTTCTCGCGCAGGCACTTGGCCATGATCTGCGCAGCCTCGGCCATGCGCGGGCCCGGGCGGGCGAGGATGTCGCCTTCCTCGGGCTTGAAGATGCAGATGCGGCCGCGCCGGACGGCGTCGACGCTGTGCCAGCCGGGGCGCTCGGTCAGGCCTTGCGCGCCGCGTGCGCCGACCATGATGAGCGCCGGGTTGGCCTTGACGACGAACTCGGGGTTGATCTTGGGGAAGGGCCCGAGGTCGGGCGGAATGATGTTGCCCGCACCCAGCCGCGTCAGCGTCTCGCCCATGAAGGAGACCGTGCCGGCCGCGTACAGGCCGGGCGCGACCTCGTAGTACACGCGCAGGCCGCGCGCCTGCGCCGGCACACTGGCGGCCGCAGCGGCGACGCCGGCCTCGATGTAGCGCCAGACGCGCTGCGCATCCGGCACGCCCAGCGCCAGGCCGATGGTGTCCAGCACGCGCTGCACGTCGCGGTAGCTGCGCGGCTCCAGCGCGATGACCTTCATGCCCAGCCCGCGCAGCCGGTCGGCCACGCGCGAGGACACGGCGACGAACACGACGTCGGGCTTGAGCGACGCGATCAGCTCGACATTGGTGTCGTCCATGCCGCCCAGCTTGGGCAGCGCGTTCACGCTGGCGGGGAAGTTGGAATACCGGTCGACGCCGACCAGGCGCGCGCAGGCGCCCAGCTCGCAGACGGTCTCGGTCAGCGACGGCAGCAGGCTGACGATGCGCTGCGGCGGTGCGGCCAGCGTGGTCGTGTGGCCCAGGTCGTCCCTGATATCGATGGCCCGGGCGGGCAGCGTGCAGGCGAGCAGCAGCGACAGGAACACATGCTTAAGCATCGGAGGCTTCCTCGATGGTCCGGGTCCAGGGCTGGCCCGCGACCATCAGTGTCAGCTCGCCACAGCGGCGGGCCACGTCCTGGTTCAGCCGGCCGAGTTCGTCCACATAGTCGCGCACCTCGCGGCCCAGCGGCGAGATGCCCCAGCCGACCTCGTTGGACACGAAGACGACGGTGGACGAGAGCTCCGGCAGCAGCGCCAGCAGCGCGTCGCGTTCGGTGCGCCAGCCGGCCTCGTCGGGCGCGCCGTCAATCGGCATCAGCCAGTTCGTGAGCCACAGCGTCAGGCAGTCGACGATGACCAGCGTGCCGGCGTCGTCGGCTTCTTGAAGGGCCGCGCTCAGGCGCAGCGGGGCTTCGAGCGTGTCGAAGCCCGCCGGCCGCGTGGCGCGGTGGTGGGCGATGCGCGCACGCATCTCGTCGTCGGCCGCCAGCGCGGTGGCGATGACCACCGCGCGGCCGCCGCGGGCCTGCCAGCGCAGCGCCAGCCGCTCGGCCTGGCGCGACTTGCCGCTGCGCTGGCCGCCGACGATGAGTTCGTGCACGCTCATCCTCTGCAGCTTAGAGCTGGGGGGACCAGCGCAGCGACACCAGCACCGTGCGCGGCGCGGACGCGTAGCCGTAGGCCGTGGTGTAGGCGCGGTCGAACGCGTTGTCGACGTTGAACTGCAGCTTCAGCTCGCGGCTGATCCTGTACTGCGCGCTCAGGTTCATCAGTCCGTAGCCGCCCAGGCGGCGCGTGTTGGCCGCGTTGTCGAAGCGCGCGCCCGACCACTGCACGCCGGCGCCCAGCAGCCAGTCGCCCAGCTCGGTGTCGGCGTTGACCGTGCCCAGCCGCTTGGCGCGGCGGGCCAGCAGCAGGCCGGTGTTGACGTCCTTGGGCGCCTGCAGGTCCAGCGTGGCCTTCAGGTTCACCATCGCGACCTTGGTGCCGCCGGCCAGGGTCAGGCCTTGCAGGCGTGCCAGCGCGACGTTCTGGTAGCAGCCGAAGCCATAACTGCAGGGGCCGGCGGCGCCGAAGATGATCAGGTTGCTGACGCGGTTGCGGTAGGCGGTGGCCGAGATCTCGTTGTCGCCCGCGGCGTACTTCAGGCCGAACTCGACGTTGTGGCCGTTCTCGGCCTCCAGCAGCGGCGTGCCGGGCTTGCTCAGCGGGCCGTAGAGGGACGCCTGCTGGTAGACCGTCGGCGCGCGGAAGGCGTTGCCGATGGAGCCGACGACACGCAGGCCGGGCGCCACTTCATAACCAGCCAACAGCGTGCCGGTGTCGACGCCGCCGAACTGGCTGTCGTCGTCGTGGCGGGCGTGGGCCTGGAAGCCGAACGCGCCGGCGTTCAGGATGTAGCCCGCGCCGACCGCGTTGCGGCTGCGCTTGCCGATCTTGTCGGTGGCGACCAGGCTGCTGTTCTCCAGCTTGTCCTCGTCGCGCTCGCCGGTGAAGGTGATCTGCTGGCCCTGCGCGAGCTGGTAGTAGCCGCTCAGCGCCAGGTTCTTGATGCGCGTGATGGTCAGGTAAGGCGACGGCGTCGTCTCGTAGCGGTCGCGCGATTCGCCGTAGCTCAGCTGCGTCTGCAGCGCGGGCGACCACTGCGCGGTCCAGGACAGGCGCGCGGCGTCGGTGTCCTGCAGCGTGTGGTCGTCGACCAGCGGCTTGCTCTTGGACGCGTCGTACTGGCCGTTGACGTGGCTGCGGATCGCGACGACCTCGGCGCGGTGGCCCTCGGCCAGCTGCGCGCCCAGGCGCGCGCTCGCCTCGTAGCGGCGGTAGCCGTCGCGGTCGGGCACGTAGCCGAAGGCGTTGTCCAGCGTCGTCGCGTTGAAGCCATCGCTGCGGTCGACACCGGCGGACAGCGCGTAGTCGAAGATGCCGGCGCTGCCGTAGACGGCGGCGTCGGCCTTGCGCGTGCCGAGGTTGCCGGCGGCCACGCCCAGGTCCAGCGCGGTCTTGCTGCCGCCCTTGCGGGTGAAGATCTGCACCACGCCGCCGACGGCGTCGGAGCCGTAGATGGCGCTGGCCGGGCCCTTCAGCACTTCGACGCGCTCGATCTGGCCGAGGGGGATGCCCTGCCAGCTCGCGCCGCCGGTGGACTGCGAGTCCACGCGCACGCCGTCGACCAGCACCAGCGTGTGGCGCGTCTCGGCGCCGCGCAGGTACAGCGACGTGGTGGAGGCCGGGCCGCCGTTGCGGACCATCTCGGCGCAGCCGTTGTTGCGCAGCAGGTCGCCGAGGCTGGCGGAGGCCTGGCGCTCGATGTCGGCGCGGGTGATGACGGTCAGGTCGGCCAGCACCTCGGACAGCTTCTGCGGCGTGCGCGTGGCGGTGGTGACGACGGTGTCGAGCTTGTTCTGGGCCTGGGCGTGCGCAGAGGCGGCCACGGCCAGGGCGGACAGGGCGAAAAGGAGGACGGACGCGGGCCGACGGGCCGCGAGGAGGGTGTAGGACATGAAAAGAAGACGCGAACGAACACTCAGCCGCGCTGACCCCCGCAGCAAGGCTGAAAAACGGCTGCTGCGTTATTGCGCGCAGCAGCCCCGTCGTTGGCCGGTATCCGGGCTGGCGAACCGCTGCTTGACGCCTTCCCAGTGCAGGCACCAGTGGCTTGTGGTCAAACAGGGAGGCCGTGAGGCCTCGTTCGCTTACCGTTGCGGGGACAGCTCAGGTTAGGTTCGCCACGGTGTGGGCCGCCCTCCTGATTCCCGTTGAACTGCACCCGGCTTGAGACCGGGCGCGAGCACCAACGGCGCGGATTCTATCGGCCGGTTGCGGAGGACGCTTGGGCCGGTTTGGCCGGCTTGTGCGCGCGGGCCATGTGCGGGCGCCGGGGCGGCGCGGTCGTCGCGGTGGCGCTGGCGGCCGTGGCGGGCGGCGGCAGGCGTTGCAGGCCGACGGCAGCGGTGCGTTGGGCGCGCGCCTCGGCCTCGCTGGCGCGGCGGGCCTGCGCGAGGGCCGTGGCCTGCCGGGCCTCGGCGAGATGGCGTTCGCGGGCGGCCTTGCTGTCGGCCGCGCCGGGTTGGTCGTAGTCGACGCTGCTGGCCGCGCCCACGCCGGGGCAGGGCGAGTCGCGCAGGTCGCGGCCATCCGGGCCGCAGCGGTAGACCTGGGCGCGCTTGACCTGCGTCTGCGCCGGCGCGGCCGGGGCGGCGAGCGCGGACAGGGCAACGACCAGGGCCGGCAGCAGGGGTTTCATGAGGCTGGAGTGTCCTGCGGCGGCTGCGGTTTGGGGGGCTTGGGGCGCGGCGGCTTGGCGTGAATTTTGGCCAAGGCCTTGTCCATCTCGCCGCGCAGCATCAGCTCGACGGCGCCGTAACTCTTCTCGATGCAGTCCTCCACCGCCTGGCGTTCGGCCAGCGGCGGGCGGCGCAGCACGTAGCCGGCCACCTCGTCGCGGTGCCCCGGGTGGCCGATGCCCAGCCGCAGCCGCCAGAAGTCGGCGCTGCCGAGCTGGGCCTGCATGTCCTTGAGCCCGTTGTGGCCGCCGTTGCCGCCACCCTGCTTGAACTTCATCTCGCCGGGCGGCAGGTCCAGCTCGTCGTGGATGGCCAGGATCTCGTCCGGCGCGATCTTGAAGAAGCGTGCCAGCGCCGCGACCGACTTGCCGGAGAGGTTCATGTAGGTCATGGGCTGCAGCAGCCAGATCGGGCCGCTGGCGCCCGGGGCGTTGTTGGCCCGCGCGACGAGGCCGTGGTAGGCCTTGTCCGGCGCCAGGCTGACCTTGAGGCCGCGCGCCAGGCCGTCAATCCACCAGAAGCCGGCGTTGTGGCGGGTGTCTTCGTATTCGGAGCCCGGGTTGCCCAGGCCGACAAGCAAACGGATCATGGCGGCATCCTAGGTCCTGTCGGGGTCCCGCCGGGTGCCGGAAGCCATGGTCGGCCAGCAATCCGCCAGCTACATTGCGGCGGGACACTGCACCACCGCTCCAGGAGTGAACTCGAACATGAAGAACAAGGATTCCAAGCGCAGCACGTCGACAGGCAAGGCCAGGACCTGGGTGCTGGTCGTCATCGTCGTCATCGGCGTGGCGCTGGCCGGCTGGTGGTGGAAGGGCCGCAGCGCCGAGGGGGCCGGCGGCCCGGCGGGTGCGGCCTCGGCGGCGTCGGGCGCCGGAGGCGGTGCCGGCCGCCCGGGTGGGGCCGGCGGTGCCGCTGGCGGCGGCCGCTTCGGCCGCACCGGTGCGCAGCCCGTGTCCGTCGCGGCCGTGCAGCGTCGCGACCTGCCGGTCGCGGTGGACGCCATCGGCAGCATCGCGGCGGCCAACACGGCCGTGGTGCGCGCCAAGGTCAGCGGCGAGCTGAAGGCCATCTACTTCAAGGAAGGCCAGCCGGTGAAGGCGGGCCAGGTGCTGGCGCTGATCGACCCGCGCGCCTTCGAGATCGCGCGCGACCAGGCCGCCGCGGCGCTCGCCCGCGACCAGGCGCAACTGGAGAACGCCCGCGCCGACCTGGCCCGCTACCAGGACCTGGTCGCCAAGGAAGCCGCGCCGCGCCAGCAGCTGGACACGCAGCAGGCGCTGGTGCGCCAGCTCGAGGCGACGCTGCTGTCCGACAAGGCGACGTTGGACAACGCCCGGCTGCAGCTGTCCTACACCAAGGTCACCGCGCCGATCTCGGGCCAGGCCGGCCTGAAGCAGGCCGACCTCGGCAACAGCGTGACGCCCAGCGACGTCAACGGCCTGCTGACCATCGCGCAGACGCAGCCCGCGGCGGTCGTCTTCGCCGTGCCCGACGCGCGGCTGGCGCGCATCCGCCAGCAACTGGCTGACAAGCAGCCGCTGGCCGTGCAGGCCTGGGACCGCGAGCACAAGCAGATGCTGGCCCAGGGCCGCGTGGACAGCACCGACAACGCCATCGATGCCAGCACCGGCACCATCAAGGTGAAGGCGCTGTTCCCGAACAAGGACAACGCGCTGTTCTCCAACCAGTTCGTCAACGTGCGCCTGCAGCTGGACACGCTGAAGAACGTGCTCGTCGTGCCCACCGCGGCCGTGCAGCGCGGTTCGCCCGGCACCTTCGTCTACGTGGCCGCCGATGGCCAGGTCGCGCTGCGGCGCGTGCAGGTGCTGGCCGTGGATGGCGAGTCGACGGGCGTGCAGGGTGACCTGAAGGTTGGCGACCAGGTCGTCACCGACGGCGCCGACCGCCTGCGCGACGGTGGCAAGGCCGAGGTCATCAAGGCGCCGGCCGGGGGCGCCTCGGGCGCGGCCGGGGGCGACGGCGGCCGCCGCAACTGGATGGAGCGCGTGCCGCCGGAGATGGTGGACAAGCTCAAGGCCATGAGCCCCGAGGACCGGCGTGCGTGGATACAGCAGCATGCGGGCTCCGCGCCGGCTTCTGCATCCGCACCGGCCCAGCGCGAGGCCCGGCCGCCCGCCTACCCGGGCTCGGCGCCGGCCGCCCCACCGCTCGGTGCCGCGCCGGGCGCCGCTTCGGGCGCACATGCCGAGGGCGAGCGCCCGCGCTGGATGGACCGCGTGCCGCCGGAGATGGTCGACAAGCTCAAGGCCATGAGCGACGAGGAGCGCCGCGCCTGGTTCCAGCAGCGCCGCGCCGCGTCCGCAGCCGCTGGCGGCCAGTGAGGCCCGCTCGATGAACCCGTCACGCCTCTTCATCGAGCGGCCGGTCGCGACCTCGCTGCTGATGCTGGCCATCGTGCTGGCCGGTGCGCTGGCCTACCGGCTGCTGCCGGTGTCGGCCCTGCCCGAGGTCGACTACCCGACCATGCAGGTCACGACGCTGTACCCCGGCGCGAGCCCGGACGTGATGACGTCCTCCGTCACCGCGCCGCTGGAGCGCCAGTTCGGCCAGATGCCGGGCCTGTCGCAGATGTCGTCCACCAGCTCGGGCGGCGCGTCGGTCATCACGCTGCGCTTCGACCTCAGCGTCACGCTGGACGTGGCCGAGCAGGAGGTGCAGGCGGCCATCAACGCCGGCAGCAACCTGCTGCCCACCGACCTGCCCATGCCGCCGGTCTACAGCAAGGTCAACCCGGCCGATGCGCCGGTGCTGACCATCGCCGTCAGCTCCACGACGCTGCCCGTGCCGCGCGTGCACGACCTCGTGGAAAGCCGGCTGGCGCAGAAGATCTCGCAGGTGCCGGGCGTGGGCATGGTGGCCATCGCCGGCGGCCGGCGGCCGGCCGTGCGCATCCAGGCCAACCCGGGCGCGCTGGCCACGCTGGGCCTGTCCATCGACGACGTGCGCACGGCCATCTCGGCCGCCAACGTCAACCAGTCCAAGGGCAGCTTCGACGGCCCGCTGCGGGCGTCCACGCTGGACGCCAACGACCAGTTGCGCAGTGCCGCCGAGTACGCCAGCCTCGTCATCGCCTACAAGAACGGCAACGCCGTGCGGCTCAAGGACGTGGCCCAGATCGTGGACGACGCCGAGAACCTGCGCCTGGCGGCCTGGGCCGGCCAGGCGGGCCAGGCGTCCACGTCGGCCGTCATCCTGAACGTGCAGCGCCAGCCGGGTGCCAACGTCATCGAGACGGTGGACCGCGTGCGCGCGGTGCTGCCGCAACTGCAGGCCAGCCTGCCGGCGTCGCTGGAGGTGCAGATCCTGTCGGACCGCACCAACACCATCCGCGCGTCGGTGACCGACGTGCAGCACGAGCTGCTGTTTGCTGTTGTGCTGGTCATCGGCGTCATCTTCGTGTTCCTGCGCAGCGTGCCGGCCACCGTCATCCCGGCCGTCGCGGTGCCGGTGTCGCTGGTGGGCACCTTCGGCGTCATGTACATGGCGGGGTTCTCGATCAACAACCTGACGCTGATGGCGCTGGTGATCTCCACGGGCTTCGTGGTGGACGACGCCATCGTCATGATCGAGAACATTGCCCGGCACCTCGAAGAGGGGCAGGGCCAGGTTCCGGGGCAGGCGCATGTGGGCGCCGCCGATGTGACGGGCGTGGCGGCGGGCGGCGGCAAGGTCACGCCCTTGCAGGCGGCGCTGGACGGCTCCAAGCAGATCGGCTTCACCATCATCTCGCTGACGGTGTCGCTGATCGCCGTGCTGATCCCGCTGCTGTTCATGGGCGACGTGGTGGGGCGCCTGTTCCACGAGTTCGCGATCACGCTGGCCGTGTCCATCCTGATCTCGGCCTTCGTGTCGCTGACGCTGACGCCCATGATGTGCGCGCGGCTGCTCAAGCATGAGCGAGAGGAAGACCACGGCCGGCTGTGGCACCGCGTCGGCAAGGCCTTCGACGACACCATCGCCGCCTACGGCCGCATGCTGGACTGGGTGCTGGACCGCTCGGCCGCGACGCTGGTCGTCTTCCTGGCGACGCTGGTGCTGACCGCCCTGCTCTACATCTACGTGCCCAAGGGCTTCTTCCCGGTGCAGGACACGGGCCTGATCCAGGTCATCACCGAGGCCACGCAGAGCAGCTCCTTCGATGCCATGTCCGAGCGCCAGCAGGAACTGGCCGAAGTGATCCTGAAGGATCCGGACGTCGACCACATCGCCTCCTTCATCGGCGTGGACGGCGCCAACGCGACGCTCAACACCGGCCGCATGCAGCTGACCCTGAAGCCCTTCGAGCAGCGAAGCGCCTCGGCCACCGACATCATCCGCCGCCTCAACGAGAGCACCGCCAAGATCCCGGGCATCACCGCCTACATGCAGCCGGTGCAGGACCTGACCATCGAGGACAGGATCTCCAAGACCCAGTACCAGTTCCTCCTCAGTTCGCCCGATTCCGGCGACCTGTCCAAGTCGACGACGGCGCTGATGGAGCGGCTGAAGAAGGTACCGCAACTGGCCGACGTCGCCACCGACCTGCAGGACCAGGGCCTGCAGGCCTA
>Ga0116227_10000070_pt1 | contig 170916 bp, 130 predicted proteins | sample S1TSphgellanicum_FD_89693 | JGI IMG/M metagenome (GOLD analysis project Ga0116227, IMG submission 89693) | Host-associated microbial communities from peat moss isolated from Minnesota, USA - S1T2_Fb - Sphagnum magellanicum MG | ecosystem: Host-associated > Plants > Peat moss > Unclassified...
GGGGGGGGAGGGGGAGCCTGATGGTGTCACAGTCGTCAGGTACATTATTGGTAAATTGCAGAGGGATCATTTTCCAGTGGTTCATCCCTATCTTGAAGAACTAGAAGATCACCCTTTGTTAACCTGTTTGTTTGTTTGTTAGTTTGTTGGCCTTGCCTACCATGGCAAGGATATTGTGTTTAGATTCATTATAGAGTATAGTAGCTTAAGGGATTTTGGCCCCTAGGTAATAAGGTCTATTTTGATATGATTTTTGAAAGATGATATGTTGAAACTTGAGATTAGTTATAGAGTTATAACATCTTGAAGGATTTTGGTTTCTTTTAGAGGATTTTTTGAAGATTATATTTTTGCATGGTAAAATATTTGAGTTTCCATAATTCTTCTTTTGCCTTAAGATCCTTTGTAATGTAAATGGCACGGCCACAGTTTGACACACCCCTTGTTTGTTTTGATCTATTGATAGATTGAGGGAAAATAATTTTTGGGAGGATCTAGCAGTCCCCCCCTCCTTCTGGCAAATTAAAAAGTAGAAAAATGTGAAAAAGTGATTTCTGAGGGTTTTATAATCGATTTCCAGTAGGTAGATATCCAAAAATATAAAATATAAAGTCTTTTTTAAAAATTATCCAAATAAGGCTATATTTTCTTATGGATGATGATCACCACTTTGACTGCTGTACAAAATTGGGAAACCCAAAAAACCAAAAATAGTTTATTCAAAAACAACACTAGGGAGGAAACATTCTAGGTCTTCTACTATCTAGCTACTTGTAAGTTGTTACAGGCTGATTCCAACTCAATAAAAAGTCTGTTTTATTTATTTTGTTAGTTAATTTTTGAGGCTGCCCATTTGTCAGAAGGTTGTATCATAGCTTGTGCACAAAATTCCAGCCTCGCTAGCGAAGTACCTTGTGTAACTCATAAGATCCTGGACAAGTTTAAGACAAGAGAGAGAATCCTGTTTCTTTACTCAGGAGGAGCGTCTATCTATTGGAATTCCAATCTGCTCTCTTCTTTCTATTAATTTTTATAAGAGGAAGGAGACAACTCATGAAGGCTTCAGTGCTTGACACCAAAGATTTACATAGTTTTTTTAGGAGGAATAAGGAAGTTTTTAGGGGAATAAACTTTTCGTTCCTCCCCACCTCCTTTAAGAACTAGTAGAAGTATTTTAGTGTACAATTTTCAGACATTTATGATCTATTTTTCAACATCTATTTCTATAGTTGCAGAATAATATATGGTCTGTTCATCAGACATCTGCCATTTTGCAGCAATGATGATTCTCATTGGTAGTTGCATTGATGAGAAATGTCAGCTGGAAATGCATCATCATGGAGCATTGATGCATGCAGAACTCTTGTGACTGAGTCAGCTCAGAGAAACCAAGAAAGGGAAATTAAGATGGAAGACAATGAGATTTCCACTTGAGTTTTGAGGAAACGCCAGCTTAAGCGAAGACAAAACCACCGGGTTGTAGTACTCACAAATTCACAAATTCCTGTGCGGGAAGTACAGGAAAAGAACTTTTTCATGCTGCAGGTCTAATGTGCAACAACAATGACAGCTGCAGATGGACGTATGGCCGGACCCTAGACGTGCCAATCCTCCTAGCGCAAGAGGACAAAACTATCACCTACTTAGCACTCAGGTGTCATGGGCCCCCCTGCCTAGCCCGTACACTCTCATAAAGCAATACTGGATGCATGAGGTGCACAGAATTTGGATGGTTGGGTTTCTATTATCTAAGCATGGGTGGGGTCCATGGGATTTATGAATGTATTTGGTAATTAGAGATCATGCATGACCTTACATTTGCACAGCTAATTATGCACGAGAATGTGCCTTCTAGGGGGCACATTCTGGCTCCTAGTGATGTACTAAGTCAAGGCAAGTAGGCAGAAAGCACCCCGAGGCCAAGTAATTCCCTAGTATGGTCCATGCTAGGGCATGAAGTTGCATAGGCAGATCCTAAACTAGAATAGGTAAGGAAGGAACAGCCTGAATAGGCCTGCCAATTCTGCCATTTAAAGCTGCATTCACACCTAATGTTAAGTCAGTGTTAAGTGAAAATTTAGCTGGCATCTTAGGTGTATGTTAAATGGGTGATTGCTTAATATTAAGTGAAACTTAACATAGAATCTTTGGGTAAATAGGTTAAGGTTCTAAATGACTAGAGTAAACTCTCTCTAAACTAATATCCTTGGGACCGGCCAGAAGATATTAGTTTATGGAGGATATTAGTTTACACAAATTATATGTAAGTATGAGGCCCACCACGGGCTGTGCCTGCATATTAGTTTAGAGAGAATATTAGTTTACAGAGAGTTTATTGTAGCTTGGTGTTAGGGGACTTAACACCAGAGTCCTTAACACCAAGTGTAAATGCACCTTAAGAGTGCTTGATAACCTGCGAGATTGGCAAGTATGGATCTGTATGTTACTTCTTGTTGGTAGTTTAGTTAGGAAGTATGTATGCTAGGACTTATGTCTTTCATTAACATTTTTTTTTGGGGCCCTGCCGCTATAAGGCAAGGAACTATAGCATCAAAGCAAATTTGGCACTAAATTGCCTTGTTGTGGAGGCAGCTTGTCTGGGCAGGCAAAAACACTGGTTCAACTGATGGCCACTTCGCCCTTGATACGAGGTCCCAAAATATGAGATGTTAAGAAATATTTGGGTCACACCTTGTTCAAGAACGAGGTCTCAAAATATGAGATGTTAAAAGAATTTCTTGATATTCTTGATTTTTTCGTGGTGAGCCCTAACCTTAACTTAGGTGTTGGACCTATGGGCTATTCCTAAACCTAAAGGGATGTTGAACATGTTATAGGTTAACTTACCCCTTAAACCATGATCCCCATAACATAAACCTAGGGATGTTGCACATGCATGGCTAAAGCACTTGCACCCATAAAAACATTTCATTTGAAGTTAACATAATTTGGACACACCATGAACACAACAAAAGTGGTCTATCAACCATTAGCTCAATCTCACCACTACACATGCAACATGGGATGATCAATGATCAAATCCACCACATCCACAATAATGCCAATCCCATACAACCTATCCCCAACTAAACCTTAATCATTATGTTTGGACAAAACATGGGTCAAATATCACCTACACAATGGTCAAAATTGGGTGGTAGCCTTGTCCCATGTTCAACCATTAATCATGCCAACTACAACCCCAAGGCTCACTACAATAATAAAATCACATGTGGGAAGGCACATAAACCTAATGCACCCCCAAACTCTTTGGTGTTCTAACCCTAGCCTTGTTCACAACCAAAACAAGGGCTTGCAAAAGTGCAGGCCAAAAGTAAAACCCAGGAATCACATTTCATGCTCTTGGGAATGTAGGAGAGTATGAGAAAATGAACCCCAACACTCCTAAGTGAGCTCTCACTTTGGGAGTTGGAGTTTTGATGGACTTCCAAATTTTCAGAAGGTGATTGCAAGGGTCAAAACTCATTGGATTAAAGAGTTGCTTATACCATGGAAAAACTCTTAGAACGTAGATGTCTAAAATGGGCTTGATGACCCATTTGGGTATTTAAAACACAAGTTATGGCCAAAAGAAGGGTCAGGAGTCAAAATGCCATTTGATTTTCAACCATTAAAAGTTTAAAATTGCCCTGATTTACTTGCATGCAGGTGGCATGCCACATATCGTTGGAAAGCTCTCAATAAAGGCTACAACTTTGTTTTAGACCTCACCTCAATTAGAGTTTTGAACACAAAGGTATGGGCCTCCAAAGTCACGGGAATCCCAATTTTGAGAATTTCGAGACTCCAACTTGGGAGTCCTGAGACAAAATGACATTTGGGTGCTGGCCCATGGCCAGGCATAGTGAATACTATAAGGGGGAAGGTGATGGCTTCCCCCAAGTTCGGGCCGTGGTGAGTCTTGTGAATCCGTGTTTGCTCGTGGCTCGTCCGTGCACCAAAAATGCTCAAATTACGCATTAACCAACTTGTTGTTTGATTTGTGCAAGTCCATGTGAATAATTGACTTGCTTGTCACTATTTCTAGTCTTCATTCCATAATTCCAACACACCCCTCTACCCCCAAAGTGTTACGAGTTAGGGAGCGTGCCCCAACTCTTTATCCTTCCGCTGTTTTCACCTTTTGGACATAACCTTTCACCTTGAGTTTCCCACCATGTAAGATGCACAAGTTTCTTAAATATCAACTTAAAATTTATGTTTACTTTTTAAATTGTCAACCAATGGCACACAACTCATGAAACCTTATTACCCCTTAAAAATGAATTAACAACCCAATCAACATAATGATAAAAAACATGTGCACCCAACAAACAAAAATGGAGATACATAAATCATGTAACATGAATATCCATTTTTGTGATTATCACACAAAAATCATGACATTAATTCAAAAGTTTCCCTGTTCATTAATGGCACAACATTCCACCACATGTCAATGACAAATATGGGTGTTTATTAATACAAGGAATTGGTAGCAAAAAATTTAGCAAAACCAACCCCACACACACCACCTTTCTTTACCCATGAATAAGTGTCCATAAATAAATGCCCATGAACAAATGCCATAGTCATAAGTCTTACTAGTTGCAACTCCACAAACAAAAGCATAACCAAAATGCCACACAACATTTGAGCAAAACTCTTGAACAATTAATCCATGTGCAAAACATAAAACTACAACAAACCCATGCCACACAATGTTGAAAATAAAACTTACTCCATAAAACTTATTACAATTAATCTTGTGTAAACAACTAAACTTCTAAAATTGCACAAAACTCAAAAAATCACATGTTTGGTGATTCAAAATATGACTCACTTGTAACAATGCAAGAATCCAAACTCACAAAACACAAAGCCAAACCAAATAAAATTTGCAAAAAAAACTTGCATAACAATAAAATGTGTTTTGGAATTACAAATCACCAAAAGTGATTTGAGATCACAAAAGCTAAGATTATGTCCCATCACTACAAGAAAACATGGTCCTTTAAAAAGTCCAACTTGATTAAAATGTTCACATTGACCAAGGGGGATGGCTATTTTGATTAAATGCTTAGGGCATGAAAAACATTAGTTGTTTTCTATTGAAAAAATTAACTATAATGGACTTTTTGACCACATGACAAACCAAACATCTAGTCAAAAAGGGCAAAAGTCCGTCAAGATCTTGTCAAATCAAGGCTTAGTCAAATCAACCATATTAATTTAGTTACTTAATACATAAATTTGTTTAGCCTAAGGTATATATTTAATCTAAATCCACAACTAAATTAAGTTAGGCATATTACACTTAATAGGTACTTATAAGGCTTAGTAAGCTATCTACATGCTACTTTTAGACACGTGTACAAGTATGTAGGCTTAGTAAATTAATTAATTAATATTTAATAATTACTAGTTAATACTTGATAATTTATAATTATTAACTTAGCTAATTAATTAATTACCCACGAATCAAATGTTAATTAATAACCAAAAATTAATTAATCCATCAACTTATTATTTTATTATTTTAACTAATAGTTTATTTAATATTTAATAATTGATACATTTTAATTAATAATTATTAATAATTATTAATAAATAATCAATCCTTAATATTAATTAATTAATAGTATGTAATCCAATATCAGTAATTAATGTTATATGATCAATAATTATTAATTATTACTTATTATTAAATTTCAAAATTAAACTAGTAGCATGTAGGTAACCTACTAGGTCTAGGTACTTACATGCTATCTACTAATAAGTACTAGGTAGGTACATGGCATAACCTACTATTTAAGTAAGTAATGTAAAAAAATTGAAGTTCATTGATTAATATTACAATATGTACATCAAGACAAAAAAAATCAATGAAGTTCATTACAATATGTTGACAAAATATTTCATCTTTTGAAGTGGTAATACAATGATAAAGACTTGACTTCTCAAAATGGATGTGAGGAGTTCAAATTCTCACATTTGCAACCTTGGCTACCTAAGTTCCTTTGGCCTTAAACGACCCAAATAGGTAGCTTAAACCCCTAAGCAAGGTGGGTTAAGGTTGGTTGCCTAGCTGAAGGGGCCTAAGTTAAATAGGGTAAGTAGGTTAATATATTAATATATTAATATTATTATTAGATATTATTAAAATATTTTTAAACATATATATAATTGCTATCAAAATATTGTTGATTGGTCAAAAATCTAGTTCAAAAACCAACCAAAAATGGCACTTTGGTTAGGTCCAAATCGACTTGTTCAAAATGGCACTTTGGTCAAGTTGAACAAGGTGACAATTGGGGTATTTTTTGGTAAATTTTTCCGATCGAAAAAACCACATTTTCTTGTAGTGCATCCACAAAATATCCTGAACCTTATTCACACATGAATGAATTCAAGATCAAAACTGAAACAACTAAATTAACATTATTTATCTTGAATTAACCGGGGTGCAATTAAATAACTAAATTAATTAACTTGATAGTTCCAACAATTGGAACACACTGGTCAACATGGGTTGTGTGAATTGAAGTAACATGGCATTTTGCATTCATCTCCTTAACTCCTTGTTTAAAATCCCATGCCAAAACTGGATAGATTAAACTTCTTTCACACCTTGTGTCACCATAATCAACCTATGAATCTATGCATAGGCCTCCCATAAGCTCTCATGGGACTTATGTTAAAACTCTTGCAAACTTTTTAGTTTCTTAGTCCAAACCCCTTAGTAATTCCATCATAACTTTTGGAAGATTTTGCAACATGGTCAAATGTTGAAATAAGACCCTATGCATTAGTGGAAAGGCCAAAACCATCACATCTAAGGGCTCCACCACTCTCAATGGTCCCACTGCTACTAGCACTTTTATTTCCACTCATTACATTACTGCTAAAGGCCAGGGCTGGCAATATCGGGTTTTATTCAATCGAGTTTTATTCGGTTTTTAAATAAAACCCGAGTCCTAAGATAGCATCATAATTGGGTTTTAATTGATTTATTTATTGCGGTTATATTAATAACTAGGGTTTGGCATTCAATTTTGCCTTTGCCGCAGTGGCGGCGGTAGGGGTGCGGGTGGCCTAGGGCTTGACCAACTCCGAAATAAAACCAAGTTTTACAGAGCGAAAATCGAATTTTATTCATTAAAACCAAAAACCCAATTTTCTAATGGAAAAAAATCAAGTCTTTTCCAACCCTGCTAAAGGCTACATCCACATTAGTTAGAACCAAAGTTCCCATGGTGATGGAAACAAAATTGGGCGACCAATATAGTCACCACTCTTTAATTTCAACTTCATGGGCACACTTGAAGTCATGGTAATTGTCCATGGGTGCCCTGTCCAAATGTTGGAATAAACCTTTCCATGTGATGAAAGGTGTTAACAATTGGGGATTTTGCATGTGTTACATATCGCACCAAATGTTAAACTTTTGGATGAATTCATCCAATTTGATGGTGCCAACCACCCCTGAATATCGATAAGGTCCCTTGGTGGTTTATTACACATTGTCCATGTCTGACAACAATGAAGTGGTGACAAACCTTGGAAATGAATTTGTATTTGAATTTGATGTGTGCCACCCAAATGAAAATGTTGGTGGTGCGGGTGGTTTGAACTACACCCCACACTTGGTAAAACCATTGATGTTCTTCACAATATCCCCTATTTTAAAACCATGTATAGGAATCACCAAAAGTGTTTAATCTAATTTTGCAAATAGATTCACTAGTCTTTGTTTACCACTAGGTTTTGTTCTTGTGTTATGCATGAGAATTCATGTTGCAATTAGAATAAAAGTTGATGCCAAATTTAATGATTTTGACGTTTTTTGGGGTGATTTTTGTTAATAACTCTCTTGGGATTCAAATCCCAAGGAGGTTTAAGTACCTTGAAGTGCGAATGTTTTCTTTTTCTTTATTCCCCTCTTTCTATATTAGGAATAGTAATAATGGGTGGCAACAACAAATGCTACAACCATCGCCATCACCAACATGTGAGCCATAATGACACAACTATGTGCGGTAATCTCAGTTTTTAAAAATTGCATCAAAGATATTCGAATGTGGTAAAGTTATTAGAGGTTTTTAGCAACTTCATGTTAAAATAAGGGATGATGAATGTGCATGGTTACATGGGGGGGTTGTTTTCTTTTCCGAAATACGATATTGGTGAATAAGGTGTTGGGTTAGTTCATTTTTTCAACAAAAAGCTGATAACCATAGTTTTAGGACCTTAGTTGCATAATTAGGAATGACAGATCTTTAGTAGGTTGGGGGTGGAAGTAGACACCAAAATTCGTGGTGTTCAGCAAAACATTGGTCTTATTCTAATATTTAGTGAATAGCAAGGATGCTGAGATTCATGAGGTAGTTGAAAAGGCATCAATGAAAGGTCCAATAGAGATAGAACAATCTTCAAGCCCATGATTAATACTAACATTTTGCCATGATAATATTAAATTATTATTTTTAGAATAATCTTCAGGCACTAATGATGTGCTTGTAATATTTATATGATGTAGTCCTAATACACCCTTCCTTAATCTTCACTTCTATCAGGTCCCTAAATATAATTGAAATCGAATTTAGATCCTACCATTTTCGTTTGAGTAACCTCAAGTGAATTACAATTTAGTAAATGAATTACAGGGGATAAATCACAACTGCAGGAAATCCAGAATGCAACAAATGGTGCGAGCTAGGTATTCGACTCGATGCTCCATGGAAAGGGGGTTGATTGGGCCTCATAGCCAAGGATAATGGCCATCACCAAGAACCCAAGTTCGATAATGAAAATGAACATCGTCATCTTCACATTGATACTCTTCAAACCTTTTTGGCGCAATTCCACGAGCAAAAACAAATTCTAAATAGATCGCTAAAGCATGTGGGTTAAGAGACAATCGACGATCCCATGATGAAAAATTAACTCAAATGTGCACCATTTTTTTGAACGATTCTTCATTGCACGACTATTGGAAAACATTCACATCAAGCAATGTTTCTTCAAGTTCTTATTCTTCTACGAGGGTAACTAGAGGATTCGAAGGTGTAATAACATCATCCGCCATGACTTAATCTTCACATGTGTCAACAAAAACCAAAGGGGTAGTTGAAACAATTTGGTACTTACATTCAGAAAGGGTCGATGCTTTATTTAACAAATTAAAATAGGCGTAATGTGTGACAACAACAGTGAAACTTCATGAAAACCCGGACATCCTAGTTTTAATGGATTTGTCGAACCCTAATTTCAACAGTGGATCTACAAGTACATGGGGGTTCTTGTGATGGAAATTTTAATTCCAATGTACTATGTAGTACATTGTTAATTATTACATGGTAAAAAATAACTAGGGAATATCAAAGAGTAAATGGTATGCGAGAATGTTACTATTACCATTAAGTTGATTTAATCAAGTAGGAACTCAAGGATGTTTACTTATTACTATCGATAAATTATCCTAGTAGTTAATTACTTGAAATAATTAAGATGAAAAAGTAGGATGTGAAAGTCAAACGGACGGAATGGATAAGGATCGAGCTCAAGAACCTCATCAAAACATTCAAAAACCTCATCAAGACATCGAAGATAAAGAAAAGGATGAATCCTCCAATTCCATTAATCATGAGGATTATCATCCTATTTGATTGGAGGATGGAACCTTTTTAGTGTTTCATTGGGCACAAAAATTCCCATCCTAAATTCCATTAGAGGGCAAATCATTTTCGATTTTCATTGGTTCTTGGAAGATGAGGAGGCCATGGATTGGAGGGAAAAGTTTCCACAACTTCCATTGGACAAAAAAAACAAGCTCAAGGAGGGGTCATGAAAAGCTTGGGGGAAAAAAGTTTTTGGGGGGTCCTCTTCTTGTGTTATTTATCTTGGGAAGGGGAGGAGAAAAATGATGAGTTTTAGTAGATGGTGGAAAGAGGGAGAGTGGGTTGGATGTTTGGTGACGCACTCCCAAGCTCCTTGATGGACTCAAATGTGACTCTGAAATTAAAATAACGAAAGAACGAGGAGTTGAGTGCGCACTCCCTGGTTCGTAGCACTTCGGGGGTAGAGGGGCGTGTTGGAGCTCCGGGATGGGACTAAGAAGATGGACAAGCAATTCACTTATTCACACAGACCTGCACAAACCAAACAACAAGTTGGTTAGTGCATAGTTAGAGCACTTTTGGTGCTAGGACAAGCCACGGGCAAACTCGGACTCACAAAATTCACCACGGCCCGAACTTGGGGGAAACCACCACCTTCCCCCTTATAGTATATTTTGTGCCTCTCCATGAGGCTCACATCCAAATGGCATTTTGTACCAAGACTCCCATTGGGAATCCGAAAATTCCTAAACTTGGGATTCCCACGACTTTGGGGGCCCATAACTTTGTGTGCAAACCTTCGATTGAAATGACGTCTAAAGTAAAGTTGTAGCCCTCATCAAAATCTTTTCAATGATATGTCACACGTCACCTGCACGCAAGGAAATCAAAGCGATTCCCAACTTTTAGTGGTCGGGAGTCAAATTGCCAATTTGACCCCCGGCCCTTCTTTTGGCCATAAATTGTGTTTCAGGTGTCCAATGGGTCATGCGAGCCCATTTCAAATATCTAGGTTTCAAGATCTTTCCAATGTTATAAGCAACTCTTCAATTCAATGAGTTTTGACTCCTACAATCGCCCTCTAAAAATTCGGGAGTCCACTGGGACTCCAACTCCCAAAATGGGAGTTCACTTGGGAATGTGAGGGTTCATTCCCTCACACTCTTTTGCACTTCCAAGAGCATGATATGTGACTCTTGGGCCTAGTCTTGGCCTACACCTTTGTAAACCCTTGCTTTGGTCACGAGCCCAAGGTTAGGGTTGCGACATTTGGGGTACTTCGAAAGAATAGAAGTGAGTAGGATAGTTTTGTGAGATTGAAATTTTAAAAGAATTTCACAAACCCTCTTGGGTTTGGTAGCACAAATTCTTACTAATTTGGGTGCAGAGCCTACAATTTGGTAGACATATGTGCCTTGTAGTTAACTTTCTAATGAGTTAAGGCAAGCTCAATTTGAACAACATATGCGAGAGGAATAATATTTTAAATGACTGGTGGTCTGCAACCAAATTGAACTTGATGTTGAATCTTTAAAAGTTGGTTTGAATGGGTGATAATTTAACATAAAATTCTAGGATTTGGATTGTTCGAACTTGGAAAATATATCTATCAATTCTAAATTATAAATCATGCATAGGAAGTAAGCTATCTAGTTTTAACTATAAACGTAACTTAACATCTAGAAATACACTTGTAGTTTTTTTTCCTTCACTGGTAACGTATGTACTTTCAAGTATAGTCACCTCATAGAACTAGAAATAGAAGGACAAAAAGTCACTTCACATAACCCAACTTGAAGTTAGGTGGCAAGGGTCATTGATAATCGGGCAAGGTGGACTTGGGCTGCCCCTATGGTCATCATCATTTTCTTTCATCATCACTATCATCATTGACAATTAACACGACAATAACAACAAGAAGGGGATGAACTCCCCTCCCTATCATCATTGTCATTATGAAAGCATTGCAATAATAACAATAGAAAAAAAAAGGGGAAAAAAGAAGGAAAAGGAAGAAAAAGAAAAATGGAAGCAAAGCAACAAGAAGCACAAAACTTTAATTCGCCATCATTGTGAGCTCAAGTTCCCCAAGCCTGCCAAATTTAGTGAGCTTGTGAACTTTACAAGGCCCAAAATAAAAATGGTTAGGGGGTATAATTTGGACCTCCCATTTCATTTTTATTTTTATTTTTTTAATTTATGAAGCCTAGAGGTTAAGTTTGGCACTATTCTCAACTTTTCATCTTGTCAAAAAAAAAATCAATTTTTAAATTCACTTGGAAGGTATTAAATTCATAATTTGAATGTAGTTGGGACTTCATCCATGTAAGATTTTTTTTCAGGTATACTGCATAGGAATCTAAACTTAAAACACAAGATGGAATTTCGAACACAAAAATCATGTGCAAATGAAGATTACACAACATTTAAAAAATTACAAAGCAAACAAAACACATTGTACTCTGGAATTTCAAATTATCAAAAATGATTTGAAATCACAAAACTTAAAATTATATCCCCAAACACAATTTTTAAAACTTTGTTCTAATTGAAATTAGTTCCAAATAACTTACCTTGGCTACAATAACTAGGATATAAACATATAGCTAAAATAAAACTCATGACAAAGGTGCACATTGTGATGATAGGGTGTTAGTGCATTCCTTACCACTATGACCCTAACACCAAGTGTGGCCAGCCCTTTAAGATGGAGAACAATTTTTAAATGTGTAATGTTTGGAGGATATTTTTTATTGTGAGGATGGTGCCATTTCTTGTTGCTTTCTCCCGCCCTTTAACTACTTCAATGATTTAATAATTCAAACGTGGCTACTGCCTCATCTCCTTTTTGGGTCCTCTGTTCCTTTGTGAAGCTCTAGTCTCCATGTGGTTGTGAGACAGCATGGTGTGAGGTATGGACTAGGACCGTTCCTAAAATATAGGCCCCTTAATTGGGGAATGGCTCAGCTGAGTGTAAGATAAGGACCCATGGTGGGGTCATTCTTGAAATATAGGCCCCTTAAGTGGGGAATGGCCGAGTGTAGGATAAAGATCCATGGATGGGGCTGTCCCTGAAATATAGGACCCTTAAAAGGAGAATGGCCCCACCCTTGGTCATTACCCAACAGTAGGTTGTCTCACAACCGGATGGAGACTCATCACCGAGCTATTTAATAAAATTGTGACCGTGTTATGGAGCATGTTAATTTAATTTAGTTTCTTCAAATTAGGGTTTCGTGTTCTTGGAGTAGGCTTTCCAGTGCTGGAATTAGGGTTTTGAGGGTTTTAGGGGTTTCGAGTACCTGAATTAGGGTTTCGAGTTCCTGAATCTGAATTCTACCATGTTTCAGCAAAACTGTGTGTTCTCGTTTGGCGGCAATGGCAAAGAGGTTTTGGTGAATTGCAGTCGCGAGAGTGGTGATGGTTGTCGTCGGCAGGACAATTAATAGCGTGCGAGGGCGGTGGACGAGGTAATAGGAAAACTTAGAGAAACAGCCGGGGAGGTGAATGGGAGAGTAGTTTCTGATCCCCGAATCTGGGTCGAGAGATTGTGAATATGGCGAAGAAGAAGAAGGGGATGGAGCTTCCTGAGAAACGTGGAACAGAGAAGAGAACGGGTGTTGAAGTTGAGAAAGAAAGCATTGAGAGAAGGTGTCCGGATTCTGAGAATGGTTCAAGTCAGCCTTCTAGCTTGAATCTGGCGGAGAAGAGGAAGAAGAAGGATCTGAAAGAAGATGAGCTGGCTGAAGGACAGGCAGGAAGAACTCCAGCTTCTGAGAACAGCGTGTTTGTACATCCCAGAAAGTTCCGTGAGGAAAAAAGAGCGAAGAAGGTGTCGTTTAGCAAATTAGAACGTGAAGCTTCAGATATCGGGAACAAATGTGTCGAAGAGGTGCCATCGAGCAAGTTTAAGCGGAAGATCGAGAATGGCGATGGCTCAGAAGCACTGCTGGTGAAAGAAAAGAGGCAAAAACTGAACGAAGCTAGTGGGCACCCATCAACTGGCGCCCCAAAGAAGACAACGAAGAAGCCGCAGCTGCAGCAGGAAGGTAGTCCCAGTGAGATGAGTGACAGAAGCAGAAAATCCCAAGAAACCAGCCACGACAAAGGGAAGAAGGATCCAGAGGCAGCAACAACAACGAGGAGTCCTGTGAAACCGAGGGGGGAACTGGCCGTTGAAAAGCAAACCAGCAGGAACGCCAGTTTGAACGAGAAGCTAGGGGATGAAAAGGAAGGTACCCACGAAGGTAAAAACAAGGAGAATATCATGAGCAGAGAGAATGCATCACCTCTAAAGCCACTGCAGACAAAGAAAAAGGTAACAATCAAGCTACCAGAAGAGGAACTCAAACATGTAGCCATGAGCCAAGAGGATCCAGAGGATCAAGAAGAGGATCTTGCTTCGGATGTTGAACTCTATACCTGGAAGACACAACATCTGAGAGCCAATTTGGTACATGGGAAATTCACCAAGAAGGAAGATGAAGAACTGAAGAAGGCTATTTTTCATTACATCAGAGTAAGATCTCCACCACCGCGTCCTCTTATAGATGTGTGCAGTACTCTGTTAGTGAGCTCTGTCAATTTCTCTTCAATTCTAAGCTGTGAACTCACACAGGTAGAATTTCATTCAAGCTGCTTTTGGTGATGCTGTACCAATGCAGGAGCAAGGGTTAGATGAAAATGAGGGTCTTGCAAAAGTGCTGAACTCATCGAGCCATAAGGATTGCAGGGGCTGCTGGCAGCAAGTTTGTAAGTGCAAATGAACTCTCAAGACTTGTCTTTCGTGGTCTCTAGTGCAATTCCTCACTCCTGTCTCCTGGATCTGCTCAATCTTTGCAAGCTGTAGTTGTGATCAGCAGACATGGAAGCATGTATTGCGTTCTTAAGTGTTGTGTTTAAGTGATGGTTGCAGCAAAGAGTCTACCACATCGATCTTTCCGCTCATTGTATGCACGAGCACATCGGCTTTTGATGCCTGGAACTTTACTTGGCAAATGGAAGGAGGATGAAGTTGGAGAACTTATGAAGTATTTGCTTCAGCAAGGCTTTTCCATAGCTTCTTGTTAGAAGACTTAGAATAGCAAATACCCGTCAGATCTCACTTGAAATTGTCCGTTTTGACTGGTTTTGTTTGTACATAACCCCAACCCCAAAAATTAAAGCTCAAATTCTTATACCCTAAAAGGCCCAAACATAAAGCCTAAAAACAAAACCTAAAACTGCAAAACCTGAACCTAGCTTTAATTTAGAGTTAAGAATTTGAACAAGGGGTGCTTATCAATAACTTTGTGATGATTGATCTGTATGCTTGGCTGTTTCTAACTGAGTGTTTGCTTCTAAAAACACCTGGATATTTGATCATGTGAATGCAGGTTGCATAAGCAGCATGGCAACAACTGGAAAACGATTGCTGAGAAGGTTGGGAGGTATTCATATTCCTGCAAAGATAAATGGCGGGAAGCTAAGTTAAAGAGAGCAAAGGGTAATGTCTTTTGCTACTCCAATACAGCAAATTGCAGGCAAAACAGCTTTGTCGTCTTATTGACTACCATGCCACTAACTATTTTGCACTGGGTTGCAGGAAAATGGACTTTAGAAGAATTTGAGAAGTTGCGCATGTTGGTGCACACATCTCTTCGTGTGAATGCTCAGTTGAAGAAAGATCCTTCTGATACCAGAGTGGATCATCGACATGTAAGTTTGGAATTTTTCTTATGGTTTTCTCAGTTCTTTTCTTTTTACATGATTTTCCTGTGGAATGGCTTGGTTATGACAGTTTTGAATCTGTTTCATGTTGCTTGTACTTGATGGCTGTTGATGCAGTTTCGTGATAATGTCAACTGGCAATTCATTTCTGATCAAATGGAAAGTCGTACACATGCAAACTGTCTCAATGCTTGGTATAATAAGGTGGCATCCTCCATGGTATCAAGTGGAGATTGGGCCATTACAGATGATGCTCTCCTGCTGCAGAGGTAATCTTTCCTGCTTTAGTACTTGTACCTAATGTAATTTCATTCTTTCAAGTCCTAACTAGCATTATCGATCTTTTTCCTAGAGGTATGAAGTTCATGTGGAATATCTTAAAATGGTTTGTCTCTTTAAGAAGAGGTATTATCAGATTTGGGGTGCATTGAATTTTGTGTGAATGAAACTCAAATGTCCTTGTTTTGCCACATTAAAAAATCCAAATCCAATGTTTGCCCTTAGCCATGATAGTGCTTCCTCTTCAATCCCTTTTCAGATGCAGTTTTGAAGGTTCCAAACACCTTCGATCATTCCAGCATTCTTTTGTTATTGCCTGCCTGGATAAGTGTTGTAAAAACTGTGTCTCTGTCTGTAAAAAGCAATATGCTGTTTCACATTTCAATGTGATTAATTCTTTGATATAATACTTAATACCTTGGAAGGCAGGTGTGTGAGGATCAGAAGTTTTAAGGCTTCAAAGTTCTTTCATTGCTGCTAGTAAGTTCAAAGGAAAACTGTGGCTTGCAAGCTTGATAAAAACCATGAAGTCTGCAGCCAGTTTTACTTCTCTCTCAGAAGTTTTTAAGCACCTACACTCCTTATATAAAGCTATCCTACTAGTGGCCAATAACTGGATTATCCAAGTTGCTGGAAGCTGATATCCCCTCTGAGAACAGTTGGATCATTAAAACACTTCCTGGGAGCACTTGAAGCCATCAAGTTCTTGAATTGCTCAAGATTTTGTGCTGGAAAAGCTTTTCCTCTTTTGTCACACTCCTTTGATTTCTCAATTCCCTATAGAAATATCAACCTGTTAGATACAAAATCTACCTTGTCCAGTTCCTCTTGGTTGGTTACAGTTAGTTAGAAATTTTGAAGATAATCTGCTGGTTCCTGATATCCTGATATATGGAGATTCTCCAACTTCATGTATCTAGAGAAAAACTATATTGGCTTCAGGGTTCACTCATGTACCCTAAATTGTTTTGTTTTCTTCTAACGACTTCACTTGCAATTTTAGTTTTGGTAGCAATACCCAAAGGCTTAAATATTGACTGTGTACCTCAAAACAGTTCTTTGTAGCTTAAATAGCAAGTTTAACTAGTCTGCTGTAGAGAAAAGGTTACTCTTCAAATTTTCATCAATCCAGACCAGAGGTTTGCTTAACAGAGAAAGAGTGCAGGTTGGTGTTTTTGCCTTAGGGATCTCCAAAATGATTATTTCAATGGCTTCTTAACCTTCAGTAGTGAGCTTTTCAAAGCCTAGTTTATCCTCACAAGTTCATGCTTTTAACATCCTCTGCCTTTGTTCTCACTTTTTCCTTCCTCTTATCTTGTTTGGGTTTTTCCTTTCAATTTCTATTTTTTTTTCTTCTCTCTCTTTTGTGTTTGCCCTTTGACTTGATTTCTTTGGTCTCTACTTCTCCTGTGGATTTTGTTGACCCAGTCAACATCAATCAGCCAACTGCCATTCTTGTGACAGAAATGTATGACATTTGACCTACACTCACCATTGGAGCTGATGAAGTCAGTGGGGATATTATTGTAGTTGGTCAATACCAGTGTTGAACAGGTACCAGGCTGGAAACCTGGTATATAGACTGGTACTGGTCCTGGTATCAGAGAACAGACCAGACTGGTATGATTTGAACTAATACCAAATTTATATGAGGGCTATATTTGTCTCAATATGAGGTGTATACCTATCACATACCTGCCAAAAATTAGTCTTGGACCTTAATACCAGGATCAGGTTGTTATGAAAGCTAAAAAAGAAGATCCAATACGAGTACCAGCTGTTATGAAAATTTTAAAGATTCAAAACCAGTACCATCTGGTATGTTCAAAAGCTGATACCTGCCCAACGCTGGTCAAAACTATACATGTTGGTGTTGAAGCTCTCAGAATATGTGTGTGACTGTCACCATTATTCAAACTGCTCCTTTCCTTAGGTTTTGGTTTTGTTTTTGTTTGATGTGTTCTTGAGGGTTGCATTTCCTCTATATACTGTCAGATCTAATGTCTCTCTAACTTTACTTTTAGTTCTATTATCTCAATTATTTTCATGTTGATTTGAATCCTAAGTATGGAGAAATTCTTGGTACTTATGAAGTTATTTACTAATTGTCCTTTCTCTCTTATTGAGCCCTTAATGTTTTCTTGTTATGTACCCCTGGGTGTCTAATGACAGCAGAGTTCCTGAAAACAGTTTTTAATCTTTAAAACAGAGTTCTTTTGCACGAAATTTGCATTACTTTACTCTGTAGTGTCTGGAAACCATCCCATACCATTATTCTGAACTTTAGGCTCCTTAACTTCTTAATCCCACCCCAAATCTAGTTTTGTATTTGGATTTGTTGGGGAATGTGGTTGCATGTTGTTTTACTCACAATAACAATGCAAGTGAAAGTTTCCAGTGGTCTCCTACCTATGAGGCACTACCTAGATGGATGTTGAGCAAGATGGGTGCTTAGAACTCCCTTAGGGTGGGTCACCTTGTAAGTGAGGTCATACTTGACATACTCCACAGTAAGTAGATCTATGTGGCTCCAAAGGTACATCAGCAAAATAGAGCGTTGAAATATTTTGTTTTTCAGCCTGTGGAGGTTTGGAGCATGGCATGTTGATTGAAGCTTAAAACTTGCTATAGTTTTACTGGATTGGATGAATCTTTTTGCTACCAGGATATTGTTGTAATACACTGTTGGAAGTGTGGATTGGTTGAGCCATGAGTGCACACAAATCTGACATTGTCAATGTCATTGGGCTTCAAACAAGGACACTCCTTTGTTAACAGTCCTAAGTGATGCAAAGTGACCCAGTTGTAAACAGTTGTGAGTTAGGTGAAATTTTGCAATCTTTTGACTTGTTACTACATTACCTAAGATAATACAGGGGTGGTAAGTTTTCTGGTACTGAAAGAAAGGGGCTATCACAGTTCCCAAGTTTGAAATGCTAATTTCTTGCAAGTTAAACATGAATGTGTAAGGAGTTTAAAAGGCCCAGCTATGTGAACCTGGGTGGGGGAAATTTAAAGCATTTAGGGGTTAAGTATGTGTTAAGAGTTCCTTGTGAGTTATTTCTTCCTGTAATTCTGTGTTGACCTGCTGTGAATTCCACAATGTCTAGGGTCTGCATTATCATCATTATCCCTATTAGCTTTGTTATTTCCATCTCAGTTTGTAGAATCAACTGATAAAAACCAATACCAGCTCAAGTCAAGTCACAGGTTCTGACTCTGAATCTTTTGGCAGAATTATGGAAGACTGTCCTGTTGCAGAGGAATGGGTTGAATGGGACTCTCTCCTGGAACACAGGTCCATTTTCTTCCACTCAACTGGTTTTAGTTTTTATGATCTCCAATAACTTCAAGCTGCTTGCTCCTGTGACATGTCACTCTGGGAGAGTGTACTCTGCTGTGAGATGAAGGGCTAAATGGCAATTGGTTGGCAATAGACACACAAATGCATAGATTAACAGACCATTGAGTGAGGCCTCTTTTAAGCTCTCTGTGTCCTGGAACCAAATCCAGTTTCAGTCAAGGTGCCATCTGCAGGATTGATAGAGCCCTGTGTTGACCCTTAATACACAGCAATTGGCATTTTGATGTTGGTGGGTTTTCCTGTAGATGTTGGCACCACTTGTATAAACTGAATATCAATCTGAATAGTCTGCGGACTTGTATTAATTTCTTGCTTGTTGCAGAAGATTCATCATGTGAGTTTGCACAGTATAAAGAACCTGATACCTTTTTGTAGGTTCTATATTTTGTGAACAGATTGTTGGTCACCTTTGCACCTGATATTAGAAATTTCTGTCCCATCTTCACATTCTGTATATATGTTCTTCATCTTCAGGTCAGGAGAGGTGTGTCAAAAACGGTGGCAGGAAATGGGGCGCACTTTAGGAGAACAGTTGAAGCATTCATTTATTGATCAATTGGAGGCACTGATAAAGATATTTGCCCCTCAGCTGCTTGATGACGAGCCAAATGAAGCTGACAAGAAGTTCAAAGAAGACTATGATGCCTTCACTTCCAGGCAGGTCAGTAATGCTTAAGTTGCTGCTCCACCACCTTTGTAATGGAAGTTGGGACCAGATCGCAGCTCCAAACCTTCATTCAGTGGCAGGGTGGAAGTGAAGCAAAAGGACTTTTGGGGGCCATTTTAGAGGTCTTTCTGTACTGAATTTTGAACAGGTCTAGACAGTTGAACTTGGTTCTACTCCAGCAGTACTAGCCAACAAAGTTTGTCTTGAAAATGCAAGAAAAGTGGTAGATGACTGAGAGGTAATATAGAGCATTTCTTGGCCGTGTTAGAGGGCTTCCACACTGACATGGAGCATGTGGAAGTGCAGAGTTTTATTTAGGTTATAGTGCGGCAAGACTAGTCAAAAAAGTGTTATCTGAACATAAGTGCAGAACTTCTTCAGGTTGTATGCTGGTGACACTAAGCAAACGAATGTATCTGAAAATAATGGGTGAATTGCCAATTGTAGCTATGATGCTATGAAAGAGTTTTTGAACTGCAGTAATCTGATGTGGAGCCTTACATTTAAATGAAATAGTGACTGCTGCAACCATTGAATCTTGGTGTCAAGTACTTCTTGTTAGTTCTGAGTTGGAACTAGAAATGCTCTCTACATTGCCTTTGTTAGTGTGAAATAAGAATTAGCAATGATGAGCAAGTCAGCTCAATCCCTTCACAGATATTCATTAATCTAAAAAGCCTGACAGATCTTGGCAGGGTGCTGCAGCAGCCTGCGCCATGTCTCCAGCAAAGAGAGCCAAACAAAACATTGTGTACTGTTTGCTTGGAAACTGATGAAGAAGAATTACTTCATAAACATCCTGTACTACTTACAAAACTGATTAGAGTGTTATTGAAACTTTGTCAAAACCAGTCCTCTGACAACACTTCAAAGCCTGAAGACATATAGCCATGTCTAAACCTTAGGGGCATGGAAGAAGCTCAAAGTACAAAGCATATGAACCCCTACTACAAGCCCCCCACCCCCCCCAAGCTGCGACACAATTTTGTATGGGTTGCCCCCACAACTACCTTTTTCTGTTTGTTGCCAATTTTTTGGCAATGGGATAGGCCTTACATACACATATTGGATGAACACGACCATTATTGCTTACAAACAGCCAGCAACCTTAGGTGCATGGAAGAAGCTTAAACAACAAATTTATCAGAACTGCATGCGGAAGGCCTGTGTTATGACATAAGTCTGCTGCCATTACTTGCCTCCTCTCCTGGCCCAACCCATCCCCTCTTTTTCTATCCACTGCCAATTGTTTCGCAATGTGATTTTCAATAGGTACACCCATCTAAGGAAGTCTTCAGCCTTTCAGCATGTTCAGAGTTGAAAAAAAGGTGTTGGTCCTCACTGAAGGCCCTATCTCGTGTTGACGAATGTGCAGTATTTATTTTCATCCAGTTGTCCAGTCGTTCAGTAACATGAACTGGTCTGGACTTTTGGTTTCATCCAGTTGTCCAGTATAAGAAACCTGTCTGATGAAACCTTATGCAATTAGACTGTATTGGGGACTTCCGTGCCTCCTTTCCTTCCTTCCTTCCTTCCTTCCCCCTCCCCACCCCCAGACCAATCAATTGCAGCAGCCATCATATTGTCAGCCATCCATCATGGACTGAGTCAGACTATTGAACAAGTTGTAAATGGCCTCTCTTGGCCTGCTGCTGCTCACCAGTAGAAGAGAAGCACCTTGAGAGTTTCCAGACTCCAAAAATGCAGAAAAGTCATGTAAACAGTTCCAGTAAGTGATGGGGATTCAACCTTTCCCACATTGGGTGAACAGAAGGATCTGGTGCTCCACGAAACAGACCATTGTTAGATACCTTGTAAGGCTACTGCCCTTCCAAAAGGATTTTTCCAGCTGATTTTGCTGAAAATTTGAAACTTTTTGAGTATAGGTCATGGCCAGTGTTGGGCAGGTAAGTCTTCTACCCCAATATATTACCCCTTAAATATCATGGTAAATATATATCCTACCTGGCCAATAAATTTTATTGCTACCCTTTTAATTATCATACTTGGCTGGTTAATATGTCAAATTTCCCTTGTTTTGAGGTCTACCTTTACCCAAGGGAGGCTGATTACTTTGAGGTAAGCAAAAAAAGAGTAGAACCACAATCATAATATGCATTTCCATATTTTGCAAGGCATGCTGTTATGAGGATTAGTTCAATTATGGTGACTAACTAATAAATGCATTCCTTTTGGATTTTTTTTCCATTTATTGCTTTAATACCTTGAACAAGACTCTTATGATATTCTCTTGAACATCATCCAGTTGTCCTTGTGAATGTGTTGGACATTCATCTATGCACTTATATTTTAAGACTATATACCTTTAGGGTTTAGGGTTTTTGTTATACAGCTTCTTCTTATTTAATATTTGATTTACGTGTACTTGATTGATATGTTAAAATGGATATACCCACCGAACACTGTAACTTATTGCCATAAGGAATCCGAGATTGGTGCAAAACGTAGGACCTGCAAACCACGTCGTTTTGGATATCAGTATTGCAGTTTCTAGTTTATACTACAGTCCCATCATGGTCCTTTGTGAACCTTGCTTCTCACAGGTCTCCAGCTATTTGTGTTTAAGCATCTGAGAATCAATCCCCAAGGTCTTGAAAAGTATAGCCAAGTCTAATCAAACATGGCAACAATGGAAAACTTTAGAGAAGCCTCTACTTGAGGCTGATTTTCATTAAGTGTGCAAAATACATTTCAACCTTTAGATTTTCTTCTTGGAAACATCTAGTATTCAAAATAACCTGGAGTACAACAAACCTTCCCCTCCCTGCATAAGTCAGGATTTTTCAATTTTGTGTATACATTGGTATACCAGCTGAGGAGGAAGAGTTGAACTTTTTGAACATCTAGCCTTTCATCAAAGTCATATATGTACCTTGAAGTTGATACAATTAAGCTAAGGACAAGGCTATTAGGTGTCGGGGCTAGTCATGTGCTTTTAGAAATTTGGTACAGACAAACTTCTGCCCATTTCCCAGTTTTTTCAAAGCAGATTTTTAAATGCTATGTCTACCCACAGGGGGAAAGGCCATACCCTTTTCCCCCATGATGGGTAAACATGAAATTTTACCCAAACAAATTCCAATCAAATTGGGTATCTATTCAATACCAGACAATATATTCCAACTGGATGAATATCATGTTAATGATATACCCGCAAACTAGTTTGTACCAGTGTGGTAGTGTGTAAGTAGATATAGGCTTTTGATATAATCTAAGGTTTGGTTTCAAGTATTATTTACCCTCTTGTCAAGGTACATAATCTTACAAAACTTCACATCACTGCAAGGTTATTTCTTGTCCTTTTCTTGGAGGGCTACTATTTAAGTCATACCAAACAAACAGAATGTACCACATTTTATTTATTTGTCCCTAGGAATTATTGGGTATCTATCTTGTATATATAACATGATGGTATATATTCAATAATACCCCCAAAATTTGTCATGATAGTAGAATGGATGTTTACATCTGAAGCAATTAAAATGACCAAAGATGAAATGGAACCTATTAGCATCTTCAGGTCTGCTTTACCAGTCTATTCTTCCTACCCAAAGGACTGCAATTTGCACACAACTTACATTCAAATAGAAGCATCATATTGAGACGTCCAAGCCATCACCTCGTCATCATTTTGCATTTCTCGAAAGTTGGATTATGTGGAAGTTATGTGGTGTGATATATGCAATTGGAAAGTTTAAAGGTAGGGTGTTTATCTACACCATAGGTTTATTAGTTAATAATATCAACACCAATATTAAATAGATGTTGTAGTAAATAGGTTGTATAGTCATATATTTACGTCACAAATAAGGGGTTAATTTGCAACGTTTTTTCTTTGTGCAAAATTCCACCAAAATACACAAATTAAACATATACAGTGAATATTCTTTCAATTTTTTCATTTCTCTGAAAAACAATCACATAATTTCGAAAAAATATTTGAAATTTTCTCATCACATTTGGACTTTCATTTCAGTTCAGTAGCATTTTTAAACTAGTTTTTTAAAACTGTTTAGAGAAGTTCTAAGAACTTCTCCATTTAATGCCAAATCCCTGTTGGGATGCTAACAAATGACACATCAAATTTTTGAAAAACAAATCATTTCTTAATTGAAGTGCACACAAAATTCTGTAAAACCATCAAAATACTTGAGTGGTGGTTTGATTTTAATTACCATATTGAGGAGTTGAATGATCTTATTCAATTTCACATTAGCCTACCATGCTTTTGAGTTGGCTCCTACATGGTAGATCTATGGCTAAAAGATAAAATAATGATTACTAATAAATAAAATTATCTTTAAATTTTTCCTTGTTTGGATGGGTGTTTATACTTTTTTTCCTCCTCACATGCCTATTTTGTTGCATTTTTTAAATCCTCAAGTTGGGGGTGAAACAATGAATAACTCAAAAAAATTGAAAAATGGCCCCAATCTAAATTGAAATCTCCTTTTCCATTGTTCACAAAGAAAAAAAATATGCTTTCCATCACTCTCTTACTCTTGCTTCTCATCATTGCATGAAAAAATAAAAATAAAAGCTTCTTTCCACAACAACAAAAAAAATCACAATTAAAAGAACAAGATTTTTTTTTAAATCATGGATTCTCTTCATTATTCTCCTACTCTCCCACTTCTTTCCATCAAAATTTCCAAGAACAAAAGAAACAACAACAAAAAATTGCATATTCTTTCCATTGTTCTTTTGTTTTTGCTTCTTTCCATCACAATTTTAAGAAGAAAATAAATTAAAAAAGAGCACAAGCACACAAGCATTTCATTTGACAAAATGCTCAAGCATTTTCATGTTCCTACTTGATGAAATGCTCAAGCAATCTCATGCTCTTGCTTGACAAAATGCTCAAGTTTTTCTTCAAACCTCTCACAAGCCTTCAAAAGTTCATTTCTCAAATAAAAGATTCCCACTATTTTATATTTTCCATTTCTCTTCCCAAAATGCTTCTACACAAAAGAATTTTACCCTATGAAATTGATGTTCCTTTGCTCCCTCTTCACTATTTGCCCAACTCTCCACAACACTTCAACCAATCTTTAAAAGAAACAACACACAAAAATATATGATCCAATGCCAAACCCAGCTCTACAAAATACTTGAAATGAAACAAGTTTCATCTTAGCTTTTTTTCCTTTGTAGAACCTTGCATGTGCATTTTGGCATTTGTGCCCAATTTCAACTTAACTAACTAATTTCACATTAGGCTATGACCTTTTTATTGAAGGTGTTTGGATCTTACATTTGTGGGATTATTAAAGGTAAAATTATCCAACATAATAATTGGACTATTTGAAAAAAATATGTTTGTTAGCCACTTATGTGGCAAGAGGTATCTTGTGATTAATAAAATTTTCAAATGAATATTCATAATAATTGGGCATTAAATATTTCAAATTGAAGTTGAAAGAGTGAAATAATAATTGTGGATGTTTATAAATGAATTAATCTTGGGCACGTGGGTTCATTAATTCCAATGATGATGATAATCGGAACTAGATCATGTATACTAGGTATAGGGTCCTTTTTTGTCACTAAGACAATTACACCATGGTTGTCGACGATGACAATTACAAATGGTCATATGATCAACAATTATGCATCAAAATGACCATTTTTGACAATTATGTGCCGAAATGATGGAAGTTTAGGCAAAAAAAAATTTGTCATTTTTTTTGGCGATGGCAGCGGTGGCAATAACAACAAGAGTAGTGTTAATGTCTACAACTTCTCCTTCTTGTTGCAATGTTCACTCGTTGCATCTTTGACGTGCTTTGAACTTGCAAGCAACACAAAGGTCTTCTTCGTGGACGTAACGTTGTTGTGGGAGAGGATTCGGAATTATGGTGATGGAAAATAATGTTAGAGTTAAAGGAGAAGGATTAGTAGACAAGTGCGTAACATGCTCATTAGCATGCCAAACAAGTTCTTTAGGAGGTCATGCTCATTAGCATGCCAAACAAGTTCTTTAGGAGGTCATGCTCATTAGCATGCCAAACAAGTTCTTTAGGAGGTAGTCATTCTTCCTATCAAGTTCCCACAATTCTTCACAAGTATGCATTATGTGGTACCTTCTTCTTCTTCCACATCATATACCTTCCTGAATAAACATATTTTTAGGGTTTTTTCTTTACTGCCCAACACCTTGTGGCTTACATTTCTTCCATTGTCAATCATCTTTGCCACATTTATAGATTAGTAGTCGCATATCATTCAAGTTTTCTTTGGCTCACATGGTTTTTTTTTTAAACCCTCGTTTCCAAAAAAAGTTTCTAACAGTTTCTCATTTTCTTCAAGCTCAAGTGACCAAGCTTCTCACAATGATTATTGGGTTCCTTTTTTCTTCCTTGCTTCAATGAATGCCTTGTAAATTTATACACGTTCATAAATTATTTTATGGTTCACCATGGTATTAGCTTTAAAGGTTGTTGCATGCACAAGCAATTTTGGAAGAGGATTAAGTCCAACATCAATTCAGCTTTTGACTATGTGCCAATGTATATGTTTTCAACAAAACACTTCATTGTTGTTTCCTAGAATTAATGTCTGATTGTGGAATCCAATAATTGGCTTCTTAACATTTTTCAACAAGTTTGGAATGTATTGTTTAGGGTGCACATTTTGAGTATATAATTTTTCATTTACCTTTTCCTCAATTCTATGAATATAGGGAAGCGAAGACCATGGAGAGCTTTTCTTCTATATGAGCCTTTGGGAACTAGAAAATCATACCTTGCAAAAGCAATTGCAACAAAAGCTAATTCCACTTTCTTCAGATTCCTCTTTAGTTTAACTTCTCTTTGGAAGATTATTGTGTTAACTACACTCATTTGTGTTGGCTTAAATTTAGTTTGTTGGAACTGACAAAATGGTTACCTTCAAAGTTTTTTCACAAACTACCTTCTACAATCCCATAAATATATGTGTTTGGACACCAAAAAAGAGCATGATTTGATGTGCGTGGAATTCATTTTTGACTTCTTTGAAATTCAATGTGATGATATTTGGAACCTTACATTTTACAAGTAGTTGATATCACATGGTTGAATTTCCATGGTTTCATGTGATCTAATCAGGTAAATATATATATGCAAAGTTTATGCATAGATGTATTTTGTCTCATCATTTTTAAGTACACAAGGCAAGAAGCTTTTAACTTCCAACAGTTGGGTTGTAGCATTTTTTTCATCTGATTTGGTTTCAAAGTGGATGAGAAGCTAATGGCCAATCTATTTCAAATGGCCCGTGAAGTTGCACCATCCATTATTTTCATTGATGAAATTGACTCCTTATGTGGTACCCATGGCGAAGGAAGTGAGAATGAAGCCTACTGTTGCATCAAGACTGAACTTTTAATGCAAATGGGTGCAAATTTTTTAAGGTGTACCAAAATCTTGTCACAACGTCACCCTTTTCTATTTTTTTTACCTACTCTTTTTTTACCATGTAAAGACACATTTATGGATGATTATGATGGAATCTAGAATTGTAAAAGTCTAAAATATAGTCCTTTTTAAAATTTTGACAACTTTTGATTCATTATTTTTTATGGGGATCAAAATATAGAGTAAAAAAAGATTGTAGTAAGGACTAGGCCCTTTTTATTCCTATGTGGTACACCTTAAAGGATTTTCACCCAAATGCAAGTCAATCATTTTTACTACCTGTAAATCTTATTGTTAACAACTTGTCTTTGTTTATGGAAGTCATGATTAATAGTTTGCACATTCTTTGTGGTATCATTGTTGTAAAGCTCTATCTTGTGCACTGAATATAACATTTAAGAAATATGTAGCATGTTAGGGATAATAGTTTGGTCAAAGGGTAACTATACACTCATTGAATTGTTTATGGTACATGAACTTTGATGATTTAAAGAAAATTTGGTACCTACATCTTGCCATGAGGGAATACTTTTGGTTAGGATAGAAAAATGTGTAATGGTTTGTTGTATTTTTAGTCCAAAACAATTACATGTTGTTGAAATCAGTGGACACGTGTTTCAATCAAATTATGGTAATTGTTAGTAACAAGCCAAGTTTTTTGTTGTCATCATCTTGTGGGTTTTGGATTGCTTCTTCCCTAATGGGTTGAATTTTGTGTTTGGCAAGATGTGGGAAACTAAGATGCAAAGGTTCTAGTTTTGGCTGCAACCAACACACCTTACTCCTTAAATCAAATGACCTTCCATCCCAGAAATTGAAACAATTGTTTTTTATATGCATATAGGATTCAAATTTTTTTTTTGAAATTGGAATATTTTTTTTGTAATGGGAGTTGCAAGAAGACCTAATGCTCTCCAATGTGCACAATGTAGGTTAGGAAACCATAGTATTTCAAATTATAGGGATTGGGATGAACTTAGACTTTATATCCTACATTTTGACTTTTAACTTGGGCCAAAGCATGGCCAAAGCATTGCAAGAAAATTACTTGCTAAGTCTTGAACCCTGAATAAGTTCTAGGCTAGAGGTGCAAGCAAATTTTGCATATCTTTAGTACTTGTAAAATGTTGATGCATCATGAAAAGGAAAAGTGAGATTTCAAAAAATTAAAAGTAGATGATGAAAAAGAAGCCATTTGAGGATTTGGGTTCTAGATCATAGATCCAATTGCTATTATAAGGTTCCCCAAAAACTTTGTAAATTCTTTTTTAAGTAGTTTTTTCAAATCAAGTACTTTTACTTTCATCCTATGACCATACATGTGTGACAATTAAATGGGTTATTAAACATTTGTCCCATTGTTCCGATGCATGGAAACATATCTAAAATGTGGATGTTGGCAAAACAAGTAGTGAAGCATCGTTTAGACAAGTGCATTTACATCCCTCTACCTGAGCTCAAAGCTTGACACCATATGTTCAAGGTATAATGCCCATTCACTAATTTTTTTTCAAAAAGTACCAAATCTGGATTTTTTTTCGCATGCTCATAGATATGTTGAAACCACTACTCAAGATTTCTATTTTTTAAGCTTGAGCTATTCTATTGCCTTCTCATTGGTATAATTTTATTATTTGGTCTATTTTGTTGAAATAGATTCAATCTCAAGTTTGGATAAAGTATTTTGCATGACTATTTCTTATATCATTGCATGTAGACCTTACCAAGCAACATTGCTCACATTGTTGTTGTTTGATCCAATAGTCAAGGTATGAGAAGGAACTTGTAGCATTTTGGAAGTCACAAACTTTGGAATAGATCCAAGTTTTCATACCCAATTAGATATGTTTGATTATAATACTAGTTCATTATGTGAATGTCTATTGTACAGACCTACCTCTAGTTGTAACAAAAGGTAGAAAGAAAGAACAACAACATTTCAAAAGTCCACCATGTTTTAAGGCATTAGAATTTGCTAAGTCTACTATCATACAAGAAGTTGACCTCTAAGTAATCTAATGCACGTGTTGTGCACAAGTAGGAGAGGGCTACACCCTAGTAGAGAAGAAGGCAATGCTTTTGTGCTTTTTGTTTCAAACCAAAAGGTTGCCATGTGAAGTGTTGGTGGTTGTTATGTAGATGTTCATTCCACCAATGCTTACTCATGCTTTCCAGCACAATCATAATTGGGATGTTATGGATACTATCATAATCAAAACAATTGTTGATAAACTCCTAGACCTACTTAAGGAGGTTAATGTTGATTATGATGAGCCTCTTTGGATTGAATTGCTATAATTAACTACTTTGTTGCTCAAGCATTTGCCTAATGATCTTGTCCACCATTGTAAAAAGCTCATAAAATTTGGCTGGAATCGCTTAAAGAGGGAAGAAAGTGCCAGCAAGGAGTGGGTTTCTGTCAATGTGTGCCATTTCTTGGAGGCCTACCAAGCACTAGAGAAAGTTATTTTGCAAGTTTGTTGCCATACTTACATAGACCTAGTCACATTGCTTACACCCTTTCAATTATGAACCTGATGTCACATTTTGTGCATATTTGCACAACCTTTATACTTAATCAATTGGTGGAAGTTTGGCACTTCAAGGTGAATGGATTTCATCTATTGTTTGCACAACAGTTGTAGTAGTGATTGGGGTTAATATGTGAAAGAAAACTCATGATGCAGGTCTTTGTTGCACTATTCCGAACATGCTAGCCTGAGAACCGTGTGCTTGTGAAACAAGCGCTTGACATCCTAATGCATGCCCTCCCAAAGCACCTACCTTTGGGTGAATACAATTTCAATCTAAATCCAATATACCAAGAAGATCTTTGTTGAAGAAGGCCACTTGGTACTAAATCTTATTCACATTTTCCAACTTTTAATTCAACACTCTTACCTATTCCATACATGACATGCTTAGTTTGCACCACAAATGGTGAACTCCTTGAACTACCTTGGGCTACCACAAAACATGCCGCCAAAGAATTGGTGTCTTGCTATTGGGGTCCATTCACAATTGGGGTACCAAAAAATGAAAAAAGGACTTAAGGACTTTTTAGAGCTACTTTTTACACATAACATTTATAGGAAACAAACTTAAGTGACAAAAATTGAATAGTCCAATATAAGATAATTCATGTGTTAATGGTGATTTTTCACATTCATACATACTTGTGTATGAATATTTTAATTTAATGCCGTAAATGCAAAAAATACCCAAAAATCCCAAAATGAGTTTCCGTGGACAACTAAACATGTTTTTTGGCAAGAATATGTCTTGCACATGTGACTTGCATCCAAAGCTAGACATTTTGAACCCATTGAACATAATTTTTTTATCAAATGGCTTAAAAAATGAGTCCTTTGCCTTGTAGCCCTTTCCTTCAAAATTTTAAGACTTCGAAATTTTTATATGATTTGGTTTTTTATCAAATTCATCCAATGAACATGTACATTCATAAATGGGGGCATGTTTTTGTCGTACCAAAAAATTGAAATCAATTATATGATTTTATGCCATCCTTTTGATTACTTTTTTTTTAAATGTACTTTAAACACTTGACTCCTTTAGTTTACATGACTCAAAATGACATTTACATAGTATCCAAATTATTTTTAAATATTTTTATTAATTAAAAAAAATTATTGCCATACAACAATCCACTACAATTATAATAATGTAAGATAAAAAAAATCTAAAGTTGTCCTTTGCAATCCCTTTTCAATTAAACACTCCTTTTTGGTACCCCAATCGTGAATGGACCCATTGAACTTATTGAATTAGTTATTGCATGGGATAAGCAAAAGTAGGTTGAAGCCATTTTTTTTTATTCTTGGTTGTTTGTCCGGCCTTTGCTTATGCGATGGCAACAAGCCAAAATGTTACACATCTTGTGCAAAAACTTGAAGGCATGAAATTAACATTGATGGTAATTATAAAAGAGAGCGAGGAATGGGTCGTGAAGTACGAAGCACTTGCAAAGGAGAAAGATGGGGAATTCAGAGCAACAACTCTCCAAAGGCAATGGGAAGACATTCATGTTAAATTGACACACCTTTAAGGTGAGACAGTTGTTGCTGATGAGGAAGTGCTAGAAAAACTTGAAAGGATCTTTGTAGCATTATCGATCATGGGGTGATGGTTATGCACAAAAGCAAAAATGCAATGTAAATATGAGGAGAGAATGAAAGCAGAATTGAATGTTGCCAATGTTGGCAAATTCCAATCAAGGGACACCTTGGTAGTAAGCTTGTAAAAGGAGTTAGAAAATAACACTAAATTAATACAATAACAAGACTTTTTGCAAAGTGAGCTTCACCCATAAAGAACAAAAGGAAAAGCTTGAGGAATTGGTGGCAAATGTTGTAGATGTATTTTAAAAAACAAATCCACCATGTTATCAATGATGTTGTGGTGGCTTCATGACAAAGCAAAGAAGAGTGGTTTGCAAGAGGAAATGTTGAGAATGTAGCTTCATAATAACCATGGAGAAATCCATGAGAAAAATGGCCTAATTTTGAGCTTGATCATAATTAGGCCATGTTATAGGCAAAAACCCTAAGGCACAAATTGGAATTGGAAAGAGCCAAAGCTCGAGAATTTGTGGTGGAGCAAAAGTGGAATAATCATGAAACTGAACTGAAAGCATAGGTGGCAACATTGCAAATGTGTGTAGATGCATATGTCAAGGGCATAAAGAACCACAAGAACAAAGGTAGAAAAAAAGGTCTAAGTCTAACTTTCAAACAAGGAACAAAACAAGATTATGTGATTCAAAAACAAGAACATAAGATGTGTAAAACAAACATGAAAGCGGATCTTTATTGTGCTAACGTATACAAACATGAACATGAAAAGAACATGACAAGGCTATGATGCAAGATCGTGCTTAAAATTAATGTTGAATAGACTGAAGGAAATAAGGGGTCTTACTTTTATTTATACCCCTTTGAGGACCTAGCTCAAGGAAGCTTCTAAGGAGGTTTTTATGTGTGCATCAAATAATGAAGTTTTTTGGGAACCTTCTTAACTAGGAGTCAATTATGAGTTAAATGAAACTTAATTAAAAGTTAATTTAAACTTATCTAGAAGTGAACTAGGAATTAATTAGACTTAACTAAAACTTAATTAAAATTTAACTACGAATTAATTAATACTTAACTGGGACTTAACTAAAAGTTAATTAAAAGTTAATTCAGAGTTAATTCGAACTTAATAAGGAGTTAACTAAGATTTAATTGGAACTTAATTAGGAGTTAACTAGAACTTAAATAAGAATTAACTTTAACTTGACCAAAACTTAATTATGAATTATGGATGAACATCATGGATGAATTCCATCTATTGGGAGATGGTGTCTAATGTTCACATCCATCACAACATCTTAGAACCAACTCTTAACAATAGATAAAAAGGTGGTGGAATTGAAGGAGCTTGTTGCAAAGTAGCTTGGGAAGTGGGAAGTGAGAAGCGGAGAATAAAACCCTGATGTTCACAACACTAGAAGTAGAACATTAATTTTTTGACACAAGATTATAAGCTACATTTGACACAAGAAATTTTAGTGACCCTTCAACCACAAATGACTAAAGTAGAGGTTCATGAAAAGGTACTATCTTCATGTGTCAAAACATTTCTCATGGTGAATGAGGCAACAACGAAAGAAAATGAAAAATTTCAAGTAGAAGGATATGAATTAAGGGTCAATGTACAAATACTTGAGCTTGAATTTATGTGGCTTGGTCTAATGAATGTAGAACAATTGACAACACTTGGATCCAAGCTCTAGAATGCTAAAGAAATCATTGTGGATGCAGAAACCCAAATCAAACTTAAGGTTTCAAAGATGGAAGCTACTTTTCTTGCAATATAAAAACTTGAATCCAAAGTATAAAACCTCATATCAGGTTCTTTCTTTGTCCTCCATAAAAATATTGCAAAAGTTGTTGAAGATTCAAGTCTCAAATCTAACATACAACATTTGGGTGTTAAATTGGAACATGTTTCTTGGTTTCCTTCTTGTGGATGGTTATAGAAATTGAACGTGTTGGAAAAAAAATTCTTCAAGGTCGAACCATGTTATTAGGAACCACACATATCCCCTTAGACCACTGCTTTATTTTTAGAATATTCTTAAAATCTTTTTAATACATCTTTCAAAAAAACATTAAAAGTCTTTAATTTTTTTAAATATTATTATGTTAAGGTGTGTATTAAAAAATATCCAAAAATATGTCATTTAAAAATATTTTCAAATTGTGCTTTTAATGTTATAACTACTTTTAAACTATTTTCATGCAACTTTTAAACAATGGTTATAAGAGGTTAAAATTCCTTATACGTATTTTTTACTCATTAGATTGATTCCAAATTTTTATGATATGTACATAATGTATTCACAATAACATTTATATATAATAATTATTTACAATCCAAAATCCAAAAAATTAAACAGTGGTTATGACTACTTTTGGTACATGTTAGTATGATTACACCTTCAACTATTGAATTGAATGTGTTAGACTTGTGCAATGATGCCAATGACGATTCCATGCATTGAACACAATAGAGTCATAGTTTTTTTTGTGTTGGTGGCATCATTCAGCAAAATTTTTTTAATCAATTCAAGTTACATGCAATATTCTCTCCATTATTTCTAACTGTGGGGTGAGGGTGAAATTAAGTGAAGGGCACCCCTATAGATCATCTTACCAAAAGCACGTGTGGAAAAAGAGGTTTTTCTCTATTCCATGTGATTCTGTACATGTGGACAACTTGTTGGCTTGGCATTAATCTTGGCAAGAGATGGCACTGGCATGTTGGCAAGGGTAGTCATGTATGACTTTATCAATTTGATTTATCTTGGGGAGTTGGAAAGGTGTTGGATGCATGTGTAGTACCAAGTGAAGATGCTGGTGCTTGAATAGTCCTTACAAAGGACACGGGTATGTGGGCTATCCCACCAAGAGGCATACTACTAGGTGTTATACTAACCCTTGAACATGGTTTGTTTCGTCATGTGAGCACAACTAAGGAGCCAATGAAAGATGAACGTTGGTAGTTGATGTTTGACGATGCAACATAACTGCAATAGTTGGGCTTAGGGAGGGTCATAACAAATGATGAGCAATTAGATTGAGTAGTGAGCCAACGACCTTCAAATGATGGTGAAGCAGAAAGAAGTGTAAGGCACTTCTTCCAGCAATATCTTATTTTTGGGTAGTTGACATCTGTACTAAATAAACTACAAAATGCTGGTGCCTTTAAAGAGAAGGTGACAAAAATGTGTTTGCATGTTTGCAAGTCAAACAATAGTGGATACATTTGCCAAGCATTGGGCATCGGGCATAACATCTGGTGTTGCAATTCTTGCAATAGTTTCATCAAAACTTGCAAACAAGCAAAGGTGACATCAACAATATTTCAATTTTCTTACAGCTAGCAAATGTCGTGAAGAGCTTCAACACAAGCAGAATAAGTGATTAATATTTTCTCTAGTCATCATGATCTCTTCTCAATGCCATGTTAAGATCTTATTGGCAATTGATGTTCACTTTTTTTCAAGAAGTTCACATCATGAAAGTTTTACATTCCAATCTATCTATGTTAGGGCATCATTGTTCTTTCTTGCAAATTCATGCAAATCCAATCAAAAGAAAGGAAACTACTACTCATGCTATTGTTAAATAACAAGTATTGCATCAGTCTTTTACAATGTTAGATGAATGGAAAGTCAACAGGTAGTATATTGGGGTAGTTTTGGTTGGGTCTAAACCCACACCAACTCTTGTTATGGCATTGCTTATATCAATGGGTTGGGGCTTTTCATGTAAGAAAGGCATTACATGTGATCATGGAGCATGGAAAGAACCTAACAAGAATGATGAAGCTGAGGGAATTGAACAATGCTCAAGCTCAACCTAGGTTTCTAGATAATTTCACAAGATCTTCAAAACTTCTCACACCCTAGAGCTTTGGCAAAGGAACTAGTGCTCTTTTGGACATAGTGCGGCTTGTGGGAAAAAAAACTCGCAAAAACAATGTGATGCTTATGGATAAAGACAAGGTGGAGGTGTTCTACACATGTGTATCAAAATTAGAAGAGTTATTTATGCATATCTAGGAGCATGCAAAAACACTAGTGGAATGTGACAAAATTGTAAAGGTTCAAGTTGAGCTTGCAATTGAATTTGCCTTTGCATGTAGCACATTGGTGCATGTGGCAATTGCATATCATGACACACAACATGTTTGGTATCCATCACCCAAAAGTCTTACACCTTGGTGCTATAAACATGTAGTTTGCTCTAGAGTGTGGAAGGTGATGCCACAATGCTAACATAATTGTTTGCACACTTCAATTGTGTAGAAAAGCTACTAGTGTTTGGACTAGTATTGGATATCAATAGAGTAGTTGATGGAGGTGTGCCTATGTTCTTGAACCATCACTTGAAGAGTGGAGGGCAACATTGATTCAAGCAAACAAACTTGCCTTGGCCAGAGGTGTGACCTTTGATAAATTTTGGGCAATTTAGCCTGAAAGAGACTACACATCAAGCTTGGGATGATTTTAATGGTATCAAGTGTCCAACTCTTTTTGTTATGTTTTCATGTCCTTGTATGTCTTCAAATTCATGTCGAAGAACATGGAATCAAATAAGAAAATAATGTGGACAAGTCAAAATTACATTATTCTCAAGGACACTTCTTTGAGGTTGATCAAGAACCTACAAGTCAAGGCAAACATTACACCCCTATCTTCTTTGTGCATTTTCTTTTTGTCAGATGTCTACATGTGGGTAGAACCCACTGGGACCATGTGTGTTAGGATTTCTACAATTCTACCATTGAAAACTTGGCCTGTTATTATGGTGAGTTTCCAAACATGTACCTAGAGAGAAGTTTTCTAAATGTAAAATTAAATTAGTTTGGGATCTATTGCATGAGCTAAATGTTATCTCATTGATTAGGAAAGGCTTCTATTATTGTCCAGTTACATGTCTTGGAGTCATGATCTATTATACATAGTGAACCAAGTTTATATCAAGGGACCAAGCACACAATACATCTAGCTATGCTTGCAAACATTGGTTGAGTAAAGGAGATCCCTTGTCAACCATTGGTTACATGTTGGTGGTGTCAAAACTTTTGCTGATGGGAGTTTGGGATTTTGATTTACTCAGTTTCATGAGGCACTTACTACTATTTTCAACAAAACTTTGAGGAGGTTATAGGCCTAATGAGAATGAACATAGGAAAAATACGGGATGGTAAAAAGTTTGTTGTCCAAACACCATGTAAAAAGGATTACTACCCTAGAAAAACAACTCAAGGAGGAAAGGGAGGTAGTCCAAAGGCTTAACCATCAAATATAAGAAACAAGAGACACAATGGTGTTGCTCTAGCACACAAGAAACAAGGTAAATTTTTTGTTAGACAAGGTCAAGGACTTGCAAGCTGAGAATGACCATCAATAAGAGGTGGTCAACGTGCAGATTGAAAAGTGTTTCAATTTGACCTACAAGGTAGCTACCCTTAGGACATGGCATGATGACATGACAAGGAAACATGGATGGGATGGTTGGAAAAATTTAGTGAAGAACTACTTAGCCTTGGGCACTAGAAGCGTGGGGTGATAGTAGGGGAGGAACTAAACAATAAGTTGATAATTCTTTTAGCATGATTGGATTTACATATGGGCACTATAAAACTGTCTAGGTCAAAGGCTGAACCAAGTCAAGGGGTGGTGCTTATTAAGTCAAGAAGATTTAGGTGTCCAAATGGAAACGTAAGGCCATGAAGGTAATAATAGCAAAGTTTAGATTTGTTCACTATTATACCCTCTATAAAGAGCACATGATGTTGAAGTTGGAAACAATAGCACAAATGCAAAAGGAAGGCAAGAGACAGACCAAATGGAATGAATTAAAAAGAGAGTTGGAATTTTTTTGGATGCAAGTCCTCATCCCACATTGGTAAATGAGGCCACCTATTGTCTTCATTTTGTAGCTTATTGCCATACCTTCCCACAATTTTAGCTTGATGAAGAACCTCACCACCTTTCAAATGGTTCAAAAGATAGATCTCCAATGCATAGCCTATAAGATGACTTGACATACCAAATGCCTACAACAACCTTAGGAGTAGTGTCTAAATTTGTAACTTTAGATAGTATGGTTATAATTTCCCCTTCCAAGATAGTAAGTGGAATTTGATTCATTTAATTTAAAAACCACATAAACAAAATTATGAAGATGTAATCTAAAGTAGAGGGGGGATAATGTTAAAGGTGGAAAATTTTCCTAGATTAGTTAATCCTATGGGCCTTCTAATAACTAAATAATTATGAGTGGCAGATATACTTACTATTTTCTAATTTATCTTGAGGATGAAGCCATTAGATTAATTAGCCCATGGGAATTGGTGACTAGTATTGGTCTACCAATCAATTAGGAAGGATTTGTGAAAGGATTATAATAGGGGGCTTACTTTTGTGAGTGGAATGTGAACCTTGTGTGGTTTATGAAAGAAGGGGTAGGTGGATTCATATCATTATTGTATGAGGGGTTTATGGAGGAATGGAAGAAAAAGATGGTGTGAAGAAATAAAGAGTAAAGCAAGAAGGTGTGTGAAGGTTCTAAAACTTGGCGTGTTTTCTTTTTAATTTTGTTTTCCCTCCTTTGCCTTACTTTCCCTCTAGAATGATAACAATCCATTGTAATTTGATATAGAATACTATAGCTCCCATATTAGTTTATTTTATTTCTTGGTTTTACTTTTAGAACTTGCTTTTTGGAATTTAGTAGCTTGCTGGAAGGTAGTTGTAACATGATGGTAGAAGCAGTTTAAAAGCAATTTGGTGAAAGGTAGCAGATACAATGAAATGCATAAACATGTTGAAATGTTTATGCATTTCATTGTATCTGCTATGGCTAGAGGAGGTACTTTTCAAGGATTAGAAGATAATTACTTTCTAACCCCTCCCCTTTTATTCTTTATTTTGGAGTTCCTAATAATTCCCAATCATGAAGTTCTTTTGTTGATTCTGGACTGAAGGTAGACTGCCTCCCAAAGGAAGTCCTCCTCCGAGTCTGCGTTGAGACTAGGTTGAAGGCTTTGCTATTCCTTGTACTCATGCTAATGGTGACGGATATTGTACATAATCAAGCTTTCTACCATTGTTTGACAGCTAGTAAAAACAAGAACAAACCACCCATGGTAACAGGTCAGTTCTTAGTGTAGGTTAAAGCCCTAGGTCAAGGGCATTACCGAAATAAGGGCGCACAAGTGCAGGCCCGATTTTGATAATGCCTTTGACCAAGGGCTTTACCCGACATAATGACCTGCCAGAAATTCAATGGAGAAACCCAGGTGAAACAGGAGGGGGGCATTATGAAAAACGAAATGCCCCTCCCAAAAACAGAGAAAACCATGCAAACAGGGAGAGAGGCATTATGAAAAATGAAATGTCCTCTGTGCTCCTGGATGAAAAAATATGCTTTATAAGGTTATCTCCAGATACACTGCAAAATTTGTGGCAAGTCATTACGGATTTGTAATCATGTTTATCAAAAATAAAAAAACAGGGTTCTGATATATAACCATGGTTCTCGATTAAAAAATAATAATGCACATTAAAACCAGAAGTTCATGGTCAGTTCTTTCATGAAAACTGCTGGTTCTTTAACGTTTTTGAAATGCCTGGGATGGACAGTTCTTTGATGCTCAAGAACTGGAATAGGTGGTTCTCTGAATCTGAAATAATTAAAAAAACCAGAACTGATGGTTCTTTGTAGATTCAAATAAGAGCACAACACTGGTTTCGACGTTTCAACTTACCTCTTCAACGACTTTAGCAGATCGATAAGAATGCCAAACTAGGAGGTCTAGGTAGTTGCCTGGCTAACGCCAGCAAATGAATGCCATGTCAACAAGCAGCTGATCCCACAATGGTTGTGCCAAGGATGATAACTTCAGACAAGCAGTTCATAGTAATGATTCTGGCATTTATGTAAAGTTTAAAACAAAATCATGAGAAATGATGAAACTGTAGAACATGATTAGATGATGTGAGTGCAAGATGAATGTGATATAAAAAATATAGCCTAGAGTGTACAGCTAAGTCTCCAGCTGCCATTCACACATTGGTTCCAAGTTCAAACCAATATTGTACCATGTAGTGGTCTCTTCCCTGTGGGCAGAGCCAACAGACTTTTCCAATTGTTTTCTTGCGGATTCTACAGTGACCTATCTTGTGCACTTCTTCAGTAAGCTATAGTTGTTAGCCTCCAAGCTGCATGAGTGACACTTGTGTTGGGCAATGAAGTTGAATGTGGTCGAACAATGGAGCACAACATAGAATCTTCTAGAAGGGTTTTGGTCAATGACCAACATTTAGCATATTCACAAGGTAAGGGTAGGGATAAATATTTTATCATTTACCTTCCATTTGTGTTGTGAGTATAAGCAGTTAAAGGTGTGGTTAATTGAAATGTGTACACAAGTATGGCACAATCCAAGTGGAGAAAGGTAATTAATTATGCAATTGACCTAGAAACATGAAATTAAAAAAACCTATGGGAAGATTAACAAAAATAGAATGAAATCAATCAACACCTTGCTCCTTTAGGTGTAATCCAATGTGATATTTATAGTGATAAATGGTAATAAAAGCTAAAGGGGTTCAAAGTTCATTCGGCAAGTTTGGTGTTCAATGCAATTACTGTCATGAATAAAATTAGAATGCTGAAAGCAAATATATTCAATGGTTAGTGACCCAAATTCAAATGAATCCATTGTACCAAACTATTGAAATGCATTTAAGCTATATAATGATTTGTCATATACCCTCTTTTTATGTGCTTCAAAACAATTACCCTCCATTGAGTAAGGATAAATCTCACACACATATATATACTAGCCAGGTAGGGTAAAGATAAGGGAAGTCTGAAATATTTGCCAGCCAAAGTAGAGTAAAATGAAAGAAAACACATACAAATTCTATCAACGAGGTAGGGTAAACATTTACCCTCTTCAACATCTATGGGTATGTCAGGGTGAGAGCGTTACCTGTCCAAAATGGGTTTTTATTCTCTAACTATGTGTACAATAACTACAACTATTGCAGCAGCTGAGGATTTCCCCTGTTTTTTCAATCCTTTACAATATAGCCTTTGCTCCTGGCGAGTCCCATTGAAATGGTCAAATTATTCCTACTTAGAAGTACAGTATGTACATTGTATGAAATCATTATGCAATTTGACGAATTCAATTCTACTCCACCAACCAAGCCCTCAGAGTCCAGACCATGCTCTGATTTTCTTCTTTGACTACATAACCGGTTTGGTTGTTTTAAAAATTAGGTACTTTTAATCCTAGCAGGTACAGGTGGTCATCAGGGGGTTCCACTTTGGTTCACCCAGTTCCACTTGTGATGTGATTTAACAGTGTGGAATATGGGTTATACACGCTCTGGAACAGGCCATTGTAGAACCTGTTACCATGGAATGATGGTGACTATATCTCACCCTACCGAGAGTGAACCAGCACCCCCCAGTGAGCCATGGACCCCTGAGTGGTCAGGAAGCAATTTTCTCTTGTTGGGTTCCAATTCCTCACTTAACAGTGGTGGTTAGCTCAGTTGCTTATTTTAATGACTACCTACTAACAACCCAATTCATAGATAGTTAGTTAAAACAGCCCCATATAAACCAGTTTTGTGTGGGTATTGATTTTTAAGAGAACTTACAATCCTGGGTATTCTATATTTTATAACTTTGGTTACCCTTGAGGTTAAGGTTTTTCATTTTTGAAAAAATTCAGAACTTTCAAGTACAGTACAATTTTTTTTTCAACTCATGGTGAATATCAAATATAGGGTTTAGGGTTGTCAAAGTGGATACGATATTGGGTACAGTTAGGATCAAGAGAAACACATACACTGGAGAAATCAACGCACCAAAACAATTGTAGCTTGAACAAACCAAAATTGGAGCACATACACTAGAGAAATTGACTAAGAAAAATCGAAATTCATAACTTATACACAAAGAAGAAACTGAGACACACATTCAAAGTGATGGGAGAAACCCTGAACCTAATAATATCTGTCTAAAACATTGAAACCCAGGTAGATTTTCAAAGGTTTCCTCCATTGAAAACAAATAAGTAGAAAGTTTTGAGTTTTACCCCGATTCTACCATGATCGACAGTTGATGGGTCTGGATCAAATTCTTGATACCCAAATCCAAAACTGTCAATTTGGACACTAGGATCCGGGTACCACCACACACGACTGACATAAACTATATATTTAGTTAGTAATCACCTATTTTCCTACCTATTTGCCTATATGTAGGTCTTACTTCTTCCAGAATGGGTTACCAAGCTGAAACCAGATGTTAACCCAGTTGAGGTTCATCCCCAACTGAGTCATAACAGGCATCCAGTGGATGCTGGTTCCCTCCGCAACCCAGATGAACAGGATCATAGACGGAAAGGGTTCTACTGGGCCCATAAGAACAAAATTTCAAAAGTCAAAAGAAAAGAAAATTAAGTTTTTGAATTGATTTTTTGGGGTCTGTGTTTTTTACATTCATTTGGATGACTTCAATTTCCATGTTGGTTTCTTCCATGATTAAACTGCACTGAAAAAGGGCCTCATGAGCAATGTGTTTTATATTAACTTTATGATATAAATTTTTTGGAGATTTTATTAAAAATTTGCAAAATTAGTTGAAGTCACTAAAGAAAAAACACGTACCTCAAAAATTCCCCATTTTTCCCCTGAAACCACAAACTTTGTTTGGAAAAAATCACTGCTCATGAGTTTTAGAAAGGAAATTCCTCCCTTTTCTCAAATTTTTTAAAAAGGGGAAAAAGTACCCAACAATCAATAATAAATAAGAGGGTGTTGTTCGTACCACGTACCTACTACCTGCTACCTACATTCGTTCTCCTCCCTTACTTTCAATAATAAGGTCGGACGGCAGACTGTTCCCCACGGTTGCGAACCGCGTACTCGAACATTTCCAAAGTTACATTCAAGCCGTTCCCACTGCAGCAGGAAAATCAAGGGCCGGATCGTGGAACACGTGAAACCAGTTGTGCCGGACGGTACACAGTACAGACTATCTTCATGTCGTCCGCGCCGTCATAGTTTCGCCATGCCTGCACGTGGCGGCGGTGGGGCCGGATTCCCATACGGCTGCTGCCATGGTCGCCAATTATGGCTAAACCTTCGTCCCAAACGAAAAGTGACCTCGTACAACCGGCCTCATTTATGTTCGTAACTCAACCGTTTAATTACCTACGTCCCTCTTTTTCCTTTTTTACAGCAGGTAGAAAATGGTTTTCCCAAAACCGCTTGCTCTTGGGCTCTATCCTGCAGTGTTTTTTTAAGGAATGTTTTATGGCAGTTTAAGTGGCGATCCTCCATAGGAAGATGTAGAAAACGTGGCGATCATCTCTAGGAAGATTTAGCCAAATCTGGAATTAAACTAGCTAGATATCTTCAGCACAAGGTTTTAATCATCCTTTTAAATATTTTTGGTTACTTTACTGGAGCCAAATATAGCAATCTGGCTTTTTTTCCTGACTTCTGCCCAGTAATTTTAATGTCAACATTTTCACTTTCTAAAACCAAAAATTGGGATTTGTTGGGGATTTTTTTGTTCTTCTAAGTTCAAATCCACTAAGAGTGGGCATTCCATTTTTCAAAACACCTCTCCCCCTTTGTGTTTTTCCCACTAGATATATATGGAAAAAAGAAAATTTGAAGCAATTCTTTAGGTTCAGTAAAGCCCACGGCCTCAAGCTTTACCCTGCACAAACAAGTCAAGACCTCGGTAGGACAGGAAGCTGTTTCCTCAGGCAGGAATTAAAAACCCTGTATATACAAGGATGGAAATCTATCCACAGTAAGTACAAGGCATGTTGAAACAAATGGAAACACATGAGAGGAAAAACCAAAACAATCAAAACAGTAGTAATGAAGTAGAAATACTGTCAATATACATCACAAGAGTTCTCCACCATTGATTTACATCACAAGGGAAAATGGCAGAACAAAGGGTGGAACCAGCAAATGACAGCCTGTCCCACCTTGGAAAAAGCCTGAAAAGGTGTGTAAATAAGACACCACAACCGGTTTTATAGACCACAGTGAACCAGCACCCACCATCGCACGACCCACTGGATGCCCATTATTACCGAGTTGTGGATGAACCTCAACTGAGTTAATGTTTGGTTTCATGTTGGTAACCAATTCCGTAAGAAATAGGTCTCATCCATAGGTATATAGGAAAATAGGTAATGACTAGTAAGTAGATGGTTTATACACATGTAAAGACTGGTTTTACTACCTACCTACTAACAACCTGCTTGTGAGTTGTTAGTAGGTAGGTAGAAAAAACAGTAACTGAGTAAACTGCCATGGTCACCTAGGGAACTGGAACCCAACAGAAAACTGTTTCCTGACCACTTACTATTGGTTCTTCATGGGGCACCGGTGGGTGCTGGTTCACTGTGTCCAGTTATACATAGGTGATGAGACACCTAATGGCAATTATATAAGAAGAGAACAACAGTGGAAGGTTGCAATGTTTTCTTTTATGGCGATAAGTCGCAGATTGTGATACTAATAAGGACCTAGCAATATGGCCTTTACTGTTTTTTTTTTTTGTTTTAAATTTTTTGCCTCGAAACACACTATATGTGACCATAGTAGACAAATGATGAGACATCATTTTGTCACATTGCTTGTAGCAAGTGCACCATCACTTTGTGCCATCGTTGTCTCATGTCAAAGGTTGTTTGTCTCCATTGCAACACCCATCTTTGTTAGATTAGCAAACTTGCACTTTTGGACAGGGCCATTTGCCTACAAATTGATTCTTCTAAGTTCCCATCTTCACATCTACTAGGGTAAACATGCCTCCCACTGAACATCACCCAGTGATCGAACACCCCTTTTGTGCATACCCATGCTAGTGAATGGTTATAGTCCTCTGTGCAAGTGTCCAAATGAAACCTATGACCGAACAGTCAGACTTGAAAACATGTGTTCAATTTTTTTATGTAATCCGAACAATTTATTTTTTTGGGTGTGGTTATGAGTGTGAAAAAAAACAATTATTTTAAAAAATACGCAATGTTATTTTTAATCTTGTTTGGTTATGGGAGAGGAAGAACACATTGAATATGTAATCATGTATGGTTATGGGAGAAAACCATCACATTGTAATGCACATAGTTGAAAACAAATATGGTGGCAATGAACATTTTAAGGGTAGGTCTAATAGAGAACCAAGATAAACAAATGCAAATAAAAAAGATAATGTTTGGTTATGGGGGTTTAAGCTCTCATTAAAGAGCATGAAACTGTGCATTAATAAACCCTAAACCCTAACAAGGATACAATGCACAAGGATTAGCAAAAGACATCCTACTTTGGCAACGCATTTATTAATCCCCAAAGGAAAGTCCTTAAAGATTCTTCTATGCATAAGAACTTTGCATTCCCTCCAAAAAAAAAAAGGGGGGGGACAAATCAAAGTTTGAACTTAAACAAGGTTTACATTATCATTCTTTACTTTTAATCTGAGCTCCAAATATGTCTTTTCTACAAGCTAAAGTAGAAATACAATTTCAACTTTGTTTAGAATTCCTAAGTCTTAATGATGTAATCTTGAAAAATCGTAATGTGCCAATGCTAGTAGAACATGTAAAAATGTTAGTCCAAGTCTAAGAGTTTAAGAGAAAGTAAAGCAAGTAGAAGAACATAAATTAGGTTTAGAAGTAGATCTACAAAAGGTGAAAGTAATGCAAGTAGAAAAGCAGAAAATAGGTTCAGAAGTAAATTTGCAAAAGGTGAAAGTAGGGCAAGTAGAAGAGCAAAAACTAGGTTTAAAAATAGATCTGCAAAAGGTGAAAGTAGAGCAAGTAGAAAAGCAAAAACTAGGCTTAGAAATAGATCTACAAAAGGTGAAAGTGAAACAAGTAGAAGAGTCAAAATTAGGTTTAAAAGTAGATATGCAAAATGTAAAAGTAAAGCATGTAGAAGAAGGATCAATGAAAGACATAGAAGTTAAAATTGTAGATCAAATTTACAATTAAAAGTTCCAAAAATATTTGGATTACCATTGGATCCAAAAATCCATAGTTCGTAATGCTACATCAAGGAGCTTCAAGAAAACCAAGGATCAACTAAATCATTTTAATCGCTCTTACATATTTCTCCCCACTGCATGCACAACAACAAAAGATGTTAATTTAAATTGGAATGATTTTGCAAAATTTTATAAGTTATTACATTTTATTATAATAATCCATTAACATGTTTTAACAAAGTTTTCAAATTTACTACACTTTCTGGATTATTGGGTTATTCATAGGGAAGAAAAGGGTATACCCTTGGTGGGGCCAAAATGCATTCCACCAAATTAATGGAAGTTAGGCCCAAGATGAGAAAAACAATCGTGAATTGCATAGTCCTTATAGGAAACAAACTAGAATAATGGATTTGCAAGCCACAGACCCTACATCAAACAAAGAGAACCTTCCCCCTGTTCCTAACCCACAAAGAAAAAGATCAACACCACAATTGAATCAAGTGCCTTCAACAACTAGAAGAGGCATGTGAATGGATTAAACATTAAAAATAGTCATGGATGTTGTTGAGAAAGGGACACATTCCTAAGGAAGGCCAACAAATCACGGAACATCCCAATGAATTCCCTTCTTGACCATGTAAATGGAAAAACTAGATTCAAAAAGATGGGGCTAGGAAGGGTAATTATAGAAAAAGAGGATTCAACAATGATTGCATGGACATTAATAATGCAAGAATGTGGACTATCTATTAACCTCCAACAATTCAAGATGAAGGTTGTAGAGCTAACACAAACAAGGGTTACACCATTTCGAGATGGAATACCAAGCAAGAGCTGGTGGTTTTAGTTTAAACGTAGACATCAAAAAATTAGCATACGACAAGTAGAAGGACTAGAAGTGTGCAGAGCACAAGGGCTAACACCCAATTCTTGCAACTATTTAGACATTAACTTACAATCATTATATAACCAACACAAATACAGTTCTAATAATAAATGGAACTATGATGAAACAAAGATTCAAGTTGGTTAACAATCTACAACAAGAGTTTTGGCTAGGAAGGGATCTAATGCAGTATCATCCCAAAATCTCAAAAACGGTTAATTGTAAACTATGCAATCAATGTTGCCGAGGGTGTTTTACCTAGTTTTTACATCTTCAAAGGTGATAGACTAAGGGATGACTACATAACACTATGCAAACCAAGCACTTGTATGGCAATGCAGAAAAGAACATGGATGACTACTTTCTTGTTTAAGGAGTTTTTATCTTTCTTTAACAAATTAGGTCCAGGTGGAATGCCCCTCAACAACCAACACTTGTTAATTCTAAATGGACATGGTAGCCATGTTACCCTAAAAGCAATATAGCAGGTGAAAGACTTTGGGTTAGACATGATAACACTACCATCACACACATCACATGCATTACAACCCCTAGATGTGTATTATTTCAAACCTTTTAAAACTGGATTAAGAAAAGTTAGGGATCTAACTATGTCTAGAAACAATCACATGGAACTAAACAAAATCACTCTAATTGGATGTGTTGATTACACCTTAGAGCAATCACTCACAAAAAAAAATCCAAATCTAAGTTTAGAATTATAAGAATATGGTCTTTAAACCCAAACGCAATGGATAATAAGATTAGACCATTAGAGGTTTATAGTATAATAAACTTAAACAATGCAAGGAATGAAGAGGAGTACACAATAGAGAATGAAGCTGAAAATAATCCTCAATGGGGAGAAGAATTTATTGCTATTGAACTTCTCCATATAGTTGAAATAGATCAGTGTCCAACATCTAAAGATCCACCTATCTACAAGCCAGAAAATGACCAACGTTATTATGTAGATATGCCCGAAAGCTTTATAGTGATAGAACAACAACCAACAAATATTGATGTTGTGAACCTAGATGAAGGTAGTCAGGTAATGGATACTTAAAAAACTAGTACAAGAAACTCAATTGCCTCCAAACTTGACCCATGAATCCATGAGGATGCATAACTACTATTATTGCCTCATTTACCTATAAGACGCACCAAGGGGAAAAAACCATTAATTGATTATTTTCAATCACATGTTGTGATTAATTTTGAATACCTTGACATCCTAAAGAGAAAAGTAATGAAAAAGGCAACTATAGAGGAAATCGGAGTAGGCAAAAGAAAGGATAAAAAAGACATGCAAGTTAAACAAGTAGCAAAATTAGGTTTTGCAGTAGAACAAACAACTCAAACAAATGTTGAAAAATGTGCTAGAGCATAATTCACTATAACTTAGACTCCAATTGTTGTTGTTAAAATGGGTGATCACTTTCACCATGATTTTCAAGCAAGTCTCTGAACATATCCGCACAAGTACATGGGGGTGAATCTAGGCTACACAACATGGGCTCAACAACAAGCAAGGATGCAAGCACGAGTTAAGTAGCAATCACAAGGGTGCTGAACATCAAGGCTATTTACCTTCCAATGATTGAAGAATAACAATAAGGTCACAACTGTGGAAATAAAGGTAATAATTGTTAAAAGAAGGGTAAAAGTTGAACAACAATTGAAAGAAAGGTAACAATAGAGTAACAACTAAACAATAGATGAAATAAAAGGTTAAAGTGTTTGAATAGTAGTTGAGAGAAAAGGTTCAACTGAACAACAACTAAAAGAAAGGGTTCAACTAATAATTAAAAGATGACAAAAGTGGGGACCATCAACTGGTTTGAGATACATCGAATTTAAATAGAGAACCATGAGTAGTAGAGGGGAAAAGACTAACATGGAGTGCGATGGTAAAATCAAGGTCTAAAAAAAGGTGTGAAAACTTGTAGGAGAAGTGAGGACAACGACAAGTGTTTAGTAGCAACTGTTGGCTATGTTGCTAAAACTCTAGAAGTTCATGTTTAGCAGTGGGAAAAAGAAGAAGACGAGGGGGAGGAGTTCTTGTATAATAAAATTGCATGCAACAAGATCAACGAGGGTTTTTCGAAAAAGCGACAAAGTTGTGCCACATAATTGATAGTAGACTTTTAGCGAAGTAGCTACCATTATCGTGAGAAGAAGCTATAGGTCCTAGTCTTGCAATTTCATCATCTCCCATCATTAGTTGATTTGCTCCCCTACATCAAAACAATGTTGTAGTATCATATTTTCTTTCACCACAAGCAAATGTTGTTGCCAAAACCATGTTATAAAAATAGTAGGAGGAAGAAATGGCACATAATGGAACTTGAGACAGTTGAGGTCTATGAAAATTGAGCTTGCCATGAGGAGGAAGAGTAATAATAGTTCCCTTGAAAAGTTCTTCTCCACAGAAGTTGCAAAAGCTGCGTTTGACCCATTCGTAATTTGCTAGAAGAAGTACATGAAGATGCTCAAAGCTCCCTTGCACCCGAGTTGAGAAAGATGAAATAAAGGGCATGGATCACCATTGGCTGATAGTAGTAGTAGGGAACACTCAAATAAATAGAGCTTAGAAAGAGGAGAATGTTGAGGAATGTAGGAAGAAGCGACTAAAAGTAATGTCATTGGTGATAATAGGAAGTGACTAGGAGGATTGCAACCTTTGTGGGAGCAACAAAAAATTTATGCCCATAAAGAGGAAACAAATTTTGTGAATGGGACAATACTTACCCCATTACCATTGATCTAAAAGCCTTAATTTGGGTGTGATTTCAACCTTATGATCAAATATGAACGATTACTTTATCAAAATGTTTCATCCCCATCTTCATCTAGTTTGATGTGAAAGTAAATATCATTCATTAGTGAAAAAATGTCTATTTGGTGTTAGGTGACTAAACAAGCCATCATGAGCTACCATGTGGACAATCCTTTTTTTTAATCAATTTTTACCCCCCAAACTTTGGAGTGTATATTCTTCAATTTTGACTGGTTTTGAGCGATTTAAATGCCCATTGGTGTGTTTTATACTTGGCTACATTTTATCTTTAGACCACAACTAGAAAAAAGATAAATTGAGTGAGATAGAGGTGACTAAGACACTATGTGTTCAGTCATCGACATGTTTACCCTAGTAGCACTAGCAAAGGTTTAAAGTTTATTGTGCAAACATGGTTTTTATTCTTGGGAAGTTGGAATGGTGTTGCATTTTGTTTATGTTTAGTGTGCACTATTTATGTGATGAGTTGTTGGTGGTGGCAAGGGTTTAGTGTGAATGATTACGGTGAATGTTGCAAGTTATGGGGAAAACACAACATGCAACAAGTGCATTGGTGGTTGGTGTTCACAAACCTTCAATATTGTGTGATTGAAACTTGGGGCATGTAAAAGAAAATGGAGTGCACATGAGAAAGGGCACTCCATGATTAAGCTCTCATTTTTTCTAAACCTTCCATTTTGTTTGTGGGTTTTCTTGCATTGCATCCTTCATTGTCATTCTCAATTTTACGAGCTGGTCAATTTGTAATTGTCTTGCATCACATTCAATTTGAAGTTATTTTGTGTCACTACATTTTTTGAAACAATTTGGCTTTAGGGACCAAGGTTCTTGTTTTTTTTTTGGGTCTTGCATTGTGTTCTTCATCATTGTTCTCAATTGCATAGGTTGGTTGATTTGTAGTTGTCTTGTATCACATTTGATTTGCAACTGTCAAGCATCATTGCATTTTTTGGAACAAGGTTGGCTTTAGGGTTTTTCTCTTCTTTATTCCTTGTTTTGTTTGTGATTTTTTTGCCAACATAATGGCCCCAAACCACTTTCCTAAAAATTTAGGTTCAAGTTGTCCTTATTGGTCACCCAACACGATTTCACAACTACCCATTAATTCTAGCCCTTACACCATAAAAGTTGTTCCTTCATGTGGCACTCCTAGTAGCATTCTTTCAAGCCTCTTTTAAACAAACTTGGAAAACCATATGACAAAACCCAAGGTGTTTGAAGACACATGGGTTGTTCAATTTTCACATGAATGAAATTGATCATAGGGGACGATGGCTTAGATTTTCAAATATGATGTAAAATTTGTAATCACATTGATGAGAAAGAAAAATTGCTAGCCCCCAAGTTTGACACACTTCAAAAGCATAATTGGTTGCTACTTTTGAAGAGACAATTAGAGAGCATTTTTACAACAATTTTTTTTCATTTCTTTCATTGATCTTAACATTAGTGCAATTTAAGATTCATTTGGGGGCAAAAAAATTTAACCCAATTTTGGGTTATTTTGCATATCCAATGTTAGAGTATGAGCCATTGAAAGAATTGTTTACGGTAGTCAAGGTAAAAAACAACCCACTTAAACATTGTTCAAACACAAGTGGTTGTGGAATTATCAAGGCCATGCATGATGTGGTTATTTATAAAATTAAATATATTATTGCAGAAGATGATTTCTCTTCTATTGATGAGAAGACCACCATTGATAACTAGTAGTGAACTAGTATCCACATTTCAAATTTGCTCACTCTTCAAAAAGCTGAGGTGAGTGCAACTTTAGACACATTACTACTATGATTTTTAGAGGTCATGGCAAACCTCATATAATGATCAAACGTATGCAATGTACTTAGACTACATTTGAAAATTCCTTATAAAACCACCGGTCAGAAGTGAAAATGGAAGGGAGGTCCACGTATTAGCGCCCCACCTCATTGGCCGGGGCTGGGGGGTGCTAACTAAGCAATAGCGTGTAACAAGGCAGAAGTGAGAATGGAAGCTGGGTCTGCCAAGGGACGAAAGTCTGGAGGTAACCAGCCCTATCTCTACAGCTAGACTTTAGAATAGTCTATGCTTGCATCTTTTTGAGCTTATCGACATATGTTCCTTGAGAAAACTCTTGCTTTTAACAACTAAAAAACTAGAAAAGCACCCAACCAGAAGGGAAAGAGAAGAACACAAAGAGAGGACCAACCTCCAAAGTCGAGATAACACCCAAAAAGCTAAAGGGCGAAAAGACACCCACCCAAATCCAAGTCCGTAGTCTAGGTCCAAAACCCTACATCAGATGTGTGAGCAAATCAGACAAAGACAGAGGAAAGAATCCTAAAAGAGCGCCAAGCCCAGAAGAGGCCTGGCCAGTGATGACAGCCTGCTTTTTGTTTAGCTGCTTTTTGTCCAACTCACCTTTGCTGAGTCGACAATGTACTCCCAAACTATTCACATTATTTATTCACAAAGTTCCGAGGTGGGTGTTTTATGCTCCCACTTTATTCATTCCCCATGTGGCATGGGGTACGCGGAGCGTCGGCCTGGCTCCACCATCGACCATAAGGCACCCCCAGGGGACGAAAGGGAAATGGAATTCCATCCAAGCTGGGATACTTTTCCGCCAAAATAGGAAATAATGCGTACCTCCAATTGGTTTTGCAATGCCAAATCTGGGATAGGATTCTTCCCTCGATCTGGACATATCAGGATTCTGTGTTAACAAAGAGAAAGTGTTCCCACTTGAAGCGCTAGGTAAGCATTTTTTTGGGCTACTAGTACACTTATTTTATGCCTTTCAATGTGATGATGAGTACCTTTTAATTAGGTTGCCATTAACACAAGTGTGGGCCTTCTGTGTCTAAGTAGGAAAAAAAAAAAAAAATTCTTAAGTGTACTTATTAGAGGACACCTTATATACATTAATACTGCCTCCTCTAAAACATGAAGCACCTTACATGAGAGGCTTTTTACACCTACTAATTTCTAAGCCTTAATTAGGAGTAAGAGGCCTCTTGAAGGTTACGGTACCGCTTGCTCCTTCCACCTAGTGAGTTTAGTAGAGTGTAAAGACCAAGGGTGAGGGTATTCCTGAAATAAGGTTGTGAGAGGAAGAGTGGAAGGCAAGCACGATTTTGGTGACGCTCTAGCTCCCAAGGTTCGTGCAAAATAACAAGCAACAACACAACCTTCAGTTTCTTTTCCCAGGTGGGAGGAAGTCTTTTCCCAAGCCGACAGGTCGCAGCAAGGATGTGGGATCTAAAAGAATGCAGCCAGTGGAGAGAAGGGGGCTTTACCAATTTCATAAAGTGCACTATGAAAGCAGAAAGCCCGCTTGCTGGACAGAGGAAGAATTGCACACTATAACACAGCCTCCAGTTACACTACAAAAAAAATTAGCGGTTATTACAGCTTACTTGACAATAGCATTTGCTTCATGCTTTACTGGTGTGGGACGTTCCCCAAATGTGCGTGTGTCCGCCTCATCCAAGACACACATTTGGGAATGGCCCCACCTTGGGGTCTCTCACCTTCCACTTTCTATGAGTTTAAAAGCGGCACCAAGTTCAGTTGGAGGACAAAATGTCCAAGAACAGAAAAAATATCCGGAGTTTAACAAAAAAAACCATAGCCCAGCTATTTGATTTTTTTATTAAACTCTTTTATTTCTGCTTGAATTGAAATACATTTGACACGTGTGTGCAAGTGTAAAGAAGATTTTTGGAGTGGAAAGTTTGAATTTTATGGAAAAGTGTTTTATCATTTTATCTATTGGAATTCTTAGAGATCCTCTTTTTAGATGTCTATTTTAAGCCAATGATAGGTCCAGTGGATGAAAAGGATACTAACTCTGGTAAATGTGGAATCCAGAAAAGTTAAACATTGGATGATACATATTGACTGGGTTAAAGAAATATGAAAAAGCTAATGGGTGAGATTGAACTGGGCTATCTATTGCCTTGTCCAAAGGCCCCCTTATTTCGTGCCTTGGGGCTTTACCCTACGCAAAAACAATAATTTCACTAATATTGAGAGATGCAACATGGCCAATAAATCAGCCACCACTTGTCAAAACATGCAGCAAGGAACTTGGGAAAGATGAAAAATGAGAACCACTTCTGCCCAACAACAAATCCGGCCACACTAGCCAACAATGCAATATTCCTCAGATTTGTATGCAAGAAAAAGAAATGGCTGCGTGCAGCTTTGGTCCAGGCCTCCACCAAATTTCAGCCCGGGATATGATATACATGCATGTCAGTTATACACATGCATGTTTGCTTGTACAAAAAAAGAAGAAAGAAAGAACTCAACCCCATTCAAGCACTTGCAAGTGGCATAAGGCTTCATCCTGTTTCCAATTGGATAGGTCCATGTGGTCTCCAAGAGATGCATGACATGCCTAACTCACGAAAGCAAAGACAGAGCTCATGAAGCGGGAATATTTAGCGTATTCCAAAAGCAAACCTTTGCTTTTGTGGGGGTGACTCCCAACTGAAACCAGCCATAGAAAGTTGCACCTTGTGGTTGCAACAGACATGGAATTAGTCCGTGCATGTGAGCTCTACATTGGGTTCAAAAATGTGTAGGGTAAAGCCACAGGGTGGGAGCATTCCCAAACAGAGGGGACTAGTACAGGGCTTTGGCTGAGTCCAGCCCAACATTTGGGAATGTCAGCCGCCACCTATGGGCTTTTTACCCTTTGTAAAGCACAAGGGAAACAATTGTGAACTTACACATATGTAGATCACAAGGCATAGGAGGGAGATGGTAATCCATAAGAGTGGGATGGATTGTACACCTATTCATACAGAAGTAGGCATAAGACCCTCTTCTTTTCTAGGAAAATATTCATGGATATAGGGCGTCCTTGATACACACTTACAAAAATTTCTATGAGGACTTTACATCACCCAACTAAGTTCTCTCCAATCTGTCCAGAAACCAGACATTGAACTTGGGGCGATCTCCAACCTGCCCCTTCACCTTCTAAAAAAATTTATTGCAAATATCTTATGAACACATTCCACAATTATCAGAATCCCTAAAAGAACACTCATCAGTTGTAGGCCAAATACACAATAATCTGGAGTCCAAAAATCCAGAAACCATTAGAGTTATCCATAAAGTACCCAAAATTGGGGCTATTGGGCGCCAGTTTCACCAAAACCAGGGACGAAATCAGAAGTCAGGATGAAAGCAGTGCCCAGGGAAAAAGAAAACAGGGGACCAAAATAGTTTTCTCAACCTAAATTGGTCCTCAGGGGAGTTTCACCCTTATCTTTGGATTTTGCCTAACTTGCAACTTAACTGCTGGATCGCATTCTTCATTAATTCAAGCCTATGTCCTAATAAGATGCTGCAAATCAACCCAGTTTCATGAAATGGTACCCAGTTTTACCCACTTTACTGATACACATAAATCACGCACGACCAAACATGAGTTTACACCATAAACATGCTCTACGCTGTGTGGAAATTTCACAAAACTTAACCATCAATAAGTCTACACCAACTAGCAATTGGCCTCCACATACTAGAGTTAGGAGTAAAGTACCCAAAACAGGGTATACTGGGCATCAGTTCTTCCAAAACTGGAGACAAAATCAAAAGTCAGGATGAAATCAGAACAGAGGAAAAACAAGAGAGGACCAAACTGGTCTTCTCACCTAAATTGGTCCTCACAGGAGTTTCACCCCTAGTTTTGGATTTGCATAAGTAAGCCTTCACTGCTGCTCACATTCTTCATTAAAGCAAGTTTGTTGAAATATAAAACCTGGAGAATCTTCTGAAATGATACCCAGTTTCACTCACTTTAGCAAATTGAGGATGAAACAGGGATTATAAGGTTAAACTAAGGCCCAAAGACAGGGTGACTTTAAGGATAACTCTACTAGCATCAGGATCGTATAGGCCTGGATAGAACTGCCTGGGGGTGAACAAGTCCATGCACTCATATCATCCTTAAAAAACCTGAATCCCTTTGGGTTGCTTCTAGTTATAAACAGTATAAATATCTGGTTGCAATAATCACCTACCATTAGTACACATTAACATTTCCCAGGTCAAGTGTAGCCTCTAAAAGAGACCTCGCTGAAAATGGTGAAAGTTCTGCATCACTGTGGCCAACAGACTTAGGCCACAAGATGTCTGTTATCTTCATCTTTCATATCAGCACGAGTACTTTAACTCTATCCTTAACTACCTTTGTGTTTGCAGCAAGAGTCCTTCAACTCTTCGGCACATGAAGGAAGAACTGCGGCAGTCTGCAGCGCGAGAAGCTGATCTGCCCGCCATCTTCCACAAACGCTGGCAGGCAGAAAATCCCACCTTTTGGCTCGGCCGCACCCGGCGGATGTCTGGCTGCTGCTGTAGCTCCCCCTTCAGCCCTGACCTTGAACTGCGAGGCTCCTTTTAGCACTCTGACCGACTTTCTCACGAGTCTCACCGTTCACCTTCGTGCTCACCTGTACTCAATTGCTTAATTCTTGAGGCACTGGCGGCGCATCCTCCATAGCCATTTCCTCACTGCACACTGTACACGCACTGTGTTTCTCCCAAAAAAAAAAGTTAATCACTTTTCTTTTTTCTCACCATGGCACCATCTCAAGAGCCAAGTTTCCAAGTTGCAAAAAAAACTATTAATGCCAAAGTTTAGAGCTTTGTGTGGGTTTATGTAGTGTTGGGTTGAGAACAAAGGGAAGTTACAAGAACTTGATGGGAACAATGGGAAGTTGATGAAAACAAAAGGATTTTGATGAGTTATGACAGGAATAAGAGAAATTTATGAGAAGTTTGGGAACTTGATGAGAACAAAAGGTTTTGATGGGTTATTGATGGGAAGAAGAGGAATTTGTTGAGAACTGTTTGGAAACTTGATGGAAATCCAAAGGCCCCCCCCAACCTCTTCAAAATAAGAAACATCCCTTGGGGGCACGTTGGCCCCACCCAATTGGTTCCCCTCGCATGTTTTATCCTAAAGTTGTTTTTAGCGACAAGCTACTAGGAGAGGTGCTGCCCATGTATGGCATTGTTTTTAACAAATTGCGCAGGGAGAGAAAATTAGATGGACCAGCTAAAAAGGACTATGTTGTACATGTGCACATTTTATTTGCCTGCCTCCCTTTCTGCCAGCGGATTTCAAGGAGCAGGCAGGCAGAACCCAGGTCTTCACAATCATGTGCGCGCCCCATCTGTCTACATTTACTAACCTTCTCCTCCCACTATGGATGGCCCTTGTCCACTCATATATTATCTGCATCCCTTTTCTTGAAACTATTACATTTCTCCATTGGCTTCCTATGTGTTTCTTCTTCCCTTAACCCCTGGCAAGCCAAAAATGGCTTTTCTGGAATGCTAAGTTGATTTATCAAGCTCAATTCTTTTACACAAAAGTTTTCTGGGCCATTCAGAGTGTGGTCATAGGCTTTACTGGGGGAGGAAACAAAATGGTAACCCTTGTTAAGCACAAAATCAGCGCATCCCTAACATTTTACCATGAGCCACTCCCCATGCCCCTTGTAGAACATCCAAGAGGTGTCCCAATTAGGTAATCTCACCTCTCTACCCCTTGTATGTATTCACTTTGGATTAAATACTCATCTTGCTACCCCAACTAACCTTTTTAATCCCAAGACCCCTGTTCAATATAATAACACCATTGTAGCAAAACTTACAAGGAAAAGTTGCAACTAGGTCATCTCAATCATTTCTTCCTTTATCATCTACTTAAGATACCATCACCAACATGAAGTAAGGGTTTGACCTTCTATTGAGCAGAATTTTTCTTCCCCCCTTCTAATTTATGTTTACTCTTCCCTTGTTTGATCTAAACAACAACCTCCTTCTTTGCTCACAACCATTTTCCCCTTATTCATACTATATCCAACAATAACCTTAAACAAGTAAATCACAAAAAAATAGACACACAACATTCATTAAATGAAATAAGGTTTTTTTTCAAATCAATCCTTTACACATCAAAAGAAAAGGAGGGTAGTTACATTGGAGTCTTTAGTTCCTAGCTATTGATTTCCTACTCCAACCCATCTTCTACCCATGCTTTACCAAACTTGTTCCCTTTTCTATGAAAAGTCCTCCCTTCCCCCCTTCTCTCATCCTCTTGTTTTCTACTTTCAGCAACCCTCACAACCATACCTACTCAAGCTCTTTGAAACAACTCCTCTTCTTTCCCACTTTCCTTTGTTTTAACACAAGAAGGTAGACCTTCTTCTTCAATGTTAGGTAAGGCGCCCACTTTTTTTCTACCCACCTTCATTTTCTATTCCTACTTTACTAGGCTTAGTACTAGTTTTCTATACCTCTTCCTCCATTCGCCCTTGAGTGGAACTACTCTTGGAGTCTTCACTTGAGCAACCACCACCACTAACGTGTGATGCCTCCACCTCCATGCCAATCATATTGTTTGATTGGATGTATCTTGACAATTCACCTTTTCATGATGCAACAACCCCCTCAACTTATTTCGACCCCTCATGATATGTTTACGCCCTTATCAACCAAGATCTACTTTTAAAATTCATTCGCTTTTAACTTTTTTATAATTAGATTCTTATAACAAAGACCTAATTTACAAATTTGAAATATGAAAATCAATGCACATTAGTGTAAACATATATTATATTTAATCATTGAAATGAAAACATTTAATGTTCCTCAATTTTATAATGGGTTTTGTTGTTATTTTAAATCTACTTATTCTAGTTTTGACAAGGTAGTCAAGTTGTTCATTTTATCTTGTTTACACTCCCTAGTAATCCATCTAGGATAATATCAAACATATTACCCTATCCCATGAACCTCAAGTTAGCCCTAGAATTCCTTTATCTGATTTACATATTCTTAACCAGAATTGGGTTAAGCTAATTAAAGCCCAACAACCCCAACCATATTCCCATGGGGAGAAGGGGTTTAAGTTGCCCCAAGGAACAATTTCACTCGAAAATCAACTTTTTCAAAGAAAAAAAGACTAAATTGCCTTGAGGAGCAATTTTGCCTAAGGAGCACATTGTCAAATGTTTGACAAGAAAGTACAAGAGGTAAACTTTGTCCAAATCAAATGTTTTAATGCCATTAATTAAAGCTCTCAAAATTCATATATCTAAAATGATATTGCATTTTGAATTTGAAACTTTGAGCTAAAAGTTATGATGACAACGAAAATTAGGGGTCAAAATTTCCACGTGTCATTCTGGATATTCACCTCAAATATCAACCCAAATATCAAAAATGACATCTAGTGAATATAATTGGGAATGATATTCGGTTTAATATCCAACACTTTGATTATCACCCATCATGATATCTTGAAACTATGCTAGATATAACGATGTTGATATTCGACTTAAATATCATATTCAGGCCCGATATCAAGGTTAATAATACCAATTTATGGTTTTTTTCATTTTCCTAATGTAGCTAGGTTGGTAAGAATCTTTAAACAATTTTAGACTATTCTGAAGACACATTCTCAAAAATATCTTCAAAGTTATAGTCAATAGTAGTTATTAGTGAAGCTATATATATATATATATATATATATATATATATATATATATTATTAAAAATAATTTATGATCTTTTTTTACAAATCTTTTTTTTATAAAATATTTGGGGAAAAAATTCCCTTTTTAAAAAAGGATGTTGCATTTTGGAGATTTTTCAACCCAAAAAAAATTGGCACCCAACATAATTGGCGAGTAAATTTTAAATTTTTTGATATCCAAATCTATTAATATCTGACTAATAAATAAATGGCGGATATCCAAAAACATTAATATCTAAGTTAGTGAAAACATGATAAAGTGTACACAAAAAGTAGTGTAAACAACAAAATATTGGGGTCACTCAATAAAAGGATTAGCAAGTAGATGATTTTATGGGGCTAATTTATTTTTTGGGTGTATTATTTCTTAACTCTTGTTTGCATGGACTTCAAAAATTAAATTTTTATAATCATGTTTTTAAAAGTTATTTGCAAGTACTTAAATTAGACCTAAAATTTGTGGTAGTTCGAAAAATAAAGTTCAAGTACTTGAAAGTAAATGAAATATTTTTGCAAGTATATATTCTTTTTTTAAAACACCTCAATATTGATGTGGTGAACATTTTAATATTATTTTTTTAGTTAATGGAATTTTTTTCATAGTTAAAATCATCCCAACCCCTAAAAAATGACATAATTTTTGGGGATACTTTCGGGGTACTTTTTCAAATCCAAATGATATGACACAAATTGCTTTGAAAAGCTAGAAGGATGCTAGAAATGCCCATGAAAAAAACTATAAATTTTGTTTGTTTTGAAATGCTAAAGGAAGGTTAAAAGTTTGAAAAATTATTTTCAAGTAGAAAACAAGGTAATAAGTATGTACAAAATATCTTGTTTGCACCCATATCTATTTTTTTTAAAAGTAAAAAACGTAATGTCCTTATTCAATGGATTAAAAATATTTGATACCCAAAAAATTGATATTTGCCCAACACTAATATTTTCCTTCAAGGAGAAAGGGACTAAATTACCTTCTCCCCTAGGGAAAAGGGGACTAAGTTGCCCTAAGGAGCAATTTTCCCTAGGGAAAAAAGGATAATGTTTTCCAGGGAAAAAAAAATTATGTTCCCCCAAGGAGTAGGTTCCTGAATACTTGCCAAGAAATTACAAGGGATAATTTTTTAAAAATTAAATGTTATTTATGTCTTTGGAAAGATCTCAAAATTTAGATATATAAAATGATCTTGCATTCTTGATTTGAAAGTATGAATTAAAAGTTATGATGAAAAAAAAGTTGGGGGTCAAATTTCCCTATTTGACCCTTGGCTCTTCTTTTCATCATAACTTTTAGCTTAATTTTTAACTCATACATTCAAATTGAAAATACAAGATCATTTTAGATATTTACACTTCAAAATCTTTTCAATGACATAAATTATGATTGATTTGGACAAATTTTACCCCCTATACTTTCTTATCAAACATTCATGAACTTGTTCCCTAAGGCAATTTAGTACCCAAAGAGAAGGTAACTCCCTTCCTCCCCGAGGGGGAAAGGTTTAAGGTTTAAATGTGTGCTAAGTGGTTGTAACTTGTATCATTTCATGATTTCTCCACAACTACCATTTTTTTGGTCGTGTTATTTATAACATTTGACGCACTCCCAAGTCCCTTGTTGAACCCACTTGAAGGTCCAACTATGTAGGGTTGCGGAAAGTTGGGACTTGAGGGTCGCTCCCGACTTCCAGCACTAAAAGGGCGTAGAGGGGTGTGCTAGAAGTCCTGGGATTAGACTAGGAAGAGGGACTAGATTATCAAGCTCGAATCTGCATCCAAAACCAACCACAAAAGGGTTAGTTAGCATTTGGGAACACCCTTGGGTGTTGGGACAAGCCACGAGCACTTTGACACACAAGACTCACCACGGCTCGGACTCGGGGAAGCCACCACCTTCCCCCATATAGTATACTCTACAGCTCTCCGCCGAGGCTACATCCAAATGGTTCTTTTTCTCGGGACCCAAGTTGGAGTCCCGAAATTGTCCCATGTTGGAGTCCCGAGACTTTGAACGCTCATAGTTCCTCGCCCGACCTTAGATCGGGACGAGGTTTAAACCAAAGTTCTAGCTCTCGTCGAGAGCTTTCCAACGTCGTGTCGCACTCCTTAAGGCGACGTCGGGAAGAGGTCGATTCCCGACTTTTAGTGGTCGAGAGTCAAACTGCCAATTTGACTCCCGGCCTTTCTTTTGCCCATAACTTGGGCTGCAGATGTCTAAATGGCCCATGCAAGGCCATTTTGGGCATCTAAACTTCAAGACCTTTGCATTGATATAAAGAATGCACCAATGCGAGGAGAATTGACCCCTCAAATTGTCTTCTAAGTTTTCAGGAGTCCCGGAGGATTCCATTTTCCCACTTTTGGGAGTGTGAGTTGCATTCTCACACTTAGCCCCAAAGTGGGGTTGCGACAACATTCACAACACGTTGTCAACTTGCACATTTATGTTTCATGAATGCATTTAGTAAATTTTGGAAGGAAATTAGGAGCATGGATCAACACCAATACTTCAAGTGTCAATAACTTAGAAGAAAGTAAATGTTTTATGTTCTCTTCTTTTATTGTCTTTCATGAATGTTTATAAGGTTTTTTAGGTTGAATGTTTTTTAAAATGTCTTTAAATTAGAGAATTTGTAGGTGAATCAAACTTCCAAAGAGAAGAAGGGTTGATTGGTTTCTAGAACATTTCTACATTAAAGATTTTAAAGGCGAATCGAACTTCCGAATAATAGAGAACAAGGTTGTAAAAGGGTGAAATTGTGGCCCCTAATCATTACCATCCTCTAGGGGGTAAAACCGGGGGCAAGGTTGACACCTTATTACTCCACAAAAAGAACTACCCTCCCTAGCTTACTCTACTACAACTACTCAAGTAATAATTAAAAAGTCATATAAGGAAAAGTAAAGAAGGTAAAGGTTTGTTATTAAGGCTAAACCTACCATCTTATAAGTAATATAATCCAAGGAATAGGGAATAGAATGTAGGGAAGGGAGTAATACGAAAAACCTAAGAGTAGTTAATCTCCCTAATTCTATAATACCTTCAACACCCTAATATATTGCTTAAGGGGTTTGTAGAGCTTTCTACCACTACTATCCTTCCTTCCCCATGCCTGCAGGTTCTTGAGTGGCTTTGCGTGCCACATGCAACCCTTGAAAAATCCCTCCTTTGCTATGTACCTTTTGCAACCAATTGTCTTTCCTCTAAACTCCTACCTATTGTTTACAACAGTGCCTTCCAACCTGCAAGGGGTAGGGTTGTTATCTTGTGAACGTGTGAGTGAGCAGTGAACACATGAGTGTGAACATGTGAACCCAAGTGAATCTTTTTAAGAATATCTTATTGACGTTGACATAAATTTTTTGACACATGGGATGGAATATTCGGTGACATGGCATAGATGAACCATATTCTTGGATGATAAATAAAATGGATGAACTTTCATAAAAGATGGATGCCAAACCTATGAAAAATCATGGATGACCCACTATCTCACTCATAAAAGATGGAATAAAATTTCATGTTGGTTTTATCTTGAAAAATACAACACATGAAATGTTGATGCAATACTTCAAATTATACTTCATATTTTCCTAATATGAATTTTTACAACATCTAAACCATTCATAATTTTAAACTGAATGGATCCATTCAGTGGCATATAAACTTGTTGATTCACTAAGGGGTATGTGCCAATCCATACACTACCCATTCACCACCAAGAGGCATGTGCATGTTAGAAATTGAGATAATACTTGATTACAAACATATGGCCCACCAGGAGGTATGTGCTGATCCATACATTACTCATTCACCACAAAAAGACATGTGCCCATTAGGAATTGAAACAATACCATGTAGCCATTGACACTTTACATTGTTCATACAATTTTAAGCTATTGGTTATTTTCATTCACAATCTCAACCTCTTACATCTAGCACCATTCTAACAAATTCCAATTTCCCCCCTCTACTACTAATTTGCTCGATCTATACTTAAATTTTCATTTATTCCACCCTTATTGCCTAGTTGCATCCCTTTTACTTTTAAAATGTGTTTGCAAACATGAAACCTTTATTCTACAATGAGAAGAAGAAAATTGACACCAAATGTCACACTCAGCACTTTGGAATTAATGATTGGAATACACACTAATCTCAAACATACTAAATAAAATCTATGGAATGACAAAAAAAACCCTTGGAATATCCAAGAAATGATACCAGACTAAATCCCCTTTGGCATTTGCTCGAAATCAGAACATGGGGAACAAAATGGAAAAGGGCAATTAACAAAATAGATGAATGGGCGGCATGGCAATGGGCTAATGCAAAGATAAACAAAGAAACTCTTACGTTGCTTAAACAAACTTTACACATTTCCAACGAAAATATGGAAGATTACTATTTGGCAATGTTTACACATGCCATGGATTTCTTCAAAGAATGTTTTAGTATGAAGAAGTCGATTCCAAAACATTTTTTTACAAGCTTGTTGAGCGTTTTGTTGACAGAGGATTTGGTAATGCTTGGCAACTTGTTATCAACAAAGTTTATGAAACCCAAAAGACAATTGTATGCAACTCCAAGCAAGTGAACCAGGCAAGCCTAGGTGCCACCAGAATTAAGGAAGTGTTAAAACCTCTGGTGAATCGTTGGATGATAGGGTCGGCTTCAAAACCATGAAAAGTGTACAATAGTTGAAAACAAAAACATGTCGAAAAATGAAAGAGGATATAAAACCTCATTGTTTACATTAAATTATGGTTCAATACACATGATTACATCAATATTTATTCAAAGTATGTGATTTGAAAAGGAAATATTCAAATTTGAAAAAAAAAAAAAAGGTCGAAATTAAACATTGAAACCGCTTACTAAACAATTCCATAGTGACTATTGAAATAAACATTCACTAAAAGATCAAATTTGAGCATGAGATGATGAACAAATAATTGATTTTGTGGCAAATGAAATAGATGTAGTTGTTATGCCATTTGGAACCATTCTAACATATCCTACTATTCTAAAATCACCTTTATTAAGCAAATGGTCCAATCAAAAATAAAGTTGCCATGCTAGACTTAAATGCAAAAAATGAGTGGACCATTACAAATATGTCACGAACTTGACATGTTCCCAAACTCAAGTTATTTTGTGCATTCAATTTAGTTTTATATTGAAATTGAAAAGTTCCATCAAAGAAAAATAGAGTAGAGATTCTTCATTTGCATCATGTCACAATATCCATATCCACGATACTCTTGTCAAGCACCATTAGATTTGGATTTATACTCACATGTGGAGAAAAGAAAGTTGAAGAGTATAAATGCAAAGTTCCAGGCAAAGGTTGGATATTGGGCATCTACTAACCACTTGCAAGATTACAAGATATATGGGACAATGATCAAAATGTTTAAATCAAAGTTTCTAAGCAACTTGCAACAACCACTTGGAGACATCTTTTTAGTATAATGCTCAATATTATCCATGGCCAACAAACCTAACAAATATAAATTTTAGAACATGATTTCATCAACAATGTGATTACTTTCTGGGGTTCAATGCACCCCAAAAATAAGTGATTCAATCTTAGAAAAGAATTGGCCAAGAAACGATGCAAATGCAGAGAATGATCCATATGAAGCACCAATACTTGCTTATAGCAAAGAAATGGACTGGCTAGTGGAGGCTAATATAAATAGTAGCAAGGTCAAAGAAGAAGACTATGAAACATGCCCAAATGGCAAAATGACAAAGTTGGATGACAAAGAAGAAAGCATAGTGCCCAAGACACCATGCCCAAAAGATGTCGCGATGGATGAAGAAGAGGAAAGCACAGAACCAACGACACTAAAGATAGAAACAGGTTGTTATGATGTGAGTAGCACACATTAAAAAATTGGGTGTACCTAGTATGTCCGAAATAAAAACATACGATACCATTGATATTCATAAGATCTAGCAACATAACAATTTATAATTCAAAATGCATGGTTGTGGAAAACTCCATTTAGAAGTGAAACTGTGTAGATTAGGTTTAAGAGTTGTTCAGGAGTTGGGTTCTTTAAGCATTCGACATAGATTGACCTTCTCAAAGCCAGGGCTTGAAACATAACATAGTTTTTATTCAGTCAAAAATAATTTATGTGTGTTTTTAAATGTTTTTTAAAAGAAACAACAGATGTTTTAATCAAGCAAAAAACTCCGATCAAAGATAATTAATTTGTTGAAATAGTTCAAAGTATAGGGTTTAGATATCATTGGTTTAGTGGTAAAAAAATTTATAGAGTAGGATAGTGTTTTGTGTTCTTTGGATTGAATGTTAAAGGAATTTTTTAGTATTATTACATCTTATGCTCAAACTCACCCAATCAAGCGAAAATATGCATTCTATGATAGTAATACATTGATAGCAATGAGATGTTTATTCAGAGTTGGCACAAGATGTGGATGGGCTTGGAATTGTATGTGGTTTTGTTAGTAGATGTGATGGGTGTTGAACTATATGTAGTTTGTTGTTTGTAAAGCTACCTTGGATAAGAGATGTTTATCAACATGAATTTTTCATAACACAACCAAAACAAGCAAAAACATGTGAGTTATTGTTCAACGAACTTTGAATGAAAAAATAAAATTCAAGGCATAAAACTCACTTCAAGTTGGTTGGTTGGTTGGGAACATTATTAGGTCAAGGGTCCACGACCTAAATCAAAATACCAAAATGTAGATACCTATGAAAGAATATTGATATTGATTTCATGAAAAAAATGGAGCTCATGTTTTGATTGCATTTATGGTTTTTCTCAAGTAATGATTGAACATGATAAACTTAATTGATAAATGTGTTACATTGCAAGGGTCTGCCAATGGTTGTGACACTAGGAAAAGAAATGAAGATAAGTCATGGAATGGATAGTTGGAAAATATTAGCGAGGGAATCATTTGGAGAGGAGCAACCAAAGAAGAAGAGTATGAAGAGTTCTTCACCCCATTGGAACGCCTAGGAAAAAGTCCATCCTTTGGTTGAGATGAAAATACAATGTTGGATTTGAAAGAGCATGTTACAAGCAATTTCAACTTGTGGTCCCTTAGTGCAAATAGAATAAGGAAACATAAAAATGGGAAGGAGAAATAAATGCTAATAGAAGATGTGGAAATTCTTGTTTTAAGCAATGGAAAAGAGGAGGAAACCATTGAAAACGAAAGTCCAATTGTCACAAAAGTCGACATCCAGGAATCCAAAGCCAAAGTAATAATGTATTGAAACTAGCGTATGGGGGAAGCAAGAAACCATGTGTAAAAAATTGGTTAAAGTTGATTGTAAAGTAGGCTTTTCAAATGATGCTAGGAACCGTATGTTAGGAAGAAAATAATTTAACCTAATTGTGAGGACAATAAAGTCGTAACTAGAGGATTCCAATCTTTACTCGTGATCTTTGCAAATATCTTTGTCCCCAAGAAATTTTATTGTATAGTGCATTGTGGTGTTTCCATTGATTCAGATGGTTTATTATTAAAACACCATAAACATACCCAAAACTTACTTTTAATAAAACTGATAGTAGACTAATCTAGCAACTTGGATAGAACCATCTTAAACAACTGAATATTATTTGCAAAAAAATAGCCCTAGAAAAGTTCTTCATGTATGACTTATAATCAATTTGAATTAAGGAACAATGACAAGAATGGTGCAAATGAATTATTCTTTTGCTAATCAATAGATGAGAAGAATAGCTTGTTCATGAATTGGATTCTAGAAAACACATAATTACATACTCACTATTTCAAATGCCAAGAAAATATGATTTGTTTAAATCTCAATAGAGAGTATAGTTCATGTCAATTAAAATGTTCAATTTGCTTTAATTACAAAAACATGAATAAAATATCTTAAAATAAATTGATGTGGCCAATAATTGAATATAAATTATAGATTTCCCATTCCCTTTAGGAAGGGTTTATTAGTGGATATATTACGCAATGTAATATCAAGAAGATTTGAATGTATAGTGGATAAACCAAGATGGATGCCAAGGCACATAACAACTAAAAATCAACATAAAATTTAAAAAGAAGGGAACAATGAAAATATTGGTAACAAAAACCTAATGAACTTGAAATGATGTAAGGGTTTAGAGTGACACAAATAATCAAACAAAGATGCAAAAACAAATTAAAGTTTATATATACGAACAAAGAAAATAATCAAAATATTGGATGCAAGAATACTATATGGAATTACAAAATGCTTTGTAAATGAGGAGAGTACACCAAGTTGCAATGTGAATATACACAACAGAAGACCATGAAATTCACCATCTAATGAATTAATCCAAGTTTGTAACCAAGATATCACAAAGACATTGCAATTGCAAGGGGAAAGGAAATTTTTACATATTATAATTTAACAAGAGTTCTCCACCCAACCTTGGGATGACACACAAAATGCCATCCACCCATGAGCTCAACAAAACAATTCAAAAAACTAACGAACATAAATAAAAATGAAAATGGAAAATTGTCATGAATTTGAAACTTCCGCCTCTATGTCAATAAAGGCAACAAAATGAGGATCATAAGACGGTGATGAAACAACAATTGATGGTGAGGATTGCATGTTCGCCATAGCACTAGCTTGGGCTTCAACACAAGAAGGCAATATTGGACTAGTCAAAGGACTTCAGAGGAACCTAGGGTGTGCAAAAAATGGATTCTTTGAGGTTAATCTCTGCAAACAAACATGAAGTAAGTTTTTGTGATAGAAGTGGGAATTACTATGAAAGAATTGGAAGAATTGCAATTAGGAACCTTACTCACAATCCAAAATAATTTTGCATTTCTTCTTAATAGGGGAGTCTTCATATGGGTCGGCAGCAAAAGTGTTTGTGAGTGGTAGTGGAGGAAATGAGGAGAAAATTGTGAGAACCTCCTGGAACAAGAGCTCTTTTGGCTCAAGGGCAAGAATGTTAAGGTTAAGCCCTTGACATGCCCAAATGTTATTACCTATAGAACATATAAGAAGAAGATATGTTATTTTTGACTCAATTGTAAAGTCTATTCAAATGTAAAAAAGGAGATTGGTTTATAATGACGTGGTTTGCAATTGAGGTTGACAACAAGGGCTCTAGGCCCCATGCATGCCTTGATGAATGCTTGCATCATCTTAAGGTCAATCTTTCTTATGGTTTTGAATGGTTTCCCCAAGCTTGATCTAGACATACTTGTGAGGCCTATGAAATTGTATAAGACATCTTTAGAGGCTATGTTGATTCCCTTGGTTGTGGAATCAAGCGAAAGGGGATGGAAACAAGATTGTGGGTTGGTCCCCATATTAGGATTCGGGACCTTGACCAACTACAATGTAGCCTTGTGCACAAAAGTCTAAAGGAAAACCCAAGTGTTACCATATTTGAATGAAAAGAAAGAAATGAAACAAAAGTAAGCACAAAAAAAATCAATACCTTCGACATGTGGTCCTTGCTACTTGTCTATTGAAGACTATTTATTATAATCCACTTCATGCAAATCTTCAAAAAATAGCTCTCCAAGAAAGATCGGATCTCCTTCAACACACACAAGTCATCAACATGGAAAAAAACATTGCTCCATTCTTAGATAAGAATTTGTCAGAAAACAGAATAATAAAATCAATAAAGTTGTTGACATTCTAATTCTAGGATGGGATAAAGAATGTCGGGTTAGAGAAATAAGGCACCAGGAAATTGCTTGGGATGGCTATAATCACAAGATCCATTTTCTTTTTTGGGGAGATCTGCAGAGACACAATTCAAAAAATCAAACAATGTTGATGAAACTTTAAGAAATGAAAGTAGAAGAGGAGGTTCCTAGGTGGACTCCTCACCAAACTTCGGCATCGAAGTTTGGTGAAAGGATAATACATGGAATTCTCACCAAACTTTGACACCAAAGTTTGGTGAGGGGATCCTATGTGGATTCCTCACCAAACTTTGACACCAAAGTTTGGTGAGGGGATCCTATGTGGATTCCTCACCAAACTTTGGTGCCGAAGTTTGGTGAGTAGTTCCAAAATGGGAAAACCACCAAACTCCAACATTGAAGTTTGGTGAGTGTATCGAACATGGAGATGTCACCAAACTTTGGTATCAAAGCTTGGTGATGGGTGCAATTCGGAAGGCAAAATGTTTAGCACTCAAGAAAGTTTGGTGCAAAAATTGTGGAATGTTTATTGTGTTGACCAAAATTCGACACCAAATTTTGAATGACCCAACATTTCCAAAAAAGAATTCTAACATCAATTCTACAAGTTTCACAAATATTCCATGAACTTGTGGAAACTAAAGGAAATGGGGTAATTAACTTACAGTGGTAATGAAGTCATCAAGTTGTGTAAATTCCTCGAACTAACACCCAAGCTCCAACCTAGACATTAAGATGGAAGGCCAGGATAGGTTGAGTAGCTTCACATTACTCTGCAAACTCCTTGTTAAGTGTATCCTATTGGAGGTGGAAGAACCCGCTTATGTGATCTTTGTGAAACATCCACACCAAGGTTCCGATTCTGATATTGTTGGGAAGGAATGCCTTGGAAACCTTTAGATCCAGCTTCCCCACCAAGAAACACGTTAAGTTGTCTCACTTGAGCATCAACTAGTGACTCAAATGGGAGAATGTCCTCTTTCTCCCTATCTTCATGATGTTCTAAAACCCTTGAGTCTTTTCCTTCAAAATTGGAGTTTGAAACTTTTCCCTTGCTTTTATCCTTTGCTCCATCCTAGATTTTCTTCTTGTCACTTGCCCTTGCCTCCATCTCAGAAAATGCAAGGCACTCAATATAACCAAGGTCAAGTTTCTTTCAAAGCTCATGCTCAGAAGGAGGTGTGTTGTTCTTTGCGTCAACTAGAAGTTACTCATACTTCCACTTTTCCCTATTTTATTATTGAGGTCTTGAGTTTGGGCATATCCCCTTGCATTATTAGAGGCACATGGTGATGATAAATTGCTTGTAATCACATTGATTGGTCATTTCCATAACATTATCTCTTCAAACCCAATTTTGAGTTGCTTTGTGTTAACACACTAACAAAAATGAATTTATTGCCCAGCCTTGGTTTTTGAGTTTAATTATGTTGTTTGTGGTGGATTTTTTTGGTATTTTCATGTGTTTTTTCAATGTAAGCTTGAAGCTTAGGGCCCAAATGTTTCAAATTTTGTTTGGTTTTTGGGGTTGTGGGAACCATGGGAAGAGAGCTAAATTTTTTTTCATATTTATAAAAAAATGTGTTCTTCTTTGTGTTTCGCAAGTGTTTCCGCTTTATGTTCAAATTTATTTATTTTTCAATGCGCTTTTGTTGGCGAAAAAAATTCTATTTTGCCATCATCAATATCTTTTACCACAATATTGTTGATTTTCAGGTTCATATTCAAAATGGAAAAAATTATCCATTGACTATGAAAGACTTTTCTACATCTACGAAGACTTTTTGGAAGGAAAGCTATATGACCTGCAATTGCTATGGCATAACCTCCTTTGGCTAAATTCAAAAGAAAACCTTTAACCAAATTATGGTCACTTTGCCAAATTTTGGTTAGTTTAGTCCAAATTAGTTTACTTTTACATTTCCCCTCTAATAGTTTTGGCAAAAGCATCTTTAGTTCACCAAACACTTCATCATCTTCAATTCCCAAAATAAACCTTGCTTGCTTAGTGATTGGCACTTTCTTTAGCTTGTGTTGGAAACAAATTATTATAATCTTCAATCATGTATCCACTAATTGTCAATAAGCTTGTGATTGTTTGGAAAGGTCATCATAAATAATTAGAGTATGTTGTTTATGATACATAAATTATTCCGCCAAAACAACTCCCGTGTAGGGAGCAAGATACTATAATGTAAAAGGAAAATTTGCAATTTCAGCTACCACAATTATATATTCCAATGTGCTGCACTCCTTGAAAGTATTAACTACCTGAACCACAAATGAAGCTTTTTGACCAATAGCTACATAAATGCATATAACATTTTGACCTTTTTGATTTAGAATAATATATGTAGCTACCACTATTTTACTAGTCCGTCGATTTCCAATAATTAATTCCCATTGACCACACCCAATAGGAATCATAAAATCAATAGCAATAAGCCCTATTTGCATAGGTTCATATACAAAATGTCTCGAAGTAATACCAGGAGCTGAGGATTCAATCAATCTGAATTCCAAAGCTGAGATCTAACCCTTACCATCATTAGGTTGAGCCAAGGCGTTTACAACACGACCCAAATAAGCATCACTTATTGGAATATGAGTAATTTTACCCATTGCTTTTATATAATTACCTTCTTGAATGGTCAAGCCATCACACATTAAAAGGACTTTGACATTATTTGATTTTAAATTTAGGTAATCCATGTACCATAAACAATCCTAAAGATGGGAGGTTCTCTAATTTCTAAGTAAGTTTTTTCGGTACATAGTGTTATATGACTTGGGATCCCTCCAAATTTTCAGGAGCGTTAGAATCTCACAAATATCACATCCCTTGAAGGAGCAAAAAACTAAAATACTTAGGAGAATCAAGAAAGGATGTTAGATTTAGATTATGCAATGGAACAGATAATAGATCAAGTATGAGTAAAAAGTGCATTCACCTGTAAAGAACTATTTTCAAAGCTTCATTCCCACCAATTTGTTGCTCCCAAGCCTTACTTCATCGAATTCCATCCTTTGACTTGAACTCTTTAAAGAATGTAGTCTCCCATGTTGTAAGCCTCCATTCCTTTATGTAGTCCGACAAGGAAAATAAGTTGCTTGTATCTCCAACAAACAAGGCAAGATCCATGATTATCAATGCATACAACTTTTGAACTTCAACTTCAAGTTACATAAGAGTAGACTTCAATTGTAAATCCTTCAAATTTTGCTAAAAATTTGCAATTGAAAAAATGTAGGATCTGTAGAAAGAGGTACTTGAGACAAAAGGTGGCCTTGTGGAGCCACTTGTCAAACATAAAGTTAGAAAATCCTTGTTTTGGGAATTTTTTAGCTTCCCTAAACACATTGGACTTGTTCCACTGCATGAGCCACAAAACCTCTTGCTCATTGGAGATGGCTAATGAAGCCAACATTTGCGATTTCTTTGTTAGCATATTTGGTTCAAAGTTCATATCACAATGAATTTGAATTTGTTAAAGTGCTACTAGGAACCACGGTCCTAGCCACTGTGCATTCCACTCATTTTGAAATGGATTAGACCAATTCCATTATAATGACATTTTATCCAACTTAATGGAATTAGCCAGTGAACGGGGTTGTGTGGCAATGACTAATGGAATCCTAGTGGAATCCTAGTGGATTAGTTTACTATAATGGCATGTACTATACCCAAGACAACAATGATTGGATTAACCCATGTGATCCTTAAATGAAATATGTTGCAACCCTAACATTGGGTTCGCGACTAAGTGTGAAGTGCAAGGGCCCATGGGTCCGAAAGTGTGTTTAGGTGTGAAACACACTTTCACAAATGGGGAAGAGTGCAAGGGATAAAGCCCAATGACTCACAAATGCACTCCTAGTTTGGGAGTTGCACTTTTGTGGGAGTTGTGAATGTTCAGAGCCTTGGTTGAAAGGGCAAACCAACACCAAATTAGGCTCCCAAGGGATCATTATAAATGTCTTGAATCATAGATGATTAAAGTGCCTTCGCAGTGTTCATTTAGACTTGATTAGCATGAGTTATAATCAAAAGAAAGGGATTTGGGAATTTGATTCCCAACCACAAATCCCTAGAAAGCAAGGGTTAAATGAAGTTTGATAGGGGTGTATTTATACACCGTTGGAAAGATCTTTTTGAGTGTTATAAGATATTTTCCTCACATTTTCACAACAAACTTGATTTGAGAAAGATATGAATGGCCAAAATTTTGGGACAACAAAAGCCCAAATTTTTGGATTCTCAAGGAAAAGTGACATTTGGATGTAATATTTGTGGAGGGGCACATAGTATATTATAGGGAGGGGAGTGGTGCCTTCTCCCAAAGGTTGCAGGCCGTGTAAAACTTGTGCTTGAGGTTGTCATTATTAAATCCACCACACCACTTCCATTCAACTTGTAATAACCACCTTCTTTCTTAGTTGTGCAGGTTGATCTCATCTTGAACTTTCACATGTGAGTTCATCCTAGTCCCCATCTTGGAGCTCTAGCACACCCTTCTTACCCCCCAAAGTGTTGTGAACTAAGGAGCTCACCCCAATTCTTTCATCTTTCATTGTTTTCACCTTTGGATTCGCATATGGATCTTTCAAGGAATTTGGGGGTGCGTCAAAATACATATTGATGTTTTGGTTCATACATAATGATTTTCTTTTCAATACTTGACCCATTGTTCTAATGGGTATATCAAATGATATTTTTAAATGGTTGTGCATTAATTTTTATGTCATGGGTCCATAGTGATATTCTAGTGATTAGCCATGTTAGTGATTCCAAAAAGTTTCAATGTGTAGCACACCATATTACACACATGACTAATGATAACTTCTATTAACATTTTTTCCAACTTGCTAAATTAACATATTACTTGAATCACACTTCAATTCTAAACACTAGTTTGCATTAACATTCATTGACATTGTAGGGTGCAATACCAGTGGCTATGGTCACTATAATTGGGTGGTGGGATTGATCATCGTATTCCATGTCATTACATCTATTAATGACTTGGAGGTCATTTATATCAAAGTTCACCATAATCCAAATATTCCAATTACCATTTTTCTTGTGTCTAATCATAGTCATGCATCGCATTGGAATTCACAAAGCTTGGATCCCTAAAAGTTGTGTCATTTTGGCACATGTCACTTTATTTTTCCCATGAATAGTTTTGGTCATTCACATAGCTAAATGGTCCATACATTACCTTTGGTAAAGGTTATAATCTATCCTAGTCATCAAACATTATAATGTCATTCATATCATGTTAAAACTTACATGTCACTAAGTCATATTAAAGCTTATTCTTTAAGATTCAAGTCATTGCCCCATACATGCACATGTCCACATCTAATCCACAAACAATATTGGTCACTATGGCACATGTCACTTTGTTCTTTTTCACTTGAGCATGGTCATCCACATAACAAGGTGGTCCATACACCACCCTCATTAAATCGACAATCTACCCTAGCTAGTCACTAAGCATTATATGTCATTGATTTCATATTGCTACTTGGCCTATGTAGACCACTAAATCATAATTAAGGCCTAATAACTTGAGTTAATTTGATGTGATGTGTCACTTACATGCATTTTTGGAATAAGTTGCCATGGTGCTAATTTTTCTTGGCCCCTTTACTTTGAACCGCCTCCTCCTCCCCCTCCCTCTCCTCATTCAATCATGGTTTATATACATTAGCCCTTGTAAAATACAACACAAATACCTATGTCATTACAACCAATTCAACCATTAAGATCTATGCCATTAAGGATGGTTTCATTGACATTTATGTCATTGGTGGCCTATGTCACTCATTAGGACTTGGGTCTATCACTACGACCTTTCTCATTAAAGAGTCATATGTCACTAATCACTATGCCATGAAAGCTTATATCACTCACTGGAATTTGGGTCTATCATTATGACCTATTTCATTAAGGAATCATATGTCATTAATCACTATGCCATAAAGCCTATGTCACTCACTATGACTTGGGTTTGTCATTACGACCTATGTCACTAATCATTATGCCATGAACGCCTATGTCACTTACTAGAACTTGGGTCTGTCACTACAACCTATGTCACTAAGGAGTCATATGTCATTAATCATTATGCCATGAAGGCCTATGTCACCAAGGTTTGTTTCAATTCAAACTCAGTGTATTATGTCAATAGGACATATGCCACTAAGGCCCATGTTAAGGCCTATGTCACTCAAGTTTATAATATCACTAAGGTTGTTCTCATTTTGGTTTGATGTAAATGTCATTAAGGCTTCTGTATGTCACTAAGGTTTGTGTGAATTAGGCCTATTTCATTGAGTTTTATGTCATTTAAAACATGTTCCTTGTCACTAGGGCTTGCATCACTTGGACTTGGTGTTAGTTTATGCCTAAATCATCTACCACAATGATTGTATTTAAAATTAAGTTTGCAAAAACCATTAAATTAAAACATGCACACGAAGGTTTGAAAGATGGTACTTGTGTTGCTGGCTTTTGCACATCCTTGTCCTTTTCCTCCACCTTATGTGTAATTCTTTCGAGCTCCTATCAATCACAATATAAGGATTTGTTTCATGATTACACACAACAAAACATGTCATACCCAATTACTTGAAATGAAGATTCACCTTTTGTCTTGACAACTTTATATTATATATTTATGGGAGTGCAACAATAAGATAATAATTTGTAGCATACAACACCCAAGCTAGGTGATATGTGTAGATCCATGAAGTAGGTTAATGGTGTGCATCACAAATGATATTAGTTCCCATAATTGGGCATGAACAACTTGCATACACATTCAATTTCTCTATTGGCATTTGGAGTCCTCCAATAGTGAACATTTGCATATAGGTCAACCAAGCTACTTGCAACAAAGACACATGAATCTTATCCATAATTATCAATGGTTTTCTCATAAACATACTTGCCTTGATCTTGAACTAATGCATTTAGTGCCCACCCCCATAACAATAACAATGTTGGGATGCATACATTTGTACATGGTGAGAAATCAAACCCAAAAATTACATTAGAATTTAAACAGACAAAACTTGGCACCTCAAGAAATGTGGGAAAACAAAAATGTTTAATCATTTGTAACTTGCAAAAGGTTAAAAACTTTGCAAGATCTTTGTTTTATATCTCTTTCAAGCACATTTTCTGTCATGTACACATAATGGAACAAAATAGTTCATTTTACCTTCAAAATCAAAAGCTAAAAACAATGACAACAATCTTGTATTTCCTTATCCAAAGATAAGTTTTTGAACCAAAAAAATGGGTAATCATTTTGCCACATTTTCTTGCTACCACATTTTGCATAGAACTCAAACAAGCTACATCCAACAAAGAAATTTGAATCCCATCCATTTTCAATGGTTTGGAAAGTTGTTCAAACATACCTATTTTGATATTCAAATGCATCTAAGCTGACACATGCATTCAACACCTCCATGGCAGTAAGAAGGTTGGATTTCACACATTTGTATGTGGTGAAAAATTAGACCTAAAAACTACACCACAATTCAAAACAATAAGCTTTGAGTACTCAAAGAAACTTAGAATGTTGAAAAGATACAATATGAAAAGGTAATAGCTTGAAAAAATAGTGAAAAAACTTCAAGAAAATGCGAAAAAAAATATTTAAAAAAAAATTCAATGAAACACCAAAATTCAATTCATATTTCTTTCAAGCACATTCTTTATTGTGTACACATAATATAACAAAACAACTCAATTCACTTTCAAAATCAGAATTGAAAACAATGACAACAATGTTGTATTTCTTCATCCAAAGATATGGATTTGAGCCAAAAATGATGGATAATCACTTTGCCATGTTTTCTTGTTCCCACATTTTGCATAAAATTCAAACAAGCTACACCCAACAAAGAAATGTGAATCCCATCCATTTTCAATGGTTTGGAGAGTTGTTCAAACATACCTATTTTAATCTACAAGTGCATCTAAGTTGACACACACATTCAACACCTCTATGATAGCAAGAAAGTTAGATTTCACACATTTGTATGTGATGAAAAATTAGACTTAAAAACTAAATTAGAATTCAAAACAACAAGCTTTTAGTACTTAAAAAAATGTACAACATTGAAAAAATACAATATGAAAAGGTAATAGCTTGAAAAAAGAATGGAAAAACTTCAAGAAAACACTAACAAGAATATTTTTAAAAAGCTTCAATGAAACACCAAAACTCAATTCATATTTCTTTCATTCACATTCTTTCTCATGTACACATAATGGAATTAAATAGTTCATTTCACCTTCAAAATCAAGCTGAAAATAATCGCAACAATGTTGTATTTCCTCATTGAAAGATAAGTTTTTGATCCAAAAACAATGAGTAATTCATTTGCCACATTTGCTTGCTGCCACATTTTGCATATAAATCAAACAAGCTACAACCAACAAAGAAATATGAATCCCATCCATTTGCAATGGTTTGGAGAATTGTTCAAACATACATGTCTTGATCTTCAAATGCATCTAAGTTGACCCATGCATTCCACACTTCCATGGCAACAAGAAAATTGAGTTCACACACATCTGTATGTGGTGAAAAATTAGACTTGAAAACTAAATCAAAGTTCAAAACATCAAACTTTGACTACTCACAAAAAATTAGAACATTGAAAAGGTACGATATATGAAAAGGCAATAGTTTGAAAAAACAAGTGGAAAAGCTTTAAGGATATAACAACAAAAATATATAAAAAAAGCTTCAATGAAATACAAAAACCCAATTTTATGGGGTGATACCAAGAGGAAGCACAAAATTGGAACGAAGTTATGGAGGGAAAAACTAAATTTGAATTCATGTATTAAGTATAGCATTTCAAGTGTGTATTAATATATGGTATATGCTTTTACCTAAATAATACATTAGATATATAGTATTTTGTATTATTCAAACATTTGTATATTTGAAACACTAGATAAGTATCAATAGTTATATATAGTTTGTACATAGTATATAAATACCTTTACTTGTATACCTATTATAAAAGTTAAAATACAATGCATATAATTATAATGTTTCAAACATAATAGTATTGTTCTAAATATATTTGGCATATTAGTGTACTTGAAACATAATACCTCATCTATGAAACAATATATTTTGTATACTAAGTACTAGGTATACTAATATAAATGAAATAACATACCTTGTACAATGTGAGTTCAAATTCATTTTCCAAAACTTCCTTCCAACTTTGTGCCTCCTTTTGGCCACAACACATAGAATTGAATTTTGGTGTTTCATTGAAGCTCTTTTAAAATATTTTTGTTGTTACTTTCTTGAAGCTTTTCCATTTGGTTTTTCAAGCTATTGCCTTTTCATATTGTACATTTTCAATGTTTTAAATTTTTTTGAGTATTCAAGTTTGTTGTTTTGAACTTTGATTTAGTTTTTAGGTCTAGTTTTTCACCACATATAGATTTGTGAAGCCTGACTTTCTTGTTGCCATGGAGGTGTGGAAAGCATGGGTCAACTTAAATGCACTCGAAGATTAAGACATGTATGTTTGGACAACTTTCCAAACTATTGAAAATGGATGGGACTCAAATTTCTTTGTTGGTTGTAGCTTGTTTGGTTTATATGCAAAATGTGGTAGCAAGCAAACGTGGCAAACTAATTACCCATTGTCTTTGGATCAAAAAGTATCTTTGGATGAAGAAATACAACATTATTGTGATTATTTTCAGCCTGATTTTAAAGTTGAAATGCGTTGTTTAGTTACATTATGTGTACATGAGAGAAAATGTGCTTGAAAAAAATATGAATTGAGTTTGGATGTTTCATTGAAACTTTTAAAAATATTCTTGTTAATGTTTTCTTGAAATTTTTCCATTGTTTTTTCAAGCCATTTCCTTTTTATATTGTACATTTTCAATGTTCTAAATTTTTTTGAGTACTCAAAGTTTGCTATTTGAATTTTGATTTAATTTTTAGGTCTAATTTTTCACCTCATACAAATGTGTGAAATCCAACTTTCTTGCTGCCATGAAGGTGTGGAAAGTGTGGGTCAATTTAAATGCACTTGAAAATCAAGACATGTATGTTTGAACAATTCTCCAAACCATTGAAAGTGGATGGGATTCACATTTCTTTGTTGGATATAGCTTGTTTGAATTCTATGCAAAATGTGGCAGCAAGCAAACATGGCAAATTGATTACCCATTGTCTTTGGATCAAAAACGTATATTTGGATGAAGAAATACAACATTGTTGTGATTATTTTCAACTCTACTTTTGAAGGTGAGCTATTTAGTTCTATTATGTGTACATGAAAGAGAATGTATTTGAAAGAAATATGAGTTGAATTTTGATGTTTCATTGAAACCTTTTTTTAATATTCTTGTTGGTGTTTTTTTGAAGTTTCTCCATTGTTTTTTCAAGCTATTGCCTTTTCATATTATACATTTTCAATGTTCTAATTTTTTTTGAGTACTCAAAGTTTGTTGTTTTGAACTTTGATTTGGTTTTTAGGTTTGATTTTTCACCACATATAGATGTGTGAAACCCAACTTTCTTGCTGCCATGGAGTGGTGGAAAACATAGGTCAACTTCAATGCACTTGAAAATCAAAACAAATATGTTTGAACAATTTTCCAAACCATTGAAAATGGATGGGATTCAAATTTCTTTGTTGGATGTAGCTTGTTTGATTTCTATGCAAAATGTAGCAACAAGAAAATTGGAAAAATGATTATTCAATCTTGTGTACCATCTCCAAAAATATGGGTTTTGTGGGAAATTGTGGTGAAAATCTTGTCTCTGATTGTCAATGGTTGTGTTTTGAACCAAAGTTGAGGACATTGGTTCCTTTTGGATGCCTTGTAGTATGTTATATAAACTTGTCAGGACATTAAAAAAGAATTGACATTCCAACCTATTCCTTATAGCCATGTGGAAGAGGATTTTTTTAATCATGAATTAAAAGAGCTCGTGGTCTACATGAAGCGATAGATTTTGGAGGTTTTATGCCATTTATTTCTTTTATGCATGCATTTGATAGGAAAAAGGTGCCATAATATGTTGGCTTTTATGTTTGATTTAAGGTTTAATAACATGCGGTTGGTTATTGCATTTATAGGTTGTGAAATGTTGCTATTATTGTTACTAAATATGATCAAGAGCTCTTGTAGCCTTTATTGACATAAATAACCAAGTTGCTAATGTTTGCTAATAAAAAATCTGCAATATCAAGGCAATGTTGAAGATCTTTTTCAAACCACATCAACAAATGGAAACACTTATTGGGACCTTATGTTAAGAGAGCTTGTTGGACTCCATCAATATTCGATTGATGTTGAAAACAACAAATGTGCCTTATCTTGGTGGCACAAAGAACAAAACAAGTTTCCAATTGTTGTTATATTGGCACAACATATATTTGAATTCCATGCTAATCAAATAGAAAAAAAACACAATTTATTTTTTCTATTGCTAGAATTTTGATTGCACTTCAAAGATGTCATCTTCAAACGGAAAATATGGACAAGTTGATATTTGTTCACAAAAACTAGCAATTTGATATGTGGATTGGTTGTTTGAAATCCATTGATGTTGCATTTGCATGTGAGGCAAAATTTGATTTGATGGTAGAATTGGAAGTTGAATTTGAAAATCAAGTCAACAATGAATTTTTTTTGGATTTGGATGATTCTTCTTAATTCCACACATTTCCCATGTGGAGGTGGTTTGTTCATGTTTTGTGTTAGGTTGAAAATGATGAATGGAAACATTTGTCATGTGGTGGGTTTTGGGCAACTCTTTTATGATTCCATTCCACTATGTGGATGCTTCATAATTGTTTGAAATTTGTAATGGCAATTGTGTCCTAAGTGTCTCTTGTTTTTGTTTTTTCTATTTTTGTGTCTTTTATCTTTGTGTCTTAAGTGTTTTCTATCTTTGTGTTTTCAATGTCCTATGTATCTTATATCTTTGTGTCTTTAATGTCCTAAGTGTCTTTTGTCTTTGTGTCTAATGTTTTGCGTCTTTATGTCGATAAATTTTTTGTGTCTTGTGTCTTTGTGTCTTTAATGCTTATGTTTTCAATGTCTTTGAATTTTCAATTAATCAATTTTAGTGCCAATTGTGTCCTTAGTTAATGTCTTTAGTGGAAGTTGTTATTTGTGTCTTCAATGTTTGAAATTTGTGTTTTCCAATGTCTTCAATGTGTAATGTCTTTTACGGGTTGTTTGTGTGTGATGTTTTGTGTATGTCTAATGTGTGTCTTTGTTTTTTATGTTTCCAATCTATAGTCTACATGTGTGTCGAGTTGAAGGTTGGATGGATGATGGAATGGGAAGGTTTAGAAGACTTGCCTAAAACTTAAAACCACCAAACCTGATTTTTGTAAAAAAAACCTTCACATTTTAAGTCACATATTATATAAATTTTTGAAGTTAACCAATAGTTGGATTGTAATTTTTTTAGCTTCAATGGCAACCATGACAATCACCTCATTGAGGTGTGGTTTTGCACTTTGATTCAAGACTATTTGTCAAAGCCTTAAAGACCTGGCCTTATAGAACATTAATAAAGACATGACATGTACAATTTTTAAAGGGGTCTTCCAAAGCCCCTAATAAAGAACCTATTTGTACACGTTTGGGTTTCTATTAAAAAGCTGGGCCTTATGCCCCACTAATCACATACCCTACCCCTGCCCCCATCTCATAATCACCCCTCTATGGATTTCCAAGATGTGAACCTGGGCAAAAAATTTAAATCTCCTAGAAATAAAAGAACTCGATCCAGGCGGTTCTTTGAATTTTTTATTTTCAAATAGCCAGACCCAACTATTACCCAAAAAAAAACAAATACCCACCTCACCCTGGTAATTACTAGGTAGGTAGCAAAAGAAAGCAAATGAGCTATTCACCATGGGTAGCAGGGGAACTGGAACCCAGCAGAAAATTCTTTCTGATCTCGTTCCATCCATCCTTCATGATACCGAGTGGGTGCTGGCCCATTTGTTCCTGTAAATAAGACTTTGTTTCTTTTGTGCAGGTGGGGGTGAGGTGATGGTCTGGGTGGACACAACAACTTTGGCTGTGAACACCAAATTGATAAATTGTACAAATTCTCAACCGCATGGCAGCATAATGCACCATTGAATCAGGTTGTGCTCCTAATGTTGGTTTTGATCTAGATTGGAGGACCGGAAGGAAGGATTACCCTATCCTTTTCCTTATCCATTGATGGAGGTTGTCAAATACACCCGCACATACAGCCACACACATTCATGGCTTCTTTTGGTTTGTTTGATCAATGAGGCCTCCTAAAACATGGGCTTTGTAATGCTTTTAAAAGACCCTGCTCGACATTGTATTGCAAAAAGCCCTTGTCCACAACAGCCTATATTAAGGAAAGCCATTATCAGGGATCAAGATATGATGATGTGTCTACCAACCTGACTGCCTTTGCGCCATTTGGCTATTCCTCATGAGCACCATGTGGTTTGATTTTCTGGATAAAAACAAGTTTTGTCTTTGGTACCCCAAAGGTGGCCGCAGTTGTTGCTGTGCTCTCTGTGTTTGTTTATGTTGATGATGTGAAAAAGAGCGGTGGGTGTGCGGGTGGATCTCCCAGTGGACTAGTGGGCCATTCGTCGTAACTCAAGTTTCCCATTTTAGCAAAGATGAACCATATGACCAAGTTCATGAAACACTAGAGCCATATGACGTAGTTCATGAAACACTAGAGCACTTTTCGATTAAAACCTGCATGGAAATATATCCAAAGGAGATCCAAAGTAAAAAATAAGTTAAGTGACTAGGCGATTTGTCTTCCCCCACCCCCGGCCAATTTTTAAATTGTCCTCCCCATTCCACCCCTTTTCCCTCAAAAGTTGCTCAAATAATTTGTAGCAGTGTTACTTTTACTGGAAAGTTTTCGCCAAAAAGAGAAATTAAAAATTAGTAATTTTGGTAAGTTTTCAGTTGCCAAAAGTGAGAGCGGGGGGAAAGAAAAAATTGCCAGATATGTATACTACGTTTTCATTTTGTAGCCAAAAATATGTAAGGATGATTAAAGATTAGTACTTTCTTTCTGGTTTATAGCCAGATTTGGCTAAGTCTTCCTAGGGATGATGGCCACTTTTCTACATGTTCTTATGGATGATAGTACAAACAAAAAACACTGATTTGTAGGGGCTCATTGGAGACACAAAGTTCAAATTCCAAAGGGCTATTGGAAGTAGGACAGACTTCCAGCAAAAGCACCAAATGGCCAATCATTGTCACAAGCCTTAACCAGCACCTACAAAGGTACCTTTGCCTTCTTGAGTGGGGCCTCTAAGTAATTCTATTTTAACTGGGGAACTGTCAAAAAACAAAACAAATTTTTGTTTTGGGGCACAAATGAAGAACTTCATTGTGAAAAAACCGAACACAACAGACCCCAGCAACAGGGGAGCGCAGCACCGTGCTTAAGACAACAACCCAGCTAATAAATCCTCTCTTGGGCCAGTTATGGCACCACCTAAAAAACCTACCAACTTCAGTGCACATAACCTAATGTCATCCCCAAATTCTATCAAATCCCTTGAAAATTGCTTCTGTTCAACAATCAGACATTTCACCATCAGTCTTCCCACATCTATCTCACATTGCTCTCCCCTATTCAATCAAAGCTTCCCACACAATTCCCTAGAGCTTATGAGCATGCCACTGGAAATTTTTAAACACCTTGTTGTTCCTCTCAATTTATAGGGTCCATAACACGAATGCAAGGCTGCTAGCTAATACTAGAGGCTTTCCACACACTAAAACCTCCTAGGAACTTTGGTGACAAATATATTGTGTTTCCATTGCATAGGAGTTACAGCCCTATCAGAGGCATTTCCATACACAAGTCAATTAAGAATTCCCCACACAAACTCCCAAGCATTCTACACATACTCACATTCTCAAAATCTGCGAATGATGGATTCGACCTCCCTTTCACAAAGTGGGCATACTTGATTTATTGAATCATGCACTCTTGCACAGTCACTGCTTTGTTCCATCCGATCCACGTACAATGGGCCTCCTTCTTGCTCCAGTGTTTGTTCCAGGCAAGCCCCAGCTTTACCCTACACAGAATAACCCAGCAACACCACTTTTGAAAAGACAAAGAAAGAAAATATCCTGATTGGGACACTTGACCAAGGGGACATATAAAAAGACTTTACTATTATTACCCTACTCAAAAATGCACAACTCCCCTTCTTTGACTAGAATCACTCTTACTTTGAGTACAATGGAAAAACAACCAATGTTCTAGGAATAGCTTTTCCTAAGTCATTAAAGAGTGTCCAAACATAGCTGAATAGCTAACCACACATATGGCACCATATTGATGGTGTACATATATTGTTGATTCTAGTAATTAGTGAGCGGGTGCAACCCAAGGTTTTAAAAATTATGTTGAAGGAGCCACTTTCATTGGACCATAATCAGAAATTTTGAAACTGAGCACCTATTAGAAGCATCTGTGTGACCCTCCACTCCCCCAAATAGAAGCAAAGTGACTACAGTTCAACTCAGCATTTTAATTTATATATATATGACAATTTAACGTTAGCCAAAGCATCTGGGATAAAATGAGGAGAAATACATCACCAAAAGAGAAGAGCACTGCCTCCAAATGTAGTTAACTCCAAATTTAGAAAGTATCTTCTTAACTGGCCAACTAGCCTACGGTGTTTTGGTTTTTTCTTAAATTTCGTGATGAAGCCAGGGTGATGAGCACCACCCCTAAGCAGATTCAGACAGATTTCGCCAGGTTGACAACATTATTTCAAGGAACTCTTTAAAACGGTAGCCAGTAGACATAAATGTGGCGACGTCCTCCTAAAAACAACAGTTTTCTGTCCCTTTTAGGGCGATTAACCCCCTCTTTTTTCCGTTTGTAATGGTAGCTACCCTTTCAGAAAAGTAGATATCTGGCGATAATTCGCCAGCAAAAAAAAAAACACTACCTGAAACTGGGGCTCATGCAAACCTGCGTAGACAGAAGAGCCCAACCACCACCTCAGGAAAAAGATTTTGTCCTTTTTTTCTAGTGTAAACTTGGACTAATCTTACATTTTTTGGGGGAAATTTTTTCCATATCAAAAAATTGAAAATAAAATTCTGGTCTTGGAGGTTCCCAACCAGGTAAGTCAAAATAGTGTACTAAAAGTGGTTTAGTAGGCTTTTTTTATTAGTTCACTGTTTTGATTATTTAGTTGTAAAATAAGGCCTTAGAATTTTTGGAACCCTGCTGTATATTGGTGACATGCCAGAACCTCCTACCCTCTATATCTAATGATTTAAAACCCTTAAAAAAATTCCCTCCAGCAACTTTGGGCCATTTTTTCAATAACAAATATGTGTAAGAATGGCAGCCCTTTTCTTGAATTCAAAAAAAAATTCAAAAAAAGAAAAAGAAAAACCACCAATCCAGAAAGGAAATGGAGAAGCATGAAGAGAGGACTAACATCCAAAGCCGAGACAACGCCCAAAAGTCAAAAAAAGGAAAAGGAGCCTGCCCGAATCGAGATCCCCAAGCCCAGGTCCTAAACCCCTCACCAGTAGCATGAGGGGAATCAGACAAAGAGAGGGGAATTTGTTTTTTAATTACTTTTTTAAATTTAGGGTTTGGTTGTGTCTACTTGCCGCGTGTAAGTAGTAACAGAATTGCATGGTCTACAAATGAAACGCCCGCAAAACTAGCTCGGCACTGGCAGTAGCAGCCGCACAGCCAGCCAAGTGGAAAAAGGGGGATGGAATTGAGCCCCAAAAAGAGTTGTTCTTTGATATATAGGGACGAATCATGAAGGCACAAGTGGCCCGCAAAACTAGTGCGGCACCGACAGTCCTCGTCAGCCGGTGGCTATTCAAGGCCTGAAAATTAGGACCCTAATTTTCAGGTACAGCCGCTGATCAAAAGAGTGAGTCAGAGTCCCAGCGGCGGGGGTTTTTTTTTCCCCCCCCAATTTTGTGATGTAGCCAAACTGGCGATCGTCCACAAGAAGATTCGCGAAAGTTTCCTATGGAACAAAAATGAAAATATAAAAAGATTTAAATACTTTTTATTTTAACTACACACTGGAACTTGTTGTCGAAATTTAGATTTATTTTTTTTAGAAATCTGGAGAATTAGGGTTTTTTTCAACAAATATATTTGTATGTGTCCAAATCCATTTTTCAAGTAAAAAAAAGTTGAAAATTCACCACAAAAACAAAAAGAAAACACACACACACACACAAACCCACAAACTCCCTCAGTAACAGGAGTAGTCTTTCTAAGATTTTTTTATGCAACCTAAGTGGTGTTCATCCATAGGAGTATTTAGCCAAATCTGGTCATAAACCAGATATGAAGCGCAATTTTTTGATCTTCCTTTTATATTTATAGAAATCTGATGTAGCAATCTGGTGGGGAAAAATAAATAAAAATTTGGCTATCAAAACCCCCAGAAATAAAGTATTTTTTAAATTGTAATTTTGAATCACATTTTGCAAAAACTTCATTGATTAAAAACACTGGTAATGAGCATGTCAACAATATTTGGGAGGTCTCTATGCAACTACCCAACCCCGAGATCACACAAGTTTGCTACAAACTCACGATTGTTACTTGACATGGAGTATATAACTCTACAAGATGATGGTGTGAAATGTGAATGTGGGAACTAGTGTTGGTATTAGCGTTCTCATAACTGGTAAATGTTTTTTCAAAATTCAAAATAAAAACTGAAGTAGTTTCTAAGGTTTTAAATGGCTTAAAAAATAGTTAAAATCTCCAAATTCCAATATTCATCCCAATAAATAGTCAAAATATATAAATGAATGATTAAAAAAAAAAATTCATAAAAAGTTTGGAGTCAAAATTGGTTAAATCTTCCTATGGATGTTCACCATGTTGGCTACATCATAAAATTCATTAAAAAAATCACTGGAATTGATTATGATATAAGGTTGGGTCACATATGAACTAGGGGGGGTATAGACCAATGTTGGGTGGATATCACTTTTTTGGGATATTCATGAAATAAGAAGATTCACATTTCTTTTATCCACTGAATAAGGATTTTTTAATTTTATTTAAAAAAATTTATGTATCTTGGCTGGATATCAATTTTTCACATTTTTCAATTCTACTCGAACATCAATGTTACAAAATATTTGTCTTTTATTTATTAGTTGGATATCAGCAGATCCGGATATCAAAAATTCAAAAATCTGCCTACCAATCATGCAAGGTGCCAATCTTTTTCTTCTGAGTGAAAAATCTCCAAAAGGAAACACCCTTTTTTTAAAGGAAATACTTGTCACATATATTCTTTTTTCTAAAAAAGATTCACAAAAGAAAATTCATATATTCATTTTTAAATAAAATATAACCACATCAATAATTACTACTCATTACAACTTTGAAGAGACCTCTGAAAATGTGTCACTAGAATAGTCTAAAATTTGTCTAGGGAGTTTTGCCACCCTAGTTGCATTAGGAAAATGAAACAAAACATAGCTAGGTGTGAGCCTACAAACCTCACCTAATTAGTACCCTAACTTACTTGTTAACTATTATCCATTATATTTGGCCCTAGATCTAATAACCAAGCTGGATATCAACATCTTTGATATTTGGCATAGCTTCCGAATATCAATGTGTCAGACATCACAATGGGTGACATTTAGCATGTGAAATATCAAACCAGATATCACTCTCAGTGATATCCACATGTGTCATTTTTTTATCCGAACTAATATCTGGGGGGAAAAAAAAATCTGCCCAACACTCATATAAACCTTGGTAGGTCAAACTCATATCTTCTTAATATAAATATGGTCATACTGGAGACTTCTCATGGTTTTTCAAATATATATTCTTTTTTTTAATTCTAAAAATTGACTCCTATTCATTCTTTTTGTTGCAAACTTAGCCTTGTGACCAAAAGGCGGGCAAAACAAGGGAGCAAGCCAAGAGTGAGGTCAAGACAATCCTTCATTCAAAATTGTGTGAATGAAAGTGCAAGAGGGAAAACCTAATGATTGGAAGTTTTTATTACAAATGAACAAACTAATTAGAAGATGGAAATGCCAAAATGGAATAATGGTAGGTATTCTTTTGAACATTGAAAATCCTATTGTATATCAACAATGGTATGTCAATGCTTGCATTGGCCAAATATGAACTTGGATTTTAGTATTTATTATTTTGTATCCATGCATTTTTTGTTTTCCAAAAGTGACTTACATACCCAAACTAGACATTTCATTAAAAAAACCAAATAATAGTTTGTAACTAATTAAAAATAAAAGGCGACATCATGTAATTTGGTTGTCCGAACATGGATTGATTATATATATTCCATGACGCACCCCAAATTTTTTAATAGACTTAACTGCGAGTTTAAATGTGAAAACAACGAAAGGATAAGGAGTTGGGACACGGTCCCTAGTTCGTAACACTTTGGGGTAAAAAGGTGTGTCGGAGTTCCAGGATGGGGACTAGGAAGAGTGGCAAGCAATTCAATTACTCACATGGACATGCACAAATTAAACAACAAGTTGGTTAATGCATAGTTGGAGCATTTTTGGTGTAAGGATGAACCACGGGCAAACATGGACTCACAAGACTCACTACGACCCGAATTTGGGGGAAGCCATCACCTTCCCCCTTATAATATTCTTTGTGCCTAACCATGGGGCCAGCACCCAAATGTCATTTTGTTTCGGGACTCCTAAATGAGAATCTCGAAATTCTCGAAATTGGGATTCTTGCAAGTTTGGAGGCTCATAACTTTGTGTGTAGACCTTTGATTAAGGTGAGGTTTGAAGCAAAGTTGTAGCCCTCATTGAGAGATTTCCAATGTTATGTGGCATGCCACCTACATGCAAGAAAATTAAGGCGATTCTTGACTTTTAGTGGTTAGAAGTCATATTGGCAATTTGACTCCCAGCCTTTTTTTTGGCCATAAATTGTGTTTTAAGTACTCAAATGGGTCATGCAAGCCCATTTTAGACATCTACGTTCTAAAAGCTTTTCAATAATATAAAAAAAAATTCAATCCAATGAGTTTTGACCTTTATAATCGCCTTCTAAAAATTCGAAAGTCCATTGGGATTCTAATTCCCAAAATGAAAGCTCATTTGAGAGTGTGTGGTTCATTCCTTCACATTTTCTTGCACTCCCCGGAGCATGAAATGTGGTTCTCGAGCTCCCTCCTAGCCCGCATTTTTGTAAGCATTTGCCTTGGTCACAAGCCCAATGTTAAGGTTACAATAATTCATTATGAGTTTTTGCTTATTTTGCAAAAAATAATTTTAACATTATAGGCTTCTAACATGAACAAAAAAAATTCAAACATTATAATTTTGGGTTTACAATGTTTTTCATTTATTTTCTAACATCTCAAAACACCTTTTGCAATACCATTTGGACTTTTAAGAGTACCGCCAAATAACTTTTGGGGGGTTTGCAAATGTTTTTAATAATGAAACAAGAACATTTCATGGACACAACTAACATGCTTAAGACATTTTACACACCCATATATAAGGCACCCAAAAAAAAAAAAATCATCTAAAAATAAAATTTCCTCCATCATATTTATTTCTCAAAAGTTCATAATAGTTTAGATCCAATTCATTGCCTCCTTACAAATACAATGAAAAAAATGCAATTAATTCAATTGAATTTTGAAAAAAATCACAACTATAGTTGAATTGGACTTTATTGAAAAATGATTATATTTTTTGGTTTAATTGACATGGTTTTTGGATGTTATATTTTCTTTAAATTTTTTTTTTATCATATTTGCACCCATTAATATTCCGGATTCTTCATTAAATATTGGTCACATCCTATCACGGCAATGATTATGTGTTACAATCTTAACTTGAGTGTGACCAACTCCTAGGATAGGCAACAAAATGTCTATCCTATGTCCTTCTCAAAATGAAAGGAAATCAAATGTTTGAAACCAAGTTAATTGCAGGCCAAGGAACGGACCAAGATGTGAAGTGAGTGCATATATATATGTGTGTCTGCGTGTGCATGAAGTGGAAGTGTGTGATAATAAAAGGGGCATTTTGAAAATCCCAAGTTCAATTCCGCCTTTGGGGAATTGACAATCAAAAGTCTTGGGGTGGCTTAGATCTTTGAATCAAAGTTTGGGAGCTTCAACTTTGTCAAAATGCCAAATTGATTCCCTAGCTAGTTAGGCATTAATAAAGAAATTTCAAATTTGCCAAAATTTCAGAAAAATATTTTCATTGTCATGTTAAGAATTTGAAAGATATTTACAAGCACACTTGTCTTCTGTAATTTAAAAATTTTTGGCAAGTTCTTTTGGGTGAATGGGATATAGAAAAATTTAATATCCCATTACTAAAAATTGAATCCTACTATACTAAAAAAAATGTTGGGTGAGGTTTGGCCATAGGCTAGGTAGAAACAATAATTGGCCTAACCTTGCTTGCTCCCTATTTTAATAGTTATTAAATGTTACACGATTTGAAACATATGTATTGTGAAATCAATGAAATCTCACAATTAGGTTTAGTGTTAAAAGGACAATTCGACATGAAAATTAAGGTCGATTCACACATAGCAATATTGATGATATGATAATTTCTCAATATACAAATTTCATTCAAACACATTCATGTAAATTAGTAGATAAGTGATGTGTAATGCTTATGTGATAGTTTAACAAAATGTTTAATAACATTTGATATTGTGCTCATTAGAAAAAATGTTGGTGGGAAAACCTATGTAAGATTTTATATTTGTGTTCCCATGGAGCTTATTAGTGGCGGTAAACTATCAATTTAAAACATAGTGAGGTAGATTATCACAAAAGAAGTTCCAGTGAATTGCTTTAAAAATGGTTTCAAATGCAAGTTCACATGTTAGTGGTGTTAATCCACAAAGAAGTGTAAGTTCACTTGTAGTTGTGAATTTGCAAGCAAATTCTCCAATAGTCACAACTTTAGTAACATACCTATAACCATGCACAAATTCACAAGCAAATTGGTCAAGTCATACCAAGAAGTAATGGATCAAAAGAACTTGTAATTCCACAACAAAGACATAGCAAATGGGAGTATTATGGAATATTGGCATTCATCAGTTGTAAACATGTAGAACACAACGTTTAGAAGTTCATTGATCCCATATCACACATGGTCCCTGTTGTGCAACATTGGAACAAAATTATTGAATAGCTACAAAAGAAAATGAAGAAAAAACATTGAAAAACAACATCATATGCAAAGATAAATGTAATTCATTTAAATTTTATCATAAAAAACTTGCATATTATCATAAAGGGATAAGAAATCATACAAGTTAATCATAATTGACATTTGAAGAAAAAGACTAAAATCATTTGCCGTTAATTCAACTAAAAATACTATCATTTGATTGAAGCCTTTCAAGGGTTGAGGGCCATGAATGTTTTTTTGCATATAACCAGGGATGTGAAAGCTAAAAGAGATGGATAAAATGTAAACAATCAATGCATAAGTGTAGCACCATTCACCAACTTATTTGGAGATATAAAATTGTTGCCAAGCAATCAAAATGCCCCTCCTATCATCAATGTTCAAGTGCTATTCCTACAAGTGCACCTGCATCAAACAACATTGGAATTAAACAAAAGTGTAACAATGTATTTTCTCTTATGATCAAATCTTCTAATAGAAACAATTAGGTCCTCATGGAAACACTAGATAAGATCAATACTACTTAGCTAAAAATGGAACAATATCGTTCAAAAGTTCATAAACATAATTTCAAAGACCATCTATAGTACTTCAAAGCTCGAAACAAGAAATGTACAAGGTGAACAAAAGCATAGTGACAATGCTTTCAAATTTGAGTACCACCATGTGTCACACATTCCTCAAAGATCAAGATCTAGCACTTTCAAAAGTTGAAATATCTTATTATTTAGATGGTTCAAAGGATGATTCATCAATTCAGAACTTGCATATTTTCAGTGATGAAAAGCTAGGTAATGTTCCAAAATGAAAACATGGAAATATACATACTACAACTACATGATTGAAGAACAAGAACATGTTTTTGTAGACATTTGGTTTCAATTTACAAATTCAAATTTCAAACACTTGTTTTCCAAATTTCAATTTCAAATTTCAACTTGCAATTTAGTTCTACCTCTAATGCACTAATGAACATTATGTCACATGATTAGAAAAATCAGAAAAATTGAAGTTCAATGCCAATGGTACTGAGGTATATGATTCCCCAAATATTGTTATATTGTTACACATTGAATGACCCCATGTATTTTCCCCCCCTTGCAAGAGAGGTTCTATGTCAAGTTCATTTACCTAATCATTCATCCCATGTTTAGTTTTTAATCTTCAAGCTCCAATTGTTGCACCAATTCATTGATGTCATTGTTTTTATTGTTTAGAATCATCTTGTGCAACAGACAACAACAAACAACCACATCGGGGAAGCACTACACATCTAAGTTTGATTTGATCATCAATTCTTGGAAAGATTTTTTCACAATGTTGAAGCTATTTTCAATTAAGACTTTGGCACAATTCAATTGCCGATTGAACAAAACTTCCAGAATGAAATGTCAAACTTCTTGTGAAGCACCATTAGCCATGGAAACAACAAATACTTCTTGCCCTTTTGAGAATTGTTGTCATTAAAGAAATGAAAGAATGACACCACTAATCATGCTATTGCAAAGAAAGACTTCATTTGTCACACTGAAAAAATGCAAAAAATGTTGTAAATGATGAGCAAGCTTGAAACTATAATAAAATGATGGAGCTCTTGTGGTCATCAAGAAAAGGAGTCGACAACTATCTCCAAAAGCTAACCATGAACAAGGGTTGTGAGAGACAACTAATGGCAATGAGAATGCCCCAATTTAACTTTATGTGTGAATAAACCTAGTTAACAACGCTGCTAAGTTAACAATGTAAGTGGAGTTAATATGAATGCTGTTAAAAGTGAGTGGTAATTTCGGCATTAACGCTATCAATGCAGTTAACAAACCCCAGGTGTAAAACGACCTTTAGTTGAGTAAAGGGTAGAATAAGACTTAACAGCTGTTAACAGGGTTCCAATGGATGGGGCACTGGTGGGCTCTGGGTCACATACTGAGGGGGGCGTGTTTCAACCCCACCGTCTCAGCTGCCAGGGATTCTGTGGGTCTTTCACTTTTGCAGAGAGCTTTGATTAAAGCCAAGCACAATCTGTTGCGTTAGTTGTTGACTGAAATGATCACTGGGGGGATCGCTTGTGTGCCCTCAGAAGTTAGGAACGGATTTTGGTGGGTCCTGAGGCGTCAGGTTTGGCACCTTTGGGAGAGACTGAATGGATCTCCATGCTTTTGAAGGCAGAAATTTTTGAAATTTTTGTTGGGTGGTTTGGTTTTGAAAGCTTTTGGAATTGAAATCAATGTTCTCTTTTTGACAGTGGTAGATTTTGAGTGTAGAATGCTGTGATTCTTCCACTTATCTGGTTTAAGCTTTAACAAGCTGTTGTTTTGTATTCTACAAGGGTTGCTGTTAGCTGCAAAGGTTAGTGGACTGTATTGGATTTTAGAAATAACAAAGAATTTTTAACAATGTTACAATCTTTACAACGTTCACAACATTGTTTTTTTTTTTCTACTTTTGTTATACAGCCACATTGGCAACTATCCATAGAAGGATTTAGTCGAATTTGGTTACAGCACAGATAGAAAGCTTTTAAAATCCTGCTACTTTTTTACTACCTGTAGGATCGCAGAGTATGAATGTGGTAAACTCAGTGTTTTTTTTCCTTTTCCCTTATTTTTCTGGTGAAATTTTTGAATTTCTTTCCAAAAACCCCTTCAAAAAGCTCACAGCTCATTTTCAGATTTCGTAGCAGTGCAAGAAATTTCGCATAAAAAAACTTGAATGGTTCATTTTTTTCTGGTGAAAAATCGCCAAGAGGTGACACGAATTCCATTTTTTCTGGCACAAAATCCTTCTTCTCCGTAGTATTGTCGTCAAATTTCGCACAAATTCTTGTTTATTGGGGAGCGTGTCGCCAGAGTTTTGTCTACGGATTTAATGGTCCTCTACAAAAGTATGGCCAATTAAGACCAAAAATATGTCTGGGATGCTGGCCACTGCAGCTGCATTAGAAGTTAGAATGTTGAAAACAAAACAGACTGATGCAGGCATGTGCCCAAATCTTGGCTCAATAGGTAATATTAGAGGAAACCATAAATTAGTCCAAAAGAAGCCTAAACAAACTGCAAAATCCACTGTTGTGAGTAATGGGGTGCACCGTGCATGATCTTGAAAATCAAAATCATCATGGTGGTGAAACCAAGTTGCTTATCATAAGACTTAAAAGTCTTAATTACAGGCTTGGGTTAGTATGGGCCCAGGGGACCCAACTTTGAAGAAAATGGGTGTCACAATATTGAAGAGAGCACTAAGGAGTTGGCCATCACTCCAAAAATCAAAGCAACTTATGAAATTAAGTGAAGGTATTAAATGGTGTAGTTAAAGCCCACAGAGTTTTACAAGTCTGGTTTTCAACTTCCTTGTTTTCACTTCATTATGTTACTTAAGACAGCAGGCCTGACACTGTGGCTTAAGATAAAGGCATTGGGGGGGGGGTTTGGGTGTTTTGAAAGGGATTGCAATTTGCAATGGTATCAAATGCTGAAAATCTGGGTTTGTTTATAAGTAGGCTAGCTCACTCCTTTTACATCCAAACTAGCAAATGCAGGTTACAATTTGTGCAGTTGAATTAAATGACCATGTCACGTGGGCTCAGAATTTCGTAAGCAAGTGAAATAGAAACAACTATGATAATGATTTTTTTTACAAATATCAAAGTGAATGATCAACCTTTAATTTAAAAAGTTATTCAGAATCCATAAACCAAACCAATGTTACTATTTCAAAGCCTAAGACTGAATTTGAAGAAAAATAATAATACTATTGACAGGAATTCTTTTTGTGAAGTTCATGCCTGCCTTTCCCAAAAATAAGATATCAAAGGGTTGAATTCCTCCTAACACATTATATTAGGTTAGAGCAACATGATTGATATCCCTTTTTTTTTGCAATGAAATAAAATATCTTTGTCTTCTTCAAAAGGGAGAATGATACATACATATATTGGTGGCACTTGGCTTCATTTCGGTTATTCATCCTCAATTTCAAGCTCAAGGTGAGAATCATGTGCTAATAAATGATCTTTCCACTTTCAACAATCACCATGTGATGTTTTTTTTTCCCTTTTTTTTTGGGTGTCGATAGCTTACATGGGATACTCAACAAACTTGACATTGGGTTTTGTGGTGGAACTAGATCACATAGGTATCTAGCTTTATAGTAGGTAGGTGCTGTATGCAGGTACACAAACTCAACAATTGATATTAGGTGGTAGTAACTAGTGACGTAGTGGCGGCGCGGACCAAACTAAAACGTGGAATTCAGTCCTGGAATCACATAACTATTAAAGGAGGTGGGCCAGACTCCACCAGCATCTCACCATCACACCATGCAGGATGGATAATACATATATAACAAGGGGTGTGTCCTTACACACTGTGGCCTTGCCAATTACATTAAAAATCTTTTTAAGGCAAAATGAAGAATTATGGAAACTAAAATATTTCACTAATGCAAAAATATAATCTTCAAAAAACTCCTCTAAAAGAAAACCAAAATCCTTCAAGATATTATAGCTCTATTACTAATCTCAAGTTTCAACACAAGCCAAAATATCATGTAAAAATATCCTCATATAAAAATAGACCTATTATTACCTAGGGGCCAAAATCCCTTTAGCTACTATACTCTATAATGAATCTGAACACAATATCCTTGCCTTGGTAGGCAAGCCCAATCATCATGGTTAGGATTTTTGGACACTAGCCAAAAGTGTTTGGGGGGGGTACCAGGCTGGAACCCTGGTATAGGTAGACACTTGTATTGGGCCTGGTATACAAGAACTGACTGGACTGTTATGACCCTGAGGGACTATTAGCCTTGGACCACCATTACCTACCTGGTTAGCACTTCAGTAAGTAGGAGTTTCATACTAGGGCTATATTGGTCTCAATACCCAGTATTTACTTGGCACATCCCAGCCAATAATCAGCCTGCTTTAGACCCTAAGAAGACCAGGACTAGGCTGGTATGAAAGTTTTTAAAAGGATCCAATACTAGTACCATGTCCACATGAAAATTTTAAGATAAATTCTATACCTGTAGCAGCTCCTATGTCCAGAAGTGGATGATACCCACCCAATAGTGGTCTTAACCAATAGAGGGTGTATACTTGCCACATACCAACCAAAGTCCTCTCATTGGTCTCTAACCTCATTCTTTTTATAGAGAGATTAACCTCCATTAGAAGCAACAATATATAGTTGAATTGAATAGCAAAATAATTCAAAAAATAACTTTTTGTGGATTGAAATTATGGGTCAACAATTGTTTCTGCTAATTCAACACTGAACTGAAACTTGGACTACCTCAGGGAAACATTATTGTATTGGAATGCTCAAGTATTTCCTAAGAGCATGCCCAATGGTAGCAGTAGTAATATGACCTTTCCAATATATTTTGGATGAAGAGTTATAGTCAAATAGTGTAAAATTCATTTGTGCTCATAAATATTCTCACATTAATAGTGCCTTGCAATAAGGCTAGTGAAAGGAAATGACTATTTAAATGGTTTAAATAGTCTATCATTTGATTCTTTTCACTTTTTAAGTTTGTAGGTGGGGATTGGAAGGAAATTAACATTGCATGTTAGATGTGATATATATTAATAAAGGTTCAAATGGGGCTAATATTAGGCATGCTCTAATTTTGTCCACTCTCAACCCTTTTGCAAGGTTTTTTCTTGATTTCAAATATTACACAATTGATTTAATCAATGGTTTTTTTAATGCTATTAATTCATGTAATGAATGCAAAGGTGGGGGACCAATGGTTGGGGAGCAATGAAGACCTCATGGGAGCTTTGGAGATGGTGTCCAAGGTTTCATTGAAGTAACCAAGGTTGTAAAAACTTGTGTTGTTTTCTCACAATCCTTCTAATCAATATTTGATTATTTCTCAATACAAACTTTGATCATTTTTATCTAGCAGGAACAATCATTTTTAAGGGATGACTATTTTAGGTTTTGATCAATTAATGTGCATATTGTGTCTACTTGGCTTAGATATTAATTTTTAACAAGGCTAGGAGGTTTTGCAATCAATGGCCTCATTCAAAGAGGTTTTGCAATTATCGATTCTTGAACATCAACAAGATGAGGAAGTGGGTGTATGGCTCTTGAGAGTTCAGGTTGGTGAAGACCATCAACTTCCTCATGGACACAAGTTGGAACTTCATGTACTTGAACTTGTGCTTAAAAGGACAATAAATCACAAGAAAACAAAAGGTGCACCTACATGCATTAATGACCAACATATGTAAGGTGAGCAATTAAAGAAAGACAAGGAAAAGGGCTCATGGGTTTTGTAGGCATAGGCTCAAGCTCAAAGGTTAACATTTCAAAAACCTAGTCACAAGTGTGGCAATTGGGAACAAAAAAGATCCTTGCCAAAAGAAGATCTAAAACCAAATAGTGTGATGGATAAGGGGTGTGGAAAATTAATGGAAGCAAAGGGTTGAGCAAATGGAAACTACATCAAAGGGAATTGTGCTCATTACCTAGTCACCACATAAGGCAGGAGGGAACAAATGAAACGTTGAAGAAATGGAGAGCTCGGATGAAAAAGATGCAAATGAAAGTGAAGAGCTAGTTTGAACCTCAAACCCAAAACCTAACATTCTTGAGGAATTTGCAAGTGCAACTCCAAGAATGGGAGCTAACTTAAGGCCTATGGCAATAAACATGGAAGAATTAAAACCCATACTAGTTTCATAGTCACAAGTTCCATGAAGATGTTTCCCACACATCATGACATAGAATCCTAACAAGACTAATTGCCTTAAGTCCAAAAGGGGTTTTTGTGGTAGAAAAATCCAAAACACCCAAAGTGAATGTCATAACCATTATTTCTATTTTGAAATATTTGAAATTGATTTGCATGGAAGCATAATTGTTTCAAAATGCCCAAACCACATTGTTAAGCTTGATCCTTAAGGAAAAAACAAAAGCATAACACATTTTCGAGGGAGGAATGTAGATAGACATGTGGCTTTTGTACAATTAAATGGGAGAGTTGATGGTGTTATCCAAAGCTAGCAAAGCCTTGGTTCAATTGTAGACATTGTAGATGGGGGTAGGGTTTAGCATTGAAAAGGGAAATTTAGTGAGTGCCATGAAAAGTGCAATAAGGAACAATGTGATTTCTATACCGTCAAGAAGGGACAAGGTACCCAATTGGCAATCTTTTAATGATATCTAACATCTTAATATTCAAGAAAAATCTTTCAAAACCAAAACATTACTTGATGAAAACATATTTATTTGTGTATAATGTTCAAGGCTTGAATAGGGATGGGGAGGCTTAAAGGCTTGAGAATTTCTTAATGAAATTGTTTCACATGTGGACATCATATGTCTCCAAGAGCATAAGTTCCATAAAGAGAAAAAAAAACAAATATTGGGAAGCAATTATGGCCAAGGGCTTAAGTGTGGATTCTGAAAGCAAATAAAAAATTCACATGTGAAGTACAACAAGGTTAGGTTGGCCAAGGAGATACATGTATCTTGGTAAATCCTAAAATGGAAAATCATGTCTATGATTACTAAACGTTGGGAGGCAATAGATTCAAATGTTAATGGTAAGGGGGTTGCTTGGAAATATAAGCAAAATCCATGTGGACACCCCAAACAACCCATCATAAATGATCATACTATGTGAACATATGAAGGAAATAGTAACAAGAAATTGTAGTTAGATCCTTTGTATAAATTAGAATATGGTAGAGAATAAAGAAAACAAGGCATCAAATTGTGGAATGATCATAATTTCAAAAAAAAAGAAGATGGCTTGGGTGTGCTCAAATTTACTTTGGATGTAGGTGAACTTGTTAAATATGATGAAAGTCTTCAAATTTTTTGGGACAATCTAGGATGCAGGAACAAGACGATTATGGCCAAGTTAGATATATTTTATGTTTTTAGTAGTATTAAGGAAGGGTAAGGAGGCAAGATCTTACTATGCATTAAAAGAGGATGGGTCAAATTTAACCATCACCCAATTTTGTGTGTGTTGGAAACATCAAAAGCTATTACAAGGCAAACATTTTGGAAGATGAACCTAAGACATTTTGAAGTAGTCAAGGAAAATATTCAGGTGATATGGCAAACTCAACTTAAATGTATTTCCTTCACCAAAATGGAAAAAAACATTAAATATTACAAAGAGTTTTGCAAGAGAAAGGCAACATATTTATGTAGGTAGGAAATGAAATTTGGGGCAAAAGTTGGAATAAGCACAAATGGCTTTTATAAACTCTTTGGTGGATGAAGATTTCCAACAAACTATGGAAAATATGAGAAAAAATGTTTAACAATTTAAAAAAATCAAATCAATGGATACATAATTTGAGTTAAAATCCTTTGTAAATATTCAAAAATATTAATTCAAAAAAAATATTTCATTGGAATAAAAGGGAAATTCAACAAAGATATTGGTCTTAAAAAGTGAAAAAGGGAATGATAGTTAGTAGGAAATAGGACTTGGAAAATGTTTGATACAACTTTTGAAAATAAACTCTACACAATCTAATTGGAGATGCTTGAACAAATGAAATTGCATGCTAGAGTTTTCAACATAATGCCAAGAAGTTTATTGACACCATGAATTTTAGATTGGCAATGTTAATCGTTATAAAAGAGCTTTAAGCAATAGTCAAATCCATGGCCAAAGGGAAATGTGTTGCCCTTGATGGAATGGTGTTGAAATTTTATTCTTTCTTTTAGGATTTAGGTAGGAATTTGGCAAGATGATTAAAGTAACAATTGATGAAGGAAAATTCCCCAAAGGGGTCAATAAAGGTGTAATCATGTTGTTGAAAAATGGTGACAAGGAGTGTTTAAATAATTAGAGACTAGTTATGTAGTTGAACGTGATTTACTAAATATGTTAAGTGCAAAATTAGCCTAGCTTAACAACTTTAATTCAGGTCACTCCCCCTGCCCCTTAAAAGACATCCAAGGGGGTGTTACACATATGAACTAAGCTCCTTTTGTCACTTTTTTTGTGTGGATACAATTATCCTTCTCCTACTTTATTTGATCTAGATAGTAGTCGCCTTTCTATTCACAACATTAACCTCTTACCCTTGTTGTATTAAACCTAACCCTAACCTAGTGAATCACAATTAACTAGGACTTACACTCTTCTTCCCTTTTTGGATTTTATTACCCTTTCTTTATTTTATCCGATCTAGACAACACCTACATTTCATATTCCCAACATTACCTTCCTACCTTACTATATTAATTGGGCAACCCTAACCTAATGAATCATAGCTAGTTAGGATTTGGATTTTTCTTTTTCTCTCTGCCTTTTTCTTAGTATAATTATTTTTCTCCTACCTTGTCTAAACTAAACAACAACTACCTGTCCTACTCCCATACTATCCTTTTGCTCTTGCTATAATTAACCACAACCTTAAAACCAACAATTCATAACCAAGACCACACACACACAACATGTAGCAATTAGAAACAATATTTTTCAAAAACATAGTTTCTCAGATCAAAAAAAAGAAAAGTTACATGAGTTGTTTAGTCCTTAATGTGGATCTCCTCTCCACCAAGCTTTTACCCTACTTGATGTGACACTATCATGTCTACCAACAACTTTTCATTTGTATCCTACCTTTATTCCTAACTCCTTGAAACTAACTCCCTCCTATTTTTCTCTACCTTCACTTCAAGGGGATAGACCTTTACTTTATCTTTAAGTTAATCCCTTCCTCCACCTTTTCATCCTCCTTTTCTACCAAGCCTTAGTTCAAGATCCATGTACCTCTCCCACCTTCACCCTTGAGTATAATGCCTACCAAATCTACCTTGAGCAATTATCAGCACCACCACTGATGTATCCACCTCCAACTCTTCATGTTATTAAGTTGGATGTGTTTAGTCAGCCCACTTTCTCATGATGCAATAGCCTCTTCTTGCGCGTGCTTACCTCCTCAAGATATACTTAGTCCCACTAGCTCTCACAATTCTCATCATCACTCATCACTCCCCTCCCACTATTTCACACCCCACTCATCATTCACAAGAGTGAAGATGGTCAACAAACTATAGGAAGAAATAAAGTTGTATTTTTAATTTAACCCTAATATTTAACACCTTTTTAGAAAGCTTTGACCACCATATCCATACCCTCTTATTCATGAACCTTACCCAACCCAAGCCAAACATGATAACCTTATTTTAACTTAGCCCAATGATCTTACCCTCCCCCTACCTTATCTTGTTTAGGCGACCCATCCCTAGCAATCCATCTTGGATAAGACCTTCCTATTATCCTACTTCATGAACTTCCAATCAAAACCCCAAAACTTCATTAATTAACCTACCTAAGCTTTACCTAAATTGGGTTAAACTAATTAGTGCCCAACATTAAATATATGCAAAAAAAATTACAATTGAATCTATAACTAATATCCATGGAAATGGTGAATGTGGATCAAATCGCCTTCCTAACATTGTAATATATTCAAAACAATGTATTATTAGTACAAGAAACCCTGGATTGGATTAATTGTTATAATCAATCAATTGTCTTTCTAAGATTAAATTTTGCCACAACTTATGACAAGGTAATTTGAAATTTTGTTTTCCTAGCTCTAGAAAAGCTAGGTATGGAAAGTAAGTTCATTGACATAATGAGGTTGTTGTTCCAAAATGCCAAAGCAATAATGTGCTTTAATCATGCCATCATAAAATCATTTAGGATAGAAAGATGAGTCAAGGCCACTAACTCCCTACCTTTTATCCTAATTAGAGAGATGTTCAATTTTGTGATCCAGAAAGTAACATATTTGGGAGATATAAGAGGCATATCTATTCATGGAGGTAGAAAACAACTACTTTATTGTTAAAAGGAAAGGTAATAAATATACAAATAAGGTTAACTTGTTGGTGTTTTTCTTGCTTATGCATGACTTAGAAATAACTTGGGACAAGTCGATAATTTTTTGGAGTTGGCAAAGGAGTAAGAAAAAACTTGGTTGGACTGAAGGATTCAAGTGGAAATGGCCTAAAACAAGTGCCTTTTCTAAACTCCTAGGAGTCCCTTTTGGCCTAGACTTGGATGTCAAGGAGGTGATGACTTTATGTTGGAGAAAGTGCATAAGAAGTTTAGGTTTTGGAATTCTTTGCACATTTCACTTGCTAGGAGGGTGATAGTTATTAGTGTAAACTTAACATTCACATTTTGGTTTTTTATTAATGTTTGGGAAAGTGGTGAACAAGTGTAAAATTATGTTGAGGAATTTTTAATGGTTCAACAAGAGATTGTTTGATAGGTTAAAAAAATGCATTCACCTTTGGACCCTGCTTTCGGGCAAAACATTTTGGTATATTGATTTCAATGACCTAGTCTTTAATGGTAATAAATTGCATAAATCTAAGTTAGAGAGAACAATTGGAAGGCTCGCTTGACTAAGGTAGGTGACATGTTTTTTCCTACTTGTCACCTCATGTTTCACATGCTTCACCAAGCTCCTTTTGTGTCGACTCTTTTAGCTCCTAACTACTTGCACATAACACACTTGGTTAATCCAAAAGTTCCAACCATTTAGGATGGATTTAGATTCGCTAAACCCTACTCTTGAAGTTAAGTCTAAGTCTAACTTGGTTTTAGCCAAGGTTTGTTTCCTAAAGTTAATCCACATGGCCTTAAAATGGAATCAACCCTAGGCTGACTGGGGGGCCTTCCAAGACTAATTCTTAAAGTTGGTCCAAAGGACCTAGGCCAAAAGAACCCAAGTTGTTTTAGGGCCAACTTTCTTTTGGTAGCCTTGAAGTTTTAAAGGGATAACTCTTAATCCTCCCAAGCATTTTAAAGGGCTGTGAGGAATTTTTGGACACCTTCAACATGAAGATATGCACTCACAAAACCCGCTTGGAAATGAAACTATTATGTAGTTGTAATCTAACAAGTAAGGTGATTCAATGTAATGCAATGAAGTTCATTAAGAATTTAATGCATTATGTCCACTTGAAAGATACAAAAACATTATGGGAGAATCGTAATTCACCATGATGGAATGTGAAGGGGCATTATGTTGATGTTCATTTAATGTCGCATTTGATGGTTGAACCCCTTTTGTTCCATTCGTCATAACATCTACATACAACCTTCTAATTTAACATGCATTGGATTTTTGAAAAGGTTAATCTAAAAAGGAACCATGTTACAAAATCTTATAAGTTTTTGTTTTTTTTTTGATCAAGAGTTAAGCCTTGGGACTAAAAATCATTTTGCTTAGATTGAGGAAAAAAACAGACAATTTCAACCCTCTCTACTTCTGGCAAGTGTAGCTCCTTTATAACAAACTTGATGATGCTGAAATTTGGAGAAAACCTTCTACACCTCCTAAACAAAAACTGTTTTAAGGTTGACACAAATCCAATAGTGGATTTGGGAAGAACAACTATTTGAAATAAAACTCTAGAGGCCTCGTTATGGAAATCCTTCCATGAACTCCACTACAAACACCCTTTACTCCCGGCAAATGTAGTTCCTCGACAGCAAACCCGATGATGTTGAAATTTGGAGAGAACCTTCTACACCTCCCAAAAAAAAAATGTTTTAAAACACAAATCCAACAATGGATTTGAGAGGAATAATTATTTGAAATAAAACTCCAGAGGCTTTGTCATGGAAATCCTTCCATGCTTATTTCTTGCACACATCTTTTCCATGAACAACACCTTTTCACATATAAGAACTAATCTTTTCCTCACATATTCATTCTCTTCCTTTCCCCTTCCCCTAACAGAAGATAATATTTTCTCCCTTGGTAAGCTTCCATGACCTTTCCTTGAACCTGTTCCCCTTGTCCAATGGAAGCTTCGAAATCCTCCCTTCCAATCAATGGCCTTCTCATCCTTCAAGAGCCAATGAGAATTGAGAATGATTTGCCTTCCAATTGATTTTAGGATGAAAATTTTTGGGCCCAATGAGACACAAAAAATATTCCATCTTCCAATCAAATAGGATGACAATCTTCATGACTAATGGGATTGGAGGACTCATCCTTCCTTTTATCTTGGATATCTTGATGAGGTTCTTGAGTTTGATCCTTATCTTTTCCGTCCGTTAATCCTCACATCTTACTTTTTCATCTTAATTATTTCAAGTAACTAACTATTAGGATAATTTATCGATAGTAACAAGTAAACATCCTTGAGTCCTTATTTGACTAAATCAATTCAATGATTGAAGTAACATCCCCACGTACCATTTACTCTTTTGATATCCTTTATTTATTTTTTCTTCCATCCACTAATTAACTATGTAGTACATAATAAATTGGAATTAAAAATTGCATCACAAAAACCCCCACATACTTTTAGATCCACTGTCGAAATTAGGGTTCAATGAATCCATTAAATTTAGGATGTTCGAGTTTTCATGAGGTTCCGCCATCACTCCCACACCTTACGCCTACCCTAATTTGTTAAATAAAAAAGTTTTGACCCTTTTTGAACGCAAGTACCACATTGTTTCTACTACCCTCTTGGTTCTTGTTGATGCAGGTGAAAATTTAGTCATGGTGGATGATGTCGCTACGCCCTCAAATCCTCCAGTTTCACTAGTAAAAAAGAAAGAGTTTGAAGAAGCATCGCCTAATGTGAATGTCTTTCAATGGTCGTGTGAAGAACCGTCCAGAAGAGTGGTGCGCACTCAAGTCAATCGTTCGACATGGGATCGTCAATTGTCTCTTAACCCATATGCCTTAGCAATCTATTTAAAATTTGTTCCTGCTTGTGGAGCCACACCAGAAGGGTTTGAAGAATGTCAATGTGAAGACGACAATGTTCGTTTTCATTATCAAACTTGGGTTCCTGGTGATGGCCATTATCGTTGGCTGCGAAGCCCAATCAACCCCCTTTCCATGGAACATCGAACCAAATACTTCGTTCACACCATTCGTCGCATTCTCGAGTTTTTGCAATTGTGATCTATCCCCTTAAAGTTGTTTACTAAATTGTAATTCACCTGAGGCCATTCAGGTGGAAATGTTAATACTTAAGTTTGATTTTGATTCTATTTAAGAGCTTGATAGAAGTGAAGACTAAATAAAGATGTATTAGGACTACATCTTAAAAATCTTTCAAGTACATCATTTGTGCCTGAAAATTATTTTATAGACTAACTTAATATTATCATGGCAAAATCTTATTGTTAATTATGGGCTTGTATTCCCAATATATCAATAAATCACATATAATTATACATCCCCTTTCCCTTCTCTACAACATAAAAGGATATTACACTTAAAAAGGTTGACTAGGTCCTAAAGTTAACTAAGCCTTGCATCAATTTAAATAAAAAAGTCTTTTACGCTGAAATATCCAAAGGTTAATTCAACTCTTGATAATTATTACTAAGAGGTTTATCAGGATTCAAATCATTAATACTAAAGAAAACTATGGAACTAAAGCTTAACAATTTGTGATATTATAATCCATGATTCACACAGGCTTGCCCCTTCGGGCAACCTAGGGGAACACTTAATCGTCTATTGAAGGTTTTAAGGGGATAATGCCCCTCATTATAATCCCGAGACAACCCCTAGTTGTTTTTTTGGTTAGTGAGAGCCAAACTTTTGCCTTAGCCCATCCAAACCCCAAGGTCCGGATGTATCTTGACTTTTAGAAGAATTGAACCTTGGGAATCATTTCTAGCCTTATTCTCATGTCACCTTAATGCCCCATTAAGGTGGATCCAATATGAAGCCCACATTTGCTTAAAACATCTTTTAAACGAAAGGGCATGTCATTCACCCCCACCTTTGAGAGGTCTATATCTTTGTAAACACAAATAACATGTCATTTTTATCATAGCAAGTCCATTCTTTTTGCCACCCTCTTACCTCAAGCCTTTAAAAGAGTAGTTAATTATTAACTTAAATATAATTTGCACCCCAGACTTTTTCTATTAGATATAGGAGGAATCTTAAACAAATTTCTTATTCGTTGTTGTGCTAATCCCCTAAATCACATTACACCCCTCTTGGGTTTGTTTATTTTACCAAATGACATTCCCCTTCTTTGGGCCCTTAAAACACTTGAGGTTAAATATCATGCCTAGGCATGTTTTTTTAGCCACCTTAGGCAACCACGTCAAAGCATGATTATAAAACACACCAACAAACAATGTTGATTTGGGCTTAACCAAGTGGGGCCCCTTTTGTTTTTAAAGGATGTGGTTCATGACTCCATGCATTGGAAACTTCACCCCCACAAGCTTATGATTAATTCGGGGACATGCCATTTAATGCACGCGCATCTCTACCACAATCTCATTTAATTGAGCCTTTAGAAGTTTTTCTTTCGAATTCAACTCAGGTCCGTTTTCATTGGTTGTCATCACTTTAATTTAACCCTCATTTAATTATTCCATGGTCTACCCACTTTGTACATCTTGTCCTTAAATCGATTGTCGTTTCGCCTTAACTTTAGTTTAAATATTCATCCATTCTTTTAGGTTTTGCTATCATTCCCCGTTTTTGAAGGTTGACGCCATCATCATTGTTATGTTGATATGTTGGATTTATCCTTATGCGCTTTCTATTTCATGGCCACATTCTTGTTCGAACTTTTCAACCATTTTCAATAAATGGTTTAAATGAGCAAACTTCACCCACTATGATTTTTTCAAGTGACATCCTTTTCACTTGACCAAATATTGCTTGCCAATTTGGTTGGTTTGTTTTATGGCTAGGATGCACTTTACTTCCACAACGAACTTGTGCTCAATGAAGTCGAATCTTGGATGATAGGCTTGTTTTTTATCTTTCCTTTTCTTGTCTTCATAAACTAGCTTCAATTTGTACACATGGAAGGTTGGGTGGGCTATGTTGGTAGTTGCAAAGTATACACATCAGGGTGGGGTTTATGAATGATCTTTTAACGACCTGTGTACTTTGGGACAGACCTATTCACCAAAGTTTCAGGCATCTTAATGTTTTTTTATGTTTAACCACATTAGGTCCCCCACCTCGAATTCAATGTGCCTTTGCAATTTGTTGGCTTGTTTATCATAACTAGCATGCGCCTTTTCTAAGAACTTGATGGCCGATGTTTTTTTCTCTTCACATTCTTTGGCCAACTCTTTAGCCTCCTTGCTACCTTTGCGACGAATGTTTCTTGTTTGAGGAATGGCTAGATGCATGGGTTATTTCACTTCAATTCCCATTATGGGAAACATGTCATAAAATCCATTGAGACACTATCAAATGGACCTGTGGGAATTGGGAGGGGCTTATATAATTTGAACTTTTTCTTATGTACCAATTTGGTATTTACCAAATTGGCACTTTACACACATTTAGAAGTAATGTTTTATGTCTTCCTTCATTTCATGCCAATAAAAAGTTTTCCCAACAATTCCCTTGTTGTCTTTTCACCACGGCGTCTCACCATGGACGCATCCTGCACTTCTTGCATAACTTTCATGCATAACTTTCCCTTTGGCACTTAGGCTTGTGATTGCTTCTATTTTAGCAATCCATCTAGAAGGGTGATTCCTCTCACCTTATTTTTCTAGCGCAAGTCATTGAAATAAATTTGCATCAAGCGATCTTCCACATATGCCTCTTGTATCTTCCTTTCTATATCGCTTTTTTTCATGAACACGGCTCGGAGAATTTGAGTAGGTTGAGGATAGTGCCCCGCACTATAGTCTTGAAGACAAGCCCCAGTCATCTTCTTGATTGTCAAAAGCCCAAGCTCTCGCCTTAACCTATCTAGACTTCAAGGTCCAAACATATCCCCAGTCGAACCTCATGGAACCATTTCTGGCCTAACTCTCATATTGTCTTAGTGCCCTACTAAGGTGGTCTTGATACGAGGCCCACATCTGGTTAAGACATCTTTTAAGCAAAAGGGCATGTGAGTAGGCTTGGGTGACATCATACAATGTAGTTGGTCCAAAAAAACACCCAAATGATGAAGGCAGGCTCCATGAAATGTTGGACAAAGTGTGGTACCTGATATGGATGGAAAGTCAGGTGGTGTTATCAACCACTTATGTAGTATAATGTGGTAGGTGTGTGTCTTTTGGGTTGGGGTTGGCTGTCCGCCAAGTCTCTCCTATTACTGGTCCTTTTTGCAATGAATTTTGTTCATTTGTGCCAAAAAGGTAAAAGGTGGAGGATCAGGGTCCTGATCTTCCAACTTCCAAGACAATAATTTGTACATATTTTGAAATAAAAACTCTAGGCTACATGGTTTGAAGTCTCCATCAGTTTGTGAAACAAAAAACATGCACACAATGTTGATTTGTCCAAGCTATTTAAGAGACTACTACTGGGATGGCCATACACCACCTGCACATTACACATGGCCCATGCTTGGTGAGAGTTGGCCATGAAAACCAAATACTATCTTAAGGTCTGGTCCCTGAGTATACAAACTTCAAAGATCAATTTCAAAGACCAGAATCACAAAGGAGACTCGACTTGGCCTGACTAAAAAGAAGCCTGCTCCCATAATATATAGGGATAGGCAGTTTCCTTTGAGGATGTGGGATCTGTTATTAGAATTTGCAGGTCTGATATTGTTGGGAGGTCACCCATTACCGGACTATTTTCAGACTACCTTTGTGCTTGGCCTTTAAAAAAATTCATAACTTTGTGTGTGTGTGTGTCCAATCCTTGTTGCAATACACCTCCCCATTTACCCAAAAAAATCATGTAGTCAATTTTTTTCCCACAACTAGAGGACAATATTTGAGTGAACAACTTGAATGGCAAGAAGGTTAGTAGTCAGCATGAAGGAATTTTCAGGTGGATTTGAGTGAGGTTTTGTTTGATCAAATAAACTCATGCATTGGACCTTTAGCTGGTGAACTCAATTACCCACATTGAGGATTGCACCAATGAGGGTGTTGGGAATCCCATGTGAGTAGCAGGGTGCTAATTCTAAAAACCCATTTATGAGTTCGACCCATGAGTTCCATGCTAGGATCCCTTTGATCCTTGGTTTTCAAGGATACTCACATTTACATCCCAGAAATTTTAAGGTTTCATTCTTACTTGAAGAATCACATTTTGGCTTAAATTTTTTTTATGAATATATAATTCAAATGTTTTTTATTTAGTCATTGTGGGTGCCATATTATGATGCGTTGTGCATTATTGTTGTGTGAAAAGTTTTTTTTTTAGTCTGAGGAGCTTCAAATCCAACCTTGGGCAGTGAGGCAGCACTGCCCAGTCCTATACGAGTTCCTATATACTAAAGTTATCCGTGAAGTCAGGTGATTAGGGGCTGAGAACAGCTAGTTTCAGCATAGTAGGGCATCAAATGTGTAACTGGGAAACGAAAATTTACAAAACGAAATAGAATGAACTAGATTTCTAATTAAGATTTTGAGTAGACCAAAGATATTTGGCAAAAGGTTTACACTCTTAAGGGTTAAACTGGCAATGTAGAGGAAGGGTTCCTTTACAGCCAGAGTAAACAATTGCAGCCAATGCACCATCCACTGGATGCCCCTATGACTCAGTTGTGGATGAACCTCAACTGAGTTAATATATGCTTTCAAATCAAGGTGATCCATTTTGTGAGAGTAGGTCCTATATATAAGTAGATAGGTAGAAAAATAGGTGACTACTAGGTAAATAGATGGTTTATACATAGGTAAGGACTGTTTTTAATACCTACCTTCTAGCAACCTGCTTGCAGGTTTTTAGTAGGTAGATGGTAACATAAGTGACTGAGCTAACCACCATGGTTAGCTAGGGAACTGGAACCCAACAGAAAATTGTTCACTGACCGATTACCATCCATCCTTCATGGTGCCTTGGTGGGTGATGGTTCACTCTGGCCTTCCTTTACATGATGTCTTTTTGGGTTGTACACAGTTCAAATTTATGGATGGGTTTATTGGCACACAAAAAAGTCATCTCAAAAGAGCCATCCTAGTATATATAAACTGCAGTATTGAAAGCCATGACATTGCAACTTGAGATGATGCAACTGGTGGCATTTTTTTCGGTGCGAAATTTTGCCAAAATGCGAAAAATAAATATTTTTAAAGGAATATTCTGTCAAAATATTCCCATTTCTCTGAAAACAATGGTCAAAATTTGAAAATTTTCATCATGTTTGAGTTTCACAACATTTTATTTACCTAGTTTTTAAAAAACTATTTTGACACATTTTCTTCTAAAAACCTCTTGGGATGCTAGCCAGTGACACAAAATCAGAAAATTGAAAAAAAAACATCACTGGATGAAACCTTGTAACATGCTAAAGTAATTTGAATGCAAAATGAAAGTGATAAAAAAAGAGGCAGCCTTCCAAATACATACCACTAGGACTCCAATTGTCAGCCACAATTGGTTCACAATTGGTTCCAAGAAGTGTTAATTTTGGGTCAATTTTATGATGCAAGGGAAGTGGTGATCATCCATAGGAAAATTTTGCCAAATTTTGGCTGTAGATTCTGTCCTTTGATCCTTTTGGCTATTGGAACTAAATTAAATTATTTTCAAATTTTCATTTTGCATTTTTGAATTTCACTTTTTGACAAGATTTCACTGGAAAAAAAAGGTTACTTGTTACTTCCCAGTTCAAGCCTAAGAAATTGTATCCCAAATCCTACAAAGATGTGAAGTCTCTTCTCTTTCGACATAGCCAATGAACTTCAGTTTCAGCTTTCAAAACAAAATCACTAAAGGCTAACACACATATTGATTAGGATTTTTTGGGCAAAACAGTAAAAAGAATTGACAAAAAATTCAAAAAAAAAGAGAAAATATATTCAAATTATCTCCAAAAAAATTCCCTAATTTTCCCAATTTTTTTGGTTAAAAAAATTGAAACTTGTCAGGAAAAAAACATTGATATTGACATTCTTACCCTACTCAAAAACTCTAAAGTGAGTTTTGTGTTGAGCCCCAGTTGAAAAGGCCAGAGAAAACTTTGCAAACTGGGAGTCGAAGGTACTTTTACCAATCGTTAGAGCAGTCCGTAAAGTCAGGAAAACACAGGACCAGAACCCTGAGTTTCGTCCAAAACCGGGTGAGATTCAGGAAAAACCTGCGAAAAAGTACATTAGCCTTCAGCGGGGGCTGAAACCCTCTTTCCTTTTTCCTCGATTGCTGCTACATATATTTTCAGTGCTCCTGCATGTACAATTTCTATAATTACCTCGAACCTTGTGCATTAAATGCTGAATTCCACCATTTCGTACCCAGATTTCATTACATTTCCTTACTTTGCGGACCTCGCTCAAAGAGGGGATAGGGGGTGAAAAGAGAGGCCCAAAGACACTGTGAAGACAGGATGACTTTACGGGTTTCTCTAATATGCTTGATTCTCTTTTTGGCCTTGCAAGGAATTTCGTTATAAACTATAGTAGCTTACGGGATTTTGACCCCTAGGTAATAGGTCTATTTTTATATGAGGATTTTTGAAGAATGATATTTTGGCTTGTGTTGAAACTTGAGATTAGTTATATAGTTGGAATATCTTGAAGTATTTTGGTTTCTTTTAGAGGATTTTTTGAAGATTATATTTTTTCATAGTGAAATTTGAGTGGCTTCTGCCAAGTTAAAGAGGGGCAAGAGCTTTTTAGTTTTTCTCTCCGGGTTCTTTGATTGCATATTTCTCTAAGTTGCTTGCAATATGACTATGCACACCTGATCCTTATGTTTATCCAATCTAAACTTGTTTGGAGCTTTATTTAGAAGTTCTCCTTAATGTCACCTTGTCTTTGGGCCTTAGTTTCACCATCTAATCCCTCATTTATGCCTAATTTGAGTATAGTTGAAAATTTGAATGAGTGAAATTAGACTACCCTACTACCTTGGGCTAACCTCAACCTTTAGACGGGTGGGACTAATATTCGCTATAGACTTCCCCGTGGTCCAAGGCCTTGTTGTCAGAGATTACTATCTTTTATCTCCTGTGCTAACCACAAATTTCATTTAGTTCGAGAACTTAGATTGCCAAGGCCACCACTATGGGTCTCCTTCTTCAAACCTTTATTCATTAGCACCTATGTGGTTCATGAGCATGTCAAATTGGGAATCGAACGTAGCCCAACACTTAGATTTATAACCCAAGCTGCCATGGGGGTCACACTGTGGTGGTCCGGACTTGGGTCTTAACTAAGTGAGCTCCCACACTTGAAGGTTTGCCTAGAAGGGCATGTCATTTTCCCCCACTTTAAAAATGTCAGCATCCTCGTTGATGTTTCCTAGGGTGATCGCCCTTGGCATTCCGCCATCTTCTCTCTTTCGACCCCTTTTTGGATTAGCTATTTCCTAATTAACAAAATTCATTTGCTTTGTGTTTTTGTGTTATCAGTGCATGAGGTTTTGCTAAATGTGTCTTCTGTTTTTATTTTGTGCATTCGTTTAATGTCTTCCATCAAATCCCCCTTATTCGACCATCATCTCTTTCATTTTTGGAGCTCGCTTCAAATTTCAATTTAGGAGTTTTGACCACCATGTTGAATAAAGGTTACAAATGCACCAATAGATGGTGTTGGACCATGCTTTATAGTCCAAATCCCTTTTACCCAACTGAAACATGAATTACAAGTTCATGCACATGAAGTCTAACTTTTCCACTCATGGTCATGCCACTTCATTTGCATGCACCACCACCCCAATCTTACCTAATCGAACCTTGGAGTTTTTTGAGTCGAGTTCAACTCCAAGTCCATTTTTGTTAATTGCCACTCCCTTGCCTATTTCAGCTGTTAACTTCCCATGAACCTTAGCCTTTTCGTAGCCAACCATGTTTGTGAAAACTTTTAACCCTTATTTTAGTGAATAGTTAATTTTGTGGGTGTTACTCCCCTATTTTAAAAGTTGATGTCCTCATCAATACGTAGGCCATTTGCAAGTGGATTTCTATTTTTCTTTCAAGTCCTTTTCATTCCAAGTTCATAACCCCATTCCTGTTCGAATTTGTTTACCATTTTTGGCAAGTGGTCCAGGTGAACATGTTTCATCAATATTGCCTTCTTATGATGGCAACCATTGTATTTCACCATATGCCTTGAATCTAAGCATGTTTGCCTTTGATTTTGATTGCTAGCCTATGTTCAATCACATCAATTTCGGATCACATTTTTTACTTCTAATTTGGTCTTTGGTCATCACATATAAACACTTACATTTCGAGATGTGAAAGGTTGGATGTGCCACAAAATTAGTTGGCAACTTTAGGGTGTACATGTTGGGATGCGGCTTATGTAAAATCTCATAAAACCCCACATACTTGGCAATAAAACCTGGGGTGAGTCCGTCAAACATCTTAAAATCCCAGATGTTTAACCACACATGTTGTTCAACCTCAAATTCAACATGCTTTCATGTTTTATTGGCATGCTTCTCACACTAGTTTTGAACTTGCCCCAAAAGCTTCTTGGCTCATGAGTAATTTTCCTCACAGCTTTTGATCATCTCCATATCTTCCTAAGAGTGATCTTTACGTCTCATGGGAATGGCAAAGTCCATTGGTTTCTTGGTTTTGTTTCCCAATGTTAATTCAAATGGAGACATTTTCGTCGTTGAATGTGTTGTGGAGTTATAACAAAACTCTACCAAGCCTAAATGTTCAATCCGATCCTTTTGATCAACATCAACATAGTTTTTTAAGTATTGGTTCAACACCCCATTGACCTTCTCTGTTTGGCCATTAGTTTGTGGGTGGAATGTCATATTGAATGACAATTTTGTCCTCACTTTCTGGAACAAATGTTTCTAGAAGTGTGCCGTAAACTTAATGTCTCTATCATTAACGATAAATTGTGACATCCCATGATGTGTGACCCACATATCAAAGAATAACTTTGACAAGTCAAAAGTTGTCACAATTGTCTTAGTTGGAACCATTTTTGCCAACTTGGAGAATTGATCAACTACCATAAAGATGGCATCCATGTCCCATTCCACTCAGACAGTTGGGTCATGGAATCTATGGAAACAATTTAACGACTTGTTTGGGATCAGTAAAAGTCTATATAGCCCATATTTCTTTTTATATATGGACTTTGTGTTTTGCCACTTAACACAAGTGCACACAAAATGTTCTACATCTTGCTTCATTTTGAGCCAATAAAATGTTTTTCCTACGGGCACTCTTGTGGCTTTTTCCCCAATGTGCCCAATCATGGGCACATCATGCTCTTCTTACATGATTTTCGTGCACAGTTTCCCTGCTAGCACATAGATTCAAGATTACTTCCATTTGAGTAGCCCTTCCTTATCAGTTTCCCTTATCTTCCATTTCAAATTGTTTTCACCCTAGAAGATGGTTCAATGCCTAGGTATTGGTCTAAGGTTTTTCCACTTGGAATTCCTCTGTTTTAATTAGTGCATTAAGGACCACATTATCCTTTCCTAACTTGTGGATTAACTCCACATCCAATAGTGCCAACATGTCATGCCATTTCAGTTGCTTCACTAAGGCTTTTGGCTACATTTTGAAATACCGCAATGAGACATTTTCCATGTAGACCTTGGTTTTATGCATCCCTAAATAGTGTTGCCATGCTTTCAAGCAACACACGATAGCATACAACTTTTTTTCATGAATTGGTCATCGTAGTTGAACCCCACAAAATTTGTTGCCCTCAAAAGCAATCAAGTGTCCATCTTGCATGAACACCCTTTCTGATAGCATCAGTGTGGACTTCAAGTGGTTTGGTGAAATTCAGGAATTTCAACACATGGGTGGATGAAAGTTTATCCTTCAAATCCTCAAATGCCTTTTGCTCCTCCTCCTTCCATTTGAAGGATAACTCATTTTTAAGGAGGTTCAAAAGTGGTTTTGCTAGTTGCGAAAAGTCTTTTATAAACTTTCGATAGAAGTTAACTAGGCCTAAGAAAAATCATATTCCTTTGACTGTGACTGGCCTTTTCCAGTCTTTTATGGTTTCCAACTTTTTTGTGTCAGGTCCCACCCCTTCCCATAACAAAATATGCTCCAAAAGGTTCATCTCCTCCTAGGCAAATTCATTATTCATTTTGTTTACAAATAGTCAGTTTTCTCAAAGCTTACTCAAAACATATTCTAAATGCTTCGCATGTTATTCCATTGTCTTGGAATACAACAATATATCATCAATATAGATGATCAGGAATTCATCCAAATTCTTGTGGAAAGTGGAGTTCATGGAGTCATGAATGTCATCGGAGCATTGCATAACCTAATGGAACATCATTAGGAACTCATAGGAACCATACTTGGTCCTCATTGCCATTTTTTCTATGTCTTCATCCATGATGTGGATTTGATAGTACCTCAACTTGAGATTAATTCGGCTAAAGTATTTACCCCATTGAGCTAATCCAACAAATTGTCAATGCAAGGTAGATGATAGTTGTTCTTTATTGTTATTTTATTCAAGGCAAGATAGTTAATACACATTCTTAATTTGCCATCCTTTTTATCCACAAACAAGACATGCGCCCCATAGGGTGACTTGCTTTGCCAAATATATTGTTAACTGAAAAGGTTGTTTAATTATTTTTTGAGTTTTTCAAGTTCCTTTTGGTTTAACTTATTGGGTGCCTTGGATGGCAGAGCCGATCTAAGCACCATTTCGATCATGTGGTCAACCTCTCTATAAGGTGGAAAAACATTGGGGAGTTTGTCTGTAAAACCTTTGAAAAATTATTGAATGAATCCAAAATACAAGTAGGGGGTTGCTTTGCCCATTAAGCTCAAGCTCCCCCTAGGAAACTCTCAAAAACATCAAAACAAAAAAACTAGGGGATTATAACTCACTAGTTAAAATTACCAAGTTCACTCACATTTCTGCCAATGTAAAATTATAATTTACATTTAAGTTCATTAGTGTAGAGCCATTCTTCACATGGACTTTCAGCCTACCTTCGTTACAAAGGATGTTTACTTTGTAGGCATCCAAAAATGTGTTACTTAGAATTACAGGTGGATGCATGGTAAGGTGGATTAATTTTGGAATAATGTAATCCATTTTTCTACCACTTAAATGTGGTTCTAATTGCTATATTATTTTGTACATTGTGGAATTGTTAAATGGAACTCATTTTGAAATTATAGACTTTAATATTTATGTAATGAAATTGATTGGTATGCAAAATATATAAAATTATAGAAGCTATGGACTTTTGAAATTAAAAGTCAAGGTATGTAACACTAGCAACAATTAAGTGAATGGACTTTGGTTTGATTCTATGATGGACCTCAAAAAAAATTAAGGAATTGGTTTTTATTTCAAAATGTAAAAATGGATTCAATTTTGAAATGTTTTGATTCATATCTAACGAATTTTTTGATATATGGACTTTTATTTGGTGAAAAATAGGCACATATTCTCAAAAGTCCATTTCATCTTGAAAAAAACATGATTTATTTTGAAATTGTGTGAATATGTTTTAATTAATGAGCTCTACAAGAATAAAAAATTTAATGGAAAAAAATCACTTGGAATCAATGCATTATTGCTACCTAACTACAAAAAACATTTCAGGGCTAAAAAAATAATCAAATAGACTTTCAAATTCGTAAATTCACATTGCTTTTTGGTCCACCCTACCATGCACTTACCCTACATCAAAATTATTTAAATCACATAGGGTGAAGTTTTCCAAAAATTAAATTCCATTGCAAAACAATTCAACTTCTAATGTTACATTAAGGAAGGGTCTAGCTATGCCTTGTGCCAATTGCACCATTATGGGGTTTGCCACTCATTTTATTTTGACTCCAAGTCATTCTGTTACTTGCGGAGTCATGAACAAATTTGTCGCTCCTGAATCCAAGAAACAACCCACAACTTTGTCATTTATCTTATAATTCAATTTTAACAAGTTGGTGGCCTAGCTTTCATGTGCCATATTTTGGCCATTAAGCCTCCTTAGATAATCAACTTATTTTGGGCAATGCACTTAATTACCCTTGGTGACTTGGGGCAGTCCTTTGCCAAATGTCCATGATTATCATAATTGAAACATTTGACCTTGGACAGGTTTTGTTTCGCCTTTTTGATTGATGACTCCTTGTTCATTGTCTTCTCATTGTCATTCTAAAGCCCCAGCTTATCTTGGCCCCATTTACATTTGTTGTGACCTTTGTTTCCATTGCTTGGGTTGGCTTGATTTTTTTGGGTGACCTTGCTTTTGATTTCACCCTTGGGGCATGTAGGAACTTCATCCTCCATACATTCCACCATCTTCATCAACCTTTGGCACGTCTTCGTAATATCAATCCTTGGGTAGATTATCTTTCACACTTAAGGCTTGAGTCCATGTAGGAAGATCAACTTTCGAGCATATTATTTTTCAAGGGGACCACATTTAACATGCAATTGAAGTCCTTGATGTAGGCAACCAACGAGCCCTTATCATCTCCTTGGGTGGGCTTTAAGAGCTTGATCCCATTTCAAAGCACCAAATGGTGTGGCATGAACCTCTCGTCCAACCACAATTTGAACTCCTCCCAAGTGAAGGTTTCAAGTAGGTTCGGTGTCTCATGCTTTTGGGACATCCACCACTTTCACGCATGCTCCTTTAATAGGGTTTGAGTGAAGTGAATCTGTTCTTTGTTAGTTTCGAAGTGTTATGTTTCCATATACGCTTCTATTTGGTGCAACCATGGCCACACTCGCTTGGTTTTGGTCTCCTTCCTTATGAAGGGGTCTAGTAGCTTTGCATTAATCATTGCCTTGGCAGAACCCCCACTTGGGGCACTGTTGATGGCACCCAACCCTTTTACAATGTGGTTCATCAACTTGGTTGTTTCCTGGTTTTATGTCGTGGCTTTTTTTTGTTGGACCACAAACACACAAAAGGAATGCACAAGAGCCAAAAACTCTTTGGACGATTTCTCCACCTTTGAATTTTCCTCTTCCTACTTCTCAAGAGATTTGTCCACAATTCAACATTTTAGGTATTATTTGCCCCATTTTTCACTCCTTGGCCCATCCAAAGGGGTAATCAAAAAGTTCACATCCCCATTTGATTCAAAATAGTGGAAGTTGACGTGCTCATCCGACTTTATAATCGGTTCAAGAACTTTTTCCTTCCCTTTCTGTTTTTTAGGAGCCATGGGAGTTTTTGCCAATGAGCCCATGTTCACCTCATGTACTCCCTTCCTTTGCTTGATAGGGGAGGGAGTCCTTTCTTGGCCTTTGTTTTGATTGAACTCGCCTCATCTTTCCCTATCTTTTTTTTCTTGGATTTCGTGCAACAAGCTATGTTACTTCCTCCACTAAATCCCTTAGACTTTGAGCCTCTTCATCACAAAGCTCCTCACCCACCATGGTCAAGGTTGCCATCACTAGCTCCTCCATGGCGACGTCCTTTTCCTTCTCCTTTTTGGTCTTGTACTTCTTTTTGGCTTTGGGTTCAACCACAACATGTGTGTTGGGTAGTGGATCATTCGAGGCCATTTGCTTTCAACTGTCCACCTTTCCCAAATGCCTTAAAAGAATTCACATTCAACCCTAAAAACCTATTCTGATACCACTTATCACACCTATTTACGCCTTGGCGCCATTCCAACATTGCCCTGTTTTATTTTCGTGTTGCTTTAATCACCTATGTTACCTGCACATGGAAAACCATGCACTTGGTGAAATTTCAACATTTAAGCTTACTTGGCTACTTTAGGTTTACCTCAACCTTTAGACAAGTGAAACTAATACCTGCTATAGATTTCCAAATTGGTCCAAGGCCTTATCATTCGGGATTACCATCTCTTATCTTTTGGCTTAATTGCAAATTTTGTCTAGTTCAAGGACTTAGAATGTTGAGACCACTACCCCAAACCCCTTTCCTCAAACCATTTTCTATTTATAGGTGGTTTTTAGGTGGAGGTGTCGGAGTCCGATATAGGGTCACGAACCACATAGGGGTACAATCACAGTTGGGGTACCATAATAGGAACCATGAAGTACATAGGACTATTTTGTGTATTGAGTCCTAAATCTTGAAGTCAAATCATGTTTTGAGATGTGAAACAATGAAAGGATGCCATGTATGTTTATTCATTCAACCAAAAAGTGTTACAAAATTTGAAAACAATTAATTAAACAAAATTTGGATGTCTTGTTGAAGCATAAACCATAAAGGAATGTAGGACTCTAAGACATTTCCAAAATGATAATCTCTCATTTGGAGTGTCAAAGTATTAGTAAAAACATTATAAAATGTCCTTTTTTTAAGGTCCACATTGTCGCAACCTTAACATTAGGTTTGTGACAAAGTGTGAAGCACAAGGGCCCATGAGGCCAAGAGTGTGTTCAGACGTGAAACACACTTTCACAAGTGGGGGGGAATGTAAGGATGAAGCTTGATGACTCCCAAATGCACTCCCACTTTGGGAATTGCACTCGTGGGGAAGTTGCGAATGTTCAGAACCTTGGTTGAAAAGGCAAACAAACACCAAATTGGGCACCTAGGAAACCATTAGAAAGTTCTTGAAGCATAAATGCTTAAAGTATTCTCACATTGTTCATTTAGACCTGATTTGCATGAGTTATGATCAAAATTAAGGGCGGGAGTCAAATTCCCAATTTGACTCTTGACCACAAATCTTTTGAAAGCAAGGTTCAAATGAGGTTTGATTAGGGCGTGTTATACACTGTTGAAAAGATATTTTTAAGGGCTATAAGATATTGTCCTCACGCTTTCAAAATAGACTTGATTTGAGAAAGATATAAGTGTCCAAACTTTTGAGAGAACAAAAGTCCCAATTTTGGGACTTTCATTTGGGAGTCCCGAGGAGAATGACATTTGGATGTAGTCCCTATGGAGAGGCACAAAGTATACTATAAGGAGGGGAGTGATGCCTCTTCTCAAAGGTTGTGGGCTGTGTAAAGTTCACGCTTGAGGTTGTCCCTATTAAGTCTGCTGCATCATTTCCATTCGACTTGCACTAATTGCCTTTTTTTCTTGGTTGTGTAAGTTGATATCATCTTGAACTTTCACTTATGAGCATGTCCTAATCCCATCCCAAGGCTCCGGCATGCCCACCTACCTTTGAAGTGCTGCGAATCAGGGAGCGTGCCCCAATTTTCTTCTTATTTCGTTGTTTCATTTTGGGACCCACCTTTGGGTTTTTTGAGGAGTTTGGAGGGCAAGTCACACATCTTTTATACTCCCCCCAAACCTCTGGAATGTAAAATATTTATTAATAAAATTAATATAATTGTCCTTATTAATGTAGCCCTTTGAAAATTCAAGATTATAGTATCAATTCCAAAAAAATGGTTCTTTATATTACTAAAATTTTATGCCATCATGTAGAACATACTATATTTGATTTGTGGTTAGAATATGAATCAATTTGAACAAATATTATTTTTCCCATTGATTATTTTTCAATAAAATTGCATAGGGGGACAACATTCCTGAAATGTGTTGTGGGACATTTAAGGACATGTTTAAATCATCCAAATCACAAACAATCACAACCATTTCAATCATAAAGAATGTGAATATGTAATGAAAAAATAAATTCACCAAAATAAATGAATCAGTAAACATAGTGGTCATTCAAAATAGTGTCTTATGAGTGATTTTGTAACGTGCCCCCAAACTCCATAAAAGACCCAAAGATGGGTCCTAGATCGAAACAACAGAAGAAGAAAGTTGGGGCACGCTTCCTGATTCGAAACATTTCGGGGGTAAGTGGGTGTTTTGGAGCTTTGGGATGGGACTAGGACATATTCACAAGCGAGAGTTCAAGATGAGGTCAACCTACATAACCAAGAAAAGAAGGTGATTAGTGCAAATTGAATGGAAGTGGTGCAACGGACTTAGTAAAGACAACCTCAAGCATAAGCTTTCCACAACCTGCAACCTTTGGGAGGAGGCACCACTCCCTTCGCTATAGTATACTTTGTGCCTCTTCGTGGGGATTACATCCAAATGTTATTTTTCCCCTAGAGTCTCAAAACTTTGGATGTTCATATCTTTCTTAAATCAAGTCTGTTTTGAAAATGTTAGGGCAATATCTTATAGCCCTCAAAAAGATGTTTCCAATAGTGTATAGCATGCCCCAATCGACGTGTATTTGACCCTTGCTTTAAAGGGATTTATGGTTGGGAGTCAAATTCCCAATTTGATTTTTGCCCTTTCTTTTGATCATAACTCATGCAAATGAGGTCTAAATGAATAATGCGAAGGCACTTTAACCATCTATGTTTTAAGACCTTTCTAATGGTGTTTAAGGCCCAATTTGTTGTTTGTTTACATTTCCAACCAAGGATTTGAACATTTGTAACTCCTGCACGAGTGCAACTCCCAAAGTGGGAGTGCATTTGGGAGTCATTGGGCTTCATCCCTTGCACTCGCCCCCATTTGTGAGAGTGTGTTTCACACCTAAACATACTCTTGACCTCATGGGTTAGTCGCGAACCCAATGTTAGGGTTGTGAGGGTGAGACATTCCTTTTGTGTACCCCAATTGTGATTGTGCCCATAGGTGTTAGCGAGTGAGGGTTTGAGAAAGGGGGCTTGAGGTAGTGGCCTTGGCACTCTAAGCCCTTGAACTAGGTGAAGTCTGTGGTTAGGTCGAAAGATGGGAGATGGTAATCATGAGTGACAAGGCCTTGGACCGCTAAGGAAATTCACAATGAGTATTAATCTCACTCGTTTAGAGGTTAGGGTTAGCCCAAGGTAGTGAAGTAAATGTCGAAGCTTCACCAAGTGCGTGGTCTTCCATGTGTAGGTAACGTAGGTGACTAGGACAACACAAGAATAGAACATGGTGACATTGAAACAACGCCAAAATGTAAACGGGTGCAATAATGAGCTCCATTGAAGGTGTAATAGGTAATGGAAATAACAAATTGGGCGTCAAACTCTTGTGACTAGGACCAAATTAAACTACATGAAAAAACTAGTATGTTCCCTTCTTTTTTCATGTTCACTCTTTTCATTTTGACATGTGGGTGGGTTTGAAGCCTAGGTTTGGCAAAATTGGGGCCTAGTACCCATAGTTTGGGGTACTTTACACTTAAACCCTACTAGGTATGCTGGGGTACACTTGTACTACCTATGAAGGTGGTGAAGAGCCGACCAAAGGTATGCTGTAGAATGTACATGCATCATGAATAGGAAAAATACATTCATCACATTTGGAGTGCACTTAGTGGATGGACACATGCACCTGCCATTCCAACATGTAAAATTACTAAACTGATTTCTAGAACCCTAAGCATAAAATGTAAGTTGGTACACAAGATACAGGGCTCTCCAAAAAGGTTAATGAAAAATGCAATTGCTTTTGGTTGGCTACTAAAAATGATTGAACCATGTGGTAGCATTTCATCAATCTCTCTCACTATACACTCTGGTACCTATTCAATATTTCATACTTATAGGTGAGGGTAGAGACATAGCTTGCACCCTATTGTGGATGTCAAAGACATTTATAGAGACCCAAATACCAGGTGTGGGTGGAGATGCTCTTCTTTTACCCTAGTACCTTGGCCAATTCGATACTAATTATATTATTTTCCGAAATGTTAAAATTTTCAAAAATTATTTCTTCCAAATCAAAAAATGTTGTGAAGGATAATAGTGAACATTTAGGAATATTTCATCTTTTGAAATGTATTTTTCAAAATTAATTAATTAATTAACAGACATGTGTTGGAATGGCCAAGGTTTGACTTCTTCGTGAGTCATCCATCTAGTATTGAAACCCCAAATCTAGGACCTAGTTTTTGAAACCCCGGGCACTTGACTGGGATTGGGTGTTCTATACCCTCTTCAATCAGTCAAAACTGTGGTATGGAATGTTTTACCTGTGCCCTGAAAAAAACAGCCCAAAAAAAAAACAACAAACACAAAAAAAAAGACACCACTGAAAAACTACCTGTCCTTAATGTTTGTGTGAAACCTGTAATTTACGACACTCTCTGTGTTGGTGTTCATGTTGTTGAACTCCACGAGCTCTGAAATAGAATAGAGTTATCCCGAAAGTCATTCTGTCTTCACCCTGTCTTTGGGCCTGCTTTCACCCCCATCCCCTCTTTCAGTGGTTTCCGCAAAGCAAGGAAATTTTATTAAATCTCAGTGTTGGTGCAAAAGCTTTGAGACTAATTATAGTAACTGTAATGACAGGTACGAGAGTGAAAATATATGCAGCATTAGTGGAGGCGCTCAGGAAAAAGGAAAGACAGGATGAAACTCAATTTATCACCAAAATTGGTGGACAAACTAGTTTGGATCCCAGTTATTTCGTTTTGTAAAATTTTCATTCCCGGTTTACTGTTTGACCGCCTATTATGTCAAAACTGGCCATTCTCACCCCCTAATCACCACTGAAAATTGACAGTGGATTGATGAGATAATTAGAGATGATAAATACATTGATTTTATGACCAGCTCTCCGCCCAACCTTAAAGATCATACACACAAATGTTGCTACAAAGCTTTAATTCACCCTCAAGCTCTGGCCTAATCTAAATAGGAGGGGAACATTCTCATGCAGACGTTAATCAGCCTAGAAGAGCATGCTCAGGCATATGCATAAGACCATCACCCCATGCATTGATATATTTCACACTAAATTTAACTAAAAATATTTAAGTAAACTTAATCAACATATCTCATAGTCCCAAAAATATGTGCATGTAACACAAATATCAAAAGTAATGATAATTTGATATAAGTCAAGTAACTTGGTAAGAAATTGATATTCAACAATTGTGTGACTTTAGGGATAACTTTAATTTTTTAAAATTAAAAAGTGGGCTGTGGAGAAGTGTTTTGTTTTCACCAAAAAAGTGGGAACATTTTGGTGGATTTTTTGGAGGTTTTTTTCATAGTGTGATATTGACTAATTTTGATTTTTTTCCCCTGGAAAAAATGTTACCAAGTCTTTTTATATCATGAAATTAAAGAAAAACACCCCAATGTGGACGATGAGTCACTGAGTTTATTTAAAAGGGGGGGGCTAGAATATGAGACATAATTTTGCTTGAAAGAAAATCCCATCTGAGACACCACACTAGATACTTCATTTTCTCAAATAACAATAGTAATAACATGCTGGCCAAAACATGGTAGAACAACATCTCATCATCAGCCTTTTTTTTCTTGCCATTTTCTGTTGCAAATTCAATGATTTTTTTGAAAAAAATTTACTAAAATTTGAAAAAAATTCAAAGAAAAGAAAAACCTCCATATTTCCATCTATCTATGAAGGAAGGTTGTTTGTTTGTTTTGTTTTGTTTGTACTTATGAGATCCACCCAATCGGGATGCTTCAGATCATGTTTTTGGTCTCTTTGGAAAGCTCTCGATGAGGAGGGGTGCATGGGCTTGGTTCCATGGCGTTTGGACTTGTGGTGTAGAAGTTCATGGATATTGAATGATTTTTTCACTAAAATTAAATTAAATTAAATTGTACCTGAAAATTTCAGAGGAATTTGAAAAAAAATTGCCAAAATCTTGATGTGCAGGATTTAATGGAATTTATTTGGTAAGATTTGGATTCAGAATGTGGGAGATATTGATTTTTAAGTGATTTCTGCCACTGAAAAAAATTCAAATAAATTTAAAATAACCAGGTTTTGGAAGGAAAAATCAGTTGAGTACATAGTAACACTTGGGTCAATGGCACAGGCCAAACTAGTACATGGTTAAAAGTCCGTAGCTAATATTTTAAATGTGTATTTTTTCCCTTTCATATTTTATTCATAACTAAATTTGGCTAAATTGGCTTAAGGATGATTGCCACCTTGGCTACATCACAAAATTGAAAAAAAAAGGAAAAAAGAAAAAGAAAAAAGAAAAAACAACACCGTGCGTCTTCCTTCTGGCTTTACTTGTAGTGAAAACTAACTGGGGTAATAATTCATTCTCTGTCTGCAGCTAGAAACATGTATTAAAAACATTCTTAAAATTTTAATGTCTCACTTCCAGAAAAAGAATTTTATTATAAGTTGAAAAGCAGTGAATGCCCAATTAAAAAGGGAAAAAAATGATAATCTCCCACAAGTATTACAAATGTGACCATTAGCCATGTTAAAAGTTTATTGACAATAGCTTGAAAAGGATTTGAATACATAGCCAGGGCAAAGGCTGCATAAAGATGCTTCAAAACAAATTGAGGTAACAAAAGAGGTCACAATAAATTCCACCTTAACTTGAGTGAAAAAAAGGCCCTAATATGGTCAATAGACCATAGATCATGTCCATTGTATGTCTTGAAAGTGGGCAACACCCCTTTTGACTTCTATTCTTTTTTTTTTTCATCTATAGTTGCATGTTAAAATTCAAGAACCTTGACTGAATGATAAATAAGTTATCACCATGATGTTGTTGATTGATGGATGTGCAATATATGTACTTGATTCATGGTCCATTTTCACATCCAAGGATCATCCATAGTGCCATTCAATTCATTAAATCCATTATGTTATATAGATACATGATATTGCTTAAGTCCAATGTTGGATCCCGTAGAGACATGTTTAATGGAGCATATGAGTGACAGCCATAGTTCACGTGTGATTGGGGCCATCAAGTTCCATTTGAAGTTTGAACAATTCTCAATAAGAATGTGCATCCAAATGGGTTTAGGGTTAACAACAATATGTTTGCTAGACTAAAAAGTCAATGCCCAAGGCCATTGGAAAGTCAGGTGAGTCATGCTTTAGGAAGGTTGGGTAGAGCGGAAAGTATCTTGACACAACATCCTACAACTATTTCAAAATTATTATCGTATTTGTGAATGAATTCGGAATGAATGGACCTTGAAAACCCATGCAAGTCATGCATGTTATATTAATACGAGATAGGCATATATACCTATGGGGCGAAGTTTGACAATTACATTTTCTTAACAATATTTTGAAACAGGTGTATTGTGTTTTTCTCAAAGTGATGCAGAAAAGAAAAGAAAAACTCCATGTATGTAACGAGATACAACCATTGTTTGAACATCCTTGGAATGTGAGAGGCTCAACCGAGTCAAAGAAACTACATATAATATACATTGTATGCCAATGATTTTATTTATTTTACCTTGCATTATCTATTTATTGGGCTTCAAAGACAAACCTTCTCTCATTGTTATGTTTGTGTGTTCATGTGGGCCCATATCAAGTTGTGAAGGGGGTTGTTGGGTTTTGTAATGTTGTAAACAAAAAGGTGACACACACTTGGGAGTTGAGTTTTTGAAGTTTCTTTGATTTGTGAAGTGTGCCATTTAGTTCTTGTCTTTCAAGAATTGTGGCCAAGTTTTCACAATGGTAATAGCCATATTAGTTGTTGCTATCATCACAAATTTTGTTCTCACGATCTTCTTTAATTTTGTTGTGGGGACTTGAAGCCTAATGGCACTCAAGTGTTCAACGTTGTTGATAAAAGGTTAACATCAAGGATTTCCATTTGGTTCATGGATACATTTGAGGGTGGGAAAGGGGAGAGGGGAGTTTTCCTTGGCTCTTCACATGCATAAGTTTGGATCATGGATGTTTTACAAAAAAGAAAGCCAACAATGAAGGTAAAGCTTATCCTTTTGGATGCTTGATTTTGTAATGCTTTAATATTTTTCATAGAATGTCCTATGCATTGATCTAGTGTTTGCGTAGTTTTGAAATTATTAATGAACTTTGTCCCTTTCGTGTTTGACGATGCCTATTTTATTTTCAAGGGACCTCACAAGTCTGTTCTCATCATACCTAGGTTGATTTGGATGTAATATTTGTAGATTCTACCCCAAAAAGTACAGGAATTTTTTTATCATTTCCTAGGCACAAATTTTGCAAAATATGGAGATTGTTGTTTCAAAGTTGGCATTCTTCTTACACAACAAAATTCTTGCCCTTCTTTCCTTTTATGGATGCTACAGAAGTCTTTGAAACTATTAATGAAGCCAAGGATTTTCTTTAGATTTTCACATTGATGCTATTTGATCTCAACAAAAACAGTTGAAAGGTGTTAATTATGTTGTGTTATCTTAGGAGGTGGAAATAGAAAAAGTTTTTTTCTTAAGGCTTGTTAGATAAATATAATCTATAGTCACTAGTGGAACATACCAAATGGGTGTTTCACTAACAACCACCATAACTCATGGTTAGAAACATTTTTTCATTTGAATTCTATCCTTTAGCTAACCATGGGAATTAGTTACTAACTTACCATCTAAATACATCTACTTACTAAAAGAGTCGCCAAATGCCTTGTGCACATAATTCCAAGTGATAATGATTTTCTTTCGTTATAAGTTTGACACCATGCCTGTAAAAAAAAAAAAGTTGAATGATAGTGACCATCTTTTGAACTTGATAAAAAGGCCAAGAAGTGTGAGCTTATAACACCAAAATTGATTACTAGAGGTATAATTTATAAGTAATAATAGTTATACCAGGATAGAAAGATGGGTAGGTTTGATAAATAAATAATAACCTTGTGAGTTCTATGCCTAAGGACCTCTTTTAGACTCATATATGAGTTAATTAACTATTCCAAATTAGGTGCAAATAAAAATCAATTAGTTTGACCTTACCTTTGACAATAATTAGGTCATAGGAGATGCCCAAAAATATAAAGGTTAATCCACATAAAGGTTGCGTGTTTTAAAAAACTAGTAGTTCACATAATATTTACTAGCATAAAGTTAATAAATGACGATATTTGTTACATCTAGATGAAAGGGTGGATGATTTGTCCACTTTTCCTTCATGTGTTTAAAGGGTTGGAGGTGAAGCTATGGTTTCATTTTCTATTTTCATATTTTCACATTGTTAGTTTAACATTAAGCCTTGTATTTGGACCTTTATGTGCAATGAACCTATGATATAATAAAATTTCATGTGTTGTTTTGATTACAGAAGGGTTCACAAAGAAAAAATTATGTGTCTATGATGAATCATCCTCTAAGCAAGGCCTTTAAACACATGTGATGAACTCCCCATTCGGTGTAGCCCACATAAAAAATGATTGTGGATGATCTTAACCCAAAGTATATAAGTTTCACCCTTTGTGACACTTCCATTCATTTTGTGGACATTTGTGCTAGAAGATTATCCAAAAAATAATGCTCATAGGTTCAAACAAAGGTGGGGGGGAGAGAGGGTGAGGGGATTTAATTTTTGAAAGGCTAGTCATTTCATGTCTCAAAGGAGTCCCAATTCCAGATTTTGCAAGGCACAAAAATAATCTTAAGAAAAAAGACTTCTTGCCTAAAAAGAAAATCAGTGTCATGTATGCATTGCACAAACAACTTGATAAATAAATGGAGAGACCAAATTATGGATCTTGCTCATGCAGTTGTTCCATTGTGTATTAAAATAATGCAACAAGTTAGAATTGTAAGTTTCACCTATCACAAAAACATTCAACACAGACGTTCAATTTCATAAACTCACAAGCTAGAATAATTTTAGTAGTTTCCTCGAAAGAATGAATATGCCGAAAATAAAATATTCCTGAATAGTCCAAAATATTATATATTTTCCTTTCTTCACAATATTTTGTTCTTTGAATTTAAAATATAAAATAAATTTTCATACCTAGTGTCAAAGCTGTTTTGACATTTGGATACCTTCAATACTTCAAGTCCCACCTTAGTTTTGTGTTTTCCCCCCCCATCAAGTTTCACATTGCAACGGTTCATATGTCCTTTGGTATACTTGGTATTACCACCTAGATCAACCCACTCAATTCCTTCTAAAGGCAAACAAGGGGTGTGTCACACTTGTGGCCTTTGCCATTTACATGAAATAGTATCTTAAGGCAAAAGAAGAATTATGGAAACTCAAATATTTCACCATGCAAAAATATAATCTTTCAAAAAATCCTCTAAAAGAAGCCAAAATCCTTCAAGATATTATAACTCTATAATTAATCTCAAGTTTCAACACAAACCAAAATATCATCTTTCAAAAATCCTCATATTAATTATAGACCTATTACCTAGGGGCCAAAACCCTTTAAGCTACTATACTCTATAATGAATCTAAGCACAATTTCCTTGCCTTGGTAGGCAAGGCCAAAAAGAAACATTTTGATGGGTGGTGGTGCTCCTATAGCCCTTACCCAAAAAAATAAAAATAAAAATAAAACTTTGATGGGTGACATTGTCACTATGTCCCCAAATCACTGACCCAGCCATTAGCCCAGGCCTTTGTTCCCAACATGTTCCCTTTATGTTCCCAACTTAACCTTACCCAACATAGGTAAAAGTGATGGGTATAAATGTCCTTTAAATACTGTACATATACGTATAGGGTTGTTAGGCATCTGTACGTATGTATCTAGTGAAGTATTATAAAAGGAAAGAAAAGAAAAAAGAGAGGGGAAAGAAATTGTGAATGTGAGAGAAATATCTGCGACTCAATCGGATGTATGTGTCCACGTGGCGGATAATCATTGGGTAGAAGATGGCGGGAAGAGTGGGCATTCGCTTTCGCCCCTGCGGCGTCGCCGGTAAAAGTGTGTGTACCCTGCGACAAGTTAGCCGGTGGCCGAGTTAGGACATTAGAGGCAGTTTCGCCGGAGTTTCTCCATCGTGGCGAAATCGGATGGGGGGATAGGCTGGCGGCGGAACCTGTGGTTCGGTGATTTTGGGAAATGTGAATTACCCCCCCCCCCCAAACTCGTCATTGGTAACTTTTGTAAGGTAATTCTCGTGACCGCACGGCTACCGGCCTTCAGAACCGCGCGGACGGTGAAGGCGAGCCCAATAATTAACATACTTTTCTTAAATTTTATTCTATTTATTATTATAATATTAATTTTTGGGGTTGGAGAAACAAAAAAAGAAAAAAAGAAAAACAAGAAGCAGTGTTATTTTGTGACAATTTTTTTTTTCATTTTTTAGAAACTGGGAATTTTATTTTTCTATTGTGAATTTGACTACTTTTGCTAAAAGAATTTGGGACCAATTCGCCAAATTGTTGATATATCACAAAATTGAAAAAAAAACCCTGGAGTCGAAGTATGAGACTAAAGGAGAGAGATTTTAAAAAATAACATTGTCAGTTTTTTACAGGTTTGAATTTATTTTTTACAAATGTGTGGCAAATTAATGCTAAATCTTTTATGACACAATCCCTAATGATATTATATCAAAAATTAAAATTAAAACATGCTCATATCTCCTCCTTTTTTCAAAAGAAATTGTCCCAAAACCCAAAAAAAAAAAACTCTGTCGAAATATGTGTTGAGATTTTCTTTGAATTTTTTTTGGGTCAATTAATTGGGTAAATTAAAAATTTACTGGAAAAACAAGGAAGTTGTGACTTCAATGTTCCAAATTAATTTTTGATGTTGAAAGTATATGCCAAACTTAGTCACAAAAAATTCGCTCCAATTGAGACCTTAAGGACATGGTTTTCTTCTCTTTTTTTTTTTTGGAGTTTGTAATGTCAAAAAATGAGAAAATTTCCCTAAAATTAGCAAAATCATTTGAAAAATTATACAAAGGTTAAAAACCAAAAATTGCCAATTATTTTGTCCAAAAAAAAAAAGTGGAAAAATAAAATCAATGCTTAGAATTTAAGGAGCTAGCCACTTTTTATTTATTTATTTATTTATTTATAATTATTTTTTCATCATCAATAGGAGCAAATGAAGAGAGCCCTCCCCCAACTACCCTTCTTCCCTCTTCTTTTTGGAATTCCTTTTGAAATCTGTTTTCATTATTACAATGTTGTTAAGGTATTCATAATAATATATTATACATTGGTGTAGTAGGATTTTCAATCATGATGAATTAAAGTGCCATCCATCATTATGGTGTCTTGTTTGTAGTATTATTAAATAGTAGTAGCATTTCACCTACATGACTTGAACTTATGTACTTCTCTCTCTCCCTCTCTCTGTGTCTCTTTTTATTATGAATGTTCTCACGTGGGCAACTTAAATGCTACTAGTTTAGCAAGTCATTACTATGTGTGAGATGACTAGCATCTTGATCCTTACAAATTGATAGAAGAAAAGAGTCCCTGTCTCACCTACCTACCTACCCACCTACCTACTTACCTCCAAATTAGTAGTAGGTAGGTAGGTAGGTAGGTAGGTAGATGAGAAGAAAGATTAATGTATCATCCATCTCATGCAAGTTGGGAGAATAAAATTTGAAAGGGAGTAGGCATAAGTCTATTTATTATGAATGTTCTCACGTGGGAAACTTGAATGCTATTGGTTTAGCAAGTCATTACTATCTGTGACATGATTAGCATCTTCATCCTTACAAATTGAGAGAAGAAAAGAGTCCATGTCTCTCATCCACCTACCTACCTACCTCCAAATTAGTAGGTAGGTAGGTAGGTAGGTGGATGAGAAGAAAGATAAATGTATCATCCATCTCATGCATTATATTTGAATTGGAGTAGACATAAGTCACATCTTTGTGCCATGAGAGATGTTGCAAGAGAAGATCCACTCACAATGTGGTTTGTGGGTCACTTCAATAGTATGTGAATTATTTCTCCAAGTCCACACATAAACATGAAATACTAGATCCATTGACTCATTCACGTTGCAATATGTGTGTGTGTGTGTGTGCATGTGTTTTTGGTGAATTTTTGCAACCTGGCACTTGGGGTAGGTAGAGGAGAGGCCAGGCACAAGAATTTGTCATGCTCTTTGTAATTTTGTTGGTGGCAAGTTTTTGCTATTCTGTGAATTTCTTTCCAGGAAACTTGGAAAGATGTAAAAAATTTTTTGTGTTAAATGTGACAATCCACCAAAATTCACCACTTTAGCAAAATTTTTAAAAATTAAACAAATTGATAGAGTAACTACATGTGCATACCATAAGGATAGTTGTCACTCATATACCTATGTCGGTAGTAATAGGGAGGTGCACAAGAATTTTGTCATGTGGTTTGTTACTTGGAAGCCTGAAGCACCACAGGTTATGTATCAACTATCTACTTCAAGCTACCATCTACACATTTGGTATAAAACTGCAATTATGCACAAAAGGGAATGGCCAATATATATGAAAGAAAAAGGATATATTATTATTGGGTGATATTTCTTCATTCTTTTCAAGAGGTTATTATTTCAGTATTATATTGCTTGAAATTAACACAATGTTGTTGACCAATGTGGTCCTACTATCCAATGACTATGCATATATAAAATAGTATTTTTAATATTGGATACTACGTCAATGATCATTAGTCAACCATATGTAAAAAATGTGAAAGTGTTGAGTATGGGTTTAATATTATGAATCTATATTTTAGTCTCAAGTTTTTACATAGTCATAGTCCATGCATAACAAGGGGGTGTGTCACACCGTGACCTTGTCGTTTACATTAAAAAAGTATCTTAAGGCAAAAGAAGATTTTTTTTTTTTTTTGGACTAAAAAATGACATAATTGCCATGGCTGGTAGATTATTCAAGCCCCCAAAGAAAAACAACTTTTTTGACCCAAACAATTGTCCAGATACAAAGGAGAACAATGAAGTTGATGTAGGTTGAAAGCTATGTACTTAATGGACCATCCTCAGATGAGGGCATCACCAGAATTGGGTTCCCCACCTTGGGGATTATCACCACTAAGAAGGGTAGAATTGCTCATCATTGAACACATACCTATCACCAAACATTTTTCAATATTTTTTTTTTTCATCCCTTTACCAAATTGAGCGAATTTGTGTCCTTGGACACACGAAGGAGGGGGTTACAAATGTTCTTTGAACATCAAAAATAAAAGAGCAATGCAAAAAACACATGAAGAGGATGAGTGATAGTTTGATACAATTCTTTTGAAAAAATAGCTGTAGACATCTTCTGATTTTTAGCCCTATATCTTCTTCATTTTTAGGCAGTGTTGAGTGATTAAAAACTCGATGGATGCACCAACTAAAGCTTTTCAAAGGGTCTTTGCATTCCAAAGGCAAAGAAGCAACCCTTCAAAATTTTAAACCAAAAATCCAAATCTATCTTAATTCACTCATCACTGAACCCCTTTGCACCAAACACCCTATCTTCCCCATTTCTTTTACCAAATTGAATAATTTTTACAATATTAAAAGTGTCAGGTGAAAGGCTACAATTGTTCTTTGAACTTCAGAAGAACCAGAAGAACAATGTGTGAGGATTCAACCTCTTTTGAGGTCTTAAATGTTCACTCACTGGCTTATCAACCTAACTACATATTTTACCATCTCCACAGATTCTTGTAATTTGAGATTAAAGAAGGCCCCAAAAAAAAAAAAAACACTAACCAAATTGTTTATCTTACATCCCCTTGAAGCTTTTCCAATACCAATAATTAACCAAAAAAAAAACCCTTTAAAATAGAAACAACAGCAGAAATAAATGGTTCATACTTTTACAAAAAGTCCCTACCAAAATTTCAAGCTAAAAAAATGAAAAAGAAAAAGGTGAAAATTAGGCACAAAAAAAGAATTTCTCCTGAGAGAAAATGAATGCAAAAACATTATCCACCAAAATATATGAACCAAATAGAACCCCAAAAACCCCAAAATTCATTTAAATTATTTAAAAATATTACAAATATCCAATACTTACTTGAAAGGAGGGTCTCTGAGTGCAAATCAAAAGCTGATTTAATCAAATTTGGCTATTAACAAATATGAAAGGATGAAAAAGTAAACATCCTCATATGTTTTCTGGCTACCTGCTTGACTGATTTACAGAAATCTGGCGAATTTTTTTGTTGGAAATTTTGTGAAAATTTGGCGTAAGTTTTTCAATAAATCAGTGATTTTACAAAGAAAAATCCTAAATTTCGCACCCAAGAAATTGGCTGCTTAGTACCTAGTAAAGAAATAATGATCCGGAAAAAACATGTAAAGAGTAAAGAGAAGAAAAAGAAAATCCAGAGAAAGAGAAAAAAAAAAAACAGAGGGAAAAAGAAGAGGATATGGTCGGTAATAATAGGAGCACCACAAGAAAGTAGGCAGACGGGGAAGCAGGCGCGGTGGGAAAGTAAGTAAAAGAAGTAATATGTTACCGCGCGGTTCGTGGTGGTAGTTGAAGAAGAGCGAAATAATGATCCACCAAAAGATGTAGAGAGTGGTGGAGAGAAGAAAAAGAAAATCCACAGAAGGAGAAAAAAGGGCTAAACAAAAAAAAGAAGAAGATATGGCAGAATATAATTTAGCCAGATTGGGCTACATACCAGAAATGAAAGTAGGAAAATAAGAAAAACCAGAAACCTTGTATATATTCTTGGCTACCTACTTACTGGAACTTATCTTAAAAATTCTGACGATTTGGATTTTTTCTTTTTTTCTTCGAAATCTGGCGAATTTGGGTATTTTTTTTTTCCATGAAAAATCCTTTGCACAGGGTCGAAATCATATTTTCGAGGAAAGAATTTGACGAAATTTGGCGACTCATAAAAAAAAATTAAAAAGAAAAGACTGCGCCGCGGCGGTAAGTAAAAGAAGCAGGTGTTACCGCGCGGTTCGTCGTGCTGGTTGGTTGAAGAAATGCCTCACTGCGTTGTTTGGTTTGTATAAGAGCGCCAGACTTAGTTGTTCTTCACCCTTTTAGCTGCATGCCTCGCCGAGCCGCTTGCAGCAGCAGGAGCAGCAGATCTCCTCCCGCCCGCCGCAGCAACAGCAGCTACGCCGCGACCTTAAAAGCCCCTCTTGGCGCACGATCTGCCCACGATTTTGCACTACCAAGCTTTGCACGAAAGAATCTCCTGCTGTTTCTCTCTCTCTCTCGCTCGCCTGCCTTGTGGAGTTTTTCCCCCACCTTTTGGTGCACAACTGTATTTATCAACAAACACACAAGACAAATAGAGTAGCAGTGGCCGGCAGGCAAACCGGAACAAGTGTTTTTTTTTTTTCCCTCCCTCTGGGTTTGTACCCTTTGTGTCCTCTCTGCTCTGCTGTGTCGACACCAAGAAACAAGGATCGAACAAGGAAGGAGGATCGAGGATCGAAGATCGAAAAAGGAACAAGGCGGAAGAGGAGGAGAATTGGGTGTTAAAGAGAATTCAAGGTTTTCTTGGAGACTGTGGGGGAAGAGTTGGTTTTGGTTGTTAGTGCGCTCTCTTGTTGTGTGTGGTGAAGAAGAAGAAGAAGAGGAAGACGAGGTGCAGAGGGAAAGTGCAGTTGGTGGTGCGCAATTTGTGTTGTTGTTGCCGCTGTCTGTCTGTCTGTCTGTCTGTCGGTCGGTCGGTCCGTCGGTGGCTGGCGGAGTGGAGGGTGTTCTTCTTCCGCTTTCCTGTTTGCGTTAAGGTATTACGACACCAACATACTCATTTTGTTTCCCTCGCTCTTCCCCCCCTCCCATTTTTTCCTTCACTCGCGCTGCTCAACAGTAGATAGTCTCTCTGTTTTTCTTCTTCTGTTGTTTTGGTTGCTGTTGTTACTCTTTGGGGTTGTCCCACGGCTCTTCCTGAGCAACCAGCAGGGTCTCCCCCTTCTTGTTATATATTTTTTTTCGGGTTTCCTTTTTGGTTTTGAGAGGAATGAGATTCGGGGTCTGTGTTCTGTTTTCGTGTTTCTTCTCAGGAGTGTGCTTAGCCATCAGCGGGATAGTAGTAGAAAAAGAAGAAGAAGCGTGCCCTTTTTTTTCCTGTCTGTTGTGACAGACAAGGAAATAGAGACAGAGGATAGTAGCTTCCTCATGACCCCCCTCCTCCTTTTTCTCATCTTCTTTTTTGCCTCTTCTGGATCTGGCAACGCAGCAACATCACACCTCCCTCGACTCTCCTTCCGACTGTCCTGTTTTGGACTCTGCTATTTCCCCCTTGAACCAAGTGTCGTCTCCCGCACTGACTACTCCATTGCCATCCTCTCCGCCTCAACATCTTCACAAGCTTTCTCTCCTTCTCTGCATTCTCGCCCTCTCCATCCGTTCTCCGTTGTTCTTCTTGTAATGTGGAGCTTCTTTTTTGTGCTTGAGAAGTTCTGGCACGGAACCCATCAAGCCGCGTGGCTTCGCGTGCTGCTGCTGTGCGCGAAGGTTTTCTTCTTCTTCTGCGTTTCTGGGATATGAAGAAGAAGAAGCAGCAGCAGCGCCATACTTACTAGTGTAGAGAAGGTGAAAGATAATGAGAGAGAGAGAACTGCGGTGAAGCTCTCCGTGTCTCCAGAGTTGGCGCTTGTTTCGTAGAGACATGTGTTGGGTCCATGGAGTTGTGGCACTCTCCATCTGGAAGGAGTTTGGTTCATGCTGAAGTATTGTGCGTTTCTGTTTGTTGCAGGTTTTTGCAACCACGACATCCAAGCTTTATCTTCATGCACTTTTTCTTCACTTCCGTGAGACAGTGCTGCAGCAGCAGCAGCTACGGAATTTTTTGTTTGCCATTGTGGTCTTGTATAACGGGGTTTTCCAGAAAATACAGTTTTCAACAACATGCCAGGCCCTCAGACCACCCTCTTCCCTAGAAGTACAGCAGCAGCTTCAATGCCAAAGGTGATGCAGCAGCAGCAGCAGCAGGTCTGCAAGAAGGTGCTCAAGAGGGATCTGTCCACAGAATCTGAGGATGAGTGGGACCCAAAACCTCAAATCTGCCCCAAGAGAGTGCGAGTGATTTGCACTGATCCAGATGCCACCGATTCCTCCAGTGATGAAGAAGGGAACTTCCGCCGCAGTGACTTGATGCGCAACTCCCATCATCGCAGGCATGTGCAAGAGATTAACATTCAAGCACAGGGTGGTGGAGGTGGTGGTGCATCCTCTTCCTCTGACAGTGAGGATGATGATGTTGAGGTTCCTAGCTACCACAGCATCTTCACAGCACAGGCCATGAAATGCTCACTCAATTATGCCAGTCCGATCGGGACTGCAAGTGTTCCTTCACAGTTGAGCAAAACTTACAACAAGAGTTCTTCAGAATCCAACAGAAAGGTCTCGTTGACAGAGAAGAAGAATCCCAAACTGGCATTGAAGAAGCATGAGCGAACAGACAAGGGGGAGTCAGTTGTAGCTGCCAGCATCACCAAGGTGGTGGCCAGTGCAGCTGGCAATGTAAGGAACAAGCCTCCACTAGCAACTGCAAAGTCTTTGGCTACAAAGATCTCTAAGGGTGGAGATGACAGAAAAATACACAAATTCCGAGGTGTGAGGCAGAGGCCATGGGGAAAGTGGGCAGCAGAAATTCGGGATCCATCCAAGGGCGTTCGTTTGTGGCTAGGTACTTATGACACTGCAGAGGAAGCGGCACATGCATATGACAAAGCTGCAAGACAAATCAGAGGTCCACATGCACATACCAATTTTCCAAGCCAGGAAGGGCTTGAGCAACTGGAGCTAGCTACAAATCCTCAATTTGTTGCTGCAAAAATGGTTGCAGCAAATTCTGAAGATGCAAGAAGTCTAAAGAGCACTGATATCTTGAAGAAAGATGCATTGGATCAGGGAACTAGAAAGCAAAGTGCAACAGCTGGAGAATCCATCAAGAAGGATTCCAAAGGTGTTGCATGGACAGATGGGGCTTTACTCAAGGCAGCAGAGAAGGTTTTGTGTCATGCTGCTGAGAGTGAAGTTCTCACTCAAAGAACTTCATCAAGTGAACAGTCCTGTCACATGGCAGCCTTGGAGCCAAATGTGGGTGAAGCTTCTCCTTCTGCTAGTGAAAGTTCTGAGGGCTCTGCTCTGACCAGGAGGTCCAAGGAAGAACTGGATGATGTCCATAACTTAGGGGAGGTGGAACAGGGGGAGAGTTTCCTGCACGATGCTGACTGTGCTCTACCAGAAGAAGATTGTGCCAACTTCCTGATGTGTTCACCCTCGTCAGTGTTGGATGGGTGTTCAACATCCTTTTCAGAGCTCTCGACTGGATCGATTGCAAATAACTTGGATGCCTTTTGTGACCCCTTTGCAGGTGGCACTACAACTCTGGAGGAGAGATCTGGTCTATCAGACAGCAAGAAAGGCAATAATTCTCATACTTCTAACATTGCAATTGTCAAGTCACAAGGAAATGACTTGACAAGTCTTGAGCTGACTGTGATCCAAGAAGATAGTGATGAAAAGGAGGACAAGGATGCTGCCTCAGATTCTGAAAACCAGGATTTGGCTGATGATGAGAAGGCTGACCTTCAAAACCTTGCTGATCTGAGTGATGCTTTCTTCTCTGATGATGAGTTTTTGCTTGACATCCCTGAATGTGATGGAGGGGAGGATCTCATGATGGAGTTTGCAGAAAGTTTTGATTTCTTGGGCGATGAGGACAAGATTGGAGTTCTAGGTTTTGAGTGTGGGAATGAAGCCTTCAACTGGTTCAGTGCCCCTGACATTACAATTGCTTGAATATGTCCCTGATGTTTAGAAAAGCAATAATTGCTATCAGATTGCAAATCGATGTCTTGTGGATGAAAGAGGGATGCTTCCTTCGGACCTGGAAAGGGTCTTCTCTCTTCTTGACAGAGGAGGTGGGCTCTTTTATTGGAAAACATATTCCAGTTTTAGTAGGCTCATTTGGCTCCCCTCTTAGTACGAGTCTGAAGAACCTCATCTCCAAAACCTGTGAGTCTACTCATTTGGTGACTAGCTCTACGGCTGTTTGTTGATGTATCCCGATTGGGGAATACTGAGGTAAATTAGATTATCAGTCACTCACCAGGCACAGCATTCCAGGAATATCTGCTTCCTCTATATGCCATAACAAATTTTTGTAGTTGCATTTTCTCGCATGCATTGTCGCAGCAGTGAACTGCCCAGGTTACAGGGTTTTTGATCCCTTAAATGCTATAGCAATAGTTGAGAGCTGCAAAGATCTGCTATTTGAGTGTTTCTTAGGTTATGGTTTTTTTATCTTCTAGCAATAGGCACTGGTATGTTTACCCAGATATGTCTCTCCTGTGATAGCATTGTGCTTGTTCTCTTACATCTCTATCTGGTGTTTCTGAGAAATTTTTCCGCAGGGATTAAGTGCCCCTGTACCTAGAAGTTTTGTAGATAAGGAAATGTGTTTGAGAGTATTAGTTCTATGTGCGGGGGGCAGGGGTGTGGTAATGCTATAGTATCAGAGATTTGCCCATTCTTTTTACTCTGGGCAAATATGAAGAAATTTGATGTATGTGGGAGCTGGAAATAAACACTTCAATCTGGCTTATTTCTAGCACACAGTGACTGGACTGTAGAATGGCAGTTTTGCAATGGAAATGTGTGATATTTGGTCACAGTTCAAGACTCTTCTACAATTTTCTTTTCAAAAGTTAACTCCATCTTTCCTCTTGCTCTTTGCACATTGTTGTGACTTTCTGTCTCTTGCTCCTTCTGCCGTTTTCTTGTTCCTTTTCTATCAGGAGAAGTCTTGAACTAATGTTATTCCTTTCCCTAACTTTGTTTACAACTAAGATTCTGCCAAAACTTGTGGTAAGCATTGAAATTGACTTCAAGCATATGGGAGAATTATTGAAGTGACTTGAAGAATATTTGAGAATTTAGGAGATATGGGCCTGGAATTTTAGGTTATTAATAACCAAATTGTGTACTAAGATGAAATAAGGGAATTGGTAAGTGTGGCCTATGTAATATAGCTTTTGTTATGTGGTCCAGTTGTACACCAATCCTATCAACATTTCTATATGCACAAACCTGGTAAAGGCAACACTCCAAACCACACAACCCTCAATAGCAGTCACTGCAAACTCAAATTTCCAGTTCCACAACAATGCTTCTGAGTCATGTGAAGGACATCCCTCCACTGGCGGTGTTGCGAATACTGATCCACTGCATGTTGATTGACTCCAACCATGGGCTAACATCTGCATGTCAGTGTTGGGTCTGAACCATTGATGTCATCAGAAAGTTTGACATTAGGTCTGTATGGTATGTGATAGTGCCAAAACCTGATTCATCAATGAAATGGCTTCAGGGATTTCTTGGACTTCCTCTGGGTAGACCAGCAATCCATGTCTTTTGAAAAAGCAAGATGGGCTGGACAAAATTACAAAGTAATGAAAGGCACATTCTTCTTTCTAATCAATGTTATCTGAGCCTCCAGCTTGTTTTAACACCACTCCATCTGGCAATTTCATTACTGATTCATGACTACTCCTCTTGTATCCCTTCTGTTTGAGAAGAATTGACATGCTTGGCAATGATATGATCTTTTGTTGTGGTTTCCCCTTCTGGTTTCCAAGTGCAGCATCCACTTTGAGCCTCTCAAAAGACACTGGGAATTCCTCTTGATTTAAGAAGAGCCCCAAGGCTGCCACTGCCTACAGATGTACATGACTACTATTCTTGTATTCCTTCTGTCCGAGAAAAAGAATTGACATGCTTGGCAATGTTGAGCATATCATCCTTTGATATGATCTTTTCTCGTGGTTTCCCCCTCTGGTTTCCAAGTGCCACCTCTGTAGCATCCACTTTGAGCCACTCTTCAAAAGACACACTGGGAATTCCTCTTGATTTAAGAAGAGTCTCAAGGCCGTCACTACCAACAGATGTCTGTGAAGGTGCAGCACTGTTGGTCAAGAGCCCACCACTCGCATCCTCTGCAATGCTGTCGATCTGGCACATTACGGAGTACACCTATTCTTTACTTCATAGAAAGGAAGAAAAAGCAGTAATCACTTTGAAAATGCAGCCAATTTGAGAGCCAGCACTACTACTGAACCAGGTTTCATCAAACCCATTATTGACATTTTGAAATTGGAGAATCTTAGCAATTTCTTACCAGATTGATAAAATGCACTTGTGGAGGAATGCTTCTGGCAGTGATACACAACAAACTGATCTACAAGGTGGGCATGGCCAGCAGTAGAGAGATAAAACTTTTCTGCAAATGTACTTAGGCCTTTTGAGGCTTTTGAGGAACTTGCTGATAATGATACCATTCAATACAATGCAAGTGAAATCCACAGGGCAAATTGCTGATATTCCAAATCTAAGAGGGATGACATTAGGTGGTAGATATGTACTCCAAGTTACAGACAGAAACCTTGTGACATGTTCATACACAGAGTCACATACATTACAGAATCCTATGGTGAGATTGTGCCAAAATGGTGCAAATTGTGGAGAGCAACAAAGTTGATGACAAAGAGATTTGACACATACCGTCTCCTCTGCATCGACAAGGTTGGTTCCAATAATACCAGAGGGACCTCTCTTAAGCCAACCCACAACATAAAGGCCATTTTCAATGGTGGTGCCTTCTGTGCCTTGACCACTTCTCAACACCCGCCCCTTTGCATTTGGGACTCGCCCTGTCAAAACCAAATGAAACGATAAACATCAGCATCATTATCACACAACAAGAGCATTGTTTGGTCCTTTCAGTTGCATGCCTGGGAACATAAACTTCTGCATAAATTGTAGTTTGTGTCCACAAGCACTTTCAAGAAGAACAAATTACCATTTCTTTCTGTTTTCTATTATGTGCAGCAAAATTCAAGAATCAAATGTTGTGATCAGCAGTTTCTTTTGGTAAAATTTACACTTGTCTGGTTGTCTGGGGCACACCTTGATAATCATCAAATGATAGTCCAGGAACTGACAGTGACTTATACCCAATGCTCTTCAATACCATCCTGGCAGAAGTCCAAGAAACAAAACCGGCTAGTGAGACTTGATGTCTGTACTAGGATTGAAAGTACAGAGCACACAGATAACACAATACAAAGAGACTATAGGATTTAAGCAAACAGCAGCTAATGGTCCCCAAAACTGGCAAGAGAGATGAAGTTCTTCAAGAAATATATTTGGGGGCAACTATTAGAGAAATAAGGAGCAAGGTGGGAAAAGCAGGCATACCCACATGGAAGATCCTCAAACTGTCCAGTACCCAATGCACGCTGAACACTCCCCTGCTCCCCTGCTATAGATATGATTGTGAGCCTCTTTAAACCAAAGACATAGTAATGAAAACATTTCTTTTCAATTTGTGCATTGTTAGGCTGTTCCAAAACTGTAACTACACACTATTGGTGGGCTGGAGTTATTTGCTTTCCCCTGCACCTGACTTTCAAGGAAATGTACATGACATAATTGAAAACTTTGATTTGGAACTACTCATGTATAGAGAGCAAAGCCACACAAAGCTCCATGTAACACAAACACAGATCCTGACATACCTGAACTCCTTTGGCAATATCTTCTTGCTCACTGAGAGTGTTAAGGCTTACTTATAATCTACTTTTCTTCTGTAAACACTCATAAACTGTTCACTAGGAATGTCACCAAAATCCAATTTTGTTGTCCTATAGAATTTATACTATATATCTTGATGTTCTGATTTCGTCAAGTGCATCACTAACGAGGAGATATTCATTTACATGCAGGGCTGTTCACTTCCTTAAAATAGCCTCAAAGATAGGATGAAGTGTTGAGCAATGAACTAGCAGATATATGAAGCTAATGTGCCCAGATATTTGTTGGCACAACAAGAAAGTATAAACTGTCAAGCTGTCAGGCCTATCATCATTTCAACTAAATTGAATAATTGAAGGTAGAACTGACCCTGCAAAATCGTTTTCTCCAGGTGGACACCTGCAACTCGACTGCCATCTTGAGATGGCAAGAAGGCTGTTGGATTTCGAAAAAACACGAAGGACAATTCACGGCCTCCTGTTTCAAAAGATGTCATTGGCTCCACTCTGGCTGCTTTGGAAAAGAGCTCATACACACGCTTGTGGCTTCGGCTTTTTTTCATCTCCTCCTGCGCGTGCCCATGACAGGTGCAGTGTGCAGCCATTACACATTAACCTTTCTGCAATCCTCACACTGGTTGTCATCTGTGCTGTGAAAGCACTAGTGAGCCTGTTGATTTTATACATACACTTGTAGTCCCCTACAAAGTTGGCATTGAAAGAGGCTTAACCAGAGAGGGGCTACAAATTAGCTATAGTGTGACAGACGCAAACCAAAAGGCAATCTTCCTTCTACAATAGGTTATCAATTTTTGGATATGCACCCAGTTCTATTTTCTGTGGATTCCAGATCCTGGAGATATTGGAGATATTCTATCTCCACACCCATGGGTACCACTACCTGGATATCCATCAGTTTGAACATATCAACCATGTGCTCTAGTCCACAGGCCCTCAGTTTCCCAGTATCAGATAGATCCCATAGCCTACATGAGTTTTTCCCAGGAGCATAGCACAGTTGAAATATGTCTGTCAAAGTTGGGAGAACTGTTCTGCACACAGCAATCCTGGTTGCTGCTGTACACCTCCAAATGGGCACAGTAGCCACAGCTTTCTCAAGGGCCTAATTTATGAGGAAGATGCTGTGGTCTTTTTCAGCACTACCAAACCTTGCTTGCAAAAGGTACATTGCTTATGGTTGGGTATTACAAGTCCATTGAGACCAATCTTGGCAACCAAATTGAAAAGTGATGAAATGTAGAAAAAAAAAAGATATTAAGGTGATATGGGAACCTACCAGATCTTGAGGTGAGGTGATGAGATCTTGAGGATGCACTCTTACTCCCAATCCTTGTACCCCTGAAACCACAGAAGAATAGGCAGCACAGAAAACAGTCATCAACCAGAGTCCAGTGAAAATCTTTTCCTTGGCCTTCGGAGACCTGGTTCACGGTGAATCCCTGATGGAAAGGGTTGTGGGTAGGTCCACTATATGGTGACTTGCAGACCCAGGGAAAGACTCAAATGCAATTTGCATTCAAAAGCTTGGCGACTTGGAGAATTTAAAACTTATATATCACAATGCATGTTCTTCATTTATTGCAGAGTGAACTCAGACATTTATTGTCAATAGTAACTTAGTCTTACTTGCTCTTCTCAAGCTGTGCTAACCCAAATTGAGGAGGGAGAGGTGGGTGGGAATTGGACCAGTCTAACTTTCCACTCACAAACTTGCTCTGAAGGATAACAGGTCAGTGAAAAAAAACCTTTAAAACCTTGAATAAACCTTTGAAACATCAAAGGAAAAGTCCACACATGACAATAATTGAAAGAAAAACATGCGAAATCTGAGGGACAAAACATAGAAAACCCAGCCCAAGATAAACACCTGAGAAGAAGAATTGAGCCAGAAATAACACAAACAAATCAGTGGGAAAAGAAGAAAGAGCAAGGCAGGAAGGCAGTGAAGTATTGCAGAGGATGTGATTTGAGAAGAAGCACACCAAGAATCTCCCGAACTTCCTTTGCAGTGCAAGCAGCCTGGACAGGTCCTCGACGTCCCACTAGAAAGACACGCCTGCATCCACACCAACCCTGCATTTTCACTATTTAAGCAAAACATGCCCCTTCACAGATTTGTAGAACTTAGAACTGACCACAAAGAACCAAGAGTTTGTGATTTTGGATATTAGCCTGTAGAGTAGGAGTCTCCATGGTAAAACCATACTAGAGGAAATTGGTTATTGCCTCATACCTGTCATTAGGAATCTATTTGTATGTGATCATTCCATGATTAGACTTCAGGACATTGACATCATTCACCTTGGGAATCCCAAGAATGACAGAAACTGATAGTTGGTCCTCATGTCAATACCAGTTCAAGACATAGCACTTCCTAACCCCACCACATCAGTTGTGGGCAGTACCTGATACAGCTTTCATGTAATGCAGCAAGTGCATGTTCTGCAATGTCAGTGGATGCCAATTCACTGGTGGGTCTCAACAGAATACGTGCTGCATCCAAAGCCACATTCCCCTGCAGTTCACAACAAATATGTAGTCTTGGAAAAAGTTCCCTAGTTCTTTGTAAACTGCTCTTTCTCCCAGATTAAAGAAAGATGTGGCTGTTGATGACTTCTTGATGGCAGGAGTGAAAAAGCTGAGAATTGGACTGAGATAGTGGCTGAAGTCTTGTACACTTAGTTTTTTCTGCACTGGATTGATGATGTAACTGCCTTCTTCCAGTGGAGTATATCTTGTGAAATGTGTAACAAGGGGATCTTGTTGCCCAACTTCCCCAAGAACTCTAGGAGTCCCAGTTTCCCAACCCTTTAAATAAACAGTTCACTGAACAAATCATTACCCAACTTTTCTCCCAGAATCACTCTAGGCTGCAACCTTTCAGATACCTGCTTCCCCTGCTTGCCCCTATCACGGCTGGTCACGTTCTATGTGTAGCAACTAGTGTGTGCCTGGCATCATTTGAACCTATGACCATGTGCAAAGTGGTCATACACACACCAATGGCCAATGTCATCTTTTTGCATTTAAAAAGAGTGGGATGTCAGATACGTGCATACCTGGCCAAGAATCACAACAGTGTCAGTGCTCTTGAGATTGACTTGTAAATTAGCTGCATCAGGATGCCCATTGTACCACCACACAAACTCCCTGGCTGAATGCACCCCTGCCAAATCCTAAGGGGACAGAAAATACTTGAGATTAGTGAGATTATCAAAGATATCCAAGATCGTAACTTGTGAACACTGCTAATCAAGCATGAGTTGGTCTGCACACATTTGTAGACTAGAAAGAAGGAGTGCTTAAGTGGCACAGACTCTTTTATGAGCCTGGTTTTGTTGCAATCTGCACTGGGTGTAACTCCTAGCCCTTAGGTCTGAGCACTCCCCAGCCCAAGCCTTCAGAGAAATGCAGGAAGCATTTGAAAGTCTAAGAAACTTCTGAGATTTAGTGGGTGTTTGTCTTTTGACAGCCATCCCATTTTCTTGCTTCTTGTAACCACCCATCCATTGGTATAGTATAGCAAAATTGGAAAAGCCAGGAATATCACACTAGAGAGGTCTGCAATAGAGGGGAAGGTGGTATGAGTCAGAGAGCACTCAATTCAGGTAGGCTCATGAGAAAGATTGCACACCTCTCCAGGGATTTTGAGGCTTTGGTCACTCTCTGCCCCATATGCAAGAACTACCTGGTTCATGAAAAAAAAAAGGTGTTACAAGGTGAAAATACACAACAACAAAGGTCTGGTGAAGATGAACCCACTGAACACTGCTGCCATGCCTTCTCATGGAAGGAGAACTCCATGAAATATGTGACCAATGTTCTATGTATGCAGAGACTTCTATAAATGTGTTGGACAAAGTGTATTGGGCTCATACACAGACAGACAAAGTGTATCCAGACAGTGACAGCTCAAACATCACATTTGTGATGGTGCTACAGTTCCTCTTGAAGGTGGATATCTTTCAAAGCCATATGTAATACAACTTTGATTACCAATTTTCTTCCCTCAGAGTATTCCATGGTTTCACTGTTGCTTATGTCTATGGCCATAGGTAACTTTTATCCTCCCAAGTTGCAGGGTACATCTGACTTAAAGCTCTTGCAAGAGTGTAAACCAAAGCCCATGACACTCACCACATGATACAGCTTCCGAAGTTCATCCAGGGACACATCCATCCCGAGCCTCACATTCCCAAAAAAAGAGCAACGACCACTGACTGCCACTCTGGAAAACTGGTTTGTCACCACCTGAGACCAAAACACAAAATAAATAATCAACAGCACCATGAAGAAATCACAGGAGTGACAATGTACATATACTATGTTAACTGCACATCCCTGACTATGTCCTCAAGAACTGAAACTTACATGCTCCTCAGATGCTGTCTTTATGGACGAGCTGGCTACTTTCAGCCCGTCATCTGACAATGCAGCTTGGAGCATAATGGAAATGTCCATTATGACAAAATGGTGCACAGCAAAATGGGTCAGTGTAGGTTGATCATGGCAGCAAAACCTAACCTCTCCTTTTGCAAAAGCAAAAATTGAAATTCCAAACCTTGGTTTCTGGGTGGTCTGGTGCCACACCGGAGCGCACTAATCCAAAAGGTGTGGGCAACCTCTCCACAATATCCACTTTGGCCTTTGCAAATCGCCGCAGTACCTGCTTGATTGAGAAATGGTGATTGCTTAGCAACAACAACAGAAACACTCTTGTCAAATTTAAAACCTAAAAACCCTTTCCAGATTATCAATGCAAGACTGCTGTGCAGGAATGGAGATTTTTCTCCTCAATCAGCATTTCCTCCACAGAAACCCTAATCTACAATCTCCTCCACAGGAATCTGCTGAAATTCCACAGCTAGAAACAATTATCAAAGCTCCTATAATCCTCCTGGAACTGGCCGTTACAAATCCTGGTCCAATCTTCTTCACCGGAGCAAAAACAACAAACTATACTTGCACTGCAATGGTTTTGCTAACAACTACTGTAACTGAGCATTCCAGGGGGAAACCAAAATTAGGTCTACCTTCTCAGCAGTGTAAAACCCCGCAGGTCCGCTTCCGACAACACACACATGAAGGAGCGACGCCGCGGCATCAGGAGTCGTTGCTGCTGCTGCTGCCCCGGTGATCAATCTTCTACCGACGTTTACGCCACCATCGCACCAAAAAACATGTCGCCACGGCTTCCAAGCCATCTTCCTCATCTTCTCTGTTCCCTTTCAACCCAAAAAAACCCAAAAAATGCACAAAGAAGAGTGCACTACATGACGGTCCTCAATCACTCTTTGTCGTCGTGCTCAAATTCTTTGCGTTGTCCTCAAGTTCATCGAGGAATGAAAGACCGTTGGAAAGAATGCCATGACGCGAGCTTCGCTTGATTTTCTCTTTTTTGTTTGTTTGTTTATTTGGAGCGCATTTTCGTTTTCCCTGAAATTTTGGGGTTTTTACTGCCAATTTTCTGAAGTACGTGGACTGGCGATCATCCACAAGAGGAATGGAGCCAAATTTGGCTAGAGATCAAAGAGGAAAGTAAATTTATATTCTTTAGGATCTTGATTTGTTTTGGCGATCTCAAGGAAAGTATTGGTCTAATTTGGCGCGATTTCAGAGTTTTCTTTCTCAAAATGTGGCGATTTTGGCGCTTTTTTTTCCCAAATAATGCTTTGAACACTTCACATTGGAATTTATTGTTCTATATATTTTAATCCAAGATGGTCACAAATTAACGATAAATGCAAGACATATTCATGCAATTAGATTTTTTTTTAATACAATAAGTAATGATGGTTCAGAATATATAGTAGCAACTTTTAATATTAATACACAAATATATATATATATATAGTATGTGTGTATATAGATTATTCATGTTTAATTTTTACATTTCTAAACAAGGTTCAAATTAACATTTTTTTGAACATTGTCCAATCATCATAATGAAAGATTTTAATATTAACATTCTAAAAAACAATAACTATGGAAAATAAATATACATTTCATAAATAAGTTCAAATTAAAATCACAATTTAATGAAAGTATCATTAAAAAAATGGATTTCAACTAGATGATGATGTATGGACAAATGTTTTTTTAAATGAATATAAATCTGGTGTAACAAAAGCATGTTGGTTAGATTTTTTACAAACTGATTTATATTGCATTCAAATTACCAAACATATTTTTTATATACAACAAAAAAATTTATTATCATCTTAATAAATTTTAATGTAAATTTTTTTTATAAAAATTTCAAAATCCTTCATAAAGCCAACAAACTCTTATCCCATGAGTTCAAAATTATTTTTATTTTATTTTATTTTTTTGCCGTCCTCTTGTTTATATACTGGAAAGGGGAGTAGAGTGTTGAAGCTTTTCTGCCTCAATTTGTGCCATCTTGACAAAGGGCGCAGGAATGTGACATCGCCCGTGAGAATCAGGCCACACGTTTCGAATAGAAAACTGGTCATGTCAACCACTTCTTCGTTACGTTCGTTTCACCTCGTTTGTTGCGCTTCGAACGATTGCTCGTTTCCTCATCGTTTGCTCCGCTTCACGATTGCTCGTTTCCTCTTCGTTTGCTCCGCTTCGAACGTGATTTTGTTGCTCTTGGGAGTTTTGCGCGAGCGCTTAAGGGCGGAGCGGGCGGGAGTGGGAAGCGAGGCGAGCATGGCGCTTGTGTGTTGCAACGCAGGCGTGATTATTGGTGGGGTGTTAGCTCCCCTTCCCCCCTTCTCCTCCTCCTCCTCCTCCTCCGCTCATCCTCTTGCTCGTCGTTCCTCTGCGGTTTGTACTCCCTTCTATCTTTTGGCAGGTCGCCAAAATCGGCATCACCGGAATCGGCAGAGTTTGAGCTGTGCGCCACTAAGGCAAATCAGGAGTGTCACGCGAGGGATCTTAGCGGAGCTTACTCCTACGTCGAGTGTTCAGAGCCCTGCAATCGTTTCGACCGACGCCTTCGCTATCGAATCAGACATAACTGTTGAAACTAGGTTTGAGTTTTCTCATTTCCCTTCAAAAGAATGTTTCTTAGTTGCCTTTTACAAAGGAGTGACGATCGCGTAACATCAGACATGAGAACTGAACCCCCCTCTATAAACAGATGATTGAAAGAGCACGACAGTTGTCCAATTTTCGCCACATTTTTGGTTGGTGAGATAGAAATAATTGTATACACCATCCATTTTGCTCAAGAGATTCCAAATTATTCGCATTTTATTTCGGATCAGATTTCAGCTGAAGAGGGCTGTAGGATTCCAGCTGGTAAAGCTTGTTAGATGGCTGTAGGAACTGAAGGTTCATACAGGAGAACTGGAGACTGGGAGCATTATTTTTGGAGTCTATGAACAGCACAAGGACATATGAGATTGGCATACTTGTTAGGTTCCAGTTTCTTTGAAAGCTTCTTTGGAGTATTAGCTTCCTTTCTGTATGGTAATTCCTGGACTATTTTTTTTCAACTTACAGATCAGTCAGAAGCATTTGCTCTCATCATCTCTACAAAATCTCAATGCACTAGGGTGCCAGTGGCCATAGTGTTGTAGGAGATTGAAAAGAGAGCAATGGTTCACATAGAATTCTGAGTTGAGAAGTTTGATATGCAGAACATGGAATTGGCATGGCTACAATATTCGTTATCAAACAGCTGGAAAAAGTGGCCCGGCACTGGTGCTCATCCATGGTTTTGGTGCCAACTGGTAATTCCAACCATATCACATGAATTTGAGGGGTGAAGTGTAGTGTATAGAGGTTGTTTCATTCATCAAATGCCTGCAAAACTTTGAATTTCAAATGCCTTTGAAGTTTAGGTATCTTTTGAGAGAATAGGATTAAGACACGGCATAAAATTAGAGTGGAAGCTTCATCTGTAAACATTGCCTCTTTCTCTTGAAAACAATGTATACACAGATGTCTGAACACCCATTTTTGCATTATGCAGTGATCACTGGCGGAAGAATGTACCAGCTCTAGCAATGTCACACCGAGTATATGCTATAGATCTTTTAGGCTATGGCTTTGCTGATAAGCCTAGCCCTCGAGACATGACCCCCAACACTCTGTACACTTTTGAGACATGGGGGAACCAAATTCTTGACTTTTGTTCAGATGTTGTGAATGACCGTGCATTTGTCATTTGCAACTCTGTTGGAGGTAGTTGTCATTCCTCCTATGCATTCATCTTCTGCATATTTGGAGTGATAGAGTTTGACATGCCCACAACTGTTTACTGCCTTAATGTCATGGTTATAGGATTTTGAAGCTAGATTGTGGGATTGTGATAAACAGGGATAGTTGGGCTGCAAGCTGCACTGACAGAGCCTGAGAAAGTAAGAGGACTTCTGTTGCTGAATGTGTCTTTGCGGATGCTTCACATCAAGAAGCAGGGCTGGTTTATGCGTCCATTTGTGAAAGGCCTTCAGAATGTGTTACGGTGAGAAATCTCAGTGCGCACATGTATTTCTCAAGGAACGGCAAGATTGATATTTCCAAAGGTAGGAACTGCTCTATGTTGAGCATGCACATGATTGGACTGCACGAGTCTTCTCATTGTCTCCTGCCATGATAGCTTATTTGGGTTCATTCTATGCTGCAGTTATGAGCTACAAACCTTAAGACCAATGTAAGGAACACTGCTCATCCCTCTGGCAACACTTATGCATGTACAACCTCCATCACAAACACTCCCCCCATACATGGCCTCGCTGATCTGTGTCATAGCTTCATTGCACCTGGAAATTAGGCCCCTAAACTGGGCCCTCCTTATCCCCTGGAGATCAGTCTTTGTAGATCGGTTCACTTTCCTTGCATCAGTGCTTACTAAAGCTTTAAGATTTGCTACAATGAGAGGTTGGCACTCCACTTGATATCCAATTATTGTTAGAAAACTGTGATTCTTCCAACCAATATCCTTCTTTCCATTGAAGGACTCACTGTGTGATTCCTGTCTCAGAAACACAGACTTAGGTCGATGGTTTTTTCAATCTGTTGCAAAACCACAAGCAGTCAAGAAGATCCTTTCTCAGGTGCACATACCCACATTTTGCACAAATTAGTACTATGTTGTATCAGAGACACAGTTACTTGGCTACATTCAAACTCTGGTGTTTCTTTCCTTTTTCCTCTTCCCTCTTGTGATGACGTGTCTTGCCTATTGTAGTCTTCAGAATAGAACTAAAAAAGTCAGGAATGTTGGGTGTGTGGTGCAGTGTTACCATGATGTTAGTGCAGTGACTGATGAACTGGTTGAAAAGATACTTCAACCAGGTCTACAACCAGGAGCAGCAGATGTATTTTTGGACTTCATTTGCTACTCAAGCGGGCCTCTTCCAGAAGAAATGCTCCCCAATGTGAAGGTGCCTTCATGGAAATACCAAATTTTCACTTTCAGAAATTGGGCCAATCAGAAGAAACAACTCATCAATTACTTGGGAGTTTCTACTTTGTCACACAGTGATCTGGGTGCTTGCAGCTGTTAAACTAGTTTCTTTGGATTGATGCAAATTATTGTGTTTCTTGGCAGTGTCCTGTTTTGATAGCTTGGGGTGAGAAGGACCCCTGGGAGCCAGTTGCTTTGGGAAGAGCCTATGGAGATTTTGACACGGTGGAGGAGTTTGTTGTTTTCCCCAATGTTGGTCATTGCCCACAGGTTTCTTCTCAGTCTAAGTTCTCCCTTGCTGTCTTACCCCTATGTCCAGCCATGAGCTTTGTCAATGCCACAGCCTTTGTACACTTTGAGTGTTGTAACAAGGTTATGACTCCTTTCCAGTGAAATTGGCAGTTCAGTGACACTTGTGAACTGAATTTCGGGTGATTGCTTAGTAGGTTGTACTGTATTTCAGTTCTCATCACCCAGTGCACCTTTTTGTATATCTTAAAATAAAGGGGGCTTTGAATTTGTGGAAAGGATCTAAATTTTGGTTTTTATGGCTCTTGCAGGATGAAGCCCCACATTTGGTGAACCCTCTAGTGGAACAGTTTGTCGCACGGCATGCATCATGAGACGAAAGGTTTCCACACAGAGACAACCAACACAGTTTCAACTGATCTGTAGAAAGGTGAGATCCCCTGTTATTGGGTCAGTAGCTTTAGTAAATTCTTACAACACCTGTTTGCTGGTGTCATGTTACGCTAGTGTGGCCTGTGCCATTGACCCAAGTGTTACCACATCCTCAACTGATTTTTCCTTCCAAAACCTGGTTTTTTGGAATTTATTTGAAATTTCAGCGGCAGAAATCACTTAAAATTCAATATCTCCCACATTCTGAATCCAAATCTTACCAAATAAATTCCATTAAATCCTGCTCATCAAGATCTTTCCAACAACACCAAAGGCACATTCCAATTCCCCTGAAATTTTCAGCTATGATTTAATTTAATTTTCAGTGAAGAAATCATTCAATATTCAAGAACTTTTGCACCGCAAGTCCAAACACCATGAAACCAAGCCGATGCGCCCTTGAGAGCTTTCCAAAGAGACCAAGAATGTGATCTGAAGCCTCCCAGTTCGGTGGATCTTATTGGTACAAACAAACAAAACAGACAAACTACCTTCCTTCATAGATAGATGTCTCCTTTGTCTTGCCTTGCTTTCTTTCCTAGGGCGGATCAGCTGAGGAAATTGGAAGGCCATCAAATAACTCCAAGGAAAATAAAAACAAGATACATTTCCTTAAGAAATTTATTGCCATGAGTCTCAATTTTGGGAAGAGCCTATGGAGATTTTAACATGGTGGAGTATGTGAGAATACTTTTGACCTTCAATTGATAGACTGTGTCTGAATTTGGATTCCAACAGGGAGTTCATATGAGACTAAAATTAAAAGGTTCAATGGGGTTCAGAAGAGTTTGAAAATTTTCAAGTACTTGATTTGCACTTACATAGATTAAGAAAATTTACAACATTTGATGCCAGTTGTAGTTGGGCTGGTTATGGATTCTGAAGTTGTTATGATTTGATGCTGCAGAATGACATATATATTATGAGTTATCAAGATGGACATTTATATACTAGCTACTGCAAATCTGCCAGTGTTCAAGTTTGGGAACTTAATGTGATTCTCATTTATTACAAGGATTGTCCTCACACATGAAAAAATGTAAGTTTATTAATGTAGTTTTATTTTGGACTTCATTTGGAACATGAGACTGCCTTGGAATCTTGTTTCAGAACAGTTTCAATAAAGACGATTACCAAATTTGATAGCATTTTCTCTAAGCACTTTTTTTTTAATCATGTTGCTTCATGAAGAATAAGCCCTTCTAAAACACAATCACATGTAGCACACTTAGTATTTCTTTAATCAGGCTGTCATTTAGTTTATAGACATGTCACATTGCCCCACTATTTCATGTGTTGTATTATCACCCAAACACATAAGTTTGTCCTTTTTCCCACTTTTTGTACATCATGAGTGATTGAATATCATGAAACACATGATTAATGGCTCTAAATGTTCAAATCCAAAACAGTAATAGTTTCATCCTTCACTGTCATGGTTGCTACATGCAACTTATTGTTTTTGTAACTATGTCAGATTGTGCTGTGTTTGCATGATCTTTGAAATTTTCAATTTTACAATCCTTAAAATCTGTGACCATTTCTTCTGGAATTGAAAGCACTATATTCTCTTCTTGTTTTTTAGTTTTGGAGTTCAAATCCCAAGAAGAAAACAAAATCAGCATACCCAGGGAGGGTAAACCACAAGGCTGGATAGGTGAAATCAAAGTGGCAAAGGACACCAAGGCTAAGGGGAGCCCTTGTAATAGGAGAGCCAAGATTGTAGCTCCAATTCGATTGAAGGGCCCTTAATGGGGGACGGGACTGAGGTCCATGGGCCTTGGATTAATGGGATCCAATTGGGCAGGCAAGAGAGGACCATCAACATTAAATATTAAGCTGGCCCAAGCAACTTGGCTGGCTTTGACAGTATGGGTCAATGATGTACCTTTGGAACACACCTTGGAAGGGACACGCAGAGGTTGGAGGAAGTCCATGTGTGCTGCATGAGCTCAGAACACTTGCCAGGAGTTTGGAGGAAGCCATCATGTACTGGAGGAGCTTGAGGCTGGGCACAGGTGGTCTTCAAATAGCAGAGCAGACGGTGATGGTGCTTCAGAGAGAACAACAGGGGAGAGAGGCCTGGTAGGACCAGAGAGGCATTGGAAGAGGCCCCTTCACAGCCATAGTGGATAAGGAAATTTTAGAGGTTTAGGAGCTTAATTTAGAGGAGAGGCCTCTGGCTGTACTGCAGGTGAACACTAAACTCCCCTTGCACATGTTGGACACAGCCCATAACTATTTGTTGAAGGAGAAGACAGCTGAAACACCTGCGAGATACACTTAATGAAAGCCCGGCAATAAGTGCTAGTCTATGTAAACAACTGCAGCAAGGAATTAGCCCAAGAGGAGGCTAGTTTGAGGTGCTGTTCTTTAGAATACGGAACTGTGAATACAGAGACTCAAAAGACTGGATAGAGGACTAGAACAGAACCTGGAGGTCGACAACACCATATACAACATAAACATAATAATACAAGAAGATAGGAGTACAACACTGATAGAAGTATGCAAATAATCAGAACAAAACTCCAAGCAAAGAGAATTACACAAGTACCTGCCTCCACAGCCTCTGTCACAATTTCAGGATGCCACAGGAAAACTAAGACATGATGTTGTCAACAACTAGCACTGTAAACCTAAGAGACATTATAATTACACTGCACTGCATTTCAGAAACAGAGATCCTTTACACAATCTCAGTCCTGCAGCCCCCACCTGCCACCTACTCCCCTCCTGAGAAGTCTTCAGACTTTGCACTCCAATTACAAAATGAAAGCATGTCAATACTACAACAGCCATATGACAACAAAGTGCTCTCTTGACCACTCTTTTGTGAACACAAACATTTGTCCCAAGGCTTCACAAGAGTGATGTGCAGTGGGGAAAAGAGTATACCAGAATTACTAAGCTACACCAAAAATATTTGTGACCCCCTCTCCCTCCAGATGCTTCCTACAAGTTAAAACATAGTGTAACAGGCTTATATCATCTGAATAACAGACCTTCCATGAGCGCTTGGAGAGATTGGAATCATGGAAGGCACAATGCCCATGTATCATGATCTTCATGTCTCTGAGCCTTCCATCTCCACAGATCCAACATGTTCTGAATCAGCCTAAACTATGTTCAAACTTGGCAGATTTAGTCTTTTAAGTTTTACCCTTGTGAAGGTTGAGCCTCCATTTGCCTCCCAGATCAACCCATGGAAGTTTGAAACTCAAATGAGAAAGGTAGCAGGAGTGCTGGTTCAGAACGTCACTTCTTCCAAGAGCCAGGATGTGAAGGTTGAGACTGCTCCCTGAAGGTGACACATGCGAGCATCTTCAGGTAATGGTGCATCAAGTACTGTATCATACATGTCCATCTCAGTGTTGATAGCAAGTGGAGCTGTCTTGGTCTCTGCAATCAAAAGCACTGATATTTCATCTGCCATTTTGGCATATGCCACCCTGCAGGTTCAATGTTTCCACACATGTGACATAATCAGTAGAGCACAGGCAATAACAAGCATGTCAGAAACTCACAGATCACGTTTTCCAAGAGGTTTGCAAAAACAGACAACCCACATACGGTGAGAGAGGATGCTGGTTGAAGATTACAGAAAAGCAGCAGCATTCAGTCAGCTCAGAGACTTCATCCACATCAAGGGCTAATCTTCAGGAGAATTAAGAGTACCTAGCATCAGCTGAGGTTTTATTCTTCCAAAAGTTTTGGGACCTTCTGAGTTGCTCAAAGAAAGCCTTGCATGCTGCTGTCTTCTTCTCCAATGAGTCCTGATTTCCAAAAACCACTCATCAATCCTTGAAACCATCTACAACTCCACATGACTCACCAGACATTACAATCCCTATCAGGTTTTCCAGTTTACACTCTGATTCCAAATCCCTGGACCCATCATGGCCTCGGACTTCCCACAAATGCACCTTTGGTAAAATACTTGACTGAAACTTCCAACTAAAACAACTGAATGTGAAACCTCAACTGCAGCTTCAGTGCATACTTAATATACCATTTGAAAGACACAGCTACTTATGTGTGACAGGTACATAATACAGTGTTAGTTTCCTCAATTAAATCCATAAGGAAAAAGAATTTAGAGCCACAGAGTGAACAAGCCTTCCATGGGATTGCAACAAACCAGTTCATTGACGGGACCAGAAGAGTCCACAAATGAGGTTTTCAGGGTGTAAAACTCAATGTAGAGACCAGCTCCTATGTCCCAATTTTCCACCTCAGTATCATGCCCTTCCAGTTGGCTTGCTACTTGCCATACTTGGGAATGCTCCACTGTAAAGACAAAAGACGTTTTGGTCATTAGGTGTCATCTATGCCACTTGTCTCAGTAAAGATGGGCTGTGGAAACAAGCATAATCTTGCACTAGAAAATCACAGAGAACCAAAGATCATCAATCCACACAAATCCACATTCCAGTGGAAGGAGCTTTAGAAGGATTACAATTTACAAACAATGTGGCTGCTACTGAAGTCATAAATAAAACATGTGCACTCCGCCATTGAGAGCTTTTGATCAAGTGTTCCATCTCCTTCTTTGTATCATGCGCATATCGCCAATAAACAGCCTACAAAAACATAACCCAGGAAGGGGTTGGTGCAATTGTCAGTAAAAGACCCAATACTTCAATTAAATATTCAACCGTGGTAAATCATGGTAGTCTAGAGTGCCTTGGGGGTCCACTGCTCTGTAAACAGAGTCAGCTAAAATAGTTTGCAAAAAATTCAATGGGCCTTTTGTCTAACAGACGCCTCACTCTTCCATCTTTCTCTTAGTTATTTCTGAAATAAAGCAATGAATCCAAATCCACATTGAAGAGATGAAGATTAGACTCAAAAATGAGAGGGAAAATGTCATCCAAAGCTTATGTGGCAAAACAAATGAATACCTCCTAAGTTGGGCACACAATTCACCTCTGAGTTAACAGGGCATCTGTGCACAAAGATGGTGATGGCGATGAAAATTTCTTCAATTGCTACAATCATTGGCAATATGACTACACATGTACTGTACATACCATCTGAGAAACAAGCCTGGGCTACCAGTTTGATTATTACCAACGCTTCATGAAGCCACTCTGATGGAATACGCAGATCATATTCCAGAAATTGCTGTTGTGCTTCAGAGGAGCTCCAAGTCTCACAGTACTGGTTGAGTATCTCTTTCACAACCTTCACAATAAAACCATAACCATTCTAACATAGATGAAAGTTTATCATCATGATTATCCACAAAGAGAATGTTGGTCACCCTTTATCTCCAAGCTCACATAGACAAATAGAAAGTTGCATGATGAAGGTCAGCAAAGAGAAAATTTCAAATGCTATTTCAGAACATCAGAAAACAGGAGTAGAATACTGAATTACTGCACACCTTCTCATGCAGGCTTGGCTGGGAAGGAGACCAAGGCATGTGCAGCACGACATACAAAGCCCAGTGACAAAGCCCAAGAGCCAGCAATTGACTTGCAAAATTCATATGCAAGGAATGCAGAAGCTCTTGAGTATCCAAGGCTTTGACAGCACGAAGAATGCTTTCCTGATGCCAGGCCAACTGATGGTCTAACCAGTTGTATGTTGCAGCTGCTGGACAAAGCATTTTTCTTGCATCAAATGCATCTGGCTGTTCTTTCTTTGCATGAAGTAACATGAGATAGTATGCAGAATCGTATGTATTGGTGTAGTCCCTAGCCTCATCATCAATATGCCTGTCTTCCACATACATGGGGATAGGAATAGGAGCCCTACTTTCCCTGACAAATTGCTCATATGAAGAAATAATGGTGGGAAGGTCAGTGTCAGGAGGCTGTTGATACCACATCACAAGGCCCAGAAACCGTTTCCAGTCAATGCCTCGCCCATCTAATGAACCCCACAGATCACCAGCAAGCAGCCTGAAAATTGACATCATGTCAGGTTCTATAAGGGATTGATCCAGGCCTTCTGATGCCCACAATTCCAGCTGAGATGCCATATCCAATCGATTCTCCACTGCGCCCCCAGCTATGGCTAATAAACAAGACAAGCGCACATCTCTTCGCAATATAGCCTTCTCGACAGCCTCATCCAATTGGCGCCCTGTCAAATGGGTAAAAATCTCCTTCACCTGTTGTTCATTACCATTCTTGAGCTGTTGCAACTCCCCTTTCACCAAATCACTCACACTGTCTTGCAGCCAGCTACTAAACTTTGCTCTTCGAATCAAAGGCTCTGCTTCAGGGTCCACACGATCATCTGATATGACTTCCTGCTCATCACCTTGATCTTCTAATAGAAGACTCGGCTTCTCTGCAAAGAGAACACTTGTAAGCCGCCACACCATTGCCTGGTGGTGTATTATGACATGATCAGCATTTCTTAAGCCATGCACTTCATGCTGCTTTTCTGTTAAGATTTCATATTCATGACACACCCGTGGAAGCTCCATCGGACTGCAAACCAAGTTCCGCAATCGTAGGTGCCCAGTTGCCAACTGAGAGAAGCCATCAAGGACCTGGCTCATGGACATGTGGAGGGTTAATGGGGCAATGAACTGAAGCTGAACGAGTTCCTCTCTCACAGTTCCTTGCTCATCTCTTACAGTCTGGTCAAGGGCAACCCTCTCAAACTGAATACATGATGATAACACACATTCTGCTCCTTTTTGTCCGACACGGCCAGCACTGTGCACCAATACACCATTGGGACCCCAACCTACCCGGAAGGAGCAACCTAGGAAGAGAGCTGCATCAGCAATGTGATCTGAGCGTCCAGTAGCCAGTGATTGGGATTTGTTTGATGCTTCTAGCCAAAATCCACTCCCACGTGGCCTCTTTGGAGTTGAGCCATCTTCATGTGCATGCATAGCCAGTGCCAAAACAGGAGACCTTGAAGGGGATTGCTGACCTGACATCTTATCTTCTAGAGCTGTATATGCAGGTGAGCGTCTCCAGGATGTGTGGGGGCTAACACGCATTTGATTTGCTGAAGGGCCAGCAGCACTATGCAGCAGATGTTGGGGCCAGCCCTGCTGATCCTCACCCTCCTCTATAGATAAGTCTCTCACTGGAGTACGGTACAAATGTTTCAAATTACTTGCCGGATCACTGATTGCAGCTGCTGATTGGCGAGCCCACTGCTGCCCAAATTTCCCAGGTAATGCAATATCTTCAGCCTCTTCACCATCAGCAAAGAACAGAGCCCGCATTTGCTGCATCTTCAATGGGTCAAGCCCCAGATGAGCTGGAAGGGAGTGTGGTAAGGCGGGCTGAGGAGCAATGGTTTGAAGTTCTTCAATTAAGACCTCCTCAGATTCTTCCTCAATATCGTCTCCAGTATTGGTGAGTAAAGCTGAAACATTCTGTGGTGATTCATAAATTGTGTCTTCCAAGTCTTCATACAGTGTGCCTTCCTCTACCCCCTCCATCATATCCATGCCTGCAACACACAAACAAAGAAGAAGCCTCAAATCCTTTGCCAAAAGGGTTGAATGCACCTTCCAAAAAAAACCGGTACCACTTGTGCCAAGTAGTTGTCAAGAAGAAAGGAGGTGCTCATCAGGCTACAAAGAAGTTCCTCTAGGTTCTGATGTCTATTGCCATTGCATAGCATCAATCTGCCAGGTCCTGATTGGCAAGTAACCAAAGGACTATGGCCCAAAGTTCTGAGCGTAAAAAGGGAATCCACAAGAGGAAATTGAAATCGCTGATATAGAGGAAAGCTTGTGTTCACATGGTTGTTTGCAGGGATAAAAAACAGTACAGAAAATTGGATATATGGTCAATAACAATGCGTATATCCATGCACATTGGATTTTCTCTTGGTACCTGATGAGTGGAATGCCTTTTGCTGGTCTGATTGGGGAATGCCATCTTCTTCATCTGAGTCCACATCCAGACCAAACCGACTGAAATGTTGCACTTGGAATTTCCACTCCCCCTTCAAAGCACTGTAAGATATGAACTCTGCACCTTGCTTCTCAGTCTTGTTTTTCAAACGTTTTTCAAACTTCTCCACTTCAGGTCCATCTGAATAGTGTTGCCCTGTTTTCTTGTCAACACATTTAACATTCAAGAGGGTGACTTGGGCTGGTTTGTTCAAGCCCTGTCCTACAGGTGGCTTTTTACTTTCATCCATATATACCAGAACTTCACACTTGTTGAACTGAATTATGCTCTCTAAGTCCAGCCCCCGCACATCTGTCTCCCCCAAGAATTTTACAGCACCATAGCCCTGGCCAAAACAATGTCCAGAACAGGGTTAACATGTAGTCCTTGAATTGCTGCATTCAGGTCAAAGAGTTATCCTAGCTCAATCCAGAATTGCAGTGGAGGAGGAAAAGGTTCCAAATCCAAAATGAAATAATAATTTGGAAAGTGGAAAAATACAGACCAGGCGTCCGACAACAAAATCCACTACTCGTCTGCAATACCCGGGCTCAGCACGCTCCTTAGCAGCAAGCTCTTGAATTCGAGGTTCAGTGAAGTAATCAGAGTGGTGGAGTTTTGGAATCAACACTTCAATGTCAGAGCCATGAGCATGTGAATTCTTTACAACTTCAGTAGAATTGACACCAGTTGCAGAGAAAAATCCATTAGCCCTGTGGCTTTGAACCTTGAGAGACCCATTTGTTTGTGGGATCTGCTCCCCTGAAAAAAATTCTGAAGGCTTTGTTGAAGTTGTTGATACTGCATAGACTGGGACATTTCCCTTATCTGGACCTGGCCAGCTCTCAGGAGGACCTGATACACATCAAAACAAATTCTTTCAAGAAAACTGTACTGAAAAATTGGTTGGGACACACATATTCAGACATACATTTGTGCACAAGACTGACCTACACCAAGAAGTGTCAAGATTGAGAACCTCTGATAAGATGGAACAAAACTTACGTTCTGGCATAAAGCTATCAGACAGCAGAGGCCTACCCTCAGACATGATACCTACAAGACAGAAAACTTGTCATGTTTTATTTCCATCTGTGTTCAGTGAAAATGTAACCAATTTGTGCATTCTTACAATGATGAAGCTCTAGAACCCATGAGTTCAATGCAAGACCTAATGTTTTTGAGCTAATCACCAAGGTGTTTAAGAGGTTACACCACTGATCAAACAGATAACCTCCAATTACAGAGATGCACAGGTTTCATGAAAGGTGCACAGCTTACGAGATTGGTCATTTCCTTGGACTGGTGTGGCAATGTCTCTAGCATCTGGAGTGCCCCTGGAGGTAGTAGATGTGATAGGAGACTGGTCTGGCTGCCGAATGAACAGAGCACGAGGATTTTCACGAGGAACAAACATCACATCTGCCTTGGGAGTCGTGGGAACTTCATCACCATCACTGAAAAAAGAGACCTACAAACACCCAAAGTGATCAGAAGCTCATACTGGCCAGTAGTTGACTTATCAACTACTCTTGGGGAGCTTTGATTCTCACCTACCAAGAGTTCAATCACTAATGAGGAATAAAAGGGGCATCTGCAATCAGAAGGGCAGAGAGGAAGAAACACTCCATTGGACTTGGCTACAAAGACAGTGAGGATGTACAGACTGGAGTCTCACCTTAGGACTATCTTTTTTGGGATGATAGCGTCTTGCATGCATGCGGACTTTGGATTGCTGTGTAATGTGTCGTGGTGTAAGCAACGAAGTTGTTCGAACTTGTGTTGGCTTCTCAGACACCTGCATTACAAACATCCCACTTTTGTTAGACTCAACTCCTACTGCTGACCCAGGATTGCTTTATAAGGTTTTGCATGCAGTTCCCTTAAATCCATTAAAAAGAAACACCATGGCACACAATTGTACTGTACACTCACCGGCATGCTTGAAATTCCATACTGAACAGATGGACCAGATCCAGCACTCCGACCAATTAGCATTTGTGGCATTGCAGGGAGAGTACCAAAAGGATTGGTCACAGGGACAGGTGTTGCTGACATCATATTCTGGGTAGGCCTGCACATCAGGGTCATCATGATCACCATACATGTCAGCAATACGGCAAACTAACTTCGTTATCCTTTGCAATTTTTCCTGTTTCCATTAAGGAGGTTGTTCACACTACCCATGGTTTCATTGGACCCAGAATTATTTTACTGCTCCTTGAGATAGAAAAGTACAGGCAAACAAGAGAAAGGCATCCAAGAACAAACTACATAGGACAATAGGAGCATTATGCAATAAAAACATCCATCTTTGAAGGAGCAGAACATACTGCTGCCCAAATGCTGGAGCTGGTGAGCCTCCAAATATACTAGTTCCTGTTGTAGAAGAAATTGAGAACCACAGATTAGAATTTGTCATCTGCAACCATCCACATCACTCTCTCCAATCTGATCTCTTCTGCAAAATTTGCTTGGAAGACTCAAAGTCCTTGCAGATGTTTAACAAAGAAGCCTAGACCTTTCTAGATCTAATGCAATTTCGTATATAGCTGTTCCCACATCACCATTGTTCCAATACAGCAAAATGCATCATGCAAATATTAGGGGTTATCACACATGCAAAGGGCAGATATGATACTAATGGTGACAGAGTTTCCTTTGCTAGGGGCAGATAATTCTCTGGTGTGAGTACAAAGCAAACCATGGTTATGTGCCAATGATGATACAAAAGCTACCAATTTCCCAATGTCCCCAAAAGAATAGAGTGTTATCAGTACCTTGCTGTGCAGTTTGAAAGCTTGGAAAGCTGAAATTCCCTGGAGTGCCTGCTGGGGTTGCCCCAAAAGTTCCAAAAGCAGAAGAAGGCTGTGTACCCAAGTCAAAATGAACAGTCACAAATGCATCATCGTACAAATAGATTCATTCTCCATACAATTTCAATAAAGAACAAAGCCCCACATTACATAGCACCACATCATCAACTCTCATACCAAATTTTATCAACAGTGAATCTGTACTCAAGAAACTAGAAAGACTGACTCTGAACCAAGAGGCCACCAAGTTTGTGACATACAGTAGATTGTGCAAGTCCAGCTGATTTTGTCTGGCCAAAAATGGAGCCTGACGTGCCAGTGTTGAACAAATTGCCGCCAAAAGACGGAGTTGTAGACCCAAAGGCAGGAGTAGATGTTGCTCCAAAAGGCTGAGAGGCTGGAGATTGAAACAGTCCCCCAGTTGGAGAGGCTGGAGTGTTCCCAAACAGGCTACTGCCTCCAAAAGGTGATGATGAAACTGTGTTGAAACCTGAAGCAGGTGTAGATGAGCCAAAAGCAAGGGATGAACCAAATGCCGGCTGAGTGGTTCCAAATGTTGATGTACCAAATGCTGGTGTTGAAGAACCAAATGCCGTGCTGCCAAAAGCTGGGGTGGAGGGTTGCCCAAAGGGAGAGCTGGTGGAGCCTAATCCAAATGCAGGGGCTGTGCTCGACTGTCCAAAAGCAGAGGTGGTGGCAAATGGTGATGGGGTTGTAGTTCCAAATGTCGATGACCCAAAAGCTGGAGTTGTTGCACCAAAAGCAGGGGTGGGCGTTGATGGACTTCCAAACGTTGGCTTTGGGGTGAACAAAGAAGAGGTTGAGCTTGCAAATGGGTTAGGAGTGGTCGTTTGTCCAAAACTGGCTGTTGAGGTTCCCCCAAAAGGGCTTGCTGCCTGAGGATTCTGCCCAAAAATACCTCCTGCAGGCTGTTGAGGAGTAGCTGGGTTTGGACCCCCTGCACAAAGACAAGAATTGTTAGCAAGGACAGCCACAACTTAGCCATGTAAAAAGGCTTTCATGACCAGTTAAGCCCTTTGAGTCATTATGGGTCATGGTGCAGTTGAGCATAATATAGGAGCCTTCCACAAAACTTTCTAAAATAAGACTAAACCCAAATTTTCCCCTGGCATTGTTGAAAGGATAGAGTGTTGAATATCTAAGGACTAGACATGCCAATATACCTTTGTCCCCTGCTTGGTAATCTTCCCACCTAAGTTCTTCATGGCTCTTATTCTTGTATGCAGGCATAGCAGAAATAGACATAAATTTTCCAACTTGGCCACCAGTTCCTGTATCAGGGTCAGGAGTGACTGCATAGGGTGCTGCCCTACTGCCAACCCGCTGCTGTCCTCCAAATGCAGACACCCCAAAACCACTTCCAAATGTAGTCGTTGCAGAGGTACCTAAAAACATAACAAAGAAACACTCATTCAAAAATGGGTCATATCTGAGAGACCGCAGACAAAACTCCACAATAGCATGTTGAAGGTATTGTCATATTGGTTCCAGCAATACCAAATCAAACACAAACAAAAATATGTCCCAAAAGTTTCTGTCACATCTGCAGAAGCGCATGGAAAACTCAGTCATGATGTTCACTAAAACTCAAGAGACATAGCTAATAAAGTAAGGCACATAAACACAGCTCTCCTCAGTACATTCATGAAACTAACATGGAAAGTGAATATTAATCTTTACAAACACGCAACACAGACATACCAAATGCTGAGCCCGTCTGAGAACCAAAGGGAATTGCAAGGCCAGAACTTCCAAATACAGGAGATGGTGCACTTGCTCCAAATGCAGGTGCAGTCTGCCCAAATGCTGGTGTGCTACCAAATGAAGGGGCAGAAGCTCCAAAAGCAGGAGTTGGTGTAGAACCAAAAGCTGGAGCTGGTGTTGAACCAAATGCTGGTGCAGATTGAGCCCCAAAAGCTGGAGTGGTTGAACCAAATGGTTGACTGCCAAAAGATGCCTGTGTCTGTCCTAATGCCGGTGAGCCAAAAATATTAGCTTGTGGTTGGCTTGAGCCAAACCCACCAAAAGGAGATGCAGGTTTCTGGCCAAATATCGGGGCTCCTGCAACCATATGGTCCAAGCAACTCAGAAGAGTATCAAGAAATCTCCTCGCTCATGATTAGGTGACCAGGACCAGGTAGAAACCTTTCCTTCTTAAAAACTCCCAGATAAGGAATGAAGAACCAGGAAGGAAAAACTGCAAAGAACAGAAGAACTAGAATGAAAGGGACAATAAAACTAACAGTATGAATAGCACTGAGTCTCTGACATATTCAAGGAACATCAAGAGTAACATGTTGATAGCAACTTTTCTGTGCACCCTGAATACAGTGCAATTGTCTTGTGAAAGGCAGCTAAATGAGTCCATTTGAAATCGCTCAAAACTCAAGCTAGCATTACAAGTCACATGACTGAAAAAGAATTCCACACAGGGCATATTTAATTGAGAAACTGAAGTCCTACCCATAAGCATGTGCACATCAATATCCACAGGAACAATGCCTGAAAATTATCACACAGGATTGAAGTTTGCAGTGGTAAACCATACCTGATCCAAATGCAGGGGCTGAAGATGAGACACCAAAGGCCCCAGAGGAGGCTCCAAATGTTGTGGGCTGCGTGGCCCCAAATACACCCGTTGCAGTCCCACTTCCAAAGAGGGATGAACCTGTTTGCCCTCCAAATGGTGTTGTGCTTCCAAAGGGCTTTGCCCCAAACAGATTGCTAGACTGATTCATTCCAAAGGGGCTCGTGGTAGTGCCAAAGGGATTTGAGGCTGCTGGTGATGCCCCAAATGGAGAGCTGCTTGATGATGCCCCAAAGGCTGAAAGACAGATGACCAGAATAAAACATCAGTTTTGTATTACATTCAAACTGACTCTCCTGGTATTACAGTAGAAGCACCAACCAAAAGAAAGATTCTTGGAGAAGGGGACTAGAGACCTTAGATGGAAAAAATATTTCTCAAGTATGGGCCACAGGAAATCACTGAGGAAATAACATCTTTAGCCTTACCAATACCTTCATTGTCCTTCGGTACATCCTGGAATCAGAGATTGGGCAGAGGACATTGTGACAAGAGGGATCTAGTGCTAAACCAGGCTATAATTTCTAAAGAGGGAAGGACTGTCAATCTGACACAAAGCACGTAGAGATTTATTTTGAACAATTCATCTCACAACTTTATGTACCACATTTGTCCTCTTCTACATTGCCCAGAAAACTAGACACGGACAAAAACAAGATCAGGAGAATCCTCAACTGTTACCAGAAATTGGAGTATTGAATGTACACTGTCAAGTAGCCTTGAAAGAGGTATATGTATCATCACATACTGATGGTTTTTGATTGTACACAAGGGAAAGACACAAACATTAGGGGTACTGACAAGACATACAGAGAAAGAGCTCTCAAGTATACAAAACCTAACCCTAAACTGAGCTTGAGGTCATTTTCTTCTTAGATAACCCAAACAACTGCCGGTGAGCAGTGTACAGATAAGAGTGCAACAACATCTAACCAGATAGGAGGCTGAAGACTGATGAGTCGTCAAACCCATGAGTACAAAAATAGACTATAGCTGCCACACACAGGTGGATTGAACACCCAGTCCAAGCAAAAAGGGGCAGATTATAGCAATCCAGGAACTATAGTAGCCAAACTATCTTAGACTGCCAGATCAATTCATCAGAACAGATTACAAGAAATAACAACTACAAGTTCCACCTTGACTGCCTCTGACAGAGAAGCTACATGGAGCAAACTTATTGAATTTTTGCTTCCAGGCAAGTTCCAAAACACAAGCATCTAACACAAATTTACAAACAAGACAGCTGGCCAGCAAAGACATGTCTTTGTATGCACTGACCAGGGAACCAGTCAGCTGCTTTGGCCCAGTGATGCATGGCAAACAAAAGATTGGCAAAAGAAGAGGAATGAATAAATATGTGGCCTCCCTTGACCAGAGAAGATAAATTGAACCACAACAGTTTGCAACTTAGGGCATCGCAAAAGGGCAGAAGAAGAAGAAGAGAAACATGACATGCAAATCAGGGAAAGAAAGGAGCAGTTCAGAATACACATGGAAAATTTACCAAGTGCAGAATTTGGGGGGGGAAGGGGAGATGGCAGGCAAACACTTACGGCTGCTGGACCCAAACATTGGATGGCTGGCTGATCACACAACAGCCTCAAAATCCGAAACAACCTGTCACAAGAAACCCAAAACACGCAGTATTGTAAGCACAACGACACAGCAATCGCAAAATGAAGGAAAACAAAGCTCCAAGATATAAAGCACAGTAGCCACCGAGACATAAAACCGAAGATCAATTTTCCTTCTTCTTACACCCTTTTTTTCCTTTGATACAAACAAACTTCCAAATGGGCACCGTAGGAAAAACAAAACCGAGAGTGGGTGGGTTTACTCAAAAATCCCACCAACCACGACTTTTCCCTCTATTCCTCCCGACAAAGACCCATCCCTTCCACTTCCACCAAAGGAAACAGAGCCCAAAAAATCCCTAAAAAAAACCAACACTAATACACACAACAACTCAGCAGCATAAGCGGCTGCAGCGCTAGGGAGACAAAACAAACAAACAAACAAACAACCTCAAAAGATCTACCGCAACAACACAAAACTTCCAGGTGTTCTTCTACGGATAATGGCCACAAAGGGGACACAGGCCTCACAGCCCAACAACAAACCTATTAGACGAAATGAGAGAGTGGGAAAAAAGGGAAACGAAAAATGGTAAGCAGAGTGCCACAAAATGGGTACCTGTTTTTCAGCGGCAAGAAAATAGATGCGAGGGTAGCGTGAAGAAGCAGCAGGAGGAAGAGGAGGAGAAGCCGGAGAAGACGACGCTAGAAGACGGCAGCAGCTGCTGCAGCGTGGCCATGGCGATGGAAGAAAGAACGGAAATGCGAACAAAGAGCAAATTAGGGCAAAGACGACGTCTCTCTTGTGTATTATACCTACGTGTTTTTTGTTTTGTTTTTTTGGGGGAAGGGTTTTAATTATTTATTTTTCCTTACTATATTACTAATAATTCTAGATAACTATTTTCTCTATTATTACTAAATTTATTGTATAGACTTTCATTTAATTAAGGAAAACAAAAAAAGAAGCCAGGAATATATATATGTATTCCTTACTACTTTGGCATCTTGGACACAAATTATATTCATTTTTAGAAATGTTGAAATTTTCATAAAAAATCAAATAACAAAAATTTTGTGAAGGGAATTATTGAATTTTTATAAAAAAATTGAAATGAAAATTTCAAAATTAATTAAGCTTTTCGACAAACTTGTGTCAAAGTTGCCAAGGTATTATTACTATATATAATGCACATACACAAACATTTATATAAGATGTTTATGTTGACAAGTGCATGAGGTTTAAATAAGGAAAACTTACTATAGATTTGGAAATGGCGTGGGGAGTGAAGGGCACAGGACGCCCCATCTCTCTCTCAATCTTGTGTGCATTTTATATGCAAAAGGTGTCATTGGCATTATTATATCATGCACAAGTGGTCTCTATTTTGAAACATACATGATTATTTTTTTAGGCTAGGTGTCCTTTCAAAAGGTCTTCCCCTTTCTTTATTTATATGCTTCTCGCAATAGGAGGCAAGATGTGAAACACCCCCCCCGCCCCCCCATCGAACTATGGTCGACACTTGTTTTGAGTCACAATGCTTCACCATTGGGCCTTCCATGTCACACATGTAGGCCCCTCTCATCATCGTCCATAAAACATCTCATGCACCATCAACCACATGCCATCAACGGAGATTTTATGTGTCCTGTTGTCAATGAAAAGTTTCCTTGATTTGCCATCAATAGAGATTTTTCGTGTTATGCTATAAGTTGAAATTATATTCTATTATTTACATGAATAGTAAATTTACAAATAAGGAAAGAAATGCAAAGAAACACCTCTCAAAAAAAATTTAAAAAGAGGCAGATGGGAGTAGGAGGTATGGAAAATGTAACGGTGCTTGGTTTTTGTGATGTCATGATGCAAAGCTCTAACTTGAGGAATGTGCAAAATTATTCCAATAATTACATCCATCTATTACTGCAACTTTTCAACATTTGTAGATATGGTTGCTTCAGTTTAAGGTTTGGGTAACAACTTATTTATTATTTGCAAATTTTCAGCAATTCGAAAGGCAAGAGCATAATCTACAAACCATAATGAAACAAAGTAGACACCGTTTGACGCGCTCCCAAGTCCTTAGTTAACCCCAAGTTGGGGCTAAGTTACTCAAGTTGCGGGACTGTGAAGGACTCGGGGCACGCTTCGAGCTCTCAACACTAAAAGGGGTAGAATGGCGTGCTAGAGCTTCGGGATGGGACTAGGAAGAAGTGACAAACTATTCACTTATTCGAACCTGCATCAAACTAATCAACAAGTTGTTTAGTTCACATTCTGAAGCATTGTTGGTGCTAGGACAAACCACAAGCAACCATGGACTCATTTGACTCACCATGACCCAGACTCAGAGGAAGCCACCACCTTCCCCCATATAATATTCTCTGTGTCTCTTCGCTGCACTTGCATCCAAAATGGCACTTTTTCCCGAGACTCTCAAAGTGGAGTCCTAAAATTATCCCGGTTTGGACTCCCGGGACTTTGGGCGTTCATAACTTTTCGCTCCAACCTCTGATTAGGACGAAATCTAAAGTAAACTTGTAGCTCTCCTTGAGAGCTTTTCAACATTGTGTTGCACTCCACCTACACACACCAGATCGGGTCGATTCCTGACTTTTAGTGGTCGAAAGTCAAACTGCCAGTTTGGTTCCCAGCCCTTCTTTCAACCATAACTTGTGTTGCAGATGTCCAAATGGTTCATGCAAGGCCATTTTGGACATCTACCCTTCAAGACCTTTCCAATGGTATAAAGAACAACTCAATGTGAGGTGTTTTGACCCTTGCAATTGCGTTCTGAATTTTTGAGAATCCCGGAGGACTCCCAAGTCCCATTTTCGGGAATGTGAATGGCAACCTCACATTTCCCTCAAAGTGGGGTTGCGACACCATTGTGTTGCATTGTACCTAGAAGAGTATGAAATGTTGGCATTAGAAGCATACTTTGATGTGAAATGGTTAAATGTACCAATTTTTGGCAACAGGCCTTCATTCCAATGCAAGTTCTACAAGACTATGTTCAAAGACAATAATACATTGCCTTATCACATGATGATGAATTTGTGCCCCGAGGACACAAGGAAGGAATTGTTGAAAATGTACCCCACCATCACAAAGTTTAAAGCTAAAAAGCTTACCAAGTCAGGGGAGAAGCATAGGAATACTTTACTAAACTACCTAAAGTGTCCACATGAAGATGGAGTAGAACATTCCCCAAAAAGTGCATCACCATTGAAAAACCCAAAAAAACCCATGGGGATGCCCCTTGCAAGGCCCATACGTCCTAAGGAAAAAAAGATTTATGAATTGAATAACGATGAAGATTGTTCATATATTAAAACTGCAAAAATAGGTAAGTTAGCTATCTACTTTCATTTTTTATTTTGGCAATGTAATGTGGTAGGTCAACATTAAAAGTTTGTTGTCAATTTTATGATTTATAGGTTTGGCCACATACCCAGTGGTTTTCAAGAAGCCACCTCTATAAAAAAAAATACATTAGATAATGGAAAAGGCCCCAGGCTGAAACCATGGTAAAATATACACAAAAAATAATGTAAGCAACAAAATACTAGGGTCCCTAAAAGAAAAGGACTAACAAGTAGATGATTTTATGGGGATAATAAAAAAATTTGGGGGTACATTATTTTTTAACTCTTGTTTGCATGGACTTCAAAAGTTAAATTATTATAATCATGTTTTTTTAAGTTATTTGCAAGTACTTGAATTGGACCTCAAATTTATGGTAGTTTGAAAAATAAAGTTCAAGTACTTGAAAATAGGTGAAATGTTTTTGCAAATATTTGGTTTTTTTTTTGGAGCACCTCAATATTAATGTGGTGAACATTCTAATATAAATTTTTTGGGTAATCGAGTTTGTTTTCATAATTAAAATCATCCCCAACCCTTAAAAAATGGGGGATTTTTTGGGGGTACTTTTGGAGTATTTTTTCAAATCCAAATGATATGACACAAATTGCTTTTGAAAGCTAGAGGGGGGCTAGAAATGCCCATTAAAAAAAACTCATTTGTTTTGAAATGTTAGAGGAAGGTTATAAGTTTGAAAAACTAGTTTTTTCGTGTTTTCAAATAGAAAACAAGATAACAAGTATGTACAAAAAATCTTGTTTGCACCCCTAGTAGGAAGAACAAATTAGATGCAAATATATCTTTATTTTTTGCTACAACTTTACTACAAAAGGGCATACCACCTCTTACCAAATCACAAATTGAGGCAAAGGCAATGTCGATTGTTAAAACTTTCACTATGGAAAGTACTTGTGAACTACCTCCTCCTCTTTTGGAAGTTAAGATTACTAAGCTTTACATTCTCCTATTGGAGGCAAATATTATCATGGATAAAAAACAATTGGAAAAACTAGAAAACACTATGGCACTTCATATGAAATTGGAAACAAATGGCACTCACTAGAAGAAAACTGGGTTTTTGTAACCAACCAATTTGCGACTAGTTGCGACTATTTGACATTTACAACTATTGTTGGTTATATTTACAACTATTTTTTGCATTTGGTCTTGCTTGCAACTACTCTATGACTAACTTGCGACTAATGGATTTTTTCATCCTTTCATTTGGATAGCTTTCAACACAATTTCCATCCAAGAAGACCCTTCTACCTACCA